>Ga0247732_10000654_pt1 | contig 15524 bp, 12 predicted proteins | sample UWRJL163409C2_FD_180940 | JGI IMG/M metagenome (GOLD analysis project Ga0247732, IMG submission 180940) | Plant litter microbial communities from Arlington Agricultural Research Station in Wisconsin, United States - UWRJ-L163-409C-2 | ecosystem: Environmental > Terrestrial > Plant litter >...
CGAGGCCGACCGCGCCGCGCGGGAGCTTGACACCGCACTGGCGCCGCTCCTCGACGACGCGGAGGCCCGCGGGTACACGGTCGTCGCGCTGGCGGAGTACGGCATCGCCGACGCGAATCGGCCCGTCGACATCAACCGCGCGCTGCGACGCGAGGGACTGCTCGAGGTCTACGTGCAGGACGGCCGGGAGCAGCTCGATCCGTGGACCTCCCGCGCCTTCGCCGTCGCCGACCACCAGGTCGCGCACGTCTACGTCGACGACGAGGGCGACATCGCCCGGGTCGCTTCCCTGCTGCGCGCTCTCCCCGGCGTCGACGAGGTGCTCGACCGCGAGGCGCAGGCCGCGTACGGACTCGATCACGAGCGGTCGGGAGAACTCGTCGTGGTCGCCGAACCCGGCGCGTGGTTCACCTACTACTTCTGGCTCGACGACGACCTCGCACCGGAGTATGCGCGGGGCGTCGACATCCACCGCAAGCCCGGCTACGACCCGGCCGAGCTCTTCTTCGACCCCGCCGACCGCCTGGCGAAGGCGAAGGCAGGGCTCAACCTGATCAAGAAGAAGCTCGGACTGCGTTACGCGATGAGCACCGTGCCGCTGGACCCCTCGTGGGTGCGCGGCACGCACGGCCGCCTGCCGGAGTCGGCGGCCGACACCCCGCTGCTGCTGTGCTCGGATGCGGCGCTGCTCGACGACAGCGTGACCGCGGTCGCCGCGACCGACGTGCGCGACCTCATCCTGGCCGCCCACGGTTCGCCGGTGAACGCCCCGACCCGGCGCAGTTCGCGCGTCTGACCCGCATCCCGATCCGCCGGCGGTCGTACCGGAGGAGATGCGCGCACCGGAGGAGAATCGCCGCTCGGGCGCCCTCCCGTCTGCACATCTCCTCCGGACGGCACGGAGGTCAGCGGGCGGCCTCGTGGATCTGGCGGGCGTTCGGGGTGCGGGCGGTGGTGACCGGATGCGTCGCGAGAATGACCTTTCCGCGGGAATGAAGCTTGTCGAGGTCGTTGTAGGCGTCGACGATCTCGGTGAGGGGGTAGAAGCCCGAGACCAGCAGGGTGAACGCGCGCACGCGGGCGAGCTCCACGACGCGGCGCAGCAGATCCGTGCCGTTCGCGACCGCCTCGGGATCGTCGCCGAGGAGGCGCAGCTCGATGTCCCGTCGGTCGGCGCTCGAACGATAGCGGCCCGCGGGGATGCCGAGTTCGGGCAGCAGCTCGTGTCCGTCCTTGCCGAAGTTGTCGATCATGGCGGTGATAGGGCGGCCGTCCGCTGCGCGGCGGATGCGGTCCGCAAGGCCCGGGCCGTACTTCACCGGCTTGATGCCGAGCTGGCGGAGGTAGTCGAAGTTGCGCTCACCGCACGTTCCGATCACCGTCGCCCCGAGGTGCTTCGCGACCTGCGCCTCGATGCTCCCCACCCCGCCGGCGGCGGCAGAGATGACGACCGTGTCGCCGGCGCCGATGCGCAGGTCGTCCAGCACGGTCAACGCGGTCGCCCCGGCGAGATAGAGACCGCCCGCGACCTCCCAGGTCACCTCCCGGGGCTTGCGGACCAGGGCCCCGATCGGCACGTTCAGGTACGTCGCGTGCGCGCCGCTCGGGACGTGCCCGATGACGTCCTCGCCGACGGAGAACGCCGTGATGCCGTCGCCGCGGGCGACGACCACGCCGGCGAACTCGCTCCCTGACCGCCGGGGCCAGGCCTCTTCCCACGCCGATTCGCGGCCCGACCGAAGGAATCCGTCGATATGGCTGATGCCGGCGCTGATCACCTCGACGGTCACCTCACCCGGACCCGGCGACGGCAGATCGTGCGTCCTGAGCTGCAGGACGCTCGCCTGACCCAATGTGTCGTACTCGAAGACATCCGCCCGAGATGGTTTCTTGGACACGATCCACGACCCTTCGTCGATGCACGCGACAGTGCGTCACCCGGCGGCCGGACCGGAAGCCGGTCGTCGTAGAGCTATTCGTAGCAGAACGCCGCCCGGATGCAACAGCTTTCTTCTCACTCGAAACCCTGCCTCCCGTCGCGGACGGCGGGTCGCACCCGCCACGGGAGGCAGGCGAAGATCAAGAAGGAGGCGACGGAGTGTGATGACCAGGAGGCGGATGTCAGGCGAGCGCGTCGGCGAGCGCCGCGACGATCCGGGTTCCGCGGTCGTCGCCGGCCTCCATCAGGTTCGTCACGAAGGAGAAACCGACGCGTCGACCCGGGTCGGCGAACGCGACCTGCCCGCCCGCACCGTCGTGGCCGAACCCGTCGGGCGAGAGATAGCGTCGGGCCTCGGAGTCGAGCTGGAACCCCATGCCCCAGCGCGGCCACGGGGGCGCCGCCTCGAAGAACGGCCGCCCGGCGCTCACCGGCACGGTGGCCGCCTCCCGCACCTCGTCGCCGAGCAGGCGCACTCCGTCGGTCGGGGTCACGGTCGCCGACCAGATCGCCGCGAGCGCCCGCGCCGACGCGACGCCGCCGGCGCCGGGGATCTCGGCCGCCCGCACGCGTGGCGAGTTGAAGCCGATGCCGTCCCCCACGAGGGCAGCGGGGAGCGCCCCGCCGAGGGTCATCGCACGTGCGGGCCACGACCGCCCGCCCTCGGGCCGGAGCATCTCCTCCGTCGCGGCGGCGAGGGTGGCGCCGATGCGCATCGGCGCCACCCGCGGCTCCACGGCGGCGGGCAGCCCGATCCACGCGTCGGCACCGAGCGGGCCCGCGACCTCGTCGCGGAAGAGGTCGCCCACCGAGCGGCCGGTGCGTCGACGCAGCACCTCGCCGATGAGCCAGCCGTGGGTGATCGCGTGGTACCCGTACTCGTCACCCGGCGTCCACAGCGGCTCCTGATCGGCGAGCACCTCGGTCACGCGCGCCCAGTGCACGATGTCGTCCTCCGAGAGGTCGACGCGCGGCGCCGACAGGCCCGCGCGGTGGGCGAGCAGGTCGGCCACGGTGGTGCCCTGTTTTCCGCCGACGCCGAATTCGGGCCAGAGCCCCACCACGGGGTCGGCGTATCGCAGGTCGCCGCGCTCGACGGCGCGCGCGGCGAGGATCGACATCAGCCCCTTGGTGCAGGAGAAGACCACGCTGACGGTGTCCTCGCGCCAGGGCGCTCCGGTCGCAGCATCCGCCACGCCCGCCCAGACGTCGACCACGGGCTGCCCGTCGACGCGCACGGCGAGGGCGGCGCCCATGTCGGGGCGCCCGTCGAAAGCCGAGCCGAAGGCGTCGACCACACGGTCGAACCGGGCGTCTGCCCGGCCGTCGATGGCGATCATGCGCGTGCCCCTTCCCGGTCGCCGGCGAGCACCAGCAGTCCGTCGTCGTCCGCGTCGAGCCTGAGCGGGTCGCCGATGCGGCCCCCGAACGCTCCGTCGACCACGTTCTCGAACCCCATCAGCGACAGGGCTCCGTCGGTGTCGCGCACGATGCGTCCGGCGTAGAGGCTCTCGTCCACGAGCAGACGGGCCTCGCCCGCGTCGATCCATCCCGTCTCCGGGTCGCGTCGTGCCACCCAGATGCCGCCCTGCTGACCGGCACGATCGCCGGCGAGGTGGGCGCTGTCGCACGAGAAGACGACCGCCTCCACGCCGTCGCCCGAGACCACCTGCGGCACCTCGAGGTGCGCGAAGCCCGAGCCCGGGGCCGAGACGCGCGCCTCGACCGTCCACTCGACGAGATCGCTCGACCGTGCACGCGCGACGACCCCGCGGTCGCGGTCGTCGGCCGCTCCGCGCGCTCTCGCGGTGAGCAGCATGTGCCACTCGTCCCCGACGCGGAAGACCCACGGGTCGCGCCACGCCTCCTCGTGCCAGGTGCCGTCGGCGAGCACCTCGTAGCGCTCGGGGTCGGCGCCCAACGCGAAGGGCAGCTTGGTCCAGTCGTGCAGGTCGGTCGACTCGGCCATCGCCACGGTCTCGACGTTCGTGATCTCGCCGTCGCGGAAGAACCTCGACCCCGTGTAGAACATCAGCCAGCGCGCATCGTCGCGGACGACGCATCCGGTCCACACCGCCGACGCGTCGATCGACCCGTCGGGCCCCGGGCCGAGAACGACGCCGAGATCGTCCCATGCGCGCAGGTCGGCGGAGACCGCGTGCCCGATGCGGGCGTTGCGGTGCCGCAGGTCGGGGTCGCCGAGCGATCGCGGGGCGTGCAGGTAGAAGAGGTGGAACGTCTCGCCGTCGCGGGCGATCCAGAAGTCCCAGACCCACGAGTCCGGTCGGGAGAAGGTCATGCGGCTGTCCTGTCGTGATGAGCGGCGGCGGTCAGGGGCGAGCGGGGGCTCACCCCTTCACCGCGCCCTGCAGCAAGGCCTTGATGAACTGTCGCTGGAAGATCAGGAACAGCACGATCGCGGGGGTGATGATGATGAGCGCTCCCGCATTGAGGAGCGGGATGCTGAGCGAGTACTGCCCCTGGAAGAAGGTGAGCGCACCGGCCACCGTGCGGTTCAACGGGTCGGCGATGAGCACCACCGGCAGGATGAACTGGTTCCAGGTCCAGATGAACAGCAGGATCGCCAGCGCAGAGAGCGCGGGCATCGCGAGCGGGAGCTGGATCCGGCGGAACTCCTGCCACGTGCTGGCGCCGTCCACCCGCGCCGCCTCGCCGAGCTCCGGCGGCACGTTGATGAAGTGCGCGCGCATCCAGAACACGCTGAACGGCATGAACAGACCGATCAGCGGGAAGATCACGGCCCACTGCGTATTCAGGGTGCCCATCGCCTGCGACTGGTAGTACAGCGGGATGATCAGCGACTCGAACGGGATCGTGAGACCGAGAACGAAGAAGATCAGGATGCCGCGGCCGCCCTTGACCCGAAGTCCTCCCAGCGCGTATCCGGCGAGGGTCGCGATCAGCAGGCTGATGGGCACGACGCCCAGCACGATGAGCGTGCTCGAGCCCATGAGCCGCAGCACGTTGCCCGTCTCGAAGGCGGTGACGAAGTTGACCCACTGCGGATCGCTCGGCCACTCGATGCCGGTCGGGTTGCGGTCGGCGGGTGCGAGCGCGGCCGACAGCATGCTCACCAGCGGGATCACGGTGAGGATGAGGGCGAGGATGAGGAGCGTCCGGCCGAGGATCACCTCGGTGCGGTTGGCGATCATCGGGATTCCGTCCGGGACAGGCGCTGGATGGGCAGCACGACGATGAGGATGAGCACCATCAGCACGATGCCGAACGCCGAGGCGAGTCCGACGTCGCTCTGGGTGAATCCGATGCGGAAGATCGACAGACCCGGCACGAGGGTGGCCCGGCCAGGTCCCCCCTGGGTGGAGGTGTAGATGATGTCGAAGCTGCTGAGGGCAGCGATCACCGTCAGTGTGACGAGCACGGCGATCTCCTGCCGCAGGCCCGGGAGCGTGATGGTGAAGAACTCCCGCCACCAGCCGGCGCCGTCGAGACGGATCGCCTCGTAGAGCGAGACGTCGATCTTGCCGATGCCGGTGAGCAGCAGCACGGTGCACAGCCCCGTCAGCACCCACGACCCGATGAGGCCGACGGCGGGGAGGGCGGTGGTGTAGTCGGCGAGCCACGACCGGGTGATCCAGCCGAGGCCGACGCCGCTGAGGATCTGGTTGACCGCGCCCGTCTGGGCGTACATCCACGACCAGGCGATGCCGGCCGCGGCGAGCGGGATGATCTGCGGGAGGAAGAGGATCGTCTGCGAGATGCTGGCGAACGCGCCGGCCTTCATGGAGCGGATGAGCGTCGCGAGCACGAGGCCGACGCTCACCGGGATGACGGTGAAGAAGGCGATGAGCAGGAACGCGTTGCGGATCGCGCCGAGCAGGTCGGGGTCGGTGAACACCCGGAGGTAGTTGTCGAAGCCGACCCAGGTGGCCACGCCCACGCCGTTCCAGTCGTAGAACGAGTACTGCACGCCCTGGATCAGCGGCCAGATCACGAAGCCGACGTACGCCAGCAGTGCCGGCACGAGCAGCGCCCAGCCGACGAGCGTGGCCCGTCGGGCCACCGCGATGGCAGTGGCCCGACGGGGGGTTCGCGAACCCGCGACGGCTGACGCCGGGGTGTCCCCCGGCGTCAGCACATCGGGGCCGATCGCGGGTCGGGATGTCACCCGCCGACCTCGCTCTCGTAGAACTTCTGCACGCGCTCGGTGAACTCGGCCCCGGTGATCTGACTCGTCACGAGCAGCTGCGACTCCGGGATGATCGATCCCGCGTAGATGCCGGCGGTGGTGTTGGCCATGAAGTCGACCTGGCCGTTCTCCTCGCCGATCTGCGCCGACATCTCGAGGGCCTTCTCGATGAGCGAGCCCGACTCGACCTCGGGGAGGGCGAGCGACGGGTCGCCGCCGGGCGAGGCACCGGTGACGTCGACGATGATCTGACGCGCGACCGGGTCGGTGTGGATCCAGTTCAGGAAGTAGACGATCTCGTTCTTGTGCTGCGACTTCGCCGCCACCGAGAACGAGTTGGCCGCTCCCATCGCGACGTGGTCGCCGCCCTCCTCGATCGGGGGCACGAGGAAGAAGGTGACGTCGTCGCCGAGGGCCGCCTGGTAGTTCGCCGCCTCCCAGTTGCCGTTGAAGGTGAACAGCGCCCCGCCGTCGGAGAACTGGCTGACGAAGGTGAAGTAGTCCAGAGCGTTGATGTCGGACGGGAAGTAGCCCTCGTCGGCCCAGCGCCGGATGAGCTCTGCGCCTTCGGTGTTGCCCTCCGTGTTGTAGGTGGCGCCGGGCTCGTTGAACATCCACGCCATGAACTCGTCCTTGTCGGCGTACTGGTTCATCGCGGCCTGCGTCACGAAGTTGACCACGCCGTCCTTGTCGCCGGCCATGATCGGCTGCACGCCACCGGCCTTCGCCGTCGCGAGGTCCTCCTCGAGCTCGGCCATCGTCGCGGGGGGTCCGTCGATGCCCAGCTGGTCGGCGAGCGCCGTGTTCATGTAGATGCCGGTGATGCTGTAGCCCAGACCCAGCTGGTACAGCGCGCCCGAGCCGCGTACGCCGTCTTCGCTCATGCGCAGCGGCGCGAGCTGCGAGGCGGGCCAGGCGTCCCATCCATAGGCGTCGAAGTACGGGTCGAGGTCGAGCACGAGCCCGTCCTTCACCGTCTCGCCCAGAGTGGGGAGGCGGATGAGGTCGGGCGGCGTGGAGCTGGCGAGGAGCTTGGGGGCGTTCGCCGTGAGGTTCTGGAACGTGTCGCGGGTGATGTTGAAGGTGACGTTCGGATGCTGCTTGGTGAACTCCTCCGTCAACTTGTCGGTGACCGGGAACCCGGTCTCGTCGGCGATCGTGAGGGTGACCTCGTCGGAGGTCAGCTCGGTCGACACGTCGACCGCGTCGGCGCTGGTGTCGGGGGCGGCGGCACCCGGCGCGCAGGCCGAGAGCACGACGCCGACGACGGCGAGCGCGCCGAGGGCGATCGCGCGGCGCCCTGCGGGGCGGCGGGATGAGGGCATGAAACGACTCCTTCGTCATGTGATGCGCCCCGGTGCGGGTCACCGGGGTGGTGCGGGGGTACTGCGGATGTTTCGGCCGTTGTGCAGGTGCTGAAAGGTTTTAGCACCCTCATCATGGGATGCATGCCCGGGTTCTGTCAAGTGTGCCGAGCGGCGATAGCATCCATAGGTCGAGAGGATGATCGATGGCGACCAAGCGCGTAACGCTCGCCGATGTCGCGCAACGAGCGGGGCTATCGGTCAGCGCGGCATCCCTCATTCTCAACGGTCGGCCCGACACCCGGTTGTCGAAGGACGCCCACGACCGCGTGCACGCCGCGGCGACCGAGCTCGGCTACCGCCCGAACATCGCCGCCCGAGGACTCCGCACCGACAAGACCTCGACGTTCGGCTTCGTCTCCGACCTCGTCGCGACGACCCGTTTCGCGAGCGGCCTGATCAAGGGCGCGCTCGAGGCGGCACGCGCCGCCGCGCACGTCGTGCTCGTGATCGAGACCGACGGCGACCCCGCCCGCGAAGAGGAGGCGATCGCCGCGCTCGTCGACCGCCAGGTCGACGGCATCATCTTCGCGACGATGCGGGCCCGCGAGCTCTTCGTCCCCGAACTGCCCCGCGGCACCGCCGCCGTGATGCTCAACGCGATCAACCCGGGCCACCCCGCATCCGTCCTCCCCGACGAGTACAGCGGCGGGCGGGCTGCCGTGCGCCTGCTGCTCGAGGCGGGCCATCGCGAGGGCATCGCCCTCATCGGTCAGAGCGACGAGGCCGAACGCGACGTGTTCCGCTCGACGACCGTCGCCCGACGCGTCGCCGGGGTGCGCGACGCGATGGCGGAGGCCGGGGTGGCCTTCGCCGCGGAGCGCTCGATCTGGCTGTGGGAGCCCGACCACGGGTACGAGGCCGTCCGCGACCTCCTGGCCTCCGGGCCCGCGCCCCGAGCGCTGATCTGCATGAACGACCGTCTCGCCTTCGGCGCCTACCAGGCTCTGACCGAGGCGGGGCTGTCGGTGCCGGGCGACGTGTCGGTCGTCTCGTTCGACAACGACGAGCTCGCCGCGTACCTCCGCCCCGGCCTCACCACCATCGGACTGCCGCACGAGGCGATGGGGCGCCGCGCGGTCGAGCGGCTGCTCGACCCCGGGGCACCCGGCGAGTCGCTGATCCCGATGCCCACCATCGAGCGCGCCTCGATCGCGCCCCCGCGGCACTGACGCCCACCCCGTCCCCCACGCAGCCCGCGAGACGTCATCCGGGATACGAGACTGCGCGCGAGGGTCGCAGTCTCGTATCCGCGGTGACGTCTCGCGGTCCCGGGGGGGCACCCGTCAGGCGAGCGCGAGCTCGACCGTCGCGAAGGAGTGGGGCGGGAGGTCGACCACGAGCACCCCGCCGTGCTCGAGGCTCGCCGCGAGCGGTCGGGGCGCGACGCGTTCGGGCGCGTCGACGTCGTTGAACGACGATGCCGCGTCGCCCGTGAGCACGCGCGCGCGCACGATGCTCGCCGCCCGCCCGCGCAGATCGACCCGCACCGTGCACGGGGCGTCGATCGATAGATGGGTCATCGACACCAGCGCCGTGTCGCCGCGGGTCGACGCCGAGATCGACACGAGGTCGAGATCTTCGCCGCGCACCGTGGTCGTCGGCGTCTCGAGCAGGTGCACCGGGAGGCCGGCCGCATCCTGGTGCCCCTTGTTCATCTCGAACACGTGGTACGTCGGGGTGAGCACGAGGTTCTCGCCGTCGGTGAGCACCATCGCCTGCAGCACGTTCACCGTCTGCGCGATGTTCGCCATCGTCAGGCGACGAGCGTGGCGGTGGAAGACGTCGAAGTGCAGACCGGCGACGAGGGCGTCGCGCACGGTGTTCTGCTGGAAGAGGAAGCCCGGATTCGTACCCTCGGCGGCGTTCCACCACGTGCCCCACTCATCGCACACCAGCCCGACGCGGTTCTGCGGGTCGTAGGAGTCCATGACGGCGACGTGCCCGCGCACGATGCGCTCGATCCCCGCCGCGTAGGCCACGGTCTCGTAGTACTGCGCCGTGGTGAACGCGGTCGCCTCCTCGGTGTTGATGCCCGACCCGGAGTGCGTGTAGTAGTGGAACGAGATGGCCTGATAGGGCAGATTCCCGCCCATCGTGCAGCCGTGGCACTCGGTCAGTGACTTCATGAGCGTGCGCGTCCACTCGAGGTCGTCCTCGTTCGCGCCCGCCGCGATCCTCGTGAGCGAATTGCCGCCGTGCTCGTGGCAGAAGGTCGCGTAGCGGCGCGCCTCCTCCGCGTAGAACGACGCCGACATGTTGCCGCCGCATCCCCACGCCTCGTTGCCCAATCCCCAGAACGGCACCCGCCACGGCTCGTCCCGTCCGTTCTGCCGTCGCAGCCTCGCCATCGGGCTGTCGTCGGCACGGGTCAGGTACTCCACCCACTCCGACATCTCCTGCACCGTGCCGCTGCCGACGTTGCCGTTCACGTACGCGTCGGCGCCGAGCAGGTCGCAGAGGTCCATGAACTCGTGCGTGCCGAAGTGGTTGTTCTCGACGACGTCGCCCCAGTTGGTGTTGGCGATCTTCGGACGCCGCTCGCGCGGTCCGACGCCGTCGCGCCAGTGGTAGGTGTCGGCGAAGCATCCGCCCGGCCACCGCAGATTCGGGATGTCGAGTGCACGGAGCGCCTCGACGATGTCGAGACGGATGCCGCGCACGTTCGGGATCGACGAGTCCTCCCCCACCCAGAACCCGTCGTAGATGCATCGGCCGAGGTGCTCGGCGAAGTGACCGTAGAGGTGACGGCTGATGCGGTCGCCGGTCACGTCGAGGTCGATCACGGCACGTGCCGTCGAGGTCATGATGCTCTCCAAGCGGTGCGGGGCGTGAGGGGTGCGAGCGAGGGGCGCTCCGCGGTCGTGGCGAGGTCGATGCGTCGGCCTTCCCGAGCGGACTCGGTCAGCGCGGTCATGATCTCCAGCACGTGCAGTGCGACGTCGCCGCCGGCCCGACCGTCGCCGGCGACGAAGTCGATCAGGCCGATGCCGCGCCCCGCGTCCTCGTAGCCGGCGCGGGGCTCGATCACCGCGCCCTCCTCGGAACGCGAGCGGCGCAGCCTCACCTCGCCGTCGAACGTGTTCGGATCGGGCACCGTCAGCGATCCGCTCTCGCCGTGCACCTCGAGGGGTGCGGCGGTGGTCGCCACCGCGTCGAAGCTGAACGTCACCGTCGAGACCGCGCCGCCGACGTGCTCGAGAACGCCGGTCACGTGCGTGTCGACCTCGACGGGGATGCGCTCCCCCGCGCGGGGACCCGTCGCGATGATGCGTTCGTCGCGGGGCCGTGACGAGACGCCCGACACCCGGACGACCGGACCGAGGAGGTGGAAGAGCGTGGTCAGGTAGTACGGCCCCATATCGAACAGGGGCCCGCCTCCCGCGAGGTAGTAGAAGTCGGGGTTCGGATGCCAGGCCTCGTGGCCCGGAGCCACCCAGGTCGCCGTCGCCGACACCGGCCGGCCGATCTCCCCCGCGTCGACGACCGCCCGCGCGGTCTGCACGCCGGTGCCGAGCACGGTGTCGGGCGCGCCTCCCACCCAGGCATCGCCGGTGGACGCGACGACCTCGAGCGCTTCGGCGAGCGTGGCGGCGAGCGGCTTCTCGCCGTAGACGTTCTTCCCGGCGGCCAGCGCCGCGAGCGCGACCGACGCGTGCGCGGCGGGAACGGTGAGGTTCAGCACCGTCTGCACCTCGGGGTCGGCCACGAGCTCGTCGACCGAGAGGGCCCGGCACCCCGGCACGCGATCGGCGATCGCTCTCGCGCGGGCGGGGTCGAGGTCGGCGGCGGCGACGATCCGCACCGTGTCGAGACCGACGAGGGTGTCGAGGTACTGGGCCGATATGACCCCGAGCCCGACTATTCCGATTCCGTGCGGCTTGCCCACAGCATCCCCCTCTCGATGATCGTGCGGACGTTGTCGTCTTTCAGCACGTCGAGGTCGTGACCGGGGGTCGCGACGAAGACGCGGCCCCGCCCCCATTCGCGGGTCCATACCGCCGGCGACGTGACCGGGCGGTGCCACGGGTGATAGGGCTGCACCGGGTGGGTGGTCGTGGCGAGCACGTCGTTGAGGTCGTCGGTGAGAACCCAGTACTGCTCGGTGCGCAGGGCGAAGTCGTCGATACCGGCCATGATCGCCGAGGCGCGGCCGGCGTCGGTGACCTCGATCGTGTGGTCGAGGAAGTTGTCGCGCTCGTCGCCGGAGCGTTCGTCGGGGTGCCGTGACGGATGGGTGGCGAACTGCCCTCCGACCAGCTGCAGGTAGTCGGACTGGCCCCGGTAGGAGTCGGCGATGCCCCCGTGCCAGCCCGCGAGCCCCGCGCCGCGCTCGATGGCTGCGCGCAGCCCCGCGACCGCCTCCCGCGAGATCTGCGACATCGTGACCGACTGCACGACGAGGTCGACGGCGTTCATCGCATCGAGGTCGGCGTAGACCTCCGGGTCGGACTCGACGCGTACGTCGAAGCCGTTGTCGCGCAGGAACGGCACGAAGAGGTCGGCGGCCTCGACCGGATGGTGTCCTTCCCACCCGCCTCGGACGACCAGGGCATGGCGTGCGGTCATGACGAACTCCTCGACGTAGAGGTGGCCGGAACGGGAGGCGACGACGCGCTTCCCCGGGCGGGGACGGCATCACGATGTCACACACCGTGGACCGATCGGGCAGATATTGCGCAAAATAGGGGGATGCCCGCATCCGCCCGTTCCACTCTCGCCGACGTGGCGGCGGCGGCGGGTGTCAGCGTGACCACCGCCTCACGCGCCCTGCGTGGACAGGGCGAGATGGCCGCAGCCACGCGCGCACGGGTCGCGGCCGCCGCGGCTGCGCTCCGGTACACGCACGACGGAGAGCGGCGCGGTCGCCCGCGCGGAGGCACCGCCCGGCTGATCGACCTGGTGCTCTCGCATTTCCACAACCCCTACACCGAGGAGGTGACGGCGGGGGCGCGGACGGCGGCGGCGCACCTGCGCTACGACCTCGTGCTGACGACCGAGCGCGACGATCCCGACGACGACTGGCCCGTCCGCATCCGTTCCCGCGGGAGCGCCGGGGTCGTGCTCGGCCTCATCCTCCCGACGGCGACGCAGACCGCGGTGATGCGCGAGGCGGGCATCCCCGTGGTGCTGCTCGAGCCGCCGAGCGGCTCGTCGCGGGGGCTGCCGAGCGTGCGCTCGACCGACCGGGCCGGCGGGTCGGCGGCGGCCGAGCACCTGATCGCCCGGGGCGCGGGCCGCTTCGTCGTGATCGGGGGCAGTCCTCCCTACCGCTGGGGTCGGGCGCGCGTCGAGGGATTCTTCGAGACCCTGGATGCTGCGCTCCCCCGCGCGGCGCGCGTGCACGAGAGTGCGAACTGGGGCGCGGCGGAGGGGCGGGAGGCCTGTCGGCGCGCGCTCGAAAGACTCTCGGGCGACGGACCCGTGGGGGTGTTCGCCTGCTCGGACGAGATGGCCGCCGGCGCCTATCGCGCGGTGGCCGACGCGGGGCTGCGGGTCGGCGTCGACGTGCTGATCGTGGGGTTCGACGACCTGCGGGGGGCGCGGTGGCTGCAACCCTCGCTGACCACGGTTCGCCAGCCGATCCGCGAGATGGCGGCCGCCGCCGTGCGGATGCTGGCCGCCGGCACGCCCTCCCGCGACGAGATCGTGGAGCTGCCGACGGAGCTCATCGCGCGCGGCTCGACGCGGGGCCCCGGCGGCTGACCGCAGAGTCCGTCAGGGACGCGCGGGGACAGCACCGGCACAGCTCGAGCCCGTGCGGCGCAGGCGTCAGGCGCGCCGGTCGATCACCTCGCGCCACGGGCCCCATTCCGGGTCGTGCGCGGGCCACACCTCGACCCCGTCGAGCTCGTCGAGGTCGTGGAGGCGGCGGATCGCGGCATCCGCGCGCTCGTTGCCGCCCTCGCCCACCGTCGACCCGCACCGCACGCGATCGGTGACGTTGCGGCGCAGATCGGCCGCGTCACCGGCGAGCACGACGGTGCGCTCCCCCAGCTCGATCACGAACGACTGGTGGCCCGGGGTGTGGCCCGACGTGTCGATCGCCCGCAGGCCCGGCGCGAGCTCGGTGTCGCCGTCGAGCGTGACGACCGAGAGCCCGTCGCGCACGACGTCGTCGACGAACAGGAACCCCGCGCGGGCGTCGTCCACCGTGTGCACGTGCTCCCACTCCCGCTCCTGCAGGAGCAGCGGCTGGTCGGGGGCGAGCAGGCGCGCAGCTCCCGTGTGATCGAAGTGCACGTGGGTGATCGCGGCCGCGGCGAGGTCGCTCCAGTCGAGTCCGGCGTCGCCGACCTGCTCGACCAGCGGGTCGCCGGCGGGAACCAGCGGCGTGTAGTTCTCGTAGTCGAAGCTCGCCACGCGCCGATCGCGGTCGCGGATGCGAGCCGGGTCGAACCCGCCGTCGACGAGCACCCACCCCTCATCGAAGACGACGGCCGCGGCCGTGACCGGTTCGAGGAGGAACCGGAAGAAGCTGCCGCCGGCGACCGAGACGCCCTCCGGGATCGGCTCGTAGCCGACCACGAAGGGGACGAGCCGCCGAGGGCGCCCGCCGAGGCGGAGGGGCGCCGCGTCGGCCCAGGGAGTCGCCGTCACGATCACACCGCCGATGCCAGGTAGGCCCGCCAGCCGCCGAACCCGGTGATGTCGGCGGCGCCCTCGAGGGCGACCGTCTCGCAGAGGAAACCCGAGACGGTCGAGCCGTCGGCCAGTCGCGCGGTGCCGATGCCCATCGGTTCGGGGAGCGCCGCGACGAAACGGCCGAACCCCGCAGCCGGCAGCCGCCAGACCTCCCCCTCGATCGGCGCCCCGCCGTCGGCGACGCGTACGAGGCCGGGCTTGGCCGGCGTGGTCGCCAGTGCGAAGAGCCGGTAGTCGGGTGCCGTCGAGGCCGACGCGACGAACGATCCGCCGGCGGCGACGAGCTGGTGGTTCAGCGGTTGTCCGCGCAGATGCGCGCCGACCACGAGCACGTCGACCGGAGGGGCCGACACCCGCTCCGCGAGTTGCGCGAGCGTACGGTCGGCGAAGGGGGCGCCGGTGAGCATGACGCCGAAGGGCTTTCCTCCCACGACCCCCGCCGGAACGGCGAGCGCGCTGCGGTCGAGGAGGTTGGCGAAGTTCGTGAAGCGCCCCATGCGGGAGTTCGCGCCGACGGGGTCGGCCGCCACTTCGTCGAGGGTCGGGTGCCACGTGGTCGTGGGAGTCAGCAGTGCCACCGCGCCGGCGAGACGCCCCAGGCCCTCCAGCCCCAGCCGGTCGAGCCTCTCGCGGTCGCGGAAGTAGTCCGTGGCCCGGGCGTCGGCGCCCGCGAGCACGATGCCGGCGACGGTCGGGTCGATATCCGTGCCGATGAGCTCGCGGTTCGCCTCGATGAAGGCGCCGACCGCCGCCGTCCGCTCGGCGACGAACGCCCCGCCGTACAGGAGCGATGCGGCCTCCAGGAGCGGCGCGATGTCGACCTCGACGATGTCGACGCCGGATGCGGCGAGCCTGCCGACGACGCCGCGGAAGGCCTCGGCCCATCCCTCGGCGAGACCCTCCAAGTGCTCGGGAGTGGGGATCGCGACGACGGGCCGGGCATCCAGCGGCGGCGCGGGCACGTCGATCCGAGCCAGCGGATCGACGCCGTCGGGCCCCGCCATGAGCTCGGCGGCCTCGCGGGCGAGGGACAGCTCCCGCGCGAAGACGGTGACGCAGTCGATGCTCCGGCACGCCGGGACGACGCCGGTCGTCGGCACGAGGCCGACCGTGGGCTTGACCCCGACGATGCCGTTCAGGGCGGCCGGCACTCGTCCCGAACCCGCTGTGTCGGTGCCGAGAGCGAGGTCGACGACCCCGAGGGCGGTGACGACGGCGGATCCCGAGCTCGAGCCGCCGGAGATGCGCGCCGGGTCCCAGGCCCCGCGCACGGCACCGTACGGGCTGCGCGTGCCGACGAGGCCGGTGGCGAACTGGTCGAGGTTGGTCTTGCCGAGCACGACCGTTCCGGCCGCGCGCAGCCGCGCCACCGCCGGGGCATCCGCCTCCGGCGCGTACGCGTACGCGG
>Ga0247732_10000655_pt1 | contig 15517 bp, 26 predicted proteins | sample UWRJL163409C2_FD_180940 | JGI IMG/M metagenome (GOLD analysis project Ga0247732, IMG submission 180940) | Plant litter microbial communities from Arlington Agricultural Research Station in Wisconsin, United States - UWRJ-L163-409C-2 | ecosystem: Environmental > Terrestrial > Plant litter >...
CGATCGTCGACCAGGACCGCCCGCACGCGGGGGCGACGCATCAGAAGCCGGTGACCTTCTCGATCGCCTGCTGGAAGACCCTGCTGAGCGCGGGACCGGCCAGCGCCCAGATGATGACGACGAGACCGGTCCCGAGTAGAATAGGGTGATCACATGTTGCTCTTCACTTACGACTCTCAAGCCAAGGCAGCGATGGTCCGCGTCTCGGAAATGTCGCCGGTTGAGCAGCGCGAAGTCTTCCCCGGTGTCGTGGTCGACATCGACATCAACGGGCAACTATGCGCCGTCGAGGTTCTCGAGTGAACACCGTCATCTACGCCCGACAATCCCTAGACCGCGATGGCCAAGGTGCAGCCGTTGACCGCCAACTAGTCGAGTGCCGCAAGCTCGCGAAGAAGAACGGGCTGAAGGTTGCCAAAGAGTATGTCGACAACGACGTGTCCGCTAGCAATGGTGTGCGGCCGGAGTTCACGAAACTGCTCGCTCAGATCAAGCTGGGCGACGTCAGCACGATCATCGTCTGGCACACCGACCGGTTGTATCGGAAGGTTCGCGATCTTGTTGAGATCGTTGAAACGGCTGAGAAGCACTCGCTTCGCATTCTGACCGTACGCGCTGGGGATCTGGACTTGTCGACGCCTGCCGGTCGGATGCTTGCTGGCATGCTCGGTCAAGTTGCCCGCTACGAAGTGGAGCAGAAGGGTGCCCGTCAGGTCGCGGCTAACATCCAACGCGCAACCGCGGGCAAGTGGCAGTTCAGCATCCGCCCCTACGGGTACGAGCGCATCAACGGTGAAGTAGTCCAGGTCCCAGCGGAAGCGGAGATCCTTCGCGAGGCGTACAGCCGTTACATCGCCGGTGAGACCTACTACTCGATCGTTCAGAACCTCAATGTTCGGAATGTGCCCACCAGGGGCGGTGGCGAGTGGTCTGTGTCGCAGCTACGAGAGCGCCTGACCAACCCTGCATACGCCGGCATTCGTCTCTACAAGGGCGAACAAGTCGCAGAAGGCGACTGGGAGCCCGTCATCTCTCGAGACACATGGGAAGAGTTCAAATCGGCGAAGAAACGACGCCACACTCCGCATGACTTCTCGAACCGGACTAAGTACCTTCTGTCTGGTCTGGCGCTCTGCGGTGTGTGTGGGGGCCGTCTCATGGCACGTCCCGCATACCCCAGGCGAAAGGACGGCGTTAGGGCTGAGGCACGAATGTCGTACGCCTGCGTTTCTAAGTGGTGTGTTTCCCGTGACCTGATCCGAGTTGATGACCTTGTTGAGCGGGTGATAATCGCCCGTCTCAGCATGAAAGATGCCGCCGCTCTCTCTCGTCCCAAAGTGGAGTTGCAACCGCTGCTCGTGAAGTCCGGGAACCTCCGTCAACGCAAAGACGACCTCGCCTCCGCGTTGGCAGAGGGGCTGCTCACGCTGAGTGCGGTCCGCACGGAATCAATGAAGCTCGATAACCAACTCGAGACGCTGCAGCAACAGATCTCCGCAGCGGACGGCGACTCGCAACTCGGCGAGCTCATCAGATCGGACGACATCGCCGAGCACTGGCACAACAAACTCACCTTCGCTCAACGCAGAGCAGTGGTCGGAACTTTGATGACCGTAACGATCAACAAGCAGGCGAACCCTCGAGTGTTCGACCCCAAAGACGTAGCGATCGAGTGGCTGTCATGAGCACCCGATAGTTATGAAAATGCCCCCGGTCTGCTGGAACAGTCCGAGGGCGGTAACTCACCCCAATGGAAGGAAATGAATTATGTCCAGCGTAACAACCCAACCGCATCAGAAGCCCTCTTCAGCGGCCGTCGACCACATCGAACAAGCCGGCTTCCCTGTGACGATCGAGAAGCTCGATGACGGCGACTGCCTGTGCCAGGCGAACGTCTCTACTCCGACCGCTCGAGCCCTTGTCGCCGTCGAGTGGACAGACACGGATCACTGGGGCGTCTACGTCGATGACGGAGAGGGTCGCCTTTCTGTCGATGATGCGCGAGAGTTCGCAGCAAACATCACCGCTGCTGCATCCCTCGCCGAAACCGCTAACGCCCTCGATTCAGGCCGGGAGACGCTCGTTTCGATCTTCACGGAGGTGAAGTGATGGCTAGCGACTGCAAATACGAATGGTGCGACGGAGCCGAACACTACGACGGCGTACACACGGGCGACGTAGCAACGGTCACCGGAACAACCCCCGGTGCAGTACCTTCCACCCTCGAATGCACGATCTATGACAGCCCGAGGACAAAGCAAAGTGACCGGCTTGCGTCGGGGTTCCACTTCGAAATCGACTGGTGGGACATCGACTTCGACGACGTAGAGCAGGAAATCGCCGACCTGCAGAACATGGTCACCGTCTTCGCTGCAGCAATGCGCCAAGTGAAGTCGGAGATAACCCCATGAGCGCCATAAGTGATCGGGTAACCGACGCGCAGGTTGGAGTCGACCTCACAACGGTCGATTCGCATCGCCCGTTTCTCAATCACTACTTGCGTAAGAACTCGATACTGCGAGGCATCGTCGAGGGAAAGCCCCAGCGCGCCATCTGTGGTGAGACATTCGTGCCCGAGAGCTTTGGTAATGGCGAGGTTAGCTACCGCACCAATGGGGAGCTGGTCATTTGCCCCATCTGTGCCCACCTTTTCGATGCGCTACCGGAATAGGACCGGCTAGAGAATGCTGGTGCCCGGTTCGGATAATCGGACCGGGCACCACCCCGATGTAGCTCAGCGGAAGAGCAGACGGTTTCTACCCGTCCGGCCGGAAGTTCGAACCTTCCCATCGGGACAACGAGACAATAGTTCAAAGGAGGAAACGTGGACGAAGTGACGCACATCCGAATCGTCTGCGACGTGCGCGAAGGACACTCCCAGCGCCGCCCTCAATCCGTCGTCACGGTGTTTCAGCACATCGAAGAAGGAGGCTGGACAACGCACGTTGACTCCAAGAGGGTGCAACGAGAACGCACCGCATTGGGCGGCTCAGTGGATTCAGGTCTCACTCTCGTTGGCGACGACGTCTACAGCCTCAGCGAGCATGGAACGCGACCCGACCGAACGATGCGCGCCGTCTACCCGCTTCGTTGCCCGAAGTGTCAGAAGTTCCCTGTAGATGCCACGGAAGCGAAGCTCTTCCCCATATTGGACGGACTGCGACACGCCGGAGTTGATTTCATCTCGCTAAGGGCGCTTGCTGCTAAGTTGGGACGCATGGCGAAAGCCTGACCCGCGGGAAAGACCGCCCCGACCGAAGCTATGGGACATCTTCGGAATCCAAACGCCTCACCGGGCTGACTATCTAGTCATGCCCGGAGGCATCCTTGTCCAAGTGGACCACTGAGCGCGCTCGAGTCGCGTCACTTACCCGCTCTCGCCGAATCGACGACCCTGACCTGGTCGAAGCCCGTCTGAACCTCAAAGTCATTCGGCTTGAGGATTACATTCGCAACGCCGTCGAATCCGCACCACCGCTATCCCCCGCACAACGAGATCACCTCGCAGCACTTCTCAAGCCGCGAGTCATCGGCGGTGGTAACTGAATGTTGTCGACACACGAAAGCCCCGATACCAAGGGCACCGAGGCAATCGAAAAGTCTGCTGGGCGGCTGACTGAAAACCACGATAACCGCTATCCCGAGAACATCGAGATTTCGGAAGCAGCCGAGTCCTACATGGACCAGCTAGCCGAAGATCTCGTCCTTGGACGGTGTGAATTGCACCAGCTCTCCCCCGCGCTGAGCCAGTTCTACACATTCGCGTGGCAAGCCGGCCGCGAATCGCAGACTGCCACGATCAAGCAGCTCCGTGACGACTGCGACCGGTACTACTCACTCGCGTTCAACCCACCACCCAAGATCGACCCCAACGCCAAGAGCTACGCACAGCTCGAGCGAATCCGCGGCAACCACGACAGCGCGGACCGCCACGAAGCCGAACTCACCACCCGATTCGAGGTGGTCGCTTGAGCACCGCACGCACGCTTCTAGTCACCCCACTCGACACGATCAAGACCAAGCGCCAGCTCTGGGCCTACAAGGACATCGTGCCGCTCAACGTCGCGACAATTCTCGCCGGCACCGGAGGCATCGGAAAGTCCACCATCCTGTCCTGGCTCACAGCAGGCCTCACCAACGGTGACCTCGAAGGGGACTTCCGGGGCAAGCCCGTGGCAGTCGGATTCATCGGCGGCGAAGACGACCTCGCAACCACGCTGGTGCCGCGCCTGAAGGCCGCAGGAGCCAATCTCAGCCTCGTGCACGACTTCTCCGCAGTGCAGACCGTAGACGACAAAGGAAACGTTTACACAGGCTTGCCGACCATCGCCGAAGACCTGCAGATGCTCAAGCGGGAGTTGCTCGAGACGGGCACCAAAGTGCTGATCATCGACCCGGTGATGTCGATCATGTCAGGCGACTCCATCAAGCAAAGTGATGTGCGCCGCAACCTTGACCCCATCGCCGGACTCGCCGCGGAACTCGGCATAGCTCCGATCATGGTGATGCACTTCGGCAAGGGACAAGGCAACGCCAGTGACAAAGTGTCGGGCTCCCATGCCTTCCGGGACATCGCACGCAGCGTCCTGCTGCTCGCAATCGACGACGAAACAGACCAACGCATCCTCACCGTCGACAAGTCCAACTACTCCCAGCGCGCCGCCTCGCTGGCCTTCGAAGTGGAGAGCGCCGACGTCGTCACCGACGACGGAGAGGTGACCGTCGTAGGACGTGCACGACTCATCGGCGAAACGAACATGACAGTTCACGAGATCGTGGGGCGCGAGAAAGACGCCTCCCTGGGCACCGACTCGGCCGACATTCTGCAGTTCATCAACTCCAGCACCACCGACGTGACAGTCCAACAAGTCGCCACCGAAATGGACATGCAGAAAGACAAGGCCCGCACCTATCTCAACCGGCTGGTGAGTTCGGAACGGATTCAGCGAGTCACACGCGGTCAGTACAGGCGGAACACGACTGAATCGAGCGTGTCATCTGTATCGAGTGTGTCGTCTAACTATCCAGACGATACACACAGCACACATGACACAGCAGTACACCCCGATACAGACGTGCTGAAAGTCAATGGAATGTGCCCCGCCTGTGGAAATCCATCCCACTGGAGCAACCGCTCACACGGCTACGTGCACCCTGATTGCGAGGTCACCAAGTGAGCCGCGCATCGGAAGCATGGGACGCACTCGTGACCGCCATGGCCTCCACCGATCCGGCCTGCCAGGACGATGATCGGTTCGTGCTCGACGACCAGCCAGTCCAAGCACTCAAGGCCATCTGCGACACCTGCCCGCTGCTAACCCTCTGCGCCAACTACGCGGCACTAGAGCGACCCAAAGGCGGCATCTGGGCAGGAAAGCGCTACCGGCAATACAAAGCCTCAGACGCGGACGGAGCGGCCATCTGATGCCCACCACACTCCCCGGCAGCTACGTACAAGGCATCATCATCACCCCACGACAGGCATACGTCCTCGAGCAAGCAGCACGACTCACAGAGCTGCGGAGCAAGATTCGCGGCAACGACAGCGAACTCGATCAGGTCCTTCACGACATCCGTCTGATGGCAATGGCATGGGCAGCTTCCGTCAACGGAAGGACAACACGTAAGGCCACGGAAGCGACGGTGAACTGGTACTCACCAGCCCAAGTGGCGGCCCAAACCGGAGTCACCGAACACGCTGTGCGACTAGCCATCCGTGAAGGGCGGCTATCCGCAACAAAGACCGAAGGCAGATGGCAAGTGACACCCGCCGACTACGCCGCATACCGAGCCACACACCGACGCTAGGAACCCAATGGCCACACCAACTCAGGACGCAGAAGCTATCCGAACCAGAACCAGCACATCCTTCGACCAGATCCGCAACAACACCCGCATCTCTACCACCGAAGCTCGCGACCAAATGGCCCGCGTCCTACTCGACGCACGCCAGTCGATGAGCGCCCTGCAGCAGACCGCAGAGGGCCAGACCGAACAGCGCCAGCAAAGCCTCGAACGCAAGCTGTACGGCATCGGCAACAGCAACGACCCGTCCCAGGCCATCAGCTACCGAGACGCACTCGACCGCGCAGCAGCGATCCCCTCCGACCAAGAACGTGCTGCCATCGAACTGATCAAGAGATCAGACACATCAGGCGACACCACCCTCGTACGCGCAACCCTCGCAGTCGCCTACGAGCGCGGGTGGGTAGACGTCATCAACACTTACGGCAACGCGCACCCCGAACAGGACAACGACCTCACCGAACTATGGGGACTACAGCACGGTGCCTTCGACCAAGGGCTGTTCGCATACACACCACCACTCGCACCAAGCGAACTAGCAGGCGCCCACGACACCCAGCTCCGCACCTGGGCCAACGGCGACTACTAGGAGACGAACACCATGCCCACACGAGGTAGACCATGGAACAGAGCGAGAGCCGCCTTCAAAGCCGAATGCCGTACCGCTAGCACCCAGTGCTGGCTATGCCACGGACAGCTAGGTCCGATCGACTATGACTCGCCCTACGACCCACGCAAGAAGAACAACCTCGCGTTCACCGTCGACCACGTCCGCCCAACCTCATTAGGTGGGGATCCCATGGCCCGATCGAATTGGCGCGCTGCTCACTCTTTTGCAACACAAGCCGAGGCAACACCACACGCGGCTTGTACCCGACTAGCAGGCAGTGGTAGCCGGACAACTCACGGTCACATCAACGACCGCGAGGCACCCGGGGAATTAGCCGTAAACCGATTCAGCCCGGTGTACCTCCGGGGCGTGCACCTCTATTTTCGCGAGTCTGAAACAGCCGAACCTACGGCCACCCGACGCTTGGTGGTGGCTGGAAATGGTTGATTCAAACGGCCCCGATTCTCATGTCCAAACCCCTCGCGGTTTGGCCGCCGCGGGGCGCAAGTTGTGGGATGCAGGGATCGCCGAGTTCACGTGGGCTCAGCATGAGCTGGCCATTCTCGAAGAAGCATCCCGAACGCGAGACCGAATCGTGGAACTGGACAAGTCGGTCCAAGATGACGGCCTGATGCTTGCTTCGCCCCAGGGCTCTCGAGTGCACCCCGCTGTAGGTGAGGCCCGCCAGCAACGTCTCACGTTGGCTCGGCTGCTTGCGACTCTCGGCATTCCGCCGCTCGCGGACGATGGTTTGCCGCCTGCTCGTGGTGTTCGTGGCGTCTATGGACGGAAGTCCTGATGGTTGCGCGAAAACGACAGGTGACTGCCCTGATGCCTAATTATCTGCTGGGTTTCAACCAGGCCGATTGGGGTGGGCGGTGTGTGGCAGAGAGGCAGGAGGCGTGGCGGGAAGCCGTTTTCGCGTTCGGGCGAGAGCACGGGCGGACTATCGAGTGCCTTCGCCACGTGCGGGCACATCGCCGCACGATCGAGGTTCTCCACATCGATTGCGAGTTCCACGCGCCGCTCGACTACGCGGTCATCGGGTGGACGCGGCAGCAGGACGGCTATCGCGCTGTTCTCGCGTGGCCGGACGGATCCGATACGGAGCGGTTGTTTGCATCCGACGACTCGACATTTCTAAAGATCGCCGAACTCTCCAGCATCAGACCCTCACTACGAAAGGCAAAGTAATGCCCACTGTCAATCACGCGATTTTTGAAGGCTCCACCCCAATCGACGAGTCCCGCCACCTCCGCCTTTGCGCCGCAGCTCTTGACGATGATTTCGCCCAGGTTGCGGCGATCGCCGAAGAGGTAGCCACCGATGCGCGAGGGGCTGAGATCGCGACTTGGCAGTTGGTGATGGTCGGTGCGGTGGGTATGGCGCGGCAGTGGGCGCTGGATACCGATGTCGAGATGATTCGGTCGGCCATCCAGCAGGCACTGCTCGAACAGGCAACCAACAGCACCAACCAGTAACCGGTTTTCGAACACAACTCGGTGGAGGAATGAGCGTATGAAGGAATGTCAGATCGCACAGTGAAGGTGACGCTTCAGGCCCAGGTAAGTAATTACCTCTCGGGCATGGAGCAGGTAAGGAAAGCCACGGAGAAGGGCGGCAAGGAGGCCGCATCCGCGCAAGCGTCGTTTGAAGCGCAGAGGCAGGCGATGGAGGCTGCGGGCGTGAGCCTGCTGGCGGTCGGCACACTGGCTGCTGCTGGTGTCGGTTTGGCGATCAAGAAGTACGCCGAGTTCGACTCTGCGATGTCTGAGGTTCAGGCATCCACGCATGAGTCCGAAGCGAACATGAACAAGCTGCGGGATGCAGCTATCGAGGCCGGCGCACGGACGGTGTTCTCTGCGACTGAGGCTGCGAACGCGATCGATGAGCTGGCGAAGGCTGGCCTGTCGACCGCTGACATCCTCGGTGGCGCACTCGACGGTGCCCTCTCGCTTGCGTCTGCTGGTGGCCTGAAGGTCGCGGACGCTGCACAGATCGCAGCCACAGCTCTGACTCAGTTCAAGCTTGAGGGCAAGGATGTCCCGCACGTTGCTGACCTTTTGGCTGCTGGTGCTGGCAAGGCGCAGGGTTCTGTTGAGGATCTGTCTCAGGCGCTGAACCAGGGTGGCCTGGTTGCTTCCCAGGCTGGCTTCTCGATTGAGGAAACGACTGGTGTTCTGGCTGCGTTCGCGTCGGCTGGCCTGAAGGGTTCTGACGCGGGAACGTCCCTCAAGACTGCGATCATCGCGCTTCAGGCCCCGTCTGCCAAGGCTCAGGCGACGATGGAGCAGTACGGCATTTCCGTTTACAACTCCAACGGTTCGATGAAGTCGTTCTCCGAGATTGCTGAAGTCCTAAAGACCAAACTTGGCGGCCTGACGGACGAGCAGCGCAACTCTGCCCTTGCAACGATCTTCGGCACTGATGCTGTCCGTTCCGCCTCCGTTCTGTACTCCAACGGTGGCAAGGGAATCGAGGAGTGGAACAAGAAGGTCAACGACTCCGGGTATGCGGCTGAGACTGCACGCCTGAAGCTAAACAACCTGAATGGTGACCTCGAGCAGTTGGGCGGTTCGTTCGATACTGCTCTGATCAAATCGGGGTCGGCCGCAAACGAGGTACTGCGCGGGATTGTGCAGTCAGCCACCGGCGCGGTGAATGCCTTTGGGCAAGCACCACCCGTTATCCAAGGGACGGCATTGGCTTTGGGAGCGCTTACGGCCGCCACAGCCCTCGCAGGTGGCGCGTTCCTCATTGGAGTACCGAAAGTGGCCCAGTTCCAGGCCTCTCTCGCGACCCTCACGCAGTCTTCAATGCCTGGTGTCGCAGCGGGAGCACTGCGCGTCGAAGGCGCTGTGGCAAAAGCGGGCACGGCACTCAGCAAGGTCGGTTCGTTTGTGGCCGGCCCCTGGGGAATCGCGCTGGCTGCCGGCGCGATCGGTGTCGATCAACTGTTCAAAGCGATCGAGGCCGGTCAGACCTCTTCCAAGGAGTTTGAGAACACGCTTCGCAACACGTCGAGCGCCTTGGATCTCCTCCGTGCGGCCGGAAAGAGCGACGACGTAACCAAGGCCCTGTTCGGGGACTACACAGACTCGTTGAAGAAGCTTCCTGAGCTACTGGACAAGGCGAAGGGGGCCCAGCACAACTTTTTCGCCGAAATGGGTTTGACGGCGAATGAACTTGGTGCGGTGGATGGGCTTGACCGCCTGGGCGAGAGCATCGCGGAGCTGGCCGATTCTGATTTGCCGACTGCGCAGCGAGCGTTCCGGAGGCTCGCGACTGAGTACAAGTTGACCAAGGATCAGCAGACGACGTTGCTCGAGGCAATGCCCGCGTATAAGGAAGCTCTAACCGCTCAGGCAAACACCCTGGGCGTGAATGTCACCAGTTCGAATGAAGCTCGCAACGCCACCAACCTGCTGAAGCTCGCCTATGGGGACGCGACACCGACTGCCATCGAGGCAGCGGACGCTTACTTGAAGACTGCTGATTCCGCGGATGAGACGAACGATGCAGTGCGCCGTCTTGTTGACTCCCTTCAGGAGGCGAACGGGACTAACCAGGATGCAATATCGGCAAACGCCGACTATCAAAAAGCGCTTGAAGACGTGAAGGACACCATCGCCGACATCGATCCGGCTACAGGTCAGGCCCGCACTGGCGTTGATGCGTTCAAGCGCACCCTGGATGAGTCCACAGAGGCCGGCTCAGCCAACGTGAAGATGCTGTCCGACCTCGCAGCAAGCGGGCAGGCTTCCGCCGAAGCCACTTTTGGCTCAACTAAGTCGGCCGACCAGTACACGGCCGCACTTCAGGCAAACTATGACGCCGTGTACAACAACGCTCTTGCGATCACGGGCAACGCGGATGCCGCGAAATCGTTGGCGGATCGGGTTGCTGCGATACCTACGCAGAAGCAGATTGCTCTGCTGGTGGCAACCGCTCAGGCGAACGCTGAGATTGATGCGTTCGTGACCCGGAACGACGGTCGCAAGATTCGTATCAACATCACTGGTGCTGGCCCTGGTGGGGCTCTCATTCCGTCGCTTGGCAATCTGGCTTTCGCGTCTGGTGGCATGGTGCCTGGTGCTCCGTCCCACAAGGACAACATGGTCGCCACTGTTGCGTCGGGTGAGTTCATCACTCGGACTGCTCAGGCGCAGATTCCGGCGAACCGTGCAGCGCTCGAGTACATGAACGCGGGTGGTGTGATCCGTGGTTATGCGTCTGGTGGTTTTGTGCAGCCGCAGTATGCGCGCCCGTCATATGCGACCCGCGCATCCGCCAGCTATGCGCCCGCGAATGTAAACCAACCGATCACCATCAACCAGGTTTCCGATCCGGTGGGCACTGCTAACGCGGTCGCTCGACGCCTCCGAGCCCTACGCCCATAGAAAAAGGAGAACCATATGCCAAACCCAGGAGATCTCATCCCGTACGGTGACGACGCACTAGTCAGAGTGCAGGCCGACCTTGAGCGCAAGCATCGAGAAGACATGGCAGCGCGTTCCCTGGCAGCATCAACGATCGGTGCGGGTGGTCTGATCGTCAAAGATGGTGGCTCGATCACCATTCAAGGCACAGGTTCGTTCAACACCAACGGTGTGATCAACACCACCGGCAGTTTCTCTGCAGGTACGACGATCAGTGCTGGCGGCAATGTCACATCAGGTGGCACAGTCCAGGGTGCCGCCCTGCGGTCTACCGGCAACAGCCAGATCGACGGGTCCGAAAACGTCAACGGGAACATCACGGCATCAGGCCAGGTGACATCGGCGGCTCCGCTGAAATCACCGGGCTCATACGCGCTGGTGGTCAGTGGTAATAACTACCGGACGGCTTGGATTCAGAGCGACGGTCAGGTTGGATACTCGCCGTCGACCATCCGTGTGAAGAAAGACCTCGAGGAATTCCCCGACTACTTGCTGGATGCGTTCTTGGCATGCTCCCCATACCTCGGGCGGTACACCTGGGACGACGAAGATTCGCCGTTGAAAGTCTTCCTCATCGCGGAGCACCTAGCGCATGCCGGGTTCGGGACTGATGTTGTGCCGCAGGACGATGAGGGCAACGCGGAGGCGGTCAACTACTCGCAGGTGGTTGTTCCGTTGTTCGCTGCGGTGAAACGTCAGCAGTCGCAGATTGAATCTTTGACTGAGCGGCTGGATGCTGCGGGGCTTTAGGGCTTGAATGCCGTCACGCACTCCGGATGTGCCGGGTCCGGGAGTGTGATGGTGAAGCAGATGTTGGGGAAGCACGATGTGTCGTTGCCGCCATCGCCACTGTTCGCGCTGGACCCCGCTGGGCACTTGATCGGTCCGCTCGGTGCGGTGCTTCCCGAACTCGACTTGACCGGTGCTTTAGTGGCTGCTTTCGCGGCTGCGGCTGCATCTGCGGCGGCCTGAGCTTCGGCAGCGATACGGGCACCTTCCGCGGCTTTCGCCTCAGCCGCGGCTTTGTCCGCAAGGAACTGCTGGTACGCGGCCTCGTCAGCAGCCACCTGAGCAGCTTTCGCATCCTCAGCGGCGGCGTACATGGCCTTCTCGGTTGCGGCCTGTTCGCGGGCATCTTCCTCGGCGGCAACGGTGCGTGCCTGCTGTTCTGCGTGGACGTTCTGAATTGCGGTCGCTGTACCAACGGTGCCGAAGATCAGCCCGCCGATGACGATGACGGCGATACCGATCTGCGCGGGTAGCGGCAGTCGGGCCTTCGTGAATGTTTCGCGAGTGATCTTCATGCACGGAGATTAATCTCATTTTCCGAGGGAAGCAATGCAAAGGGCGTCATACCCCCTCGGGCGGGCCTCCGTGCGTCCACTGGTTGCCATCTTTCGGGCTTGCAACAACGGGCCTCGGATTCTTGTACAGGACCAGATTGTCAGCACCACCCAGAGTGGCACTACGGCCTATTAGAAGGCGCTTCTCCGGGTCTAAATCCCATGTGACGGCACGGAAGTACTCCAACCCTTCAGCGGTCTTCTGGCGGGTAATTATCGCCGCTGGCAGGACAGGATCGAGGCGCATAACTAACCAGGTGTTGTAGTCGTACCGGATCGGTTTCGGGCGGTCGTGATTCGGCCAAGCCAACGGATGCTCCCCTCGAATGGAGCAGGCCGGCCCTCTGCAGCACTAGACGCTACTCGTAGCAACCGTCACGACGCACGGGCAAGGAGGAAGCTATACGATTCCGGCTTCAGCCGGTGAAGTAGACCATGACCGGTGCTCTTGATGGACAGCCCGAGAGTCCCCCAAAACGGATGGCCAGTCATCCCGCGCCGACTGGTGGGACATCTGGATCATCCACTCCACTGCGTCTTCGAAGGTCAGGCGACCGGTGGGCAGGTGTTCCGTTCCGTTCTTGAGTTGTGGCAAATGAACGTGGGGCAACTCGTACCCGCTGTTGCCGCGTGGATGCCAATGGATGAGCGCCAGTTCGTCGCCAACGCACGCGATTCGGTACCTGTAATACAGCGTGGTGACTCTGTACCCGGATTCGTGCGCGATGATGCGGTACCCCATAACCGCCTGGAAATGGTAGCCGTCCTTCAGTACCAGACCGTTAGCGCCGTTGATCGTCCACACATTGTCGCGATCAGGCACGAGATGCCCGGGAGACGGCGTGATGTTTGCCGAACCCAAGCACGACAAAGCTCGTTCTATAGGCTCAATAAATGCCTGAAAAGCTTCGTAGGTCGTGCGTCCAGGCAAAGGAGATCAGCGAACGAAGGGAAGCATCATGACCAAACCAAGCGTCTGGTCATCGTCTTCTCTGAAATCGCCGTCGTCGTATCGGGATACGAACTCGTCCAAAGTGATGCCAAGACGATCCTGAACGAGGGGGGCCAGCATCGCCCTGCCCTGCTCAAAGGACATCTCTTCGATGACGGGCATCGATTCAGTTCTGGCACTCATATCGTTCCCCCTCATCTTCGTTCGCTTGCGATAGTCCACTATTGCACGGGACACATCTGATCTGTGCTTTTTGGACATGACTTCAACGCTACGCACAGCCACCGACATATTTGCCCGCAAGTCCGAAGGGAGCTAACTAACGATCTGGAGCCGCATTTTTGGGGATTCTTCACCAGTCATAATTTCGATCAGATCAGACGCCATCGTTTGGATCTCACCAACATTGCGCGCCTGAGTAACACGGTCGATTGCGGGGACGCGAACCAGCCACATGCGCCCATCTTGTTCGGCACTAATTTCGTATATCACTTCCACCACCTAGTTCGGCTTTAGACGACCCGTGCAACCTTGCACGACGGGCACCACCAGTAGGGTCGCTCGTCGGTGCCCGCAATCTCGAGCATGCTCAGGCACTCGCCGCAGTTCGGCGTCCATGCAAGATCATCGTCGAGCACTATCGCGCTATCGTCCGCAGTAACCGATGTAGTCGTACAGCTTCCCTTTCAGAAGGGTTAGGTGCACGTCCGACTTGGCGGCGTTGGAGAACCCGTTGTATGTCGTTGTTCCGTCGACCGTAACAACAAAGGTCCGTCCGGGAAACGGCGTCGTCGAAGCGGCATTGCACTTAGTTGCACTCAAGAGCCAGGTCGGGTCGGGGCTGAGGGTGTCGAGGTTCGGCACAACAGTATCTGTGGCCTTTGCCTCTATGTATGGAGCGATGCCTTCCGCCCACGCTGCGGAACTCATGTCGAATGCTCCGGGATAGTTGTTGGCCACATCCCAGGCGATACCAGCTTCGGTCGAGGTGTTGTATGCCTGTGTGCGGTCGTAGTAGAACTTTCGGACCATCGCTTTCAGGTCGAGAACCGTGAGCTTTACGGGGTCGCTCGAAGCCGCTGCCTTTGCGCCCTTCACCACTGACCTGACGGCAGCGCGGTAACTCAGGTCGCTGGCGGCCTTGGTGTCAATCACGACGCTGATGCTCTTCGACTTGCTTGAGCTCGTCACCTTCTTTACCGTCGTCCAAGCTTTTCCGTCGGGTGAACTCTGCACCGTCAGCGTCACTTTGTCTGTGCGCCCGTGGAGCAGCTTCCGGTTCGCGGTGAGCGTGACGGGATCGCCGACAAGCACGTCCTCGGTAGCACTTGCTTTCAATTCGACCGACATGTCCTTCGACTTGAGGGCCGGGGCCGAACAAGCCGACATCCCAACTATCAACAAGCCTGCGATCGCTAGGGCTGCGAGCTTCTTCATCTGATTTATCCAATTGCTGTGATTTGGCTCGGGATTTCAGCCAAGGATTCTGGGCCGAAGCGTATCGCGACTTTGGCTCAATTCACGATGCCCCAGAAAGGGGAGGCGCAAATGTGCCGCATGCCCACCTTGTGAGGGTGTGCCGAAATACGGAGTGCCTCATTGAGGACAACGTGGGCACCACCGACCATGCCACCGCTGAGTATGTCGCGCAGTTGATCGCGACCGCTCCCCCGCTCACTGCGTCGCAGCGTGATCGTCTCGCTGTCCATCTGCGACCGGGCAGATAGCTCAACGCCGACGCCCAAGCCCAGGAAGTCCGCCTGAGACTGTCCACACGCTCCGTTTGCCGCGTGCTTTGTTTTTCTGCGCCTCGGTAGGTGTCTTACCACCCTTGCACCACCGGCCCGTAGTCAGCTTCTGGTGCGCTTGCAAATCGACACCTGATAGCTGAACCTTTCGCCCACACACGGAGCATTCAACCGATGGCTTCTTCGGCTTGGGAACGCGCATAGATTGCACTGCCCGCCGCTCGCGCTTGGCCTTCTGCTCTGCAGCCTCACGAGCCTTCACAGCCATTCTCTTGGCGTGCTTGGCCGTTGGTGTCAGGGACGTGTCCGCGCCGCTCGAGTGCGCTGTGCGAACGAACGAGCATCGATGCCCCACAGGTCCGTGTTCCTGGACGAAACCTTGCGGCAGTATGCGTACGCTCGCCCCACACGTTGGGCATTTGATTATGACTGGCATGTGGCCAGAATCTCGGCGACCGCCGATTGGCGCATCACTCTATTTGAAGTGGGGTTGCGAGACCTGCCGTCATCAGCGTGATGAGCACCCACCCCGGTACGTCGCCCCGGTCATCCTGCAGCCGATGCGTCCGCTGTCTACCCATGCCCCAGAGAACCGTCCAGCCTCGATCCGCCCATCGTGT
>Ga0247732_10000657_pt1 | contig 15470 bp, 14 predicted proteins | sample UWRJL163409C2_FD_180940 | JGI IMG/M metagenome (GOLD analysis project Ga0247732, IMG submission 180940) | Plant litter microbial communities from Arlington Agricultural Research Station in Wisconsin, United States - UWRJ-L163-409C-2 | ecosystem: Environmental > Terrestrial > Plant litter >...
AGCAGCGTCTTGACCACCGGCACCAAGGGGTACGGCGTGCTCAGTGGTGGCCCGGGAGAGTTGACACTTCACAACACCCACGTGCGCACACAGGGAATGGATGCATATGCCGGCGTGGTCAATGCCAACGGCCGGCTCGACATCGATGGCGGCTCGCTGATCAGTGAGCGGCATGCCGCGTTGTGGGTGCGCACCGCACGCGAGGTGACGGTACGCAACGGCGCCCGGCTGATCGGCGGCAATGGCACGCTGATGGCGGTGGATGCGGCGTTTGCCAGCCCGTTCGAGCTCCGCCTGGATCAGGATGCCCATGCGCAGGGCGATATCGTGATCACCCCGGAGGACATCGCCGCTGGCATCCCCGTCGTGGCCGACATCCGCGTGCGCCTCAACGGCCGCTCGCACTGGGTGGGTGCCAGCTCGGTAGTCAACCAGGTGGCACTGTCCGACGACAGCCGCTGGACCCTGACCGGTGACGCCAGCGTAGGCCAGCTGAGCCTGCACGACAGCACCCTGGCCTTGTCGGCAGCGGGCAGCACGACATTCAACCGACTCACTGTGTCCGGCGACGTTGATGCAAGCAACGCGCTGCTGATTTTCAATGGGGCGCTGGGCGATGACAGCTCCCGGATCGACTTCCTGCACGTGCGCGGCGATACCCGTGGCAGCGCCGGCATCCAGGTCAACAATGTGCATGGTCTGGGCGCGCAGACGACCAACGGCATCCAGTTGATCCAGGTCGATGGCCAGTCCGATGCGGTCTACACCCTGAGTGGGCGCGCTGTGGCGGGCAGCTACGATTATTTCCTGCACAAGGGCGGTGTCACCGCGCCTGGCGATGGCGGTTGGTACCTGCGTTCTGCGCTGTCGCCGACCCCGCCGGACCCGTGCGATCTCGACCCCAACGGCCCCGGCTGTGCCGAGCCGCCGCCGCCGCCGCCGCCGCCGGCGCCGTGTGAGCTCGACCCGGCCGGCCCTGGCTGCATCGGACCGGCACCAGAGCCCTGCGAGACCGATCCCGCGGGTCCGGGCTGCGGCATCATTCCACCCGATCCTTGCGAGGCCGCGGAAGGCGATGCCGACTGCAATCGCCCACGCCCGCCGCAGATCGTGCGGCCTGAGGCTGGTGCCTACCTGGCCAACCAGGCGGCCGCCGTGTCCCTGTTCCAGCACCGGCTGCAGGACCGCGATGGCGCTGACACCATGGCCGGCGCACGCGGTGACGGTTGGCTGCGCGTCAGCAGCAGCCACACGCGGCAGGATGTCGTCGGTCAGCTTGCGCTGACGGGGCGTGCGTCGGTACTGATGGGAGGTATGGATGTATTGCACTGGGGCGGAGCCAGCCAGGGCCGCGCCGGTGTATTGCTGGCCGCCGGGCAGTCCTCGAGCGATGTGCAGTCGCAGCTGAGTGGTTACACCGCGACGGGCACGGTAAAGGGCGCCGCGTTGGGAATCTACGCTACGTGGCTGCAGCGTCCGGACGAAGGAACGGGGGCCTATGCCGATGGCTGGATCCAGCATGGCCGCTATCGCAACACCGTGCAGGGGATCGGGCTGGCGAAGGAGCACCAGGATGCCCAGACGCAGGCCGCCTCGCTTGAGACGGGCTACACGTGGGCACTGCGCACGCGAAGCGGGGCCCAACTGATGGTGCAGCCGCAACTGCAGGTCATCCATACCGACTACCGCGCCGACCGTCTTACCGAGCTCAACGGCACCCAGGTGTCCACCGCTGCCGCAGGTGGGCTTTCCTCGCGGATGGGTATACGCCTGAGCGGCGACGTACGCAGCGAGGATCGTCGCGTGCAGCCGTTCATTGCTGCGCACTGGCTGCACGAAAGCGGCGGCAACCGCGTCTGGATGGACGATGCGCTGATCGAAGGCGCGGTGGCGAAGAACCGTTACGAAGTGCGTGGCGGCGCGATGCTGCAGCTTGGGACGCGCTGGTCGGCATGGGGCGATCTTGGCCTGCAGCGTGGTGATGGCGGCTACCGCAGTGCGAGCGCACAGCTGGGGCTGAAAGCGAGCTGGTAAGCAACGGCAGTACGCCAAGGTCAGGGATCATGAGCAGCGTCTGGATCGGACTGGCTGCCGTGCTGGGCGGGTGGATGCTCGTCGCGGTGGGGTTGGACCCGTTGCTTTCCCGATGGATGCACATGCAGCGCGGATGAGGCGCCCGCATGCATAATCCACCCCACTGACGGGCGGCAGCTCAGTGGACGGGAGGACAGGATGTTGTTGATCAGAATGCTCACCCTTGCGCTGCTGCTCTCCAGCGCCACCGCTTGGGCTAAGACACCGGCGGCCCCAGTTTCGGCCAAACAGATCTTCACCCGCTGGCTGGCCGCCTACAACGACGGCAATGGCGAAGCGCTGCAGGCGGTGTTGTCGACCTACGGAATCGACCACACCGCGCAGCGGTACCTGGACATCCACGAGACCTTCGGCCCGTTCGAGGTGCTGACCACCACCCTGGACACACCCGATACCGTGGCGAGCATCGTGCGCGGCACATCGAGCGACCGCGGGGTGCTGATCACCGTGGCCATCGATCCTGCCAACAGACCGCGGCTCAAGACCTTGCAGCTGGAAGGCGTGGAGATACCCGTCGCCTTCAGGCCCGCGCGGCTTGAGATGCCCGCGCTCATGGCGCAGAGCCGTGCCCGTCTGGACACGCTGGCGGCACAGGACAAGCTCTCCGGCAGCTTTCTGCTGGCGCAGGACGGCAAGGTACTGATGGCGTGGCACGGCGGGCGGGCTAACCGGGAGCAGGGTATTCCGGTCGATAGCACCACGACGTTCCGGCTCGCCTCGTTGAACAAGATGTTCACCGCGGTGGCGATCCTGCAGTTGGCCGAGGCTGGCAAGCTGACACTGGACGATAGGATTGCCCAGCATCTGAAGCACTACCCCAATCCGGCCGTCGCCACCGGTGTCACGATCCGGCAGCTGCTCAACCACACCAGTGGCTTGGGAGAGATCTTCGACGAGGCGTTCGAGGCGCGGAAGGCATCGCTCAAGACGCTGGCCGACTATTGGCCCGTTTATGGCGCCGCGGCACCGGCCTTCAAACCCGGCACCCAGGACCAGTACTCCAACTACGGCTACATTCTGCTTGGCTCGATCATTGAGGCGGCGTCGGGACAGTCGTACGACGCCTACGTGGAACAGCACATCTTTGCGCGGGCGGGCATGACCTCCACGGGATCGGCGCCCGAGGCGACCCTGGTGCCAGGTCGCGCGGTGCCCTACACGCTGAGCGATGGCCGGTGGGTGCGCGAGACCAAGAGCCTGCCGTTGCGCGGTACGTCGGCGGGCGGTGGTTACAGCAACGCCCAGGATCTGCTCCGGTTCGCCGAGGCGTTGCGCAGTGGCCGGCTGATCCCGGCCGCGGCATTGAACGCGGCCACCTCACCGCAGAATACCAAGGGCTGGTACGGCTACGGTTTCATGGTCAGCGGCGAGGGAGTGCAGCACCAGTATGGCCACGAGGGTGGGGCGCCCGGTGCGAATGCCGCGCTCATCGTGCTGCCGAGCAACGGCTACGTGGTGATCGGGCTGAGCAATGTCGATCCCGATGCAATGGAGAACGTGGTCAACTTCGTCGGCAACCGTCTGCCCCTGTCGCAGCGCGGCCTCAGCGCCAGCCCAGCAGCGCCGGCAACGACGAGGCCAGCAACGCGATCCCGGACACGGTGAGCAGGCTGAGGACGATCTGCCGGAACCGGAGGTCGCTGATGCCGATGTAGAGGCGGGTGCCGAGCAGGGTTGGAATCAACATGGCTGGCGCGACGATGGCGAACATCGGCAGCATCTCGCGGGTCACGATGCCGGTGCCGACATAAGTGCCCATGGTCACCAGCAGCATGGACAGGTTGAAGTTCTGGACCACCGAGCGCTGCACGTCACGCTCGTAACCGCGCAGCGTGCACCACAGCGTCGGCAGGGTGCCGGTGAAGCCGCCCAGCCCGCCCATGATGCCGCCGGCAAATCCCACCACACCATCGGCCGCGCGCCCGCCCGCGGTGACACGCGGCAGCTGAGGTGACAGCAGCATCGCCGGGCACCACAGCACGAGTAAGGTGCCCAGGATTGCCTTGAGCCAGTTCGTGTCGAGCATGGGCAGCAGATAGACGCCCACCGGGATCCCGGCCAGTCCGCCGAGCACGAAAGGCAGCAGGGTCTTCAGATTGAAGCCGCGGCGCACGGTGAAGGCCGCCAGCAGCTGGCCGGTCAGGGCGCCAAACACCGAGAGCGTGGCCGCAAGCTTCGGATCCAGCACCCAGGCCCAGAAGGACAGCGCCACCAGCCCGAACGCAAAGCCCGACAGTCCCTGCACAAAGCCCGCCACGATGGCGCCCAACGCCACCACCAGGTAGATCGAATCCACGATGACTCCTTACTGCGCGTCCGCGAAAGCATCCGTCGCGCGCACCAAAGCATCGGCGGTCGCCGGTTCCGTTGCGCTGTGACCGGACACCACCATCTGCAGCGAGGCTTCGGGCCAGGCACAGGCCAGGTCCCACGCGCTGCGCGCCGGGCAGATGATGTCGTAGCGGCCCTGCACGATCACGCCCGGCAGATGCCGGATGCGGTCGATATCGCGCAGCAGCTGCGCATGATCGAGGAAGGCATGGTTGCGGAAATAATGCGCTTCGATGCGCGCCTTGGCCAGGGTGTGCAGTGGATCATCACCCGACACGGCGTCGACGTCGTGTTCCAGCGTGGCGGCATGATCTTCCCACCCCAGCCAGGCCTGCGCGGCGGCGATGCGGGTCGCTTCGTCCGGGCTGTCCAGACGACGCCAGTATGCGGCGATCATGTCGCCGCGTTCGTCTTCAGGGATATGCGCCTCGTAGGGCGTCCAGCGCTCCGGGAACACCCAGCGCGCACCGCCGTCGGCCTCGGCGAACCAGCGGTTCTCTTCGGCGCGGCCGAGATAGACGCCGCGCACGATGATGCCGGTGGCACGTTCTGGATGTGCCTGCGCGTACGCCAATGCCAGGGTCGAGCCCCAGGAACCGCCAAACACCAGCCAGCGCTCGATGCCGAGCAGGGTGCGAATCGTCTCGACATCCGCGACGAGGTGCTGCGTGGTGTTGTCGCGCAGTTCGCCGAACGGCATGGAGCGGCCGCTGCCGCGCTGGTCGATCAGGACGATGCGATAACGTGACGGGTCAAAGAAGCGCCGGTGGGTGGGCGATACGCCGGCACCCGGCCCGCCATGCAGGAACACCACCGGAATGCCGTCAGGAGCGCCGCACTCCTCGACAAACAAGGTGTGCAGGTCATCGACCGCCACCTGATGGATGCGGAAGGGTGTGATCGCCGGGTAGAGCGTGCGCATGGTGGCGTCCTACGGAAAACTGACGCCACATGATACCGCCCGTGTTCGTCGAGCCGCGTCCGTGACGCGTCACAAAGGCGGCGGGCTTTCCCTGTCGCGCTGAACGCGTGTCCGGTACGCACGCACATTGTCGCCACGGATCCGCCGTTCCTGCGTGCCAGTGATGGTGTCGACCTTGCGATCCGCACCGGTCACCGGTTTGGCTTCGATGGTCGTTTCGTGCTCGAAGGCATGCGATTTGTCGGTATTCCGGTAATACCGATACAACGCCCAGTACAACGCCGTTGCACCGGCGGGGCCGGCGGCGAGCAACCAGAGTCCACTGTCATCACTCATGCGGCAGCTACCAGGAAGAAGAGAACGAGGGCTTCAATGATCGTGCCGGTGGTGAGCGCGGCCAGCAGCAGCTTCCACTGCTGCACGGGCACGCTGCCCATGGTTTCACCGGTGCGGCCATTCACCGCGATGTAGTGCAGCATGCCGCCGTTGCGGCCCGGCTGGTGATACGAGTACAGCCACACCGGCAGGTACATGGAGACCCAGCGGGTGCCGTGCACATCCACCCGCTCGCGCTCCCAGCGCACACCGCGGTCGTACCGGCGTACCGAGCCTTCCACCTGCGCGCGGGCGATCGACAGCAGCTGATCTTCCAGGCGCGGGCGCAGCGTCTCGACGTCCACGTTGCGCTTTTCCGAAGTGAAACCGGCCAGATAGGAGGCGTTCCACTTCAGCGCATTTTTGGTGTCGAACGGCAGGATCGCGTTGATGATGTTGTTGGTGTTGGTCTGCGTATCGAGGTTGCCACGCTCGGCCGAGGATTCCATGGTGAGATCGTCCACGGTGAAATCCACCTGCCGGTCCACCTGGTAGATATCGGCGTCGTAGTAGGTTTTCTTGTTCTTCTCGGTGCCGCGGGTGTACTGCCGCGTCTGGATCTCGCCTTTGCCGGACACGCTGGCGCTGACATTGCTGTCCACGATCATGTAAGGCAGATAGACGCCGGTGACATTCTCCGGCGTGAACTGGTCCTTGAACGCCTTGAGCGCGAACAGGCGGCGCTTGTCCACGAACTGGCGGATCCGCGCGACCGCATCGTCCTTGCTGATATGGAACGGCAGTACCGCATCGGGCACCGCGCCGTTGGAGATCTGCTCGTTGACCCCGAACACATGGCGGCACCAGTGGCAGCGTGCGGTCATCGTACTTTCGGTGTTGATGGTGACTTCGGCGCCGCAACCGGTGCACTTGAAGCTCATCAGGCTGGCGGTATCGGCTTCGATGTCGCGTGCACCGGACGCAATGACCGTGCCGCGCAGCTGATCGATCCCTTCGCCAAACCCGAAGGCCTCCTCAACGCGGTCGCCATGCCATTCGTGACGGCAGAACTGGCAGATCAGCAGATCGCTACCCAGCTTGAGCCGGATATCGCTGGAGCCGCATTTCGGGCAGCGGTTGAGGCCATCCTTGAGCTCTGCCGCCGAGGTGTCCAGGGCCACCGGGTCCGGCGCCTGCACCTCATCACGGATGGGCTGGGGCAGGGTGGCTGGATCGACCGGGAAACTGCCCGGCAGTGGTGGCACATCCCGGGGCGAGCCCGGGCCGGTGACCGGCGCCGCCGGAGAGGGCGGCAACGGTGGCGGGACCGCCGGGATCGGCGGAGGCATCTTGGGGTCGGACATGGTGTCGGTGCGCTCGGTGTCTTACAGCCCCAGCGCCTTGGCCTTGAGCTTGTCGTAGTCGTCCTGGGTAATCAGACCGAGGTCCAGCATTTCCTTGGCCTTCTTCAGCTTCGCGACCGGATCATCCGCCGCCGGCGCGACCGGCTGCTGCATGCCGCCGACCCCGAGCATGCCCGAGGCCATGCCCACGCCGACCAGGCCGGCAGCACCGCCATTCTCGCCTGCCGACTGGATGCCTTGGGCGACACTTGCCTGCAGGTTGGAATTGCCACGTGAGCCGGCCAATGCATCGGCGCGCTGCACGGTCTTGAGCAGCTCGCGGGTGTTGGCGTCGTACTCGATCGAGACAATGGCGGTCTTGACGATGGCCAGGCCGCGGTCGGACTTCCACTGGTAACCCTGCTCGACGGCAGCGGACAGGCTCTGCGCAAAGCCGAGCGAATCCTGCTGCAGCTTGGTGATGCGGTTGCCCTTGCCCGGGTCGTTCGTATACAGGCTGAAGGCTGGCGCGAGCGAGCCCACCACTTCATTGAACAGCTGGCTGGCGGCCGCGTTGTCCAGATCGGTGAAGTCGAACACCTGGCCGGGCTGCAGGTAGCTGGCCGGCACAAAATTCTTCACGAACAGGATCGGATCGATGATCTTCAGCGTGTACGAGCCACGCGTGACCGCGCCGACCTGCGTGCCGAGGAAACCATCGTCCCAGTAGATTTCGGACTGCGTGCCGAAGCGGTTGTCCGGCAGCTCCTTCAGTGAGACGAAGAACGCCGCCTGCTGCGACCCCGGCTGGCCACCGAACTTGAAGCGTTCCCAGCTCTGCTTGATCAGCGGGCTGACGAACCCGTCGCCTGCGAAGATCGACTGCGAGTTCAGATCATCCGAGCGCCATTCATAGCCGCCCGGTTCGGCGACAAAGCCGGTGATCGCGCCGTCCTGAAACAGCAGCAGGCCGTACCCTTCGGGCACGACGATCTTCGAGCCGTTGGTGATGATGTTGGAGGAGGCGCTGGTGTTGGAGCCGCGCCCGGCATTGGTGCCACGCGGCACCGCCGCGAACAGCGCTGCCGTGGAGGGCAGGCCCGTCGGCACGGTGTAGAAATCCTTCCACTGGTCGGCCAGAACACCACCGACTGCCCCTGCCACTGCCTGACGAAGACCCATGACCCACTCCCTGCGATTCGTGGACGGGCACCGTGCCCATCGTGCTCACCGCACTATATCAGCAGCCAGTGCGCCGGTAGTGACCCCGGGGCGGGCCAGGCAGCGTGTGCGGCCGCCCGGGGCCGATCAACCGGGCAGGTCGCACTTCAGCTTGCCGTCAACGTAGTACGGCTTGGGCACATTCGGGTTCTCGCTGGTCTTCTCGAAGACCACTTCGAACGAGTCCATATCCGGCGTGCCTTTGCGGTCAGTGCAGGCATCCTGCAGTTTCTTCTTCACCGCCGCGATACCTGCATCGCGATTGGCACCGTCGGCGCTGTTGGTGAGGTTGGCCACTTCGGCAAACGCCGCCGGACTGGCGGCGAGCAGGCAGCTTGCGAACATCGCGGCACACAGCGTCTTCATCAGCACTCCTTTCCATGATCGCGACCCATGATCGGTCGGGGAGGGTCAGCATAAAGAGCGTGGGTTAAGACCATGTCGCGTGGTGGATGTGCAGGCCATCGCGACGGCCTGCACGGTGTCTCTGCCCGATTCAGGCGCTGGTGTGTGTGTGGTAGATCTTGCTGACGACCGTCCAGCGACCCTCCACTTTCAGCAGATTGAAGAAATCCGTGAAGTGGAAGCCGGAGATGTCGTCGGTATCGACCCGGGCACTTGCCGCTGTGCCGACGATGTCGATGCGCGCGATCGCCGCCCGCGCCTCAGGCGAGGGACGAAATGCCGTGTCGATCGTGTCGAACAGACCCTGGATGGGGCCGCCGACGAGTGCATTGTCTGCATCAACGCCGAAGATCGTGGCCTGCTCGCTGAAGGCAGGTTTCATGATGCTGCTCTGGGCCTGTTTGCCGCCCTCGTTGTACTGATTCAGTACGTCGACGATGGCGTTGTAGTCCTGCACGTAAGTCGGGTTGCTCATGGTGAATCCTCTTGGTGTTGGGGTGAGGCGTGGGGGAGGGGGCACGGCATCATTCGGTGGCAGTGGGCCAGTCGGTGTAGCCCTTGGCGCCGCCGCCGTAATAGGACTCACGCGGTGCGACGGTCAGCTCCGTACCGCGGCGAAGGCGTTCGACGAGGTCCGGGTTCGAGATGAACAGCCGACCGAATGCGACCGCATCGATGCGGCCCTCGGCACGCCGCGAGATGGCCATCTCAGGTCGTAGTTGTTGTTGCCGATGAAGGCGCCGTTGAACGTGGCACTCAAGGCATCCAGGTCGACGCCCTCCGGAACGCTGCGCGTGGTTGCGGTCGCGCCCTCGACAAAATGCAGATAGGCCAGGTTGAAGCGGTTCAACTGCGTGATGAGGTAGCCGTAAGTCGCCATGACGTCGCTGTCGGGCGGCGTGTTGCCCGCGTCCGGGGTGACGGGTGACAGACGGATGCCAACGAGGTCACTGCCCCAGATGTTCACGACCGCCTCGGTCACCTCCAGCGTCAGCTTGGCGCGGTTCTTGATCGAGCCACCGTAGCCATCGGTACGATGATTGGTGGAATCACGAAGGAACTGGTCCAGCAGATAGCTGTTGGCCGCATGGACTTCCACACCATCGAAGCCGGCGCGCTGTGCATTGCGGGCAGCCAGCTCGAACTGGGCAACGATCCCGGGGATCTCATCGGTCTCCAACGCGCGCGGCATCGAAACCGGCACGAAGCCATCGGCGGTGTAGGTGTCGCCCTCGGCCTTGATCGCCGACGGCGCGACCGGTGCCTGACCATCGGGCTGCAAGGCCACGCTGGAGAAGCGCCCGACGTGCCAGAGCTGGCTGACGATCTTTCCGCCGGCGGCATGCACCGCATCGGTGACCTGTTTCCAGCCGGCTACCTGCGCATCGCTCCAGAGGCCGGGTGTGGCGGCATACCCGCGCCCCTGGGGCGAGATGTTGGTCGCCTCGGCGACGATCAACCCGGCACTGGCGCGCTGGGCGTAATACGTGGCGTGTAGCGCATTGGGAACACCGTCTTCGCCGTAGCGGCTGCGGGTGATCGGCGCCATGACGATACGGTTGGCCAGCTGGAGTGCACCCATGTGCGTGGGTGCGAAGAGGTCGGTACGGGACGTGGTGTCCTTCATCAGAATGAGCCTTTTATATGTGACCGGTCGTCTAGTAATTGGGTAAAACCAGGTCACGACAGCAGGGTGCGTGACGCGGCCAGTGCGGTGTCGAACGGGGCCGTGGAGTCGTTGAGCTTGGCCAGCAGCGAGGCGCCCAGCCACAGCTGATACAGCGATTCGGCCAGCTCCTGGGCCGGGACGGCGGGGGAGATCGAGCCATCGGTCTGACCGCGTGCGGCGCAACGGGTGATGCGCTGAATGATCGCGTCGGTGCCTCTTCTGAGTACCGTGCGCATGTCCTCGGACAGATCGCACATCTCCGGGCCGAGTTTGACCACCAGACACTTGTCATCGGGAAAATCCGAGCCCTGCGTATCTTTCCAATACTGGAAGTACGCCACCAAGCGCTCAGCGCCGGCGCCATCTGCGGTCAACAACCGATCGACCGTGGCCAAGTATGCGGAGAAGTATTCGTCCAGCAGGGCCAGGCCGAACTCTTCCTTGGATTTGAAGTAATAGTAGAACGAGCCCTTCGGTACCCCCGCAGCCGCGACGACCTCGGCCAGGCCCACGGCCGTATACCCCTTTCGGGTCATCAGCGCCCGGGTGACGTCGAGAATGTGCTGGCGCGTTTCGTGGGCGGGCTTCTTCATGGCCGTGACGATACGTTCAATCTGACCGGTCGTCTAGTTTCGTGAATGACCCGGACGGGCAAGCGTTCAGGCCCGCTCCAGCCGCGCATGGATCCGGCAGGTCCGCAATGATGACTGGCAGCGAGTCTTGTCCAGCCGGCCTTGGGATCGCGTGAAGCCACCGCGTCCACACCTGGCGCCCGCACGGCACGCAGGGGTTGCATCCAAACCGCGTGGCCGTCCGTACACACGTCCATGAAGCCCATGTCCCCGATCTGCCGGAACTCGCCTACGATGGACACTGACCCGTCCACCGCCAGGATGACGCCCTTCGAGGCAGCCCGGATGATTGCCGTTCCCGCTCAACCCGGCCCGGAGCTGAAAACCTGGGCGGCCGACATGGCCGGCGTCGCCACGTCGCGCGATCGAGAGTGCTTCATGCGCATCTACGATCACTTCATGCCGCGCCTGTGCCGCTACCTGAGTGGGCTGGGGGCGCCCGATGGTGTGGCCGAGGATCTGGCCCAGGAAGTGCTGCTGAAACTGTGGAACCGGGCCGACCTCTATGACCCGGCGCGCAGCAGCCTGGGCACGTGGCTCTATCGGGTGGCGCGCAATCTGCATATCGACCGGGTGCGTCGCGAACATATCTGGGTGCATGCCCACGAGGTGGTGGAGCAGGCGGCCGAGGAAGAGGACGGCGGCGGCTCGCTGGCCGAACGGCATACCGAGCACGTCAGGCTCAAGCAGCGGCTGGACGAACTGTCCGCAACGCAGGCCCGATTGATCCGGATGTCCTACTTCGAAGCCAAGACACACGCCGAGATCGCCAACGAGCTGCATATGCCACTGGGCACCGTGAAATCCCATATCCGACGCGCGTTTCTTCAGCTGCAGTCCTTGATGGGAGAGCGGCAGTGAACCCTCGTCACCATCTGGATCCGGCCACCGTCCTGGGCTTTGCCACCGGGACCTTGGCCCCGGAAATGTCTGTGGTCGCCGCTGCGCACCTGGAAGCCTGCGCGCACTGCCGGCAGCACCTGCGCTCGGCCGAACGGGTGGGCGGACTGCTGCTGGAGCAGCAGTTGTCGCCGCCTTCCGCGGAGGATCGCCAGGCCGCACTGCGGCAGACCATGCTGGAGCGGCTGGATACTGACGTACCTGCGGATGGCGTGCAGGACGAAACAGTGGCCCGCAGCGCCGCTGGTCACGACCCGGATCAACTCCCGGCCGCGCTGGCACCGCATTTCGGGACGTCCTACCGCTCGCTGAAATGGCGGTGGATGGCGCCGGGTGTCCACTGCATCCGTGCACCGGCGCACCCGTCGTTGATCATGCTCAAGATCGCCCCCGGCAAATGCCTGCCCATGCACAGCCATGGCAACAGCGAGCTGACCCAGATTCTGCGCGGCGCCTATGACGATTCACTGGGACATTTTGCCCCCGGCGATGTGGCCGATCTGGACAGCGACGTCGAGCATCAGCCTGTGACCACCCCGGGTGTCGCGTGCATCTGTGTGTCAGCGCTGGATGCGCCGCTGGTCTTCAGTGGATGGTTCGCGCGCAAGCTGCAGCAGGTGTTCAAACTCTGACCGTGTCTGGCGCACGCTGCCAGGCCGCATCGGAGTCCGGCGGCTGATCAACGCACCGTCTGCGGCTACCCGTTAGTCGCGGCCTGCTGGAAAAGCTGCATGACCGCCGCCGGCGCCATGGGTCGGGCAAGCAGGTAGCCCTGGACTTCGTCGATCCCCATGTCTGCCAGCACGCCCATCTGCGCTTCCTGCTCAACCCCTTCGGCCACGGTCAGATAGCCCAGCTCATGCGCAAGATGATGGATGGCAGAGACCTTGGCGCGGGCGCGCGAGCTGCTGGCGATGCCATCGATCAGTGACTTGTCCAGTTTGACCGTGTGAATGGGAAGGTCGGACAGGTAGCTGAAATTGCTGTAGCCACTGCCGAAGTCATCGATCGCCACCGTGATGCCGGCCTGTGCCATCGCCGCAATGTGGGCGATGGCCGGAGACCCCGGACGCAGCCATTCGCCTTCGGTGATCTCCAGCTCGATCATCGAGAACGGAAGCGCCCTGTGCTCAAGCTTGCTGCGGATGTCCTGCCAGGCCGAGGCGTTGGACAGATAACTGCTGGACAGGTTGATCGAGACCGGAATGTCCTGCCCTTGGGCGCGCCACGCCCGGACCTGGTCCAGCGCCGTGTCCAGCACCCAGTTGGTCACCTCATCCATCAGTGCGGTCCGCTCGAAGACCGGAAGGAACTCACCCGGGCTGATCGGCCCCAGAGTGGGGTGGCTCCACCGGATCAACGCTTCGGCCGAGACCGGGCGCCGACCGTCGAGAGTGAAGCGCGGCTGGTAGTCCAGATGGAAGTCGCCGTTCTGCAGGCCGCGTTCGGCATCCGAGGCCAAGCGGTACGCGCGGTGCATCGTGTCGTCGCGCTGTGCGGAGTACCAGCAGAGCGGCTGCCGCGCGTCGAACGCGCCCTGCATGCTCACCAGCAGCCGCCGCAACAGGTCGTTGCTGTCTTCTTCATCCGGATCGATCGCACAGATGCCAGCATGGAAACGGGGGGACATCGGGACCGCGGCGGCCATCAGCGGACGCAACATGCGCGTTCTCAACTCCAGGACCAGCGCCTCGACCTGTGTCGCGGTGGGCAGGTCCACCACGAAGGCGAACCGCGTCACCCCCACGTGGTAGACCGTTGCCACGCCCCCCAGCGCGGCGCGCAGGCGGACACCGGCGCGCCGGATCAAGGTCTCCAGTGGGCGCAGGCCCAGCACCTGGCCCACCTGGTTGGCCCGCGGAATGTCGAGGATGTCCACGGCAACGGCATACGCGGTTCCTTCGGCGCAACGCGCGATGATCCCGGGCAGATCCGCATGGAACTGGTGCCGGCTTGGCAGGCCGCTGACCGGGTCCAGCCGACCGGACATCGCCCGCAGCTCCAGCTGCGCGACCACCAGTTCGGCCAAGGTACTCAGTTGGTCCTGATCCCCCTTGTCGAACGTGCGCGGGCGCGTGTCCATGATGCACAAGGCCCCGATGGGTACGCCGTTCTTGGCCACCAGCGGGGCGCCGGCGTAGAAGCGCAGATATGGGCTGTGGGTGACCAGCGGATTCTCACGGAAGCGGGGGTCCTGCTGGAGATCCGGCACCACCAGCACGCCGTCGGAAGTGACGGCGTGGGCGCATATCGAGGCGCGGATGTCGGTCTGCGCCATGGGCAGGCCGATCCGGGAAAGGAAGCGCTGCTCCACATCCCCGAGGATCGAGACGAATGCCACCGGGGCATCGAAGGTGTACCCGGCCAGTGCGGTGAGCCGGTCCAGCGCAGGCAAGGATGCCAGGCCATCGACCTGCATGGCACTGAGGACTGCACTGCGTTCGTCGCGTTGTGAGGTGGGGGGACTCATCGTGGGTCGACTTGGGGAAGGGAAGCCATGGCCGAAGCCGGAAAAGTGGGCCTCCTGTCCCTTGCCCCTCGAAACGGCGGCGTTCCATCCACGCTATACGGACGGAACACGCCCCTGGATGCGCTTACCAGTCGGTCGGCGCGTAGTCCTTCAGGAACTGGCCCCAGACATGTTCGCCGGTGTTGAACCCGTGGATGATCGGATCGACGATGCGCGCGGCGCCGTCGACGATATCCAGCGGCGGATGGAAGCGTTCTTCTTTCACCTTCTTGGCCGCGATATCCGCCGGATCCTCGTCGGTCACCCAGCCGGTGTCGACACTGTTCATGTGGATGCCGTCGTTCTGGTAATCGGCCGCCGAGGTGCGCGTCATCATGTTCAACGCGGCCTTGGCCATGTTGGTATGTGGGTGGCGGGTGGTCTTGAAGTTGCGGTAGAACTGCCCCTCCATCGCCGAAACGTTCACGATGTGCTTGTCACGCTCCGGCGTGCGCAGCATCAGCGGCTTCAGGCGCGCATTGATGATGAACGGCGCGATGGCGTTGACCAGCTGGGTTTCCAACAGCTCCACCGACGGCACTTCGGCCATCAGCATGCGCCAGGAGTTGCGACCGCGCAGATCCACCTGCTGCAGGTCCTGATCCAGCCGGCCATCCGGGAACAGATGCTGCTGGGCCACCAGTTCGTCGTCCAGCAGCGGCACCTGTGACAGCTCGGCGGCGCGGGTCAGGCCGTTGGCGGCGTTGAAATCACGTCCCTGGACCACCGGCAGCGCGGCCGAGGCGGTGGTGCCGAGCAGTTCGGCACTGCGCAGGCCCTCGTAATCGCCGATCAGCTTGCGCAGCGTCTCGGGGACCTCATGCAGCGCGGCGGTTTCGCCGGCCATCATGTGCGCATAGAACTGCGGCGGGCGGCGGACCGTCTGGCAGGCGTTGTTGATGATGAAATCCAGGCGCGAACGGGTGGCCAGAAGCTGGTTGCAGAACGCTTCGACGCTGGGGGTGTGGCGCAGGTCCAGACCGTACACCTGCAGGCGGTGACCCCACTGCGCGAAATCGGGCTCTTCGGCGTAGCGCGCCGCGGAGTCACGCGGGAAACGCGTGGTCACGATCAGCTCGGCACCGGCGCGCAGCAGCTTCAGGCCCGCCTGGTAGCCGATCTTGACCCG
>Ga0247732_10000658_pt1 | contig 15459 bp, 12 predicted proteins | sample UWRJL163409C2_FD_180940 | JGI IMG/M metagenome (GOLD analysis project Ga0247732, IMG submission 180940) | Plant litter microbial communities from Arlington Agricultural Research Station in Wisconsin, United States - UWRJ-L163-409C-2 | ecosystem: Environmental > Terrestrial > Plant litter >...
CGCGGCACCCAGGTGCCGGCGTTCCTGGAGATCCGCCCGGACGGCACAATCCGCTTGCTCAGCCCCTTCATGGAAGGCGGCCAAGGCACCCACACCGCCATGGCGCAGATAGTCGGCGAAGAGCTGGACGCCGACCCGGCCACCTTCATCGTCGAAGCCGCACCGCCTGGCGACGCTTACGTGGTGATGGAAAACGGCATGCGCATTACCGGCGGCAGCATGTCGGTGCGCATGAGCTACCCAACCATGCGCCGCCTCGGCGCCCTGGCCCGCGCCATGTTGCTGCAGGCCGGTGCCGAACAGCTCGGTGTGCCGTTGAGCGAGCTGACCACCCAACCTGGCCGAGTGGTGCACGCTGCGTCCGGCCGCTCCCTGGGCTACGGTGAGTTGGCCGGTCGCGCCCTCGACATGCCGGTGCCCGACCCTGCCACCATTACCCTGCGTGATCCCAGCCAGTTCCGCTGGATCGGCAAGCCGGTAAAACGCGTGGACGCCTATGACAAATCCACCGGCAAGGCGCTATACAGCATCGACCTGAAAGTCGACGACATGCTCCACGCCGCCGTGCAGCACGCGCCGCGCCTGGGCCTGACCGTGGGCAGCCTGCGCAACCAGCCGCAAGTGGAGGCCATGAAGGGCGTGCACTCGGTGCATGTGCTGCCCGGCGCAGTGGCCGTGGTGGCCGAACGCTGGTGGCATGCCAAGCGTGCGGTAGAGGCCATCCAGGTCGACTGGCAGGAACCGACCGCCGATTCCAAAGTGCGTGCGATGCCCGCAGACTTCTCCAGCGACAAGTACCGTGACTTCCTCGCGGCCCAGCAAGGCCCGGCGCGTGACGACGAAAACGAGGGCGATGTGGCCGCCGCGCTGAAAAACGCCAAGACCACGGTCGAAGCCACCTACCACAACCAGTACGTCAACCATGCGCAGTTGGAGCCGCCGTCGGCCTTGGCGCGCTTCAACCCGGACGGCTCGCTGGACATCTGGCTGCCCAACCAGGCGCCCGACATGTTCCGCGCCGACATCGCCAAGCGCACCGGCCTGGCGCTGGAACAAATCACCCTGCACTCACCGTTGCTGGGCGGTTTTTTCGGCCGGCACTTTCTCTACGATTCGGCCAGCCCCTACCCGCAAGCCATCGCATTGGCCAAGGCGGTGGGCCGTCCGGTCAAGCTGATCTGGAGCCGCGAAGAAGAATTCCTGCGGGATGTGCTGCGCCCGGTGGCAGTGGTCAAGTTCCGCGCCGCCCTCGACGCCGACGGCCTGCCGGTGGCGATCGAAGCAGTGAGCGCCACCGAAGGCCCTACCGAAGCGATTGCGGGCAAACAGGGCGAGAAACTCGACCCCACAGCCCTCGAGGGGCTGTCGGGCAAAAGCTACGCGATCCCCAACAAACGTATCGCGCAGATCTACGTCAAAGGCCCGGCGATGCTCGGCTACTGGCGCTCGGTGGGCAATTCGCTGAACGATTTTTTCTACGAAGCGTTCCTCGATGAGCTGGCGGACAAAGGCGGCCGCGATCCGTATGAGCTGCGTTTGCACCTGCTGCGCGACAACCCGCGCCTGACCACCTTGCTCAAGGCGGTCGGCGAGTTGTCCGGTGGCTGGAAGCGTGGCCCTTACACCGCCGAAGACGGCAGCCGCCGCGCGCGCGGCGTGGCCATGGCCTCGCCGTTCGGCTCCCACGCGGCGGTGATCGCCGAAGTGTCGATTGAACAGGGCCAGGTCAAGGTGCATGAGATCTGGGAGGCCATCGACCCCGGCAGCATCGTCAACCCGGCGATTGTCGAGGCGCAGGTCAATGGCGCCGTCGCGCTGGGGTTATCGCAGACGTTGCTGGAAGAAGCGGTGTACGTGGACGGCAAGCCACGGGCGCGCAACTACGACCTTTACCCGATCCTGCCGCCCTCGCGGATGGCCAAGGTGCACGTAAAAATTGTAGAGAGTGGCGAAAAAATGGGCGGTATCGGTGAGCCTCCGCTCCCGGCAGTGGCACCAGCGGTAGCCAATGCGGTGGCGCAGTTGACCGGCCAGCGGATTCGCAGCCTGCCATTAAGCCGACACACCTTCAGCTAACCGAGCGAGACTGCCCATGAACAACCGTCGATTCGCAAGAACCGCAGGCTGGCTGGTGCTGCCCTGCCTGGTCGCAGCCGGTGTGCTGGCCTGGTATGTCACGCGCCAGCCCGCGTCCCCTTTTGAACAAGCGCAAACCGCCAGCGCCGACGCGGCGCTGATCAGCCGTGGTGAGTACGTCGCGCGTCTCAGCGACTGCGTGGCCTGCCACAGCCTGCCGGGCAAGGCACCCTTCGCCGGCGGCCTGGAAATGGCCACGCCGCTGGGGGCGATCCACGCCACCAACATCACCCCCGACCCGTTGACCGGTATAGGCGCCTACAGCCTGGCCGACTTCGACCGCGCGGTGCGCCATGGCGTGGCACCCGGCGGCCGCCGGCTTTACCCGGCCATGCCCTACCCGTCCTATGTCAAGCTGAGCGACGACGACATTCGGGCGATGTACGCGTTTTTCATGAAGGGCGTGCAACCTTCCAACCAGGCGAATATCCCCAGCGATATTCCCTGGCCGCTCAATATGCGCTGGCCCATCGCCCTGTGGAACGGCGTGTTCGCGCCCACTACCCCCTACGCGGCCAAACCCGCCCAGGACGCGCTGTGGAATCGCGGCGCTTACATCGTCCAGGGCCCGGGCCACTGCGGTAGCTGCCACACGCCGCGCGGCCTGGCCTTCAACGAGAAAGCCCTGGACGAGTCCGGCGCGCCGTTCCTTGCTGGCGCGTTGCTCGACGGCTGGTACGCACCGAGCCTGCGCCAGGACCCCAACACCGGGCTGGGCCGCTGGAGCGAGCCAGAGATCGTGCAGTTCCTCAAGACCGGGCGTAACAAACATGCGGTGGTCTACGGTTCGATGACCGAAGCGTTCAACAACTCCACCCAGTTCATGGCCGACGACGACCTGGCCGCCATCGCCCGCTACCTCAAGTCACTGCCCGGCGACCCGCAACGCGACGGTACGCCGTGGCAGTACGTCACGGCAGATACGCGTCAGGATATCCCCGGCGCCCACACCTACGCGACGCGCTGTGCGTCCTGCCACGGCGCCGACGGCAAAGGCCAGCCCGAATGGATGCCACCGCTGGCCGGCGCGACCTCGGCCCTGGCCAAGGAAAGCGCCTCGGCGATCAACATCACCCTCAACGGCTCACAACGCATCGTCGCCGCCGGCGTACCGGATGCCTACCGCATGCCGGCGTTTCGCGAGCAACTGTCCGACGCCCAGATCGCCGAGGTCCTGACCTACATGCGCAGCACCTGGGGCAACCAGGGCGGCGCCGTGGACGCCAAGGCGGTGGCCAAGCTGCGCGAGCATACCGACCCGGCCAGCAGCAGCCCGATCATCCTGCACATGCGCTGACCGGCCAGCAGGCTGATAGTGACGAGCGGGCTTGCCCGCGTTGGGTCGCGAAACGGCCCCATTTTTTGTTTAAAGAATGGGACTGCTACGCAGTCCAACGCGGGCAAGCCCGCTCGCCACACAAGCCCGCTCGCCACAACGGCGGGTTTGTTCCAGCCAGCCGACTTCGTCTGACAATCAAAACGGAATCCCAAACACAATGGATTAGCCATTACGCACGGAAACACGTTGGCAGCCTCGGCAAGATAGAGACCCAACTGACGGAGCGGAATATGGCACATCCACACAACCGCTATACATGGCTGGCGTCCTGGCTGACTGACGGTTCCTTCAAGCGCTTTTTTATACATATAAAATATGCATAATGAAAACGTTCAGGATTCAGTATCACGAGGCAAAAAACATCGCTAATCAGCAAAAGCACAGAGGCGTAAGCCTGGCCGACGCGGAACCGGTGTTCTACGACGAAGCTGCGCTGACGATACAGGACCACGATCACGATGAAGAACGCTGGGTGACGATGGGCACGGACGCCAAGGGGCGAGTCCTGGTAGTCGCGTATACCTACCGTGACCCGAATTTCGTGCGCATTATAAGTGCCAGACTCGCATCCAAAAATGAACGGCGCCAGTATCTGGAGGCTTGAACCATGAAAGAAGAATTCGATTTCACCCACGGTAAGCGCGGGGCAATTGCTAACAAAAACGGCAAGACCCGCATCACTATCATGCTTGACGATGCGGTGATCGACGCCGCCCGCGAACGTGCGCAAAGCGCCGGCACGGGCTACCAAACTGTGATCAATAACCTGTTGCGTCAGGCATTGATTTCGCCAGAGGCACACGCTCTAGCGCCAGCGCCAAAGAAGCAGGCTAAAACCTTGCACGTCATTAACGCTGGCATCAGCCACTCTGAGGTTGAAGCACTGGAGCAGCAACTTATCGCTGTCGCTGGCGAATTGAATCGAGTGCTGGGCACGTCCAAACCGACCAAACCCAGAACCAAGGCTACGTAATAGGCCGACTCCGCTGTCGGCCCCTCTTTCAACGCCCACCGAACGAATAGGGGCTCGGGCGAGCCTACCCGACCTTGATCACCACCTTGCCAAACGCGCCTCGGGCCAGGTGCTCATAGGCTTGGACGGCCTGTTCGAACGTATACACGTGATCAATCACCGGGCGAATCCGGTGTTCATCGAGAAACGCATTCATGCGGTCGAACGCGGTGCGCGGGGCTACGGCGATGCCGCGGATCGTGGTTTGGCGGAAGATCATCGGCATCAGGTTCAGGGCCGAGGTCTGGCCGGTCAGGAAGCCGATCTGGGCGATCCGCCCGCCCACCTTGGTGGCTGCGATGGACTGGTTGATCCCGTCACCGCCGGCCACGTCGAGCAAGACATCCACGCCTTGGCCGTCGGTGAGCTTGAGCACCTGCTCGGCCCATTCGGGGTGGGTGCGGTAATTGACGCCGGCGACGGCTCCCAGTTGCATCAAGGCTTGCAGGTTGGCATCACGGCTGGACGTGACGATGACCCGGGCACCCAGCGCCGTGGCGATCTGCGCAGCAAACACCGACACGCCGCCTGACCCTTGCACCAGCACGGTCTGGCCGGCCTGGACCTGGCCGTAATCCACCAAGGCATACCAGGCCGTCAGTGCGGCAATCGGCAGCGTCGATGCCTCTTCGTCCGACAGCGTGTCGGGCGCGCGCACGGCGCTATCCTGGTGGATGATCATGTACTCGGCGAGGCCGCCTGGCAGTGGCGAACCAAAGCAATAGTCGGGCTCATCGGGGCCGGGCATGCCGTCCAGCCAACGCGAATACAGATGGGAGTTGACCCGTTCGCCGATCGCAAAGCGCGTGACGCCAGCACCGACGGCCACCACCGTGCCTGCCATATCGCTCACCGGGATCAGCGGCTTGGGCACGCGGTGTGGTTCGTAGATCCCGTCCACAATCGCCTTGTCGCGATAGTTGAGCGACACCGCGCCCACCTTGACCAGCAGCTCACCCGCCTGGGGTACGGGGGTTGCCACCTCGGCCTGCACCAGGTTGTCCAAGCCGAAATCCTGTAAAAGCCATGCTTTCATTGTCTGTCTCCAGGGCGGCCGGCAGCATCAGTACCACCGGCGAAGAACCCAGTGTCGTGGGATCGCCGGGTGGGATAAATGCGCACAATCGGTCAAGATTGTTACCCTGACAGGCAACAATCACCTTTATGGAGCAGCGGATGGAGCTTTTACAGTCGATGCAGGTGTTCGCCAAACTCGCCGAGCTGGGCAGTTTTACCAAGGTCGCCGATGCCCTGCAGACCGGGCGACCGCACGTCACGCGCACCATCCAGGAGCTGGAGGCGTCATTGGGCGTGCGCCTGTTCCAGCGCACCACCCGCAAGGTGCAGCTGACGGCGGAGGGTGAACGTTTTTACGAGCGCGTGAAGGCCATTCTGGCAACCATCGCCGACGCCACGACGATGTTCGAGCGCAGCGGCGCGACGCTGCGCGGCAGGCTGCGCGTGGATATCCCCACGGCGTTTGCGCAGCGCAGCTTCATGGAAAGCCTGCGCACCTTTACCGTGGCGTATCCCGATATCGAGCTGGTCCTGGGCGTGACGGATCGCACGGTCGACCTGGTCGCCGAGGGCATTGATTGCGCGTTGCGCATCGGCGAGCTACCGGATTCAAGCATGGTTGCGCGTGAAATAGGCAGCGCCACGATGGTCACCTGCGCCGCCGCCGACTACCTGGCCGCGTGGGGAGTACCGGACACCGTGGAAAGCCTGGCCAGGCATCGCGGGGTCAATTTCCTCTCGGGGCACAACAAGCGGCCTTTGCCCTGGCATTTTTTGGTTGACGGTGAAGACCAGCCTTACGTGCCCAGCGTCGGCATCAGCGTGAACGAATCCAACGCCTACGTGCAGTGTGGGGTTGCCGGCTTCGGCATTATTCAGGCCCCCGGCATCACCGTTGAGACCTTGCTGGCCAACGGCGATTTGGTGGAGGTGTTAGGCGACTTTCGACCGCGCCCGCGCCTGGTCTCGGTGCTGTACCCCAGCCGAACCCACCTTGCGCCGCAGGTCGGGGCATTTGTGGAGTGGCTGAAGGCGCATTTCCCACGGCTGCATCCTGCGTGGTTCAGTGCCCGTCAGCCGTAATTGCTCATTACATTCGTACCTGCCACTCCAGAGGTGAGGGCATGGGTTGCCCAGCCCTCCCCTGTTGTGCCGAGGCGCAGAGCGCTTACAAGTCGTAGCGCACCGCCATACCCAAGGTGCGTGGCGCACCGGCGTCGATGATTTCGTCATCGCGGTTGTTGGTGACGTAGTGCTTGTTGAAGGCATTTTTCACGAAACCCGACACCGCGACATTCTGAGTGACTTTGTATTCGCTGCTGAAGTTGGCCAGCACGTAGTTGTCACTGCGGCGCTCGCCGGTAACCTTGCCGGCGCCATTGAACTCGTAAGCCGACGGTGCCGCGCTTTGGTACGTGACGTCGGTGTTGAAGGTCAGGCGATCATTGAAGCGATAAAGGCCGCCAACCGATGCCTTGTACTTGGGCGCGTAGTAGAACGCCTGGCCACTGCGGTCCTCGCCATTGCCTGCGACAAAATCCTTGTACTTGCCATCGGTAACGGCGCCCCCGAGGGTCAGCGTCAGTTGCTCGCTGAGGTCTTTCTCGAGGAAGACTTCCAGGCCCTTGATGTCGCTGCGCCCGGCGTTGTACACGTTGATGACGTTGCTGTTGGCTTGCCGCACGCTGACCTGCTGGTCTTTCCAGTCGGTGTAATACAGGTTGGCGCGTGCACGCAGGGTGTCTTCGAAGAATGAGCCACGGTACGACAGCTCATAGGTGGTGGTGTATTCCGGGTCATACGCCTCGTGGCCACTGCCGGAGCGTACGTTGACGCCGCCGCCGCGATAACCTTTTTGCACCATGAAGCCCAGGTACTGGCCGGTGGCGAGTTCGTAGTTGAGACCCAGCTTGGGCAACAAGGCTGCAAACGACTTTTTGACCTTCGCCGGCTCGGAGATATCGTCCTGCTTGATGTCGGTGTCGTTGCTCTCGTGGTCGTAGCGCAGGCCGGTGATCAGGGTCCAGCGCGGGGCAAAGGTCCAGTCGACCTCACCGAACAGCGCCTTGTTTTCAATGGTCGTGTCGCCTTTGACCGTCGCCGCCAGTACGTCGTCGAACAACAAGCGGTCGTGGAAATTATTGGTGTTGTGGCCGTAGTAGACGCCCGCGAAACTCTTCACGGTGTCCGAGGTGTAATTGAGGCGCAGCTCCTGGCTGAACAGGTTGCCATCCTGTTTGCGCCGGATCACTTCATTGTCGACAGCGTTCTGGTCGAAGTCGAGGCGGTTGGTGTAGTCCGAGCGCGTGTTGGCAGTCAGGCTGGTGATCGACCATTGGTCATCGAGGCGGTAGTCGACCTTGGCGCTGACGGTGTCCTGGCTGAGGTTGTCGAACGCCTGGGTGTTGGAGGACACCTTGTAGTAACGCACTTTGTCGGGGGTGCGGATCACCGAGTTGTCGCCCTGGCGGTGTTCGTTGTGGGCGTAGGTCAGCAGCACATCAAGATCGTCGTTGGGCAGGATCAGCAGCTTGCCGCGCGCGTTGCTGGTGCGATGGGGGTTGGCGTCTTTGTCGAGCGCGATGTTGTCGATGTAGCCGTCGCCATCCTGATAATCCAGGGCGATGCGCCCGGCTATCTTGTCGTCGACGATGGAGCCACCACCGGCCACCGCTGCGCCTTTTTCACCGTAGTTGCCCACATTGGTTTGCGCCGAAAAACTCGGTGTGAACGTCGGGTTGCGGGTCTGGATCACCACCGCGCCGGCCAGGGAATTGCGCCCCTGGGTGGTGGATTGTGGGCCGAGGAAGACTTCGGCCTGCTCCACATCCCACAGGGTGGTCGGGCTCAGGGTAAGGCTGCGGTTGGGCTGCACAGCGCCATCCACATACACCGACACGGCGCCATTGAGGGTGGCCGGGCCCTGGTCGTCGAAACCGGAAACCGGCACGCCGCGAATGCCCCAGTTTTCGTTACCGGCCTGGCTGTACACACCGGGCGTGCGGGCGAAAACATCCACCAGGCTGTGGTCGGCCTTGTCGCGCAGCTGCTGCTCGGTCACCACCACCACACTGGACTGGGTCTGCTCCAGGCTGCGGTTGATTTTTTCCCCGCTGACTGTGATCGGAGCGATTTCCAGGGTGTCCGCTTCGGCCGCCCAGGCACCGCCCGCCACACACACCACCGAGCCTACCGCCAGTGCAATTGTATTCTTTTTGAAATTCACGCCCCGTGCCCCTGTCCCGATCATTATTGTTTTTGCGGCAGGCTCAAAGCAGCCAAACGCCGGCGTGGCGGAGTCTAAGCGATAGGTAACAAGAAGTGAATGCAATTGATAACGGATGTCATTGGAGGCAAAACGCATTGATGTATCCGATTGAATACAGATGAGCCGATGAAGCAGCGCGTCATATTGCGCGCGGCAATCCTGAGCATTGCTGAATTCAACTCACAAGATCATGGGGTCTCGACCGGCTAATCCTTGGAGGTCTCCTGGCCTAAAGTGACGGATTGCCCTTCCAGGAGAACTCCAATGACAGATGTCACCGTAGTCATCGGCGCCGGCTCGATCGGCCAGGCCATCGCTCGACGCGTCAGCGCGGGCAAACACGTGCTGCTCGCGGACCTGCGCCAAGAAACCGCAGACGCCGCCGCACAGGTATTGAGTGATGCAGGGTTTGAGGTCACCACGGCAACCGTGGATGTGTCGTCGCGCGCGTCGGTACAGGCACTCGTCACACAGGCTGCGAGCATCGGCGCGATTACCGGTGTGATCCACGCCGCCGGGGTTTCACCCTCCCAGGCACCTCCCGCCACGATTCTGCGGGTCGACCTGTACGGGACTGCCCTGGTGCTCGAGCTGTTTGGCGAGGTCATCGCCGCAGGTGGCTCGGCAATCGTCATCGCTTCGCAGTCTGGCCACCGCTTACCGACGCTGACGGCCGAACAGAACACAGCCTTGGCGTTGACCCCCACCGAGGACCTGCTGGCGTTGCCGATGCTGCAGCCGGACCGCGTGACTGATCCGCTGAACGCCTACCAGCTGTCCAAACGCGGCAACTCGCTGCGCGTGGCGGCGCAGGCGGTGCGCTGGGGCAAGCGCGGTGCGCGCGTCAACACGATCAGCCCCGGGATTATCTTCACGCCCCTGGCCCGGGACGAACTCAACGGCCCGCGTGGCGATGGCTACCGCCGCATGATCGAATCCTGCGCCGCCAAGCGCGGCGGTACGCCCGATGAAGTGGGCGCCGTCGCAGCGCTGCTGATGGGCCCCGAAGGCGGTTTCATCACGGGTAGCGATTTCCTCATGGACGGCGGCGTCACCGCTCAGTACTGGTACGGCGACGACCAGTAAGGCGCGCCTCAGGCGTCGTGCACCCAGTCGCGCAACGCCTGGGCAAACATGCGCAAGGCCATCGGCGGGTGCCGGTTGGCCGGGTAGTACAGACACGCGCCGGCATAGGTCGGGCCCCATTCCGGCAACAGGTGCACCAGGCGCCCATCGCGCAGATGCTCTTGCACCTGATGCTCAGGCACCCAGGCGATGCCCACCCCGGCCAACGCGGCCTCTGTCATCAGGTTGAGGTTGTCCATGGTCAGCGGCCCGTCGACGTCGATACTGGCGGAGCGCCCCTCATGCTCCAGGTCCCAGCGGAACAAGGTGCCGCTGGCAAAGCGAAACCGGATGCATCGATGCGCCTTGAGGTCATGCGGCACCACCGGCGCCGGGTGCCGGCGCAGGTACGCGGGCGACGCCACGGCGGCAAAGCGCACATCGGGGCCGAAGCGCACGGCGATCATGTCGCGCGGCACATCGTCAAACAGGCGGATGCCTGCATCGAAGCCGTCAGCGACGATATCGACCAGCCGGCTATCGGCCACGCACTCAATGTGGATTTGCGGGTTGTCCTGCAGAAACTGCGGCATGACATGGCGGATCAACAGCGTGAAGGAAGACTCCGAGGCGCTGAGGCGGATCAGCCCCGACGGCGTGTTGCGCTCCGACGTGACATCGTTAACCGCGCACTCCAGCTCACCCAACAGCGGCTGCACGCGCAAAAACAACTGCTCACCCGCTTCGGTCAGGGCGACCGAGCGTGTGGTGCGATTGAACAAACGCAGCTCCAGCCGCGACTCAAGCCCGCGCATCGAGTGGCTCAGGGCCGAGGCCGAAACCCCGAGCACCCTGGCGGCGCCACTGAAGCTGCGCTGTTCGGCGATGGCGACAAAAGCGGTCAACTCGGGGAGGCCGGCACGGATCATTGGTGAGTTACCTTGAGCTGCCCATGAGTGGGGCGATCGATTATTGAATCAAGCACATGAATCTCAAGTGTACCTTTCCAACCCCGACATTGCCTGCCCTGCCCCTCACCCGGCTCAGCTCACTTTGCGCCCTTCAACCGGGTAGCCCGGATCGGTGAAACCGTGGGTCGACGCGTGGCCCGGCACCACCAGGCTGTCGACCAGTTTTTCGTCCTCCGGCCCCAGCTCCAGGCCCAACGCGTGCAGGTAGCTGTCCCAATGCGCCTCGGTGCGCGGCCCGGCGATGGCCGCGCTGACCCGCTGGTTTTTCAACACCCAGGCGATAGCAAAGGCCACGGAGGTGGTACCGCGCTCGGCCGCATGCTGGGCGATGGTCTGCGCGATCTTGAGCGACTCGGGACGCCATTCCGTCTGCTGGATGCGCGCGTCACCGCGCCCTGCGCGGGTGTCAGCCGGCGGCGGTGCATCCACCGGGTATTTGCCGCTGAGTACACCCCGGGCCAGCGGGCTGTAGGGCACCACGCCAATGCCGTAGTGGCCTGCGACAGGCAGTTGCTCGACCTCGGCGATGCGATTGACAATGTTGTACAACGGCTGGCTGACGGTCGGCCGCTGGATCCCCAGCGCATCGGCGATGCGCACCATCTCGGCGATTTTCCAACCGTGGAAATTGGACACGCCGTAATAACGGATCTTGCCTTGGCGGATCAAGTCGTCGATGGCGCGCAAGCCCTCTTCCATCGGCGCATCACTCAAGGTGCGGTGGAAATACAGGATGTCGAGGTAGTCACTGCCCAGGCGTTTCAAGCTGGCGTCGACAGTCTGCATGATCCATTTGCGCGACTGGCCCTGTTGATTCGGGCCGGCGTCGGCTGCCGTCGGGTAGCCGAATTTGGTCGCCACCACCCAGTTGTCACGTTGAGCCGCAATGGCGCGGCCGACCACGGCTTCGGAACGACCGCCGTGATACGCATCGGCGGTGTCGATGAAGTTGATGCCCGCGGCACCCGCCTTGTCGATGATGCGCTTGGCCGTTGCTTCGTCCGTCTCGCCGCCGAACATCATGGCGCCCAGACACAACGGCGATACCTTGAGGGCGCTGCGGCCCAGATAACGATAATTCATCAGTCACCCTCGAATGCGTTGAAAAGATCAGTTGATCCTAGCCGCCTTCGAATGAGTGATTAAGCCGCGAAAAAGGGATACGGCCATGAACTCAACTCATGAATGGCTCAGCCCTTGTAGCGCAGTGCGTCCACCACCAGTGCCAGCGCGCGTGACGATTGGCGGCGGCTCGGGTAGTAGATGTGCATACCCGGGAAGGTCGGGAACCACGCCTCCAGCACCCAGCACAGGCGGCCAGCGGCGACGTGCGCGGTCACCAGGTCTTCGGGCAGGTAGGCCACGCCGCAGCCATCCAGCGCAGCGGCGAGCATCGGGTAAGTGCCATTGAACGTCAGTTGGCCCTGCACCCGAACCTGCAGCGCGTGATCACCGTTGGCCAGTTCCCACGGGTAGCAACCGCCATGGGTGGGCAGCCTCAGGTTGATGCAGTTATGCGCCGCCAGGTCATCCGGCACCTGCGGCGCGGGGTGCGTTTGCAGGTACGCCGGCGACGCGACCATGGCCATGCGCAGGTCGGGGCCGACCCGCACGGCGATCATGTCCTGGGCAACCTGGTTGCCCAGGCGCACGCCGATGTCATAACGCTCGGCGACGATATCGGTCAGGCCGTAGTCGGTGGTGATCTCGATGTTGATGTCCGGGTACCGCGGCATGAAGTCCGCCAGGCGCGGCCACAACAGTGCGTTCGCGGCATAGTCGGTTGCCGAGATGCGCAGGGTGCCGCGCGGCGAATCGCGCAGTTCGACCACTTGGGCAAGGTCGGCCTCGATCTCTTCAAAGCGTGGCGCCAACTTGTTGAACAACTGCTCGCCGGCGTCGGTAGGCGCGACGCTGCGGGTGGTGCGCGTCAACAAGCGCACCCCGAGTCGCGTCTCCAGCGCCCGGATGGTGTGGCTCAGCGCCGACTGCGAAACACCCAGTTGGGCAGCGGCGCGAGTAAAGCTGCGTTCCCGCGCGACCGCCACAAATGCCAACAGGTCGCCGTAACCTTCGCGCGCCATTGATGAGCCTCATTCATAAAGTGATCGAGGTACAGCCTATCGCACATCAGCACGAAGGTGTCATGGCAACGCCTGTGTGGCTCAGATCGTTACGGCGCGACGGTGACATCCGCTTGGCCGCTCTGCGCCAATGCACGATGAATAAAGCCTTGGGCTTTTTTGCGTTGGACAAACCCACGCACATACGCCGCCCCGGCATCATGGCCACGCGCAACGGCCATCGCCTGGCGAATCGCGGTGAAGGCATCGGGCAATACCCGATAACGCGAGCCTGCATCGGCGACCTTCTGCAATGGCTGGCGTACACCTGCCGCTGCATCAAGGCTGTGCTCGATAAACAGGTCCACCGCGCCTGCCGATGTGTCGGCGCGCTCCAACTGCGCGTTGCGCAAGGTTCGCGTGAGGAACAGGTCGTATGCCGCGCCCTTGCCTACGGCCAGTTTCACGCCTGCTTGATCGAGATCGGCAACCGTTTGGTAAGGCGAATCCTGTTCGACCAGGTAAGTGCCTTCGATGATCACGTAAGGTTCGCTGAAAGCGAGCTGGGCTTCACGCACCGGCTCGATCGCTAGGAACGCGACACTCCACACGCCCTCCTCCAACGCAGCGAAGACCTTGCCCGCCGCATCATAGGTACGCATCTGCAACGGCACGCCCAATTCCTCGGCAAGTGCCTTGGCCAGCGCCACGGACACCCCTTGCGGGCTCCCATCCGGCGCCAGCTGGGCGAGTACCGGGTTACCCAAGTTGATCGCCGCGCGCAGTACGCCGTCGGGCGCCAGGTCTGCCAATACGGCAGGCAAGACAGTCGTCATCAGTCACTCCAATACAGGTTGGGGCCTGCCAGATTGGCAGGGCCTGAAAAACAATCAAGCCACTTGGCGATTGAACTGAGCAGAAGGTGTGGGGTGCACCCTCATAAAATGCTCGGGACGACGGACTTCTCCGGCGCCCCGTTTTATGATGTCGGGCGGCTTCAGCCTTGCATCCGCGTTCGGACTTGATACGGAGATCCCATGTCCTTTGTTCCAGCCTTTACCGATTTTCTGTTGGCTCACCTGTCAGGCCTAAGGATTTTCATATGCGTGGCATGCTCCTCATCTGATAGCTGGAAGCCGCAACTGATATAAAATGCGGCGCCGCTTGCGGTATCAGTGGCAAGACGCACAACACGAAAGTGCCCGGCGGCGTAGTCCAAAAGCTGGTTTACCAGGGATCTTCCTAGGTTCTGCCCCCTGAATGCGCCTGAGACATACACCCTGCGTAACCTGCCGACGCCTGCCTGACCATAGGGGTCAATTGAAAGGCCCCCAACGCCCACCAAAGAACCGTCCAAATAGGCGGCCATGAGGCATTCGCCCGGCGCATCGAAGCGATTCGCCCCTGTATTCCATTCGGTGATCAGACGCGTGAGAAAATTAAATCCCTGAGCGATTGCCTCGTCTTCCAGCGCCAGAATCTGCTGGGGAAGCGCGGTGACTTGCGTGATTTCGACCTGTCGCACTCGATGTCCTTGAGCTGCACGTGGTTGGGTTGGTAGCGAGTCCGATGGAATCGATGCGGACCATCGCAGCATAGCCGTCGGCACGAGTACGACCCCTTCTTCATTAACGTCCAAGGAACGACGCTATTCGGGATACCGCGTCATCTAATGGCAGGAGATAGAAAACCAAGTTTCGATTGCAGCACTGATCCCAAGTCGAAATACGCGATAGGGTTGGCTGGTCTGTATGAGATCAACGGCTGTTTATGGAGGATCGTGATCGTGTCACCACCGAGCCGATTTTGAGGGGTGCACTCAGCAGTCTGATCAATGCAAAACCGAGTTAACGACTGGTTTCCACCGCCTAAGACTAATTTTTTCTCCAGCATTGACGCTCATTGTCATCAATGCTCTTTGAGCATATCTTGTAGAAAACTTATACAAGGTTAGCCTCATTGTACAAGAACAAGGATTGGCCGCTGACGCTTTATTTTGACGGCCATTGCCCACTCTGCGCTCGAGAAATCAAACTGCTCAGTACGCGAGCAGCGCCGGATCGTCTTCTATTTGTCGATATCCGCGATGAAGCCTTCGACGCAAAATCGTTGGGTTTCACGCTCGTGCAAATGGAGTCATCACTGCACGCCAGGTTCGACGATGGAACCTGGGTAACCGGGTTGGATGCCACACTCTGCAGTTGGCGAGCAGCGGGCCTCGGTATCTGGGCGGCTCCGTTATCATGGCGGTTAACCAGGCCATTTCTAAATCTTGGCTATAGACTTTTTTGCCGCTGGCGTCCGCATTTGGGATGGCTGCCCCATCCTGACGGTAGCGTTCGCTGCCGCGCTGAGCGCTGTGCAATACCAGGTACCAAACGCGCCACAAGCAGCAACGCGTCGCCTCCCGGAGGTATTGATGAACAACGCTAGCCGCCTGCGCCTGGTCCTGGGTGATCAGCTGTCGTTCGATCTCGCCTCACTGCAGGGCCTGGATAACGAACGCGATACCGTGCTTATGGTTGAGGTGATGGAGGAAGCCAGCCATGTCCCACATCATCCGCAAAAAATCACCCTGATCTTCAGTG
>Ga0247732_10000659_pt1 | contig 15456 bp, 14 predicted proteins | sample UWRJL163409C2_FD_180940 | JGI IMG/M metagenome (GOLD analysis project Ga0247732, IMG submission 180940) | Plant litter microbial communities from Arlington Agricultural Research Station in Wisconsin, United States - UWRJ-L163-409C-2 | ecosystem: Environmental > Terrestrial > Plant litter >...
GACTTCGGTCTTCAGGTTGCCGGGGAAGCCCATTTCGCCGTCCTTGGACAGGTAGGTGAGGGTCACGCCGACCGAGTCCTTGGCCTTGACCGGCGTGGCTTTCCACACCCGCTTGTCGAAGCCCTGGGCGCCGCCATGCAGCGAGTTGGGGCCGTCGTTGAGTGGCACCTGGTAGCGTTTGCCGTCGAGTTCGAAGGCGCCGCCGGCCAGGCGGTTGCCGAAACGGCCGATGGTCGCGCCGAAGAACGCCGTACCGCTCTGATAGCCTTGCACGTCGTCAAAGCCCAGCACCACGTCGTCGAGCTTGCCGTGTTTGTCTGGCACTTTCAGCGACTGCAACACGCCGCCGTAGGTGATCACCGTGGCTTGCATGCCATGGCTGTTACGCAGGATGTACTGCTCGACGGCGGTGCCGTCATTGGTTTTACCGAACGGTTTGTGTTCGCTGGTAAGGCCCGCCGCCTGGGCGCCGCCGCTGGCGACCAGCATGGACAGGGCGAGGCCCGAAAGCAGGTAACGAGGGTGCTTCATGGTCGAACTTCCTTTTGTTGTTTTGAGTGGAATAGTTCTACTAATGTGCGATATTTTGTCGATAAGACAGCAGATTTATAGCCTTTTACCGCGTATTTGCAAAATAAAATAAGACTATTTAAGCGAGGCGACTGTTATATGAGTACTCAACCTGCCATTTACCCCGACCTCAAGGGCAAGACCGTTCTGATCTCCGGGGGCGCTTCGGGGATTGGCGAATTCATGGTGCGGGCCTTCGCGGCACAGGGGGCCAAGGTCGGCTTTGTGGACCGTGCCCAAAGCCAGGGCGAACGCCTGGCGGCGGTGTTGAGTTCCCAGGGGCACACCGTCGAGTTTGGCTACTGCGACATCACGGACGAGATCGCCTATCGCGCGGCGATCGGCCGCTTCGAGCACTCGCTTGGGCCGATCACGGTGCTGGTCAACAACGCCGCCAACGACGTGCGCCATACGCTGGAAGAGGTTGACTCGGAGCTGTTCGACAGGCTGATTTCGGTCAACCTCAAGCACGCCTTCCTCGCCACCAAGGCGGTGGCGCCAATGATGAAACGCGCCGGTGGCGGGTCGATCATCAACCTCGGCTCGGTCGGCTGGATGATGGCCTCGGGCGGCTATTCGGTGTACGCCGCCAGCAAGGCCGCCGCCCATGGCATGACTCGTGGCCTGGCGCGCGAGCTGGGGCCAAGCCACATCCGCGTCAACACCCTGGTCCCCGGCTGGGTCATGACCGAGAAACAATTGGCGATGTGGGTGGATGACGCGGCCAGGGAACTGATCGCCCGCAGCCAGTGCCTGCCGGGCAGCGTGCTGCCGGAACATATCGCCAATATGGCGCTGTTTTTGGCCTCGGACGCGTCGGCGATGTGCTCGGCGCAGAACTTTATTGTGGATGGTGGTTGGGTCTGAGTCGGACGCAGTTATCTAAACTACACAGCCCGAATGTGGGAGCGGGCTTGCTCGCGAATGCGGTGTGCCAGACCCGAATGAGGCGACTGACACGCCGCTTTCGCGAGCAAGCCCGCTCCCACATTGCATAAGTGTTGCTTATTCGATTGGGTAACGCTGGAAGGCAGGATGCTGCTCCAGCCGCTCGGCATGCCGTTTCAGGTTGGGGAATGCATCGGCCTTCACCACCGACGCCACGGTGAACTGGCTGAACGACCAGGCCACCGCTGCGGTGATCGACGCCTGGGTCAGCGCCTCACTGTCAGGCAGTTGCTTGTCCAGCAGCGAATAGGCCGCCAGCAATTGGCCGGTCACGCGCTCGAGCCACGGAGCGTGCAGTTTCTCGGCTGGCCGCAGGTTGTGCTCATAGACGATTTGCACACTTTTCTCACAGGCTGCCAAGGCCAGCCCCAGCACATGCAGGTCGCGGGCAAGGGCCGTGGGGTGTTGCGCCAGCAGCTTTTTATCGGCTGGGGCCAGGGCTTCGAGGTAATCCAGGATCAGGCTGGAATCCATCAGCACCGTGCCATCGTCCAGCACCAGGGTAGGGGCCTTGACCACGGGGTTGATCTGCGCAAACTCGTTGAATGTGCTGAACACCGACAGCGGTTCATGCACAAATTCCACCCCGTACAGCTCCAGGGAAATGGCCACGCGGCGCACGTAGGGCGAGTCCAGCATGCCGATCAGTTTCATGAAGCCTCCATCGCTCTCAGGGTGTTGGGCCCAAGAGATTAAGGGCACTCAGTCGCCCAGCGCAATTGCCGATACGCGTCCACCCACTGCTCCAGGCTGAACGCCAGGCTTGCTCATGCCGGGCTCCTGGCACGGCTCGCCCCTGGCGGTTGCCCGGTGATGCGCTTGAAGGCGCGACTGAACGCGGCTTGTGAGGTGTAGCCGAGGCGTTGCGCGACTTCTTCGATCGGCAAGCGCTCCAGGGTCAGCCACTGGCTGGCCAGGCGCATCCGCAGTTCGGTGGCGTAACGCAGTGGCGGCACGCCGAGGGTGGCCTGGAAGCGGTCGGCGAACACCGAGCGTGAGGTATGCCCTTGCGCCGCCAGCTCGGCCACGCTCCAGTCACGCCCCGGTTGCTGGTGCAAGGCGAGGAGGGCGCCAGCCAGGCGTGGGTCGCGCAACGCGGCCACCAGCCCCGATGCATTGCCGCAGGCGCATTCGACCCAGCCGCGCACAATCATCGCCGCCACCACATCCGCCAGGCGCGCGAGGATACCGGCGTAGCCGATACGCGCGCTGCTGACTTCGCGCTCCATGGTCGCCAGGATCGGCATCAACCCTGGGTAACGCTGGCCCCGCGCGTCAATCAGCATCATCGCCGGCATCAGGCGGCCGAGCCCCTGGATGCTGCCCAGTTCAAACTCCATGCAAGCGCTGAAGAGCAGGGTGCCAGGTGAGCCCTCGGTGCTGGCCTTTACTGCACATACCGCGTCACCCAGGGTAGTCGCCTCGAAGCTACAGATATCGCGTTGCGTCACGTCCGGGCTCGACAGCAATCCGTGGGCGCCGCCGTGGGAGATGAACACCGCATTGCCGGCCGACAGCTCATAGAGGCTGCCGTCGTCGAGTCGCAGCGTGGCGCAACCGGCAGCCAGGAAGTGAAAGTAGGCGTGGCCGGGCCTGGCCTCAAAACTGACGCCAAACACCGGCCCGGCCTCGATGCGGCGGTACTGCACACCGCGCAGACGCATGCCCTGCAGCAATTCATTGATGAGGTCGGAGGAGACGGTAAACGCGTCAGATGCACTCATGTTCGGGGTTTCGATCAAAAACTCAAGGGTTTGCATCATAGATCATCCCAAGGGGCGAACCTAGACTAGCGGCTCGCTCATTTCCTGAGGATGTTTTGTGATGAATGATTATGCAGCCCCTGTTGACGCCAGGGTGGCGCCCACGACCCCGGCCTGGATGGCGGTGTTCTCCCTGGCCATGGGGGTGTTCGGGCTGTTGACTGCCGAATACCTGCCGGCCAGCCTGTTGACGCCGATGGCGCTGGACCTTGGCGTCTCGCAGGCGTTGGCCGGGCAGGCGGTGACGGTCACGGCGGTGGTTGCGCTATTCGCCGGGTTGCTGGTGCCGGGCTTGACGCGGGGGATTGATCGGCGCGTGGTGCTGCTGGGGTTTTCCACGCTGATGATTGCTTCCAACCTGCTGGTGGCGTTCTCGTCCAGCCTGACCGTGTTGCTGTTGATGCGCATCCTGTTGGGCATCGCCCTCGGCGGTTTCTGGAGCATGGCGGCGGCCGTGGCGATGCGCCTGGTGCCGCCCGCGCTGCTGCCACGGGCGTTGTCGATCATTTTCAGCGGGATTGCCGTGGGGACCGTCGTCGCGGTGCCGCTGGGCAGCTACCTTGGCGGCGTGTACGGCTGGCGCAGCGCATTTTTTGCGGCCGCCGCCGTGGGCGTGGTGACCTTGGCCTTTCAACTGCTCACGCTGCCGCGCCTGCCTGCGCTCGCAAGCACACGCTTGCGCACCGTGCTGGACGTGCTGTTGCGCCCGGGCATCGCCATGGGCATGTTCGGCTGTGTGCTGGTGCACACGGCGCACTTCGCACTGTTTACCTATATTCGACCGTTTCTGGAAAGCACCACAGGCATCGGCACTCAAGGGCTGGCACTGATGCTGCTGGGGTTCGGCGCGGCGAATTTTGCCGGCACGCTGCTGGCCGGTGGGCTGCTGGTACGCCACCCGCGTGCAACGCTGGTGTTGATGCCGGTGGTGGTGGGCATTGCGGCGCTGGCCCTGGTGCTGCTGCCGGCGTCGCTGCCGGGGCAAGCGGCGCTGCTTGCGCTGTGGGGCATGGCATTCGGCGGCGTGCCCGTGGCGTGGTCGAACTGGGTGGCCCGTGCCGTGCCGGATCAGGCCGAGAGCGCCGGTGGCATGGTGGTTGCCTCGGTGCAGTCGGCGATTGCGGCGGGTGCGGCGGGGGGCGGAGCGATGTTCAGCCTCAGCGGGATCAGCGGTGTATTTGTCGCCGGCGGGGTGTTGATGCTGTTGGCCGCCTGCTTGATCGCATGGCGGGTGCAGGTGCCACGGCAGACACCTTTGGTTTAGTCTGGAGCGCTTCGTTGATCGCAAGCGCCTATGGAGCAGTAAGCATGACCGACTACGTACCCCCAAAAGTCTGGACCTGGGACACCGAAAGTGGCGGCACCTTCGCCAGCATCAACCGGCCCATCGCCGGCGCGACCCACGACAAGCCATTGCCGGTGGGCAAGCACCCGCTGCAGCTGTATTCCCTGGCCACGCCCAATGGGCAAAAGGTCACGATCCTGCTGGAGGAACTGCTGGCCCTGGGGCACACCGGTGCGGAATACGATGCGTGGCTGATCAAGATCGGCGACGGCGACCAGTTCGGCAGCGGCTTCGTCGCGGTCAACCCGAACTCGAAAATTCCGGCATTGATGGACCACAGCGGCGCCACGCCGATTCGTATCTTCGAATCAGGTGCGATCCTGCAATACCTGGCCGAGAAGTTCGGCGCCTTCTTCCCCACCGAGCCTGCGGCCCGCGCCGAGTGCCTGTCGTGGCTGTTCTGGCAGATGGGCAGCGCGCCCTATCTGGGCGGTGGCTTCGGGCATTTCTACGCCTATGCGCCGAGCAAGATGGAGTACCCGATCAACCGGTTTGCCATGGAAACCAAGCGCCAGTTGGATGTGCTGGATCAGCGTCTGGCGGTGAGCGAGTACATCTCCGGGGATGAATACACCATTGCCGATATCGCGATCTGGCCTTGGTACGGGGGCTTGGTCAAAGGTCGCTTGTACGGTGACTCGGCGCAGTTTCTGTCGGTGCACGAGTACAAGCATGTGCTGCGTTGGGCTGAGGCGATTGAAGCGCGGCCGGCGGTGCAGCGCGGGCGGCGGGTGAACCGGGTTTCCGGTGAACCTGAAGAGCAACTGGCAGAGCGGCACAGCTCCACCGATCTGGACTGACCTCGGTCACAGTGTGGGAGGGGGCTTGCTCCCGATGGCGGTGTATCAGTCAAAACACTATTGGCTGACACACCGCCATCGGGAGCAAGCCCCCTCCCACATTTATCCGCGTCCACTCTATTTATAGCGTTGCTCGAAGCTTGCCACTTGCTCCGGCTTGATCAACTCAAACGGCACCCACACTTCCGATTCAATCGGCTCACCCTTGATCATCTTGACCGCCGCCTGCACTGCCTGCGCAGCCTGGGCCTTGGGGTCTTGAAACACTGACGCGGTGAGCAACCCCCGCTTGATCGCCGCCAGGCCATCCGGCAAGCCGTCGATGCCGACAATCGGCACCTCACCCTTGGCCTTGCCCGATTGCTGCAGCGCCATGGCTGCGCCGATCGCCATTTCGTCGTTGTTGGCCACGATGGCATCAAACTGGGTGCCCGCCAGCAGCCAGTTGCTGGTCAGATCCATGCCCTTGCTGCGCTGCCATTCAGCACTTTGCTGCTCGACGATCTTGATCCCCGGAAAATCCTTGAGCACCTGCTTGGCGCCCTCGGTACGGTCATGGGTGGCGTTCTGCGCAAGGTCGCCCATGATGATCGCCACGTTGCCTTTGCCGCCGAGTTTTTCCGCGAGGTAGCGCATCTGCAATTGCCCGGCCTCGATGTCGTTGGACGCCACAGTGACCACGCCCTTGGGCAGGGTGCGCTCGTCCGGGTGACGGTTGACGTACACCAGCGGGATTTTGCTGGCGACGGCCGCGCGGGTCATGTTGGCGGTGGCGGAGGTGTCCACCGGCAATACGATCACCGCGTCGACCTTCTGGTTGAGAAACCCTTCGACCTGGTTGAGCTGGCGCACCACGTCGCCCTGGGCGTCTTCGAACTGGATCTGCACGTCGTGTTGCTTGGCGGCGGCGTCGAGGCCGGTGCGCACGTAGGTCATGAAGTTATCGTCGACCCGCGCGATGCTCACGCCGATGCGATACGCAGCGAAGGTCCATTGGCTGAACAGCAGTAAAAAAGCAGCGACTATCAATGAGTGGCGATGCATGACGGTGTTTCCTTTTATTGTTATAGGGTGAAGGCTTGGCGAAAACGCTCCAGGGCCAACTCGCTGTCGCCGCTGGCCCAGCCTTCGAGGCCGACCACGCCGTTGTAGCCCATGGCGTGCAAGGCCCTGGCAATGGCCGGGTAGTGGATTTCGCCGGTGCCGGGTTCCTTGCGCCCAGGCACGTCGGCCACCTGGATCTCGCCAATGGCGCTACCGGCGCGCTGGATCAATTCGATCAAATTGCCTTCGCCGATCTGCGCGTGGTACAGGTCCAGGTTCATCTTCAAATGCGCGCTGCCGACGGCTTCGATCAACGCCAGGGTGTCGTCGGCGCGGGCGAACGGAACGCCTGGGTGGTCGACCTCGGTATTGAGGTTTTCCAGCAGGAAGACGCGGCCGGCGTCTTCCCCCAGGCGCGCAATTTTTTCCAGGGTCTTGCACGCGCTCAGCCACATGCGCCCGGTGCTCTGGCCGACCGGTTGCACCGGCAGGCCGCCTTCGCCGAGGCCAGTGCCATGCAGGTTGAGGCTGGGGCAGTTCAGGCGCTCGGCAATGCCCAGGGACTCGCGGGCGCTGTCGAGCAATTGGCGGATGCCGTCGGGGTCGGTGAGGGTGCCGCTGATGTAGCCGGTCATCGAGGTGAAGTCGGCACCGGTGGCGGCCAGGGCGCTGATGTCCTTGTCTGTCCAATTCCAGATTTCGGCGCTGAAGCCCAGGGCGTGAATGCGTTTGACGCGCTCGATAAACGGCAGCTCGAGAAACACCATCTCGGCGCTGATCGCCAGTTTGAACGGGCTCATACGGCCACCGCCTTGCCGGTTTCGAACGAGGTGATGCACGCGCGGGCAATCGCCAGGGCCGCACGGGCATCTTCGCCGCTGGCCAGGGGCTTGGCGCCGGTGCGCAGGCAGTCGGCAAAGTGGTTGAGTTCAGCGATGTAGGCGTCGCGCAGCAGGTCGGTGTCCAGGCGCTGGGTGTCGGCCTGGATACCCTCGGCCAGGTAGCGCACCAGGTCCGAATCATTGAGGCTGCCCATGCTCAGCATGCCGGCGCTGCCGAACACTTCGCCGCGCACGTCGTAGCCATACACGGCCTGGAAGTTGGCTTCGGCGGTGGCAATCGCGCCGTTGTCGAAGCGGATCGTCACCACGGCGGTGTCGAGAAAGCCTTTGCTCTTGTATTCCGGCGCGATCAGCGCGTCGGCCATCACGTAAACCTGTACCGCCTCGGCGCCGGGGTTGAGGTAGCGCAACGTGTCGAAGTCGTGGATCAGGGTTTCCAGGAAGATCACCCATTGCGGTGAGTTGGCCGGGTTGTTCAGGGCCGGGTCGCGGGTCAGCGAGCGCAGCAGTTGCGGGGTGCCGATACGCCCGGCCACCACGTCGAGGTGGGCGGTACGGAAGCTCTTGGCGAAGCGCCGGTTGAAGCCGACTTGCAGCGGCACCCGGGCGTTGGCAGCGGCGGCTATCGCGCGGTCGGCTTCATCGAGGGTGATCGCCATGGGCTTTTCGCAGAACACCCCCTTGCCGGCGCGGGCGGCGCTGATCACCAGTTCGGCGTGGCTGCGGGCGGGAGCGGCGATGAGTACGCCGTCGATGTCCGGGTCATCGAGCAATTGCTGTGGGTCGGTGTAGACCTTGTCTACCCCCAGTTCCGCCGCCAGGCGCGCGGCTTGGCCGGGCGTAGGGTCGGCGATGGCGGCCAGGCAGGCACCGGGAATATGCCGGGCGGCGGTCAGGCCGTGGAAGCTGCCCATGCGGCCAGCACCGATCAAACCCAGGCGGATGTTCTGTGTGCTCATGCAATGTCCCCTTCTTATTGTTGGCCCCAGGACAGTCCTGACGGGCAAGAGCAGCAGAGCAAGGGCTGTGCCAATTCCTAACTGACTGATAAGTAACGACTTATAAAAATAAATAAACAAAACATGTTCATTTGGATGACATGCCTATACTGACATGTCAAAAACATGAACATGGAAAGCATGATGAGCCTGGCGTTCAGCGTACAAGACCTCGACTACTTGACAGCCCTTGGCCCGGCATCGCTCAACGAGGGCCCTGTGGCGGCGTTGGAGCAGGCCTGGCGCGCTTGCCTGGCCGGGCAGGTCGAGCGCCCGGCCGCGGTACGCCAGGTGATCTGGGAGTCGTGGCGGCGCAGTGTCGATGCGGCGATCGATCCCAACGACAGCCAATACCGTTTAGTCGGCCCTGAACGCCTGGAGGCGACCCTCGCCAGCCATCGCATGGTGATCGCCGCTGCGGCGCAGGTCATGCATGGCTTGCTCGCCTACAACCCGCGTGGGCACATCAACCTCACCGATGCCGACGGCACCACCCTGTATTTTTGCGGGCTGGACATCACCCCCATCGGCAGCCGCCTGCTTGAGTCGGTGCAGGGCACCAACTGCACCGGCCTGGCGCTGGCCGAAGACCGCTTGGTGTATGTGCTGGCCGAAGAGAACTTTGCCCAGGGCCTGCGCCAGCGCCGCATGCACTGCGCCGCCGCGCCGATCAAAAATGCCCAGGGCGATACGTTGGCCATGCTGACCCTCACCGCTGAGCCCGGCTGGTTTCACTTCCATACCCTCGGCACGGTGCAGGCGGCTGCCGACGCAGTGTCGCGGCAGATGGCCCTGCAAGCGCTGCTGGAAGAACAGCAAACCGTGCTCGAAGTGCTCAACGAAGGCCTGGTGGTGCTGGACGAGCGCGGCTGCATCAAAGCGCTCAACCGCTACGCCCGGCAGCTGTTCGGGGTGGGGCTGGAACTGCTCGGCCGTCCCTTCCAGCACTTGGGCCGCAGTGAGTTGAGCGACGTGCTGGGGGAGCCTGTGCGTGACCTCGATTGCACCTTCCACCTGCATGACCGCAGCCAGCTCGCCTGCCTGGTATCGGTGTGCCCGCTGGAGCAGGGCGGGGTGATTGTGTCGCTGCGGGAGAACCGCCGGATAAGGGAGATCACCCGGCGCATTATCAGCACCCAGGCGCGCTACACCTTCGAGACGATTCAAGGTTCATCGCGGGCGATTCAGGACGCGCTGCACTTGGGGCGCATCGCCAGTCGCAGTGAATCCACCACTCTTATCCTCGGCGAAAGCGGCACCGGCAAAGAGCTGTTCGCCCAGGCTATCCATAACGCCAGCGACCGCTCCAACGGCCCGTTTGTGGCGGTCAACTGCGGCGCGATCCCACGGGACCTGGTGCAAAGCGAGCTGTTCGGGCATGTCGAGGGCGCCTTTACCGGCTCGGCCCGTGGCGGCTCGGCAGGCAAGTTCGAACTGGCCGATGGCGGCACGATCTTTCTCGATGAAATCGGCGACATGTCCTTCGACGCTCAAGTCAGTTTGCTGCGCGTATTGCAGGAAGGCGAAATCACCCGGGTTGGCGCGAAAAACTCACGCCCGGTGGACGTGCGCATCATCGCAGCCACCCACCGCAACCTCAGCCAGGCGGTGGCCGAAGGCGCATTTCGCGAAGACCTTTACTACCGGCTCAACGTTTTGAACCTGACCGTGCCGCCACTGCGCATGCGCCGCGAAGACATCCCGCTGCTGGCGCGGCACTTCCTGAAGCGCTGCGCGCGTTCGCTGCGCAAACCGGTGCAGGGTTTCACCCCGGACGCGCTGGAATTGCTGGCGGCCTACGCGTGGCCGGGCAATGTGCGCGAGCTGGAAAACAGCATCGAACGGGCGACCAACCTGGCCATGGGCGAACTGATCCAGGCCGCCGACCTGCCACTGGAAACCAAGCTGCGCACCCCGCTGCGTTCCTACGAGCCACAGCCCGTGCAAGACCTGAGCAGCCACGAAATGCACGCCATCGTCGCGGCACTAAAAAGCACCGGCGGCAACATCCGCCTCGCCGCCCGGCAACTGAACGTGTCGCGGGGCGGGCTGTACAACAAGATGGGTCGGTTTGGCCTGAATGCCGCAGATTTTCGTGGCGCTTAGGCGCTCAAGTGAACTCGGTCAACAGGTGGGAGGGGGCTTGCTCCCGGTGACTGTGTGTCAGTCAAAACACCAGTGGCTGACACGCTGCCATCGGGAGCAAGCCCACTCCCACAGGTCTAACCGCGTTTAAGCCTGGCGCGATCCAGGTATCAGCCACTGAGGTTCTCCGACGTCACAATCTGCGGCGGTATAAACACCCGATGCCGCACAGGATCAAACCCCTCGGCACTCTGCAGGTCCACCAGCAATTCCACCAGCGCGGTGGCCGTCTGGCGTGGCTGTGAGTCCATCACCACATCGATCAAGCCCTGGCTCAGTGCCTGGCGCGACAGCTCGGTGGACTCCTGCAGGATGCAGCACAGCGCCGGGCGCTTGGGCAGCTGCGCCAGGGCGCTGATGATGCCGTCACCGCCGCCACCGACCACGCACAGGCCGCGCAGGTCGGTGTGGCGGGTGAGCAGGTCGAGGGTGGCTTCTTCGGTGATGTCGCAGTTGTCGAGGTTGATCAGCGGGTCCAGGGGTTTGAGCCCCGGCGCATGTTCGGCGAGGTAGCTGTGCAGGCCTTCGACCCGTGCCTGGTGGCCGAGGAAGCGGTGGCCACCGAGCAGAATCCCGACGCTGCCCTTGCGCGCGCCACAGGTGCGCGCCAGCAGCCAGCCCATGGTGCGCCCGACCACGTGATTGTCCTGGCCCACATAGGGTTCGGCGGCCTGCTCGTGGATGTCCGAGAGCAGGGCGACCACCGGCACACCGGCTTCGCGGATTTGCGCGAGGGTGGCGTTGATCAACGGGTGGGCGAAGCTGACCACGGCGAGGGCGTCGCACTGCACGGCCAGTTGCTCGATCTGCGCGACGATGGTGCTGGGGGTGCGGTCGATGATGTAGTCGAACTGGCAGCTCAGGTTGGCCGTGGCGTGGTGCTGCGCCGCCGCGCTGATCGATTGCGCCAGGTTGGCATAGAACGCCTGGGCGGTGCCCAGCAGCAGGATACCGAACCGGTAAGTCGGGCGGCGCTCGCGAATACGCTGGCCAATCAGCCGCGCGGCAAAATAGCCCACGGCTTCGGCCGCCTGGAACACCTGCTCGGCGGTGTCCGGGTTGACCGGTGCGCGGGCGTTCAAAACCCGGTCGACGGTGGCCACGCTGAGGCCCGCATGGGCGGCAACGGTGGCGATGGTCGGGCGTTTATTATTGTTCATGACAGGCCCCTTGAGCGTCTTGATAGAAAACTATCAAGCCCCGCTGGGCCTGGATGATAGCTTGATAGGGAATGGATTCAAGGCCTTGAGGTGGATTTAGGCGCGCCCTATCGTTGGTTTCGCAAAGCATCTGAAACCTCACGCTTGCGGAGAACAATAAAAATGCCTGAACACACCGCTTACACCGCCCGGCGCGACTACAGCCTCACCGGCCCCGAAGCCGCCCGCGCTGCCGAAAAAGGCCTGGTCTCAGCCAGTTGGTACCAATCGCCGATTTCGCGTAAACGCATGAAAGAACTGATGCAGCGCCGCGACGGCCCAGCCTTGCTCGACACGGCCATCTGGGGGCTGGCGCTGCTGGTCACCGGCTTTGGCGGCTACTGGTTCTGGGGCTCATGGGCCTGCGTGCCGTTCTTCGTCGCCTATGGCGTGCTCTACGGCACCGCCTCAAACCCACGCTGGCACGAAACCGGCCACGGCACTGCGTTCAAGACCCGCTGGATGAACGACGCGCTGTACCAGGTGGCCAGCTTCATGTGCATCTTCGAACCCCATGTATGGCGCTGGAGCCATGCCCGCCATCACACCGACACCATCGTGGTTGGCCGTGACCCGGAGATCGTTGAGCCGCGTCCGCCAAGCTTTTGGATGATGTTTCTGAGCCTGTTCAACCTGCCCCTGGCCTGGAAGACCTTCAGCGGCGTGGCGCGCCATGCGATCGGCAAGATGAGTGCCCAGGAGGCGGACTTTATCCCCGAATCCGAATGGCCCAAGGTGTTCCGTGCCGCACGGATCTGGGTCGGCATCTACGCCGTGATTATCGGCACGGCGTTGTACCTGCACAGCTGGTTGCCGCTGATGCTGGTGGGCCTGCCGAGTATTTATGGCGCATGGCTCGGCTATGTGTTCGGCCTTACCCAGCACGTAGGCCTGGCTGAGGACGTACTCGACCACCGCAGCAACTGCCGCACCATCTACATGAACCGGGTGCTGCGCTTTATCTACATGGACATGAACTACCACCTCGAACACCACATGTACCCGATGGTGCCGTATCACGCCCTGGCGCAACTGCACGAAGAAATCCGCGGCGACTGCCCGCCGCCGTACGCCAATATTTTCGAGGCATACAGGGAAATCCTGCCGACCATCTGGAAGCAGCGCAGCGACCCGACGTATTTCGTGCAGCGCCCCCTGGCGAGTGATGACGACGCAAAAAGTGGCGAGCGGGCTTGCCCGCGTTGGGGTGCGGAGCAGCCCCAGTAGGGCCGCCGCGTTCTTTCAGATAGACCTCGATTGCTGGTTTGGGGCTGCTGCGCAGCCCACCGCGGGCAAGCCCGCTCGCCACACAAGCCGGCGCGCCACAGGATTATTGGAGATATATGCCATGAACGATCAATGGATCGACGTCTGCGCCGTGGGCGAAATAGACGAAGAAGATGTGCTGCGCTTCGACCACGGGGCGCACACCTACGCGGTGTATCGCTCGGCCGAGAATGAATTTTTCGCCACCGCCGGCCTGTGCACCCATGAAAAAATCCACCTCGCCGACGGCCTGGTGATGGACCACGTCATCGAGTGCCCCAAGCACAACGGGCGCTTTGATTACCGCTCCGGCAAGGCCCTGGGCGCGCCGGTGTGCGTCAACCTCAAAACCTACCCGGTGCGGGTCGAAGCGGGGCGGGTTTTGCTCGCCGTCACGGCCTGATGATGAGCACCGCCTTGAAGAACGACGCGCTGATCATCGTCGGTGCCGGCCATGCCGGTGGCCGTGCCGCGCTGACCCTGCGCGAAGAAGGCTATACCGGGCGGCTGATCCTGATCGGCGACGAGCCGCACTTGCCCTACGAGCGGCCGCCCCTGTCCAAGGGCCTGTTGCAAGGCAGCATGGACCTGGCCGGTTGCAGCCTGTGCGACAGCGCGCGACTGGCCGAGCTGGGCATCGAACACATCGCCGGCAACCCGGTCAGCCAACTGGACCCGCCGCAGCATCGGCTGCAATTGGCCGACGGGCAATGGCTGGTCTACGCCGGTTTGCTGCTGGCCACCGGGGGCAGGGCGCGGCGCTTGCCCCAGGCGCAGCCGAACGTGCTGTACCTGCGCACTCACGATGAGGCGCTGGCGCTCAAAGCCGCGTTGCGCCCCGGCGCACGCCTGGTGGTGGTCGGTGGCGGGTTTATCGGCCTGGAAGTGGCAGCCACCGCGCGCAGCCTCGGTTGTGCAGTGACCCTGCTGGAAGCCGGGCCACGCCTGGCGGGCCGGGTATTGCCTGCGGTCATCAGTGACGCGCTGCTGGCCCTGCACCGCGAGCAAGGGGTGGACGTGCGCTTGAACGCGGCACTGGAATGCATCCACGCCGATGCCGTGCAATTGATGGATGGCGAGCGTTTGCCCTGCGACCTGGTGGTGGTCGGCATCGGCATGCAACCCAACCTCGAACTGGCGGTGGCGGCGGGGCTGGACACCGGGCAAGGCATTCGTGTTGACGCGCAGCTGCGTACCAGTGCGGCGGACATCTTTGCGGCGGGGGACGTGTGTGAGTTTCGCTTGGGCGGCGTGTATCAACGCCAGGAAACCTGGCGCAACGCCGAAGCCCAGGGTCGTCACGCGGCCCTGAATATGCTGGGGCGCGAGCTGCCCTTCGACGCGCTGCCGGGCTTCTGGTCCGACCAATACGACTGGGGCTTGCAGACCGTCGGCGTGATCACTGCGCTGACCGTCAGCCGGCCATTGCCGGGCGCTGGCCTGCTGTTGTTTTACCTTGACGCCGACCACCGCCTGCAAGGCGCCTGTGGCTGGGCGCCGGGCAACAGCGTGGCCAAGGACATCAAGCTGTGCGAACGGCTGATCAGTGCCGCGACCGTGCTCCCCGTCGACAGCCTGGCCGACGCCAGCCTGTCCCTCAAACACCTGCTGCGAGGCTGATATGCGCCAATTCCTGGTGTTCCAATCCCTATGGGCCATGCAAACCGAACCCGGCTCTCTTGAAGCGCACCTTGAGCGCATCGCTGCCGCCGGCTTCGACGGCGTTACCGACCATTACTGGAAACCTGCGGATGTGCCGCGCCTGCACGCCGCCGCCCATGCCCGTGGCCTGCAGATCGAGGGCCAGTTGTTCCCGCAGACGGTGGACGATCTGGCGGCGGCGCTGGATGTGATCAGCCGCCATGGCTGCCACCACCTGACCCTGCAAGCCGACGTGCGCCCGCGCACCCTGGCCGAGGCGGTCAGGCTGGTCGAAGGCTGGCAACGTCTGGCCGAGCAGGTGGACTTCCCGATCCTGCTGGAAACCCACCGCTATCGCCTCACCAGCGACCTGTTGTTCACCCTCGATCTGCTGGCGCAGCTGCCCGATCTGAAACTGCTCGCCGACTTGTCCCACTACGTGGTCGGGCGCGAGCTGCCTGAACCTGGCGCTGCGCAGGACGATGAACAGATCCGTACGATCCTGCGCCACAGCTGGGGTTTTCATGGCCGTGTAGCCACCAGCGAGCAGGTGCAGGTCAGCCTGCAATTTCCCCAGCACCAGGCCTGGCTGGCGCGGTTTATGGGCTGGTGGCGTTACGGGATCGAGGACTGGATGCGCCGCGCCGACGCCACGCAAAGCCTGTCGTTCACGTGCGAACTGGGCCCGCCACCCTATGCCATCACCGGCGCCGATGGCCGCGAGATCAGTGATCGCTGGGCCGAAGCGTTAACGATGCAGGCGTTGATTCGCGACGTGTGGCAGGCGTGTCAGCACTGATCCGCCACGTTGTGTGGGGTCAATCGTTTCAGCCAACAGAAAGGTTCGCGCCTCCATTGGCTTGGCCGGCACTTTTGTGAACAATGGCGCCCTGCG
>Ga0247732_10000661_pt1 | contig 15429 bp, 14 predicted proteins | sample UWRJL163409C2_FD_180940 | JGI IMG/M metagenome (GOLD analysis project Ga0247732, IMG submission 180940) | Plant litter microbial communities from Arlington Agricultural Research Station in Wisconsin, United States - UWRJ-L163-409C-2 | ecosystem: Environmental > Terrestrial > Plant litter >...
CAGTGGAAGGTGTTCGCCGGAACCTACCTTGTGACCAACAACGAGCAGCTGTACTGCACCAATGTCGCTCCGGTGGCCTGCACGCTCGACGCACTGGTGAACGGGAGTTGGGTCGAGGCAACCATGACGGGTTTTGTGGTGGATGCTTCCCTGCCGGACGAGCAGGTGCGCGCGACGTCGCGTACCTTCTTCGACCCGATCGTGGAGGCGATCTCCGCTGCCGGGCAACCGGCGGCGCCATGGACTCCCGCGGCGGACACCCTCGCGCTGCCCTCCGACTGTGACGGGTTCATCACCCCCGCCCAGGTTCAGGCCGCCCTTGGCACCGACGCGGAACTGCGCACCGGAAAGGGTGGCGGTGGCTGGAGCCAGTATGCCGCGGCGTTCACCGACACCGGGTCGCTGCCCTGCACCTGGCTCGTGGGCAACGGGGACCTCGACGTGGGCACCCTGCGCTGGCTGCCCGGCGGCGAATGGGCGGCGCTGGATGCCGTGACCCTTGCGCTGATGCCCTCGACGGCGGAGCAGGTCACCGTGGCCGGGCTCGAGGACGGCGACCAGGCCTATGTGCGCTGCATCCCCGGCGACGAGGAATGCTGGATCGACCTCATCGTGGGTGGCAACTGGATCCAGGTATCGGTTAGCCGCGAATACCCGGGAAGCCCGGTGATCACGGTCGACCGTCGCAGCGCAGCGGTCAACATCGCCGAAACGATCATCACCACGATCCGCGGATAGCCCACAGCCGAGCAGCATGGGCTGCCGCCCGGCGCCGGAGTTAGAAGCTGCGGCCGATCTTGCCGAGGCGTTCGATGCGCTCGGACAGCGGCGGGTGGGTGCTGAACAGGCGCTCGACCTTGCTCTGCTTGTTCGGGTCGGCGATCCACATATGCGCCATGCTCGCGTTCTGGCGACGCACCGGGCGTCCGTAGGTCGCCAGTTTCTCGAGGGCGCTGGCCAGCGCATCCGGGTGGCGAGTGGTCATCGCTCCCGTGGCGTCGGCGAGGTACTCACGCTGGCGGGACACCGCGGCCTGCACGATGCCGGCGACCAGCGGAGCGAGGATCACGGCGAGGATGCCAAGCACCATCATGATCGGGTTGCTGTTGTTGTTGTTCCGGTTGTTTCCACCGAAGAAGCTGAGGCGAAGCAGGATATCGGCGATGAATCCGACCGCGACGACGAGCCCGAAGACGATTGTGGATACCCGGATGTCGTAGTTCTGGACGTGGCCGAGCTCGTGGGCCATCACGCCTTCGAGCTCGGAATCGTCCATCAAATCGAGGAGGCCGGTGGTCGCGGCGACCACCGCATGCTTCGGGTCTCGCCCGGTGGCGAACGCGTTGGGAGCGTCGTCCTGGATGACGTAGACCTTCGGCATCGGGGTGCCGGTCGTGATCGACAGGTTCTCGACGATCCGGTACAGCCGGGGATTGTCGGACTTCTGGATCTCGTGGGCGCCGCTGATCGCCAGCGCCTGGCTGCTCGAGGCGAAGTACTGGATGAGGGTGTAAATGCCGGCGCCGATGACGGTACCGATCGTGATGGTCCAGCCGCCGCCGGTCATCGACTGGGCGACAAAGCCGAGGACACCCACGTTGATGACAAACATCGCGATGATAAAAACGGTGTTCCGCTTGTTGGCGGCGATTGCTCTATACATACGGGAGTGGTGTTCGGGTGTTCGGGAAAACTAGAACTGCACGCGAGGCGGCTCTGCGATGGCGGCAGAGTCGGCGACCTCGAAGAATTCACGCTCGGTGAAGCCGAGTCCACGCACAAAGAGGGTGTTCGGGAACACCTGGATCTTGGTGTTCAGCTCGCGCACCCCACCGTTGTAGAAGCGGCGTGAAGCCTGGATCTTGTCTTCGGTGTCGACGAGTTCGCCCTGGAGCTGGAGGAAGTTCTGGCTGGCCTGCAACTGCGGGTATGCCTCAGCGACCGCGAAAACGCTCTTCAGCGCCTGCTGCATGTGGTTCTCGGCGACGGACGCGTCGGCGGGCCCCTGCGCATTCAACGTTTCGGCGCGCGCCTTTGTGACGGCTTCGAAGACGTTTTTCTCGTGGGCCGCGTAGCCCTTGACCGCCTCGATGATGTTCGGGATCAGGTCGGCACGACGCTTGAGTTGCACGGTGATGTCGCTCCATGCCTCGTCGACGCGCACCTTCAGGGTGACGAGGGAGTTGTAGGTGGCCCAGAGATAGATACCCGCAATCACAACGAGTAGAACAATGACGCCAACAACGATAAGGAGTTCCATGGCTAAAACTATAGGCGAGGCCGCTGGGAGTCTCACTCCATTACGAGCGACCTCTCGGTTAACTCGCGGCCTGCAGATAGGCGGGAAAATCCGCAAAGGTGGATAAAACTCGTCTCTCGGTGACCCGGCTGGACCCCGTTTGGGGGCCGCTTACGGATACACAATTGTGTCAAGGGAGCGCAGGTTGCGGCGCAGCAACAGCTCCAGTGCCAGCTGGGCGAACGGGCCGGCCAGGCGCATCCACCAGACTGCGGGACGGGCAATGACCCGGATGCACATTTCCAGGCTTCCGTCGGAACAACGCTCGACAACAAAACTCTCCCAGCCGGATTGTGGATGGCCGACCAGCGCCCCGTGGCCGAACCCGGCGCGGCCGGGTTCGTCGATCACCGCGAATACCCGGCACAGCACGGCGGGGCGGAGCGGCCCGAACGGGATGCGAAAGAGCGACACCGCGCCGGGGCTTACCGGCTCCGGGACCCGCTCACTGACAAATCCGGAACCCCGCTGGATCTGCCAGGCGAAGATCGCCTCCCTCGCCCGCGCGAACGCCGCATCCTGGGCGGCGGTATCGGTGGCATCCGCGCCGGGACCACGGTGACCCCGATGACCTGCGCCGATCGTCCGACGACGCTCGGTCAGGCGGTAGCCGGTCGGCGCCGGACGCTCGAGGGTCGGATCTCCCGCAAAGTTGAATGTGTCCACGTGGCTCCTTCGACGGCGAGAGTCGCGACCGGTGGTTCGCGCCCCGGCGACAGTACCGCGGGAGCAGGGTCGAGTGCGTCCCGGGGGTTTGTCGTCAGCGAAGCGCACAGACGGACATCGGGATTCGATCATTAGCGAAGAAACCTCACAAGTTTCTGCGGATTTCCCCATTGACCGGCGGAGTGAGTTGACTTAGAGAAGGGGCTTACCTCACAGTGGATAGCGGTGACAACACCTGCCTGGAGCTTCGCCCGTCGATCGTCCCGCCGCGGCGGAACGATCCTTCCGCGTGCGCGCCGCACAATCAGCGGTGCTGTTGCTTTGTCCCTGGTGTTTGCCGCACTCGGACTCGCCCTCGCGGCGTCCCCCGTTTCGGCCGCCTCGACTCCCACACCGACGCCCGTGGTTACCGAGACGGTCGCCCCCACAACCACACCGGGCGCAACGCCGACACCCCAGACGTCCCGCGCCCCGCTGGCGACCCCCACTCCCGCGGTGACCACCGTGCCCGAGGAGGAGTTGGAGGAGCCGCCGACCGAGGAGAACACCCCGACGCCGTCGCCCAGCCAGGCGCCTGCGCCGACCACTCCTCCCGCTCCCTCTCCGGATCCGGAACCGGAACCGGAGCCCGAACCGGAGCCCGCGCCAATCGTTATTACCTCGCCCGCGAGCAGGTCCTTCGTCTCCGGCCTGACCGTCACCGTGGCGGGGACCAAGCAGGCGGGTAGCGCGGTCACCATCCCCTCGGTGACCGGCGGGCGCGACCTCTGCACCATCGCAGCGAACGACGCAACAACCTGGACCTGCGCCAACCTCACGCTACCGAGTGGGACGATTGGTCTCGCCGCCCGGCAGACAACCGCGGCCGGAGCAAGCAGCGAGTCGACACCGATCGCCCTGCGGGTACTCGGCTCCCCCGGGATCACCGGCACCGGCACCCTCGTCAACGCCGGCTCCCTCGACGGCGTCGGCTGGGACGGGGCGAGCATCCGCGTTAAGGTCACTTCCCCCTCCTCGCGCACGGAGAGCTGCGCGGGCGTCGTGACCGACGGGTACTGGTACTGCGGTCTCACCCTTGCCTCCGGCACCTACCAGGTGCAGGTCGAACAGTCCTGGCCCGGTTCCTCCAGCGAGTGGTCGACCGCCTCGTCGCAGCGCACCCTGGTCATCGACCGCGATGTTCCTGCTGCCCCCGTTGTGTCCTCGCCGGAAGCGGGCGAAAACCTGCCGAAGGAGGCCGTGCGGTACACCGGGTCCGGTGAAAACCAGGCATCGGTTGACGTCTATGTGGACGACCAGCCCGCCTGCAGCGCCATCGTCAGCAACGGGTCGTGGGGCTGCGACGGCGCGGCTCCCGGCAACGGCTCGCACACGGTCAAGGCGATCCAGCGGGACATTGCCGACAACATCAGCCCACCGAGCACTGCGGTCCGGTTCACCATCGGCGCCGCGTCGTCACCGTCCCCCACCCCGACGTCGTCCTCGTCGCCCACCTCCCCGTCGTCCCCGACGGCGTCGCCTTCCTCCCCGACAACCCCCTCCGGTTCTCCCTCGACGACCCCGTCTACACCGGCTTCCCCCGGTTCCCCGGTCATCCCGCCGACAAGCTCGACCCCTCAACCGGTGACACCACCAACACCGGCGGAGCCTGCGCCGGCGGTACCAACTCCCTCTCCGTCAACACCCGAGCCCACCATCCCCCCGTTCTTCTCCGCGCCGCCCGGGGGTGACTCCGGGCTCGCTCCTGAGCAGACCTGGGGAACACCCACGCTCTACGGCGCCGCAATCTCCAGCCCGCAACAGACTTTCGAGCGCGGCAACTGGGCCGCCGGTGCCCTCATCGCCCTCGGCTGGCTGCTGCTCATCGCACTGCCGCTTCGCCTGCTGGCGACCACGCTCCGCGACCGTGTCACGAAGGGTAATACCCACCTGACCGGACGCAACCGTCTCAGCACCGAGCGTCGCCTCGCCGAGGAGCGCCTGCCCGGGTTCAGCGCTCATCCCGCAGTTGTCGCGGCGGGGGCGCTGCTTGGGGCAACCGTGCTCGCGGTTCTCGCCAGCGGAATCCAGAATGAAGCCAGGTACCTGCGCCTCACCGTTGCCGTCGCCGTGGGACTGGCGATCCTGAACATGTGTGTGGCCTTCTCCACCCGGGTCGCCGGTCGCGCCACGAGGGTAGCCGTCAACTTCCGGCTTGTCCCCCTGTTCCTCGCCGTCGGCGCCGCCACCGCGGTGATCTCCCGCGTGGCCGGGATCCAGCCGCCGCTGATCGTCGGGGTCGTTATCGGTGTCGCCTTCGCCGGCGGAATTGCAGCGCACTCCCGCGGTGCCATCCAACTGGTGCAGATCGGCGCGATGACGGTGCTCGCCACCGGCGCCTGGCTGGCACTCGGCACCCTCGGGGCGGCGGACGGCTTCTGGGCAAGCGCCCTCAACGAGATGCTGTCCGCCATCTGCCTCGCCGGCCTCGGCTCGGCCCTGCTGCTCCTGCTTCCGGTGCTTAGCCTTCCCGGCCGGGCGATCCTGGAATGGTCGCCGGTGCTGTGGCTCGCCGCGACCGTCGTTGTGGCGTCGCTGGCCGCGATCATCCTGACCGGCCAGCACTTCCCGGTTGTCCTCGCCGCCGGTGGCGCGGCCGTCATCGCCGTGCTGAGCCTGGCGACGTGGGGCTGGATCCGATTCGTCGAACCCGCCTCCGCGACCTGATCCTTTCTCCTCCGAGCAATACCCGGCTGGATTCAGCCTCCGCAGCCCGGTGAAACCGGCAGGCGTCGACGGCGATGCCCCCGGCAGTATTTCTCACAAACGGTAGACACCCGGTCGGATCACTGCCAATGTATGTCGTGTCATCTAATTGGCCGGAACTGTCTCTGAAGGAGTGCGACCATGCCGGTGCTCAGTGTCTCCGCTTTCAGCACGGGAACCGTTCAGATCCGCCCCGAGCACATCCGGTCCAACAGGACACCCCTGCTCTGGTGGCTGCTCACCTCCCGCAGCTGGAGTGCACCGCGTCCCATCAATGTGTACGTCATCGTCCACAGTGAGGGTGTCGTCCTGGTGGACACCGGCCAGGATCGCGCCTCCGTCACCGACCCCGGATACTTCCCACGCGGCATCGTCGGGTGGCTCTATGCCAGGCTCGCCAGGTTCTCTATCCGCCCCGACGAGACCCTGACGGCGGGTCTTGCCGCCCTTGGCCACAGCCCGCACGACGTCCACACCGCCGTGATCACCCATCTGCACCAGGACCACATCGGCGGTCTCCGTGAACTCCCCACTTCCCGCATCGTGGTGAGTGAGATCGAATGGGCCCAGCTCGATTCTCCGCTCGCCCTGGTCGACGGGATCATGAAAGACCACATCCTGCTGCCCGGCCTGAACTGGTCGCCCGTCACTCCCCCGCCGGTCGTCGACCCCACAATTTTCCCGTTCACCCACGCCTGGGACCTTTTCAACGACGGAAGCCTGCTGGTGCTGCCCACCCCCGGACATACGCCGGGGTCGCTGTCTGTGCTGCTGCGGCAGCCCGGGATGCCGCCCCTATTGTTTGTTGGGGACCTCACCTACGACGTTGACCTCCTGGCGGCACAGAAGGTGCCGGGTGTGGGCAAACTTCGTGGCCTGCTGGAATCCAGCCGAGCCGTGAATGCCCTCAGATCGCGCTTCCCCGACCTGGTGGTACTCGCCGCCCACGACCCGGCAGCGGCCTCACTGCTGGCTGTCGCATTGGTGGGCAACCAACGATGAGGGATGCTGAACGCCTGCGGTACCTGCTCCTCGCCGCCCAGCGTGAGGGCAACCGCCGCCTGCTCAGCGAACTGCGTCCCCTTGGGCTCACCCCCTCGCAGGCGGAGGTGCTCCGCGTCCTCGGCGACCATGCCCCGCTCACCCTCACGGGCCTTGGCGGATTGCTCGTCTGCGAGAGCGGCACCAACCCGAGTCGCCTGGTCGACCGCCTGGTCACGGCCGGGCTTGTTGACCGCTCCAGCGGCGCCGTCGACCGCCGGGAAGTCCACCTGGTCCTGACCGACCGGGGTTTTGCCCTTGAGCGCGACGTCGCCGTCATCGAGGAAAGGCTTTACAGCGACCTGGACGCCGCGGGCGCCACCGAAGGAATCCTGCGACTCCTGGAGTCCCTTGTCGAGGGGATGCCGTCGGGAATTGCCTACAACAACCGGGTAGCAGCACGGCAATCACAACCCGCGGGCGAGCGCACGGCGTCGCCCTAGCCCACACCACCGGCCACGTCGAGTGAATCGGCAATGTGCCGCCTCCAGCGCGCACCCCGCTACGCTCCCGGTATGACGGCTTCCACGCGACGAACCCTCAGTGTTGCGTCAGCTCTCACCGCTGCGGCGCTGGTGGGGTCGATCGTGGCATTTGTCGCCGGCCAACCGGATGTCGCGGTCTCCATCGTGGTCGCCCTCAGCGCAGCATCCGCGGTCGCAGCGGTCATTGTTGTCGCCCGCAGACGCAAAGATGAGCCGGGACTGCATGATTTCTGGTTGACCTTTAACGCGAAATACCGGACCAACCTGGTTGCGAGCATCACCCTGATTGGGTTCGCGCTGCTCGTGGGCGCCGGCGGTGTGGCTTTGGTCTTCGCGGGGTACGCCGTGGGCTGGGCACTGCCGCTGTACGCGTTCGGCCTGGTTGTGGTCTCGGCGTTCAACCTGTGGGCGGGTCATCGCCCGTTTCTGGCAACGCCGGGTGATCTCCCGGGGGATCCCGATGTGGTGGTGCCCCGGCAGGGACTTGAACCCTGACTGAATCGATTTTAAGTCGACTGCCTCTGCCGATTGGGCTACCGGGGCGAACGGCAACCAGCCTAGCGCGAGAGATCGCGACGGGCGGGAGGCCGGCTTAAGGTGGTGAGGCCGGGCGCACCCTTGCGGGAACGCCCGGCCACTGCCGCCCAGTCAGGCTGCGCGGCGGGTGAAACGGTGGTTCAGGTTACTTGACCGGGTTCGCGTACACGGGAGCGTCGGGTCCACCCTCGGCGTGGGGAAGCTTGGGCTCCTCCACAACGGGAGCGGCCGCACGGGGACGCGAGGCGAACTCTTCGAAGTAGGCACGCGGGGTCTCGCGGGCGGAAATGCCCACGATGTCGCGGCTGAGCACCAGGTTGAACGCCCAGTTACCAAAGACGCGGATCTTGCGCTCCCACATCGGGATTGCCAGTCCGTGGTATCCACGGTGCATGCCCCAGGCGGCGACGCCCTTGACGGCGAACTTGCCGGACTGGAACACGCCGTAGCCGAGGCCGAGGCCGGCGACCGCACCGAGGTTGTCGTGGCGGTACTCGGCCGGAGCCTCGCCGCGGAGGACTGCCACGATGTTCTTCGCCATGGTTTTGCCCTGGCGGACAGCGTGCTGGGCGTTCGGCACGCAGAAGCCGCCGACACCCTTTCCGGTGAGGTCGGGAACGGCGCTGACGTCGCCGGCGCCCCAAGCGTCGAGGACGATGCCGTCATCGTTGATCACACGAAGGTCGGGCTGGACACGAAGGCGTCCACGCTCTTCGGTGGGAAGGTCGGTGTTGCGCAGGACCGGGTTGGCCATAACGCCGGCGGTCCAGATGATCAGGTCGCTCTCGAAGCTTTCGCCGGTGGAGAGCTGGATGACACCGTCAACAGCGGACTGCAGCTGGGTGTCGAGGTGAACCTCGGCGCCGCGCTGGGCCAGGTTCTTGAGAACCCAGTGGCTGGTGGGCAGCGACACCTCGGGCATGATGCGGCCCATTGCCTCGATGAGGTGGAAGTGCGTGTCGTCGATGGTGAGGTTCGGGTAGAACTTCAGCAGCGAGCTGGCGAGGCTGCGAAGCTCCGCGAAGGTCTCGATACCGGCGAAGCCACCGCCGACAACAACAACGGTCAGCAGGCGGTCGCGCTCGGCGCCGGCCGGAAGGTTGGACGCCTTCTCGAAGTTGGCGAGCACGCGGTCGCGGATGTCGATGGCCTCTTCGATGCTCTTGAGGCCGATGGCCTCATCGGCAACACCGGGGATCGGGAAGGTGCGCGAGACGGAACCGGCGGTGACCACGATCTGGTCGTAGGTCTCCTCCCACGGCTCGCCGACGGCGGGCGTGATGGTCGCGGTCTTCGTCGCGTGGGAGATTGCCGTCACCTTGGCGGTGACAACCTTGGTCTTCTTGAGGTGGCGACGCAGGGCGACCACTGCATGGCGCGGCTCGATGGAGCCGGCGGCGACCTCGGGGAGGAAGGGCTGGTACGTCATGTACGGCAGCGGGTCAACTACGGTGACCTCCGCTTCGCCGTGGCGAAGCCACTTCTCAAGCTTGAGGGCAGTATAGAAACCGGCGTAGCCGCCGCCAACGATAAGAATTTTGGGCACGGTTAACGTCTCCTAATGGTGGAATTCTAAGGACAAATCTACCCCCTACGGCGGACTGTCCTTACCTGACGGATGGCAAGTAACACGGAAATCCCGAAAACTAGTGCAAAGACCAGCACAATTCCGAGTGGAAGTCCGACGGTACGGAGTTCGGTGAGGGTGGGATACAACTCCCCCATCGGGTTCCTCGGGGCAGCCGCGGGTGGAGCTGCCACCGCCGAGGACGTGGGAATGGCCGGCACGGTGGGTGTCGGCGTGGCCGTGGCCTGTGCCCGGCGGTAGAGCCGGACCCACTCGGCGAGGTCGCCCATGGGGTTCTCGTCGACCGCCTCGACGGTGTTGGACACCGCTGCTGCAGCATCCAGCAGCCCGTAGCCGTAGATCGCATTCGGCACCTGGGTGCCTGCCGGTGTCGCGGTGGCGATCACGCGGTTGATGACGTTGACCGCGTCGAGTTCCGGGTGGGCCGCCATCACCAACGCAACCACGCCGGCGACGATCGGGGTGGCGCCGCTGGTGCCGCTCCAGCGCACGGTGCCACCGCCGGGCACGGAGCCGAGCAGGTCTTCGCTGGGGGCCGAGACACCGATGGTGATGCCCTGGGCGGAGGCGTCGAGGCTGGCTTTGCCGTTCATGTCGACGCCGGCGACGGTGAGCACGCCGGGCATGGTCGCCGGGGCGCCCACGGTGGAGGTTCCGCTTCCGCGGTTTCCGGCGGCCGCGATCACCACAACGTCGTTGTCCATGGCGTAGAGGAATGCCTTGTCCCAGCTTTCCGGCCAGCTGAGCGTGTTGCGGGTGAGGGACATGTTGATGATGTCGGCACCGTGGTCGACGGCCCAGACGACCGCTTCGGCCACCTGGTCGTCGGAGTCGGTGGTTCCTTCGCCGAACCCGATCGAGAGGGACAGCAGTTTCGCGGCCGGGGCCACCCCGATGACACCGGTGTCGACGGCGGATCCGCGGCCAGCGGCGAGTGACGCCACCATGGTGCCGTGGTCGGGGTCACTGGTGCCGACGGGGGTCTGGCCGTTGCTCGAGCCGATGCCCGAGAAGTCCGCCCCGCCGGAGACGGCGCCGCGCAGGTCCGGGTGGGTGCTGTCGATCCCGGTGTCGATGACGGCGATGGTCACCCCGGCACCACGGGTGGTCTCCCACGCTTCGGTGATGCCGTACTGGTCGAGCCAGTACTCGCCGTCGCGGATGTAGTCCGCCTGTGCGGGCAGGGCTCCGCCCAGGATCGATGCCACAACGGCCAGGGCCACCGCGGCAACTCCCCCACGCAGTTTCACCCGGCGTCTCCGCCCGACTGGGTGTAGTCGATGCACTGGCAGACGGTGGGGCTCCAGGCGGCGAGCTCAAGGGCCCGGTCGCCGATCGGGTTCACACCGGGGCCGGCGGCCAGAGTGTGGCCAACAAGCGCGTGCAGGCATTTGACGCGGGTCGGCATTCCCCCGGCGCTGATGCCGTCGATCTCCGGAACCTCGGCGATGCCGGTGCGGTCGGCGAGGTAGGCGTTGTGCGCGGCGAGGTACTCCGCGGCGACGTCACCGTCGAGCAGCGCGGACAGCTCGGTCATCACCCCGTTGGCCTCGAGGGTCGAGACGGCTGCCGTGGCGGCCGGGTGGCATAGGTAGTAGAGCGTGGGGAACGGGGTACCGTCCTGCAGCCGGGGGCTGGTGGAGACCACCGTCGGCGCACCGCAGACGCAGCGCGCAGCGATTCCGATGACATTGCGGGCGGGCCGGCCGAGCTGGGCGGAGACCGTCGCGATATCGAGATCGCTGGGCGGGTCGAACGGTGGCGTACTCATAATGTTCCCGGTGGAATAGATGGTGCGGTGCAGGAAAAGCTGGGGGATGCTGCGGCCGACGGCGCCTGGACGGCCGGGGTGCACCCGGGTGCCCGGCCGGGATCAGCCGTCGGAGCCGATGACGGGCGAGACGAGCTCGTCGGGCACGTCGTCCGACAGGCCGGCGGTGAGGACCGACGAGAGCATCGATTTCATCCAGTCGACCTCGGTGGTCTGGATGCTGTCGCTGATGGGCGCACCGTCCGACGTTGTCGGGGTGGTGTCGCCGTCGATCACGAGGTAGCTGAGTTCGCCCGGATAGACGTAGAGCAGCCGGTTCCGTGCTTCCGCCTCAATGTAGGACGGGTCACTCCAGCGGGCGTTCTCTTTGGTGAGTTCGTCCACCGAGTCCTGCTTGTCCCCGACAACCTGCTCAAGGGCGGTGATTTCCTGTTTCTGTTCAACCAGAAGCTTCAGTGAAGGAGCCAGGACCACCACCGCGAGGATGACGAGGACAAGCATGGTGAGAGTGAACCCGGAAAGCCGGATGTTGCGCAGCCAGCGTTCCGGGGCACTCTCCATTTCGGGCAGGGTCACCGGTACTCGCGTGGGTTTCTGCCGTCGTGCCATGTAACGATGCTAAGTGATTAGCCCTTGAAGCGGGGGAAGGCGCTGCGCCCGGCGTAAACCGCGGCCTCAGCAAGTTCTTCCTCGATGCGCAGGAGCTGGTTGTACTTCGCGACGCGCTCGCTGCGTGCCGGGGCTCCGGTCTTGATCTGGCCAGTGTTCAGTGCGACGGCGAGGTCGGCGATCGTGGTGTCCTCGGTCTCACCGGAACGGTGCGACATCACAGCGGTGTAGCCGCTGCGCTGGGCGAGGGAGACGGCGTCGAGGGTCTCGGTGAGGGTACCGATCTGGTTGACCTTGACGAGGATCGAGTTGGCCGTGGCGAGCTCGAGGCCCTTCGCGAGGCGCTTCGGGTTGGTGACGAACAGGTCGTCGCCCACAAGCTGCACCTTGCTGCCGAGGTCGGCGGTGAGCTGCGCCCAGCCCTCCCAGTCGTCCTCGTCCAGCGGGTCCTCGATGGTGACCAGCGGGTACGCGGCGACGAGCTCTGCGTAGTACGCGCTCATCTCGGCGGCAGAGGTCTGCTTGCCTTCGAAGGTGTAGGAGCCGTTGCTGTAGAACTCGGAGGAGGCGACGTCGAGGCCGAGCGCGATGTCGGTTCCCGGGGTGAAGCCGGCCTTCTGGATGGCTTCCATCAGCAGGTCGAGCGCGGCGCGGTTGCTGGAGAGGTTCGGTGCGAATCCGCCCTCGTCGCCGAGTCCCGTACTGAGGCCCTGGTCGTGCAGCAGGCCCTTGAGGGCGTGGTAGGTCTCGACGCCCCAGCGCAGGCCCTCGCTGAAGGTCTCGGCGCCGATCGGCAGGATCATGAATTCCTGGATGTCGACGTTGCTGTCGGCGTGCGATCCACCGTTGATGACGTTCAGCATCGGGACGGGCAGAACGTGGGCGTTCGGGCCACCGAGGTAGCGGAACAGCGGAAGCGCTGCGGAGTCGGCTGCGGCCTTGGCCACGGCGAGCGAGACGCCGAGGATGGCGTTGGCGCCGAGGTTCTTTTTGTTGTCGGTACCGTCAACCTCGATGAGGGTCTGGTCGATCAGGCGCTGGTCGGAGGCTTCGAAGCCTTCGATGGCCGGGCCGAGCTCGTCGAGCACGGCGTCAACGGCCTTGAGGACGCCCTTGCCGAGGTAACGGGACTTGTCGCCGTCGCGCAGCTCGTAGGCCTCGAAGGCACCGGTGGAGGCACCGGACGGGACTGCCGCACGCGACACCGTGCCGTCCTCGAGCAAAACCTCGACCTCGACCGTGGGGTTGCCCCGCGAGTCCAGGATTTCGCGAGCGACTACTGCCTCAATCAAAGACACAGAAAATCTCCTTCGTATTACGGTGATGGGAACTGCCTCGCTTAGGTGCAAGAAGTTCGACTTGAATCTTACTCGCCACAGCTGAACAGTAACCCGCGCCGCCCGCCGCCCGCGAGGGGTCTGCGCCCATCCGACGCGTCAGTCCCGGGAGGTGTTGAACAGCCGCAGCAGGCGGGCGAAAGCCGCGACATCCGCTGTTTCCCAGGAGTGCATGATGCGTTCATACTCGGCGCGCATCTCCTGGCGGAACGCCGCAAGGGCGGTTTCGGCGGTTTCCGTGGCCACCAGCAGTGTGGCGCGCCCGTCCTCCGGATCCGTGCTGGTCTGCAGCAGGCCAGCGTCCCGCAGCACCGTGATCTGTCGGCTGACGGCGCTTTTATCCATACTCAACGCCGACGCGATGCCGCCGGCGCGCACCGGCCCGGTGACGATGACGTAGCGCAGCACGCTGAACCCGGCGGGCTGCAGGTCGGGGTCGAACCGTTCGGTCAGCACCCTCCCCCGCGCCCGCGTCGCGTGGTTCAACAGCGCGACTTCCTGCTCGATTTCCAGCAGGCGGGCGAATCGCTCGTCGCTGCCTGGGCCGGTGCAGGTGGATGCTCCGGCCGCCGGCCCGTCAACTTCCGGGGGCGTTTTCACTGCTGGTGCCGTGCGCCGCGGCCGACGGTTTCGCCGCCCTCGTCGTCATCCATCGTGTCGATCACGCGCACCGCGGCGGTGTTGGTGCGCACCGGCATGTCGTCGCCGGTGACGTGCAGGGTGGTCTCCTTCTCCTGCTGCGTCTCGGCGAGCTGCTCGATGCCGGTTTTGGTGCCGAGTTCGGCGGCGGGAAGGAAGATGATGCAGAGCAGCGCGATGAACGCCATTGGGGCGGCGATCAGGAAGATCTCGCCGATGCCCTGGCCGTAGGCGCCCTCGACCAGTTCGCGCACCGGGGTTGACAGCGAGCTGACGTTCGGGATCGTGCCGCTGGCGAGGGTCGCGAGTTCGCTGGCGGGAGCGTTGACGGTACTGATGCCATCGCCCACGATGGTGGACACCCGGCTGGCGAGCACGGCGCCGAGCACCGAGACACCCAGGGTGCCGCCGAGGCTGCGGAAGAAGGCGATGGCGGAGCTGGCAGCGCCGATCTGGCGCACATCGACTGAGTTCTGCACCACCAAGATGAGGTTCTGCATCACCATGCCGAGCCCGAGGCCCATCACCCCGATGTAGATCGAGACGAGGGTGATGTCGGTGTCGAAGCGCACCGTCGACATCATGGCAAGGGCCGCGGTCAGCAGGCTGGCGCCGAGGATCATCCAGCGCTTCCACTTTCCGGTGCGGCTGATCAGGATACCGATGAGGGTCGAGGCGATCAGTGATCCCACCACCTGCGGGAGGCTGAGGAGGCCGGACTGGGTCGCGGTGGCGCCGCGGCTGAGCTGCCAGTACTGGCTGAGGAAGACGGACGAGCCGAACAGGGCGACACCGACGGCGAGGCTGGCAACGACGATGAGTGTGAAGGTGCGGTTGTGGAACAGGTTCATCGGCAGGATGGGCTCCTTCACCTTGAGCTCAACAATCACGGCCGCGACCAGCAGCAGCACGGCGCCGCCGCCCATCAGGTAGGAGGTGGGCGAGGCCCATTCGAACTGGGCCCCGGCGAGGGAGACCCAGATCAGCAGCAGCGAGACACCGGCGGCGATCAGGGCGGCGCCGAGGTAGTCGATCGAGACCTTGCGTTTTGGTTTCGGCGGCAGCTTCAGGGTGCGTTGGATGAGGATGAGCGCGATAACGGCGAAGGGCACGGCGACGTAGAAGTTCCAGCGCCAGCCGATCGAGTCGGTGAGCAGGCCGCCGAGCAGCGGCCCACCGGCGGTGCCGAGGGCCATCACAGCGCCGAGGAACCCGGTGTAGCGACCGCGTTCGCGCGGGCTGATGATGTCGGACATCAGCACCTGCACGAGGGAGATCAGTCCGCCGGCGCCGAGGCCCTGCAGCACGCGGAAGACGATCAGAGTGCCGGTGTCCTGCGAGAGGCCGGCCAGCGCCGAACCGAGGATAAACACAACGATCGACAGCTGCACAAGCAGTTTGCGGTTGAAGAGGTCCGACAGCTTGCCCCAGATCGGGGTGGAGACGGTGGTCGCCAGCAGGGTGGAGGTGACAACCCAGGTGTACGCGGCCTGGTCACCCTTCAAGTCCGAGATGATGCGCGGCAGCGAGGTGGAAACCACGGTGGAGGCGAGGACGGCGACGAACAGTCCCATCAGCAGGCCCGAGAGTGACTCGAGTACCTGCCGGTGGGTCATGGCGGGTGGTGTCGCCCCAACGGGCGCGGCAGATGTGGATGACAAAACTCTTACCTCTGTTAACGACAAAAACCACGGTGCTCGACAGCGAGGGTG
>Ga0247732_10000662_pt1 | contig 15377 bp, 10 predicted proteins | sample UWRJL163409C2_FD_180940 | JGI IMG/M metagenome (GOLD analysis project Ga0247732, IMG submission 180940) | Plant litter microbial communities from Arlington Agricultural Research Station in Wisconsin, United States - UWRJ-L163-409C-2 | ecosystem: Environmental > Terrestrial > Plant litter >...
ATTAAAGGCATGGCTCGACTGGCTCTCCGGAAAAGGGGCTGTTTTCTGTTATGAGCACCGCATGGTGGATTTTTCAGAAGATATGCTGTGCATGGAATATCAGGGATCTGAGGTAAAATTCAGCTTTGATCGCCTGGTACTGGCATTGGGTGGCGGTTCCTGGAAGAAAACCGGTTCCGACGGCAGTTGGGTAGAATTGTTCAGGTCCAAGGGGATCGCTGTAGAAGACCTCGTGGCCGGAAATGCTGGGATGAATTACGATTTCAGGGAACAGGCTTCTGTCCTGGAAGGATCAGTTATCAAGAACGTGGTCATTTCACACGGAAAAACCTCTCGGTCAGGGGAGCTTACGATCACGAGCTATGGTTTTGAAGGTGGGCCGGTTTATCACCTGAATGCTGCGTACCGCGAAAATCCACACATTCCGTTGTATGTCGATCTCAAGCCGCAATGGCCGCAGGAAAAGGTTTCACAGATCATAGCAAATGCCTCTAATACAGCGGAAGCGCTGAAAAAAATGAAATTGCCCAAAGCAGCCGTCTGGTTGCTCAAGACTGAGCTTTCCAAAGCAGAATATACTTCAGCAAAAGTGCTTTCGGAAAAGATAAAGAGTTTACCTTTAAAAGTGAATTCACTGAGGCCCATAGATGAAGCCATTTCGACTTCAGGAGGCGTTTCATGGAATGCAGTGAATGCTGATCTCAGCCTGAAATCATTTGAGAAGATTGCCGTATGCGGTGAAATGCTTGATTGGGATGCTCCCACCGGAGGTTATCTGTTACAGGCTTGTTTTGCAACAGGTTATTATGCAGGAAAGCAAATGCCCCTGGACTGATTACTGGTCTATTCTTGGGAGATTTACCTTTTCCTTTACAATGTTGCTGGTCGGAAACTGGCTTTCTACAGACGATTTGATTTTTTCAGCTTCCATCTGGGTCCTGAAATCACCCACTTTCAGGAAGAAGTTCGGTGCATTGAATACTACGTAAGTGTCAATCTTTGGATAGATTGCAATGAACTTGGAACGAGCGTCGTTTACCGCATCTTTGCTGGAATCCCAGAACAATTGTATTCTGTATCCGGTGATTTGTGGAGCAGTTGCAGGAGGGATGATCGCGCCTTCCTGCACAATGAGAGACTGGATACGAGGATCCTTGATAACCTCTACAGATCCTTGTGCAAATACGTTTTGAAAACCTAAAACGATAACGGTGATTAAAAATAGCTTCATAATGATCGGATTCCTGCTTTAACCCGGGTCGGAAACTTGTGTAGGCATACTATTTTTGAATGCCCCGCTTCCCGGTCCCGGAATAATAATTTTCTCTGGCAAAAGTACAGTATTTTTGCCAATCAAAACAAGTACCGGGCCAAAGTAAAATCAACACAAATTTGTTATTAACGATTGGTATAGAAAGGTTTTGCCCTGAATCGGATTAGGGTTTTTTAACAAGGGGTGCAGAAGGTTTTATTTAGAATCATTTTAAATTAAAAAAAACCACTTTAAAATTGTCACAAAACTGTCATTAAATAAGGCTATTATTCTAAATTTGCCCTCGTCAATTAGTGTTAATTTTTCACTCGACAAACAATATTTTAAATGAAGATATCTACAAATCAGATGTTTAGAAGTTTTAACAAATGGTGTTTCAGTGCAATAGCGTTCTTGCTTTTGTTTGGAACGTTCGACGCTCAAGCACAGGGTGAAGATCTTTTTAAGGCAAAATGTGCCACTTGTCACCAACCGCACAAGGACGGAACAGGTCCGAAATTATTTGAAGTCCGTACCAAATGGGCTGACGGGGGAGCCAAAGATGGTTCCATTTACCAATGGGTAAATAACTGGCAGGCTGCAGCGGCTTCTGATCCTTATGCTGCGCAAGTGGTAACCTTGAAGCCGACAGCGATGAACGCTTTCCCGGAACTGAAAAAAGAGGATATCGATGCGATCTTTGATTGGGTGGATGCACAGCCTGCAACTACAGCTACTAAAGATCCGGGTAATCCAATTCCAGGTGAGCCGGTAGAAGAAGAATCAGGTTTTTCATGGATCTGGGTTTTGCTGGGTGTAGTGTTCGTTACGATCATTCTCGCTGTTGGCGGAGTACGTCGCCAGTTGAGAACAGCCGTTAATGAAAAAGAAGGACTGCCAACCCGTGAAGATCTGAGCTACGCTGACGAATTCAGATCATGGGCATGGAAAAACAAGATTTACGTAGGAATCGGGACATTAATCCTGGTGCTTGTGTTGCTTGTTACCGGAATCCAGGGACTGGGTAATATCGGTGTGGTAGAAGCTTACCAGCCATCTCAGCCGATTGACTTCCCGCATACAGTACACGCAGGAGTGAATGGTATCGACTGTAAATATTGCCACAACTCTGTGACTAAATCCAAAACGGCAGGTTTGCCTACAGTGAACGTTTGTATGAACTGTCACAAGCAGATCAACGGAAGAGATGTAACACAACAATCCAAGATCGCTGCCATTTATGAAGCAGCAGGATGGGATGCCGCAAAAGGTGTGTACACAGGGAAAACAAAAGAGATCAAATGGAACAAGGTTCACGTATTGCCTGACCACGTTTACTTCAACCACTCACAACACGTTACCGTGGGAGGTATTGACTGTAAACAATGTCACGGAGATATGAAAACTCAGAAAGAAACAGCCCGTGTGGTTCCTGTTTCCGAACTGAACAAGATCGAAGGAAATATTCCACTGACGAGACCAACCCTTACTATGGGATGGTGTATCGAATGTCACCAGGAGAAAGAAATTCAAGCAGGTCCGCTGGACGGCAAGAATGACGGATACTACAATGAAATTCACAAACGCTTATTGAACAACGACAGAACTTTGTACAACAAATATCTGGAAGACGGTAAAGTGACAGTGAAAGAATTAGGTGGCTGGGAATGTGCAAAATGTCACTATTAATAAAATCAGACAAGGCTTAAAAGCATATGGGAATGACTAGAAAATATTGGAAAGGTATCGAAGAATTGAATGAAACACCAGAGTTTCTTCAAAGTAGAGACCAAGAGTTTCCACAGTCAATGTCAGTGGATGAATTTTTGGCAGACGAAAATTTAAAGGAAACATCAACTGCACGCAGGGATTTCTTGAAATTTTTAGGCTTCAGCGTTGCAGCAGCTACGGTTGCAGCATGTGAAGCACCTGTTACAAAAGCAATTCCTTACGTGAATAAACCGGAGAACGTTACTCCGGGTATGCCGACATGGTACGCATCTACTTATTATGATGGTGTATCTTATGCGAGCATATTAGTAAAAACAAGAGAGGGTCGTCCGATCTTCATCAAAGGAAATAAGGATTACGGTTTTTCTCAGGGTAATGTTAACCCACAGATCGTAGGTTCCGTATTGCCATTATATGATTCTGCCCGCCTTGCTGACCCAAGGATCGGAACTGAATCCAAAAACGACTGGAGTGTTGTTGATAATGCCATCAAGAAAGACCTGGCATCTGTCATCGCAGGAAAAGGAAAAGTAGTTCTGGTATCCAATACCGTAATCTCTCCTTCCGCACTTACAGCGATTGATACACTGAAGCAATATGTGAACGGAGGGGATGCCGCAGGCACTTCTTTCCAACACATTCAATACGATGCTGTTTCTTATGCAGGTATCAGAAAAGCGAATGAAGCTTCCTTCGGGACAGCCATCATTCCTGATTATGATTTCTCTAAAGCGAAAACGATCGTTTCCGTTGGCGCGGATTTCCTGAGCACATGGTTGTTGTCTGCAGAATTCCAGGCACAATACGGATCCAGAAGAAACCCTGACGGAGAGTGGATGTCCAGGCATTTCCAGTTTGAGTCCAACCTTTCCATCACCGGATCAAACGCAGACTACAGAGGGATGATCAAGCCGTCTGAGCAAGCGAACATCCTGGCTTACCTGCTGGGTAAATTCGGTGTAAACACAGGAGTAAGCACAAAATTGTCTGATTCCAATGCGGCTAAAATCGCAGACCTTGCTTTCGAAGCGCTGAAAAGCTCAGGAAGCGAGTCTCTGGTAGTAGCTTCTTCCAATAACAAAGCAGTTCAGATCCTTGTAAACAAGCTGAACGCAGTATTGGGAGCTTACACAACAACGATCAATGTTAACAATCCGGTGAATCTCTTCGCTTCACAAGATGAAGCAATGAGCACTTTCGTGAAATCCGTTATCGACGGTAAAGGTCCTCAGGCGATCATTTTCCACGGAGTGAACCCGGTGTATACGCTGGCTGAAGGCAAAGCTTTTGCTGCAGGCCTTGACAAAGTAACACTGACTGTTTCTACAGCTGGTTATGCAGATGAGACAGCAAATATCTGTAAGTACATCGCTCCGGATCACCATGCACTGGAATCCTGGAATGATTACCAGCCGAAAATGAACCACTACGCACTCGCGCAACCTGCGATCCGTCCGTTACACAATACGGCATCCGCAGTAGAGTCTTTCCTGGTATGGAGCGGTAAAGCTTCCAGAGGAGGAAAAGATTCAAGAGTGGTATACGACCTGATCAGGTCAAACTGGGAAACTTACGGTTTTCCTATGCAAACGAAATATGCAGATTTCCATACTTATTGGAATAAGGCAATTCACGACAGCTGCGCAGAGCTTGCTTTGGTCCCTGCATCAGCACCGATATTCAATGAAGGGGCCCTTGCAGGAATCGCTTCACAAATACCAGCTGTAAGCGGAACTGAGATCGCTTTCTACCAGAAAGCAGGTATCGGTGTCGGACTTCAGGCAAACAACCCATGGTTGCAGGAAATGGCGGATCCTATTTCCAAAGTTACCTGGGACAACTACATCACGATGAACCCGTCCGAAATGGACAAGAAATATGCAACCACTTTCGACCAGGAAAATGGGTTGAATATGGCTACCGTGAAAGTAGGAAACGTTGAATTTACATTACCTGTATATCCTTCACCGGGACAGGCAAAAGGTACCGTTGGTATCGCATTGGGTTACGGAAGGGGAGAGAACGATGAGAACATCGGGAACGCCGCTTACCAGACCAAAGAATACGGAGGTTTTGCAGCAGACGAAAAAGGAAACCGCATTCCGATCGGAAAGAACGCTTTCCGCATGGTTGGTATGCAGAACGGTACTTTTTCTTATGATGCACAGGGTTCAGTTACCAAAACAGATGGTATTTACATGATCGCGGCTACGCAGATCCACCACACTGTTATGGGACGACACTCCATCGTTCGTGAAACGACACTTGACATTTACAAAAACAGAGATAAAGAAGCTTACAATCCTGCACACAACCTGGAAACACACCACGGACCTGAGCACGTAAGCAAATTTGACCTTTGGGATGCACACCCGGTAGAGAAGATCGGTCACAGATGGGCAATGACCATCGACCTTAACTCATGCTATGGTTGCGGATCCTGTCTGATTGCCTGCCAGTCTGAAAACAACGTTCCTGTTGTAGGAAAAGACGAGGTAAGAAGAGGACGTGAAATGGCATGGTTGCGTATCGACCGTTACTACTCTTCTGACGAAGAAGCAACGATCGGTTTGAGAAAAGACAAAGAAACTTTCAGTTTCGACAAGGCAGAGAAACCTGTAGAAAACCCGAAAGTAGTTCACATGCCAATGATGTGTCAGCACTGTAACCACGCATCCTGCGAAACAGTTTGTCCGGTTGCCGCTACAACACACAGCAATGAAGGTCTGAACCAAATGACATACAACAGATGTATCGGTACACGTTACTGTGCAAACAACTGTCCTTACAAAGTACGTCGTTTCAACTGGTTCAACTACCCTTCATACAAGAAATTTACGCAGATCAATCCTGCACAGGATGACCTTGGCCGTATGGTACTTAACCCGGACGTTACAGTAAGAACGAGAGGGGTTATGGAAAAATGCTCATTCTGTGTTCAGAAAATTCAGGCAGGTAAACTGGAAGCTAAGAAAGAAGGACGTCCGGTAAAAGACGGAGATGTTTCTACAGCTTGTGCAGATGTTTGTCCTGCAGACGCAATTATAGTGGGTGACTGGAATGACATTCAGTCAATGGTCCGCAAAAGTTCTGAAGAGACACGTTCTTACCAGGTTCTGGAAGAAGTGGGTATGAAGCCGAATGTATGGTATAAGACTAAGGTCCGAAATGAGCACAATCCACTCCTGGAAAAACTTCAGGTAGTAAAGGAGACTGCACATCATGCTGAAGCAGGTCACGGAAGTAAAAAAGCACATCATTAATCGCAATAAATTAGATTGTAATGCATAAGGAAGCAGCAATAAGAGAACCTCTGATTTTAGGTCACAAGACGTACCATGATATTACGCAGGACGTTTGTAAACCGATTGAAGACAAAGCACCAAGAATGTGGTACATACTCTTCGCCATTGCCCTCATCATCGGGTTATACGGAGTAGGATGCATCATGTACCTTCTGGGAACCGGTATCGGAACCTGGGGGTTGAACAAAACAATCGGCTGGGCGTGGGATATTACCAACTTCGTATGGTGGGTAGGTATCGGTCACGCAGGTACGCTTATCTCCGCAGTACTTTTGCTGTTCAGGCAGAAGTGGAGAATGGCGATCAACCGTTCAGCAGAAGCGATGACGATCTTTGCAGTATTCATGGCCGGGCTTTTCCCGCTGATCCACATGGGTCGTCTCTGGCTGGCTTACTGGGTACTTCCACTTCCGAACCAGTTCGGTTCGCTGTGGGTAAACTTTAACTCGCCGCTCCTCTGGGACGTATTTGCAATCTCGACTTACCTTTCGGTTTCTCTTGTATTCTGGTACATCGGTCTGATTCCTGACTTTGCTACATTGCGTGATCGTGTAAAACGCCCGATCCCAAAAAGAATGTACAACATCCTTTCCTTCGGATGGTCCGGAAGAGCAAAACAATGGAACCGTTTCGAACTTGTTTCCCTGGTACTTGCAGGAGTTGCTACTCCACTTGTATTCTCGGTACACTCCATTGTATCCTTTGACTTCGCCACATCGGTAATCCCAGGATGGCATACAACGATCTTCCCTCCGTACTTCGTAGCAGGAGCCGTTTTCTCAGGATTTGCGATGGTACAGACGCTGATGCTTGTCATGCGTAAAGCCATGAAGCTGGAAGCATACATCCACACACGCCACGTAGAGTACATGAACATCGTAATCATGGTAACAGGTTCCATCGTAGGAACAGCCTATATTACAGAGTTGTTTATTTCCTGGTATTCAGGTGTGGAATATGAAGCATACGCTTTCATCAACCGTGCAACAGGTCCTTACTGGTGGGCATACTGGTCGATGATGACATGTAACGTAATTTCTCCACAGCTGATGTGGTTCCGTCCATTGAGAAGAAGCCTTTTGTTTACATTCATCATTTCTATTGTAGTAAACATCGGGATGTGGTTTGAGCGTTACGTAATTATCGTTACTTCTATCCACAGGGATTACCTTCCTTCTTCCTGGAGTATGCATTACCCAAGCCACATTGACCTTGGTGTATACATTGGAACAATAGGTCTTTTCTTTGTATTCTTCCTTTTATTTGCACGTTTCTTCCCGGTTTTACCAATCGCGGAATTGAAAACTATCCTGAAATCATCAGGAGAATCTTACAAAAATGCACCTGATACGCACCACGGTCACGACGATCACGGAGACAACGCTTCAGGACATGACCAGAGTCAATTAGGATCAGATAATAATAACAATCATTAATAAGGATCATGGCAGATAAAGTAATATATGCGATGTACGAAGACGACGATGTGCTGAAAGACGGCGCAAAGAAGTTGGTCGCGAAAGGTGTGAAGGTAGCAGAAGTATTCTCTCCTTTCCCAATCCACGGAATTGATCCGATCATTGGAGTAAAAAACACCAGGTTAGGTATTATGGCTTTCCTTTACGGTCTGACCGGTTTAACACTGGCAACACTGGGAATGCGCTATTTCATGATTGGTGACTGGCCGATGAACATCGGTGGTAAGCCAAACGAAACGTACCTGGATAACATGCTTGCTTTCGTTCCGATTACTTTCGAGTTTACGGTACTTTGTGCAGCTCACGGTATGGCAATCACTTACCTGTTGAGAAATAAGACACTTCCAGGACTTCCGGCTTCAAACCCGGATCCAAGGACGACAGATGATAAGTTTGTAATGGAGCTGAGATTGTCTCAAAACAGCCAGTTTACAGAAGCAGAACTTCATGATATGTTGAAGTCTACAGGTATAGTTGAATTAGATCAAAAGGAAGTAAAATAGTCAAACCCTGCCTGTTCAGCAGGCGTACCGGGAAATCGGTTTTCGAAAAGACAAAACGATAATTTATCAAAGCGATGAATAAAATTTTTAAAGCAATAGCAAGTATATCAGGAATTGCGGTAATAGGGCTTATCTTAGGATCCTGTACTGCGAATCCAGATAGCGCAGGGTTGGAATACATGCCCGATATGTACCGTTCGCCTGCTATTGAGCCATATGTTGATTATGGTGAGGTAAGAGGAAGTATAGATGACAATAAAAGAGAAAGGCTGTCTGCCATGGTTCCACCCATGTACACCATTCCTTTTTACGGTACCAATGAAGAAGAGGTGCTGATGATGCTTCCATACCGCCACAAGCCATCTCCGGCTTTTGCTGCAACACATGGATTGTTTGGATGGGATTTTACGACCAATACGCAAGATGATTACGAATATGTACAGTCTGCAGCCGATAAAAATCCTGTGAAGCTTACTGCTGAGAATGCAGAGGCGATCTTCAAGAAAGGAAAAGAGCTGTATACCTCAACCTGTGTTCACTGTCACGGTGAAAAAGGAGACGGTAACGGGCCGATGGTTGTTGCAGGTTCTTATACAGGTGTACCGGTGTATTCAAACCTTACAATTGCAGAAGGACAGATGTTCTACTCCATTTATTATGGTAAAGGAGCGATGGGATCACATGCTTCATTGCTGAATAAAAAAGAGATCTGGACAGTGGTTCATTACATCAGGAAATTCCAGGACGAAAAGTATGGAACGTTTGATGAAAAAGGAATGTCCTTGTCAGCTGCGACACCTGCCAAGTCAGATTCATTAACTGCTTCCCCAAAATAAATAACTATTTGAAACTTTAGAACAATGGAATTCAAAATAACAAAAAAAGCGAATCTTCTGACAATGTTTTTAATTGTTTTTGGGATCGTCTTTACAGGAATCGGGATTGTAGTTGAAACAACCTGCCACCATCACGGCGAGCACCTTGGACAGCGTATTGCCGGGAATTTGCTGATCGATAGCTTTTTCTTCTTCGCAATAGGCCTTGGAGCGCTTTTCTTCCTGGCACTTCAGTATGCCACGGAAACAGGCTGGTATGCCTCTGTAAAAAGAGTGATTGAAGCAGTAGCCGGATACCTTCCGGTAGGAATTCTGATAATGATCGTTGCATTCCTGGTAATTACATTGCAAGACGGTGCACACATCTATATCTGGATGGACGATGCTGAAGTTGCAAAAGACGAAATTATCCAGGGAAAAGCTTCATACCTGAACAAAATTTTCTTCTGGATCAGAACACTGGTTTATTTCGGAACTTACTTCATTTTCTGGAGAGGCTTCAAGAAGCGTTCGCAACTGGAAGATGAGATCGGAGGAACAGACATCCACTTTACCAACTACAGGAAAGCGGCTGTATTCCTTGTGTTCTTTGCTGTATTCAGCTCGACTTCTTCCTGGGACTGGATCATGTCTATCGATGTACACTGGTTCTCTACTTTGTTTGGATGGTACGTTTTTGCCGGAATGTGGTGCTCTACCATGATCGTTCTGGTTACATTAACACTTTACCTGAAGAAAAAAGGATATTTGCCAAATGTGAACGAAAGCCACATCCACGATCTTGGAAAATGGACTTTTGCAACCAGCTTCCTTTGGTCATACCTGTGGTTCTCACAGTTCATGTTGATCTGGTATGCGAACATTCCTGAAGAAACACCATATTATATCACACGTATCAAAGATTTCAAACTGCTGTATTTTGGAATGTTCTTCATTAACTTTGCATTCCCGATGTTATTATTGATGTCCCGTGATGCGAAAAGACATGCAGGTATCCTTACTTTCGTTGGTATGATCGTTCTTTTCGGACACTGGATAGATGTTTACATCATGGTGATGGGAGGTTCAATGGGAGAAACTGCATACATTGGGTTTATGGAGATCGGATTATTGCTGGCAGTGCTGGGAATCTTCCTGAAAGTGATCCTGACCAATTTGTCTAAAGCTCCATTGACGGTGAAAAATCACCCGTTCCTGGACGAAAGTATCCACCACGAAATATAAATAGCACGTTTTACCATTGATATAAAAAAGAGAGATGAGTTTTAAATTAATAACATTGATCGTAATCGTATTGGGAGTGCTGGCTGTAGCTCAGCTGGTGAGATTATACGAGCTTTCTTCCAAGTTGAGAAATCGTCGTGAGGAAGATATCCCGAACAGGGATAACAAACTGAACGCAAACCTGATGTTGCTTTTCATGGTCTTCTTCTATGCCGGATTTATCTGGTTGATGCTTAAGTACGGATGGACAGGACGCGGTGAAGCTGCTTCAGAGCACGGTGCTGAAACGGATTGGCTGCTGAACATCAATTTCATATTGATCATTGTAGTATTCTTTATCACAAATACCCTGCTTTTCGGTTTTGCTTACAAATATGTACGCAAGCCGGGAGTTAAAGCATACTTCTACCCGCACAACAACAAGCTTGAGCTTATATGGACTGTAGTACCTGCAGTTGTACTGGCTTTTATCATCATCCTGGGTCTGAAATCATGGAATGGCGTAACAGCTGACTCCAAGAAAGAAGCAATCCGTGTAGAGCTTTTCTCCAAGCAGTTTGACTGGACTGCACGTTATGCAGGAGGAGACAACAAACTCGGTTTTTTTGACTATAAACTGACTACGCAGGAAAACGAGCTTGCATTGCTTACAACTGCGACACTCGATTCAGCAATCAGGCTGATGGAAATAGGAAGCGCTGACGGATCAGTATTGGGTATCCAGCTGCTCGAAGCGAAACTGAACAATCCTAAGAATATTTTCGTTCCTGAAGAAAGAGTGAAAATGGAGAACGACCTGGACAGAAAAACACGTTTACTTCGTTTGCTTTACCAGATGAGACAGCGTCACGATTCTAAACTGGATGCCCAGGCTTACGATGACATCATCCAGAAAGATACATTGCATTTGATGGTGAACCAGGATTATGAGTTCAACTTCCGTGCAAAAGACGTAATTCACTCTGCTTATTTTCCGCACTTCAGGGCACAGATGAACACTGTTCCTGGTCTGACGACACGTTTCAAATTCAAGCCTACGATCACTACGAAGGATATGAAGGTGAAAAAGAACGATCCTGGATTCAACTACGTGTTGATGTGTAATAAGATCTGCGGTGGCGCTCACTACAAAATGAAAATGATCGTTGTAGTAGATTCTCCTGATGAGTACAAAGCATGGATGAAATCCAAGACTACTTTCAAGGACGATTACATGAAAGCGCCGGCACCGGCGGAAGCAGCAGCACCTGCTGATACATTACAGTTGGCAGTTAAATAATTTAGGAATTATCAATATAAAATAATATAAAATGGCAGCTTTAGCTCACGAAGCACACGGACATCACGACGCACATTCTCATGACCACCATGAAGAAGGTTTCGTGTCGAAGTACATTTTTAGTCAGGATCACAAGATGATTGGAAAGCAGTTTTTATTAACTGCGGTTTTCATGGGAGTAGTGGCAATGTTATTGTCCATTTTATTCCGTATCCAACTGGCCTGGCCTGGTGAAAGTTCAGATTTCCTCAGTTTGTTCCTCGGTGAAACATGGGCTCCGGGAGGTGTTCTGAAAGAAAACATGTACCTGGGTCTCGTAACCATTCACGGTACGATCATGGTATTCTTCCTGCTTACAGGTGGATTGTCCGGTACTTTCTCCAACCTGCTTATTCCATTGCAGCTCGGAGCGCGTGATATGGCATCTGGTTTCCTGAACATGCTTTCTTACTGGATGTTCTTCATTTCTTCCATCATCATGTTGAGCTCGCTCTTCATCGAGACAGGGCCAGCAATGGCAGGATGGACGATCTATCCTCCGCTTTCAGCATTGCCACAGGCAGTTGAAGGTTCAGGATTGGGGATGACACTTTGGTTAGCTTCGATGACTATCTTCATCGCTTCTTCCCTGATCGGTTCCCTGAACTACATCGTAACTGTATTGAACCTTCGTACAAAAGGAATGACAATGACGAGAATGCCACTTACGGTGTGGGCGTTCTTCGTAACTGCTATACTTGGAGTACTTTCTTTCCCGGTATTGCTTTCTGCAGCTTTATTGCTGATGATGGACCGTCTGGCTGGAACAAGCTTCTACCTGTCGGATATCATCGTTGGAGGTGAAATGTTGGAAAACCACGGAGGATCTCCTTTATTGTATGAACACTTATTCTGGTTCCTGGGTCACCCTGAGGTATACATCGTATTGTTGCCTGCACTTGGTCTGTCTTCAGAAATTATCTCCACGAACTCACGCAAGCCGATCTTCGGTTACCGTGCGATGATCGGATCTATCCTTGCGATCGGTTTCCTTTCATTCATCGTTTGGGGTCACCACATGTTCGTAACAGGGATGAACCCTTTCCTCGGAAGTGTATTCGTATTTACAACTTTGCTTATTGCAATTCCTTCAGCGGTAAAAGTATTTAACTACCTGACTACATTGTGGAGAGGTAGCCTTGTACTGACACCAGCGATGCTTTTTGCTATCGGATTGGTATCTACGTTCATCACAGGTGGTGTAACAGGAATTATCCTTGCGGATTCTGCACTGGATATCGCGATCCACGATACTTACTTCGTAGTAGCTCACTTCCACATCGTAATGGGAATGTCCGCAGTATTCGGGATGTTTGCAGGGGTTTACCACTGGTTCCCTAAAATGTACGGTAAAATGCTGAACACGCGTCTTGGATATGCACACTTCTGGGTGACTATCGTCGGAGCTTACGGTGTATTCTTCCCGATGCACTTCGTAGGACTTGCTGGAGCGCCACGTCGTTACTATGATTACTCAGTATACGGTGATTTCGACAAAAACTCTTACGAGATGATCATGGACCTGAACGTAATCGTTACGATATTCGCAATCATTGCAGCTGTCGGACAATTATTGTTCCTGTTCAACTTCTTCTACAGTATTTTCCGTGGACCCAAAGCGGTACAAAACCCATGGAATGGAAACACACTTGAATGGACAACGCCTGTTGAGCACGTACACGGTAACTGGCCTGGAGCTTTACCGGTAGTTCACAGATGGCCTTATGACTATTCCAAGCCTGGGTCGGATGTTGACTTCATCCCGCAGACAGTTCCGCTGGCGGAAGGCGAAGAAGAGCATTAAAATAAAATTTATACAAATGAAAGCCGTTCCGTTTGGAGCGGCTTTTGTATTTTTGACTAAATTCTAAGAACTTGGAAGAAGCGGAATCATTTGATTACAGGAAGGAAGTTGAGCAGGGCGGTGAGAAGGATTACGATAAAGTCCTCCGGCCGAAGAAGCTTACTGATTTTGCCGGACAGGAAAATGTAGTTGAAAACTTAGAGATCTTCGTAAAAGCAGCTACCCAGAGGGGAGAGCCACTTGACCACGTTTTGCTGCATGGGCCTCCCGGGCTGGGTAAGACAACCCTGGCAAACATCATAGCAAATGAGCTTGGAGTAGGTTTTAAAGTCACCAGCGGGCCTGTATTGGATAAACCGGGAGATCTTGCCGGATTGCTGACAAACCTGGAACAGGGAGACGTACTTTTCATAGATGAGATCCATCGTTTAAGCCCCGTAATTGAAGAATACCTGTATTCCGCCATGGAGGATTATGTCATTGACATCCTCATTGACAGTGGCCCCAATGCGAGGTCTGTGCAGATCGCACTCAGTCCTTTTACGCTGATAGGCGCCACCACCCGTTCGGGGTTGCTCACTTCTCCTTTAAGGGCAAGGTTTGGGATCAATGCAAGACTACAGTATTACGACGCCAAGACACTTACCATGATCGTTGAGCGTTCTTCTGAATTATTAGGCATCCCGATTACTGAAGATGCTGCCTACCAGATCGCGAGCAGAAGTCGTGGTACACCGCGTATTGCAAATGCATTGCTGCGCCGGGTGAGGGATTTTGCACAGATCAAAGGTGACGGAACAATCAATGTAGACATTACCAATTTCGCTTTGGAGGCACTCAATGTAGATACCTACGGACTGGACGAAATGGACAACCGCATCCTCAAAGCCATCATAGACAAGTTCAACGGCGGGCCTGTAGGGCTTACTACCATTGCCACTGCGATCGGAGAGAATGCTGGAACGTTGGAAGAAGTATACGAGCCTTTCCTGATCCAGGAAGGATTTTTGCTGCGTACCCAACGCGGCAGGAAAGCGACGGAAAAAGCATACAGGCACCTCGGCAGGGACCTTGGTTTTATTCAGGGAGGTTTATTTTAAGCAATGAACGCTGCAGGAAAACATACTGCAATTGTCAGGCGGATCGCTTCGGAGCTGGGATTCCTTTTTTGCGGGATCTCTAAAGCAGGTTTCCTGGAAAATGAAGCTCCGTTGCTGGAAAAATGGCTGAACGACAATATGCACGGCAAAATGCAGTACATGGAGAATCATTTCGATAAAAGGCTTGATCCTACCATTCTTGTGCCAGGTGCAAAAACAGTCGTTTCACTGCTGCTGAACTATTATCCCGAACAGAAACAGCATCCCGATGCACCGAGGCTTTCAAAATATGCTTATGGGAAGGATTACCACTTGGTGATCAAAGATAAGCTTCACACTTTCCTGGAAATGTTAAGGGCTGAGATCGGAGAGATCGACGGAAGGGTGTTTGTGGATTCCGCACCGGTAATGGACAAGGCCTGGGCCAGGAAAAGCGGATTGGGCTGGCAAGGGAAGAACGGTAACCTGATTCATCCCAAAAACGGTTCTTTCTTCTTCATCGCCGAATTGATCCTGGACCTTGAGCTGGAACCGGATGGTCCGATCAGGGATTATTGCGGTACTTGCACGAAATGTATAGATGCCTGCCCGACCGATGCGTTGCACCAGCCTTATGTCGTGGACGGATCCAAATGTATTTCTTACCTCACGATTGAGCTGAAAGACAATATAATTCCGCAGGAGTTTAAAGGCAAAATGGATGATTGGATGTTTGGCTGTGATGTCTGCCAGGACGTCTGCCCGTGGAACAGGTTTTCCAAACCGCACAATGAACCCGCTTTTTTGCCGCATTCAGGTTTATTGGATATGCGCCGGGGAGATTGGC
>Ga0247732_10000664_pt1 | contig 15366 bp, 14 predicted proteins | sample UWRJL163409C2_FD_180940 | JGI IMG/M metagenome (GOLD analysis project Ga0247732, IMG submission 180940) | Plant litter microbial communities from Arlington Agricultural Research Station in Wisconsin, United States - UWRJ-L163-409C-2 | ecosystem: Environmental > Terrestrial > Plant litter >...
GTCGACCTGCTCGAACCCGCCGATCGTCGGGCCGCCGCGCTCCTGCCCCGAGCCCTCGAGGCCGCCGCCTCGAACGCCGATCGTGGTGTCGACGCGTGCATCGCGGCGGCGCAGTCGTCGCTCATGGGCGAGGAGCGCATCCGTCTGGAATACCTCAACGTCGTCGATCCGGCGACCTTCCTCCCCGTCGACGAGGCGCACTCGGGGCGAGCTCTAGCGCTCATCGCGGCGACCGTCGCCGGGCACCGCTTCATCGACAACGCCGAGATCTCGCTGCCCTGAGGCGGTGTGCGGGCGAGGGGCCGCGCCCGAGTCGGTCGACGCCGCTCGGTAGGATCGAGAGCATGACCGACGCCCCCGACGCCGCCCCTGAAACGCCCGACGACGACGTCATCGAGCAGAAGGCCGTGCGTCTCGCCAAGCGCGAGAGGCTGCTGGCCGAGCGGACGGATGCTGCGGGAGGGCCCTACCCGGTGACCGTCCCCGTCACCGACACCATCCCCGCGCTGCGCGAGCGGTTCGCCGACCTCGAGGCCGGCGACGAGACCGGCGTGACGGCCGCCGTCGCCGGACGCGTCGTGTTCAGCCGCAACACCGGCAAGCTGTGCTTCGCCTCGCTGCAGTCGGGCGACGGCAGCCGCATCCAGGCGATGGTCTCGCTCGCGTCGGTGGGTGAGGAGTCGCTCCAGGCATGGAAGGAACTCGTCGACCTCGGCGACCACGTGTACGTCTCGGGCGAGGTCATCTCGAGCCGTCGCGGCGAGCTGTCGATCATGGTGGCTGACTGGCGCATCGCTGCGAAGGCCGTGCTGCCGCTGCCGAACCTCCACTCCGAGCTCAGCGAGGAGAGCCGGGTGCGCAGCCGCTTCCTCGATCTCATCGTGCGCGACCGCGCCCGCGAAACGGTGCTCGCCCGCGCGAAGGTCAACGCGAGCCTTCGCGAGACGTTCTCGGGTCACGAATTCGTCGAGGTCGAGACGCCCATGCTGCAGGTTCAGCACGGCGGCGCCAGTGCTCGGCCGTTCGTGACGCGTTCCAACGCGTTCGACACCGAGCTGTTCCTCCGCATCGCTCCTGAGCTCTTCCTCAAGCGCGCCGTTGTCGGCGGCATCGACCGCGTGTTCGAGATCAACCGCAACTTCCGCAACGAGGGTGCCGACTCCACGCACAGCCCCGAGTTCGCGATGCTCGAGGCCTACCAGTCGTACACCGACTACAACGGCATCGCCGATCTGACGCAGGAGCTGGTGCAGAACGCCGCGATCGCGGTCTCCGGATCGACCACCGTCACCTGGGCGGACGGCACCGAGTACGACCTCGGCGGGCAGTGGGACCGTATCTCCATGTATGCGTCGCTCTCCGAAGCATCCGGTCGCTCCATCACCCCCGAGACGTCGGCCGACGAGCTCGCCGCCTTCGCGGCCGAGGTCGGCGTCGACGAGCCCGCGCACCCGACGCACGGCAAGTGGGTCGAGGAGCTCTGGGAGCACTTCGTGAAGCCCTCGCTGACGCGTCCCACCTTCGTCATGGACTTCCCCGTCGACACGAGCCCGCTGGTGCGCGAGCACCGTTCCATCGCAGGGGTCGTCGAGAAGTGGGACCTCTACGTGCGGGGCTTCGAGCTGGCCACCGGGTACTCCGAGCTGATCGACCCCGTGATCCAGCGGGAGCGTTTCGTCGAGCAGGCGCAGCTCGCGGCCCGCGGTGACGTCGAGGCGATGCGCATCGACGAGGAGTTCCTGCGAGCCCTCGAGCACGGCATGCCGCCCACCGGCGGCATGGGCATGGGGATCGACCGTCTGCTCATGGCGATCACGGGACTCGGCATCCGCGAGACGATCCTCTTCCCGCTCGTCAAGTAGTCGCACCCGCCCGCCTCAGATCACCTGTGTGACCGGCCCGTGCGGCACCGGGCGTTCGAAGACCCACTCGGGCAGGTGCGCGTTCGCGACGAAGGTCAGCACGATCTCGCTGAGACCGTGCGCGGGGTCGATCTTCACGGCCTCTTCGGCGTAGGCCGCCGCGTGGGTCGACCGCCCGAGCGCCCAGGACAACCATGCGCACGCGGCCAGTGCTCCCGGTCGATCGTCGCGCGGGACGGCGGCGGCGACCCGCCGCGACAGTTCGAGGGCGAGGCTCAGCCTCTCCGGATCGGGCCGGGGCCCTTCGCCCCACATCGACGACGCGAGTTCGTCGGGGTACGTCTCGCCGTCCTGCCACCGCAGCTGCGCCTCGGCGGCACGGTCTCCGGCCTCGAGGTCACGGCACCACTGTGTGAGGGCGATGTCGCGGAGCGCCGGCCGGGCGAGCGACCACCCGAGCGCGGCGGTCTGGAAGGCGTCGAGGCGGCACGGATCCCAATCGAGCGCATCCTCGAGGAGGAGGGGAAGGTCATCGAGCGCCTCCGCGGCGGCGAGGGCGCGCGGGTCGATCCGCGCGGGGTCATCGGGCAGGTCGGGGTCGGCCCAGGTCTCGTCCTGCAGCACTGACACCGCGAAGGACAGGTCGTGGAGTGCGCGTCCGACGCGTTCCTTCTCGGCGAGGTCGACCGGCGGCAGCGTATGGCCGGTCGACTGATCGCCCGGGTCGAGGGGGAGATCGTCGAGCTCTGCACGATCCAGTCGGAGCTCGGCGAGGTCGCGCCCCTCCGGCGGGCATCCGGGATCGATGTAGGAACCCCAGCCGTCGGATGCGACGCAGAGCGCATCACGCACGTCGAGACCGCAGATGTCGGCCCGGGCGAGGAGAGCGCTCATCAGGCGGTCGTGGGGGAGGCCACCGGACTCGGCGAAGCCGGCATCGGTGTAGACCACGGGTGCCAGGGCGTCGGCCGTCGCGATCCGACAGATGAGGCCGATGAACGTAGACGCCATCCGTTCCACGTCGTCGGCGTCGTCGGGGAGGTCCAGTCGCATCACGCCGAGCGTGCGGTTGCCCGCGAACGGCACGAGGACGAGGCTTCGCGAGGGGGAGAAGCCCGCGAGGCGGGGAACCAGGGCGAGGAAGTCGGCGGCGGTGGTGGCCTTGAAGATCGGGGTCATGCACCCACCGTCGTGCGTGGAGCACCCGCCCGTATCGGCGCGAGGCGCGGATGTGGAGGAGCGAGGGGAATCCTCCGTTGGGGAGGAGGCGGCGAACAGCGCGTATCCTTGAAGTGTGGACTCCTACGCCGCCGCCGTGATCTGGTCGCTTCTGCCGACCGTGGTGGTGTCGGTCGTGTTCTACTTCGTGATCCGCAACGTCATCCGCATGGATCGCACGGAGCGCAAGGTCTACGCGAAGATCGAGGCCGAGGAGCGCGCCAAGCGCGGACTCGCCCCCCTCTCCTCCACAGCGCCCCCCTCCGAGCGCTGAGCCGACCGGTCGCGCCCGTCGTGCGGGCCCGCTCCTTCGCGCCGCTACGCTGAGGGCAGCAGCTCGCCGGGAGGTCTCGTGATCAGCATCACGTTCGATGCGACGTGGTGGGTCGTCACGATCTTCGTCGTCGACCTGATCATCCGCATCACCGCGATCATCGTGGTGCCGCGCAACCGGCGGCCCACGGCCGCGATGGCGTGGCTGCTGGCGATCTACTTCATCCCGTTCATCGGTGTGCTGCTGTTCCTCCTCATCGGCAACCCGCGGTTGCCGAGAAAGCTCCGTCGCAAGCAGGCGGCGATCAACGAGTACCTCCATGACACGAGCGACTCGCTCGACTTCGGAACGCTCCGCCCGAACGCCCCGCACTGGTTCACCGCGCTGGTGGGCATGAATCGCAACCTGGGTGCGATGCCGTTGGCAGGTGACAACAACGCGCGCATCATCCACGACTACCAGGAGAGCCTCGACGCGATGGCCGAGGCCATCGGCCGCGCCGAGCGCTACGTTCACGTCGAGTTCTACATCCTGCAATCGGATGCGGCGACCGAGGGCTTCTTCCGCGCACTCGAGCAGGCGGCGGCCCGGGGTGTGGTCGTTCGCGTGCTGCTGGATCACTGGGCGAACCGGGGCAAGCCCTTCTACAAGCAGACCCTCGCGCGACTCGACGCGATGGGGGCCCGATGGCACCTCCTGCTCCCGGTGCAGCCGCTCAAGGGCAAGTACCAGCGCCCCGATCTCCGCAACCACCGCAAGCTCCTCGTCATCGACGGCGACCTCGCCTACATGGGTTCGCAGAACGTCACCGACTCCACGTACAACCTGCCGAAGAACATCCGCCGGGGCCTGCACTGGGTCGACCTCATGGTGCGCGTGCAGGGTCCGGTCGTCGCCAGCATCAACGCCGTGTTCCTCAGCGACTGGTACAGCGAGACCGACGAGATCCTCACCGACGAGATCGATCTCGCCAGCGTCACGTCGGGTCCGGGCGACCTCGACTGCCAGATCGTGCCGTCGGGCCCGGGTTTCGATTTCCAGAACAATCTGAAGCTCTTCCTCGGGCTCCTCCTCGCGGCCGAGGAGAAGATCATCATCGTCAGCCCCTACTTCGTGCCCGATGAGGCGCTGCTGCTGGCGATCACGACCGCCTGTCAGAAGGGCGTGCACGTCGAGCTTTTCGTTTCCGAGGAGGGCGACCAGGCCATGGTCTACCACGCGCAGCGGAGCTACTACGAAGCGCTCCTGCGAGCGGGCGTGAAGATCTGGATGTATCGGAGGCCCTACATCCTCCATTCCAAGAGCCTGACGATCGACGACGACGTCGCGGTCATCGGATCGAGCAACATGGATATGCGCTCCTTCGGTCTCAACCTCGAGATCTCGATGCTCGTACGCGGCGACGAATTCGTCCGCGACCTCCATGCCGTCGAAGACATGTATCGCGGTCTGAGCCGCGAACTCACGATGGAGGAGTGGCGCAAGCAGCCGCTGCGCTCCACCGTGCTCGACAACCTCGCGAGGCTGACCTCCGCTCTGCAGTAGCGCCCAGCATCCGCCCCCGCGTCGTGCGTCGTGGCGCCTTTCTGTGCAGGATGGGAGGACGCCCCCACTCGGAAGGTCCGCCTCAATGACACGCACGACGTCGATCCTGGCCGCAGCCGCCTCGCTCCTCCTGATGGCCGGAGGTCTCGCCGCATGCGCGACCCCCACCGCCCCCGGGTCCTCTTCCGGAACCCCCGCGGCATCACCCTCGAGCGACACGAGCACGCCGGCCGACGCCGAGATCGACGCGGCCTGGCTCGGCGGCGGAACGATGATCGCGGTCCTGACGCGGGGAAGCTCGACGTGCGTGCCGGTCGCCTCCGACGTCTCCTACGCGGACGGGGTACTGAGCGTCGAGCTCGCCGATCCGCCGGCAGACCAGGCGTGCACGCGCGACTACGTGCTGCGGGCCTTCGCCGTGGTCGTGCCCGAGGGCGTCGACCCCGCCGAGGATCTCGAGATCGCCGTGTCGGGCGCGGAGGCGAGCGGATCGACCGAGCTGGCGGGCGTCGCCGGTCTCGTCCCCTCGGACGGTCTCGAGGACGGCGGCGTCCCGACCGCCGGCTGGAGCAGCGCCGACGGCGTGTTCGCCCTGCTCACCTGGGGGTCGTCGGGATGCCCGCCCGTCGTGCAGGACGCCCTCGTGAGCGCGCCGGGTGAGATCACCGTCACGCTGGCCGAGTCGCCCGCCGACAGGATCTGCACGAGCGACTTCGCCCCGCGGGTGACGCTGGGGGAGGTCCCCGGCATCGAGAGAGACACCGCCTACGAGCTGGTGCTCCAGGGCGACGGGCTCGAAGGAACCCGCATCCCGGTCGCCGGCGCGAACTGAGCGCGACGACCGGGATTCGCGTCAGACGACCGGCGCCTCCTCGGCGTCGGTCGTGTCGTCGGGGTCTGCGCCCGTGCGGATGACGGCGACCTCCGCGACGCGGCGCCTCTCCATCTGCTGCACGCGCAGGGTCGCGTCGGGCACGGCGACGGTGTCGCCGACCGCCGGAATGCGTCCCAGGCGATCCATGATGAAGCCCGCCAGGGTGTCGTAGGTTCCGCGTTCGAGCTCGACGCCCGAGGCCTCCTCGAAGTCCTGCAGGTTCAGGCGCCCGTCGAACGTGCCACCCGCGGGGTCGTCGGGGTCGGCTGCTGCTTCGACGTCGTACTCGTCGAAGATCTCGCCCACGACCTCCTCGACGAGGTCCTCGAGGGTGACGATCCCGTCGGTCCCGCCGTATTCGTCGACGACGACGGCGATGTGCAGCTCTTCGGCACGCATCTTGGTCAGCGTCGGCAGCACCCGCGACGATGCCGGCAGGTAGCTGATCTCGCGCGCGATCTCCGACACGGCGCGCGTCGGGTCGGCGGACGCGGCGTCGTAGAGATCGCGGACGTGCACGAACCCGATGATGTCGTCGATCGACGAATCGGTGATCGGGTAGCGGGAGTAGGGGAGATGCTGCACGCGTTCGACGGCGTCGGCGATGGTCATCGCGACGTCGAGGGCGATCACCTCGAGGCGAGGGCGCATGACCTCGCTGATCTGCCGATCGCGCAGTGACAGCACGTCGTCGAGGATGCGTCGCTCGTCCTCGGGGAGTCCGCCGTGGCTCGAGACGATGTCGCGCAGCTCGTCGTCGGTCATCTCGTCGGCGTTCTTGTCGGGGTCGCCGCCGAGGAGGCGTACGAGCGCGTTCGTCGACACCGAGAGCAGCCAGATCACCGGGCGCATCAGCACGGCGAACCCGTTGAGCACGGGGGCCACGGCGTAGGAGAACTGGGCGTTGCGCTGGATCGCCAGACGCTTGGGCACCAGCTCGCCGAGCACGAGCGAGAAGTACGCGATGACGAGCGTGAGCACGACCGTCGAGACGCCGTCGGCGACCTCGGGCGTCATGCCGATCGCGACGAGCAGCGGCTCCAGGTAGGGCGAGATCGACGATGCTCCGTATGCGGCCGAGAGGAACCCGGCCACGGTGACGCCGATCTGCACGGCCGAGAGGAAGCGGTTGGGGTTGCGCGCGAGGGAGGCCACCTTCTCGCCGCGCTTGCCGCGCGCAGCGATCGCGTTGAGCTGGCTCTCGCGAAGGGTCACGAGCGCCATCTCGGTGGCGGCGAAGACGCCGCCGATGAGCACGAAGACCAGAACCAGGATGATGTTGAAGATCAGGTCGCCGCTCACAGCGCGACTCCGATCGTGCGGGATGCGCCCGAATGGGCGCCGGGTCTATGACTGTCGGGGTCTCGCTTCGCGCGTCGGTTCATGGACCGAGGATATTCGGCGGCCGTCTCGCGTAGCCGAGGATTCCCCGATAGCCCGCTTGTGCGGTAGTGCGCAGCATCCGTCGTCGCCCCCGGTGCGACGAGACCCACGGATCGGCTGAGACATCGCGCCAGGCGGGGTGTCTCGGCCGATCTCTGTATACCGGGAGGATGCTGCGCGTCAGTCGCGCGCGAGCACCAGGAGGTCGCCGGGCTCGCACTCCAGGGCGCGGCACACGGCCGAGAGGGTCGAGTAGCGGATGGCGCGGGCCCGGTCGTTCTTCAGGACGGAGAGGTTCACGACACTCACCCCGACGATCTCGCTGAGGCGCGTGAGGGTCATGCCGCGGGCGGCGAGCAGCTCGTCCAGCCGGCAGTGGATTCCGGTGGGGCCCTCGTCGTCTGCCGCGGGGCTCATACGAGACCCGCCGTCTCGCGCTGGAGACGCGTGCCGATCTGGAACGCCCCCGCGACCAGGCCGATGCCGAGTCCCCACCCGATGGGCCCGAGGTCGAGCGCGAACGAGAACGCGGAGAAGCCGCCCGCTCCCGTGATGACCTGCGGATCGCCGAGGAAGGCGACCGTCTCGGAGCGGGCGAGGGCCCCGACGAACTGTGAGCCGATCCCGCCGACCATGATGGCGATGGCGACGATCGCGAGCACCCACGGAAAAGTGCGGGTGAACGGGCGTCCACGCAGGAGGGCGAGCGCGAGCCAGGCGACGGCCACGGCGATCGTGAGTCCGATGAGCGTGGTCAGTGCCTGCTCGCCCCACAGCAGCCAGCGCGCTCCCGCGGGGAGATTGGCGACCTCGATCCACGCCGTCTCATAGCCGGCGTCGACGGGGGCGTCGGATGCGCGGAGGATCGGCGGGTACTCGCCACCGCTTACGGCGATGCTGTTGACCCGCACCGCGGCAGCGTTCGCGAGCTGCACGCCCGAGGCGATGAGCCCGTACAGCGACAGGGGGATGCCGAGGAGGGCGCCGCTGCCGATGACCGACACCACGACCGTTTCCGGGAGGCTTAAGGGACTGTCGGGCGACCACGTCCGGCGCACCGATCGCACCACGAGGGCCGCGGCACCGACGAGCGCGACGACGGCGGCGATGGCGAGAAGCAGATTGACCGTGCCCAGATCCATCAGACGAGCCCCTCGGTCTCGCGCTGCAGCCGGTCGCCGACCGTGAACACGGTGCTGGCGAGGGCGGCGATGAAGGCCAGCAGGAGCAGCGGGAACAGATCCACCGACATCACCGCGTTGTCGAACGTGCGATCCGAGATCCAGGCGAACGCCCCGTTCGCGCCCATGTTCGCGAAGAACGGCACCGCGCAGAAACCGAGCAGCCCGACGATCCCCGCCGTCGAGACGAGCGCCGTGTTCGTGCGCGAGAAGATCGTGCCCCGCACGATGTTCTTCGTCAGCCACAGGAGGGCACCGACCACCACGAGAACCGTCGCGACGAGGGCGACCTGCTCGATCACGAGTGCGATGACGGATGCGACGGGCAGCTCCGGCGCGATGAGCCGGGCGGTCGCGAGTTCCACCGTCACGGCGGCGCCGTCGGGGCCGAGCGGTGCCTGGGCCGGTGTGCCGTCGAAGACGGCCGTCACCGGTACGTCGCGGTTCGGAACCACTTCGAGCACGCGTCGGACGGCATTGACCACCACCCACACCGCGATCACCGCGCCGCTGACCATGAATCCGATCAGGGCCGCGGCGTCGGGGCGGGAGAGCGCGCGTTCGGTCTTCGTCTGGGGGGACATCATCGCTCCATATCGATCAGCGTTACTAACGAATATCGATAACAACGATAAACGATACGGTCGTCGTGTCAACCGCGAGTTCCCGGCCTCACGCCGGCGGCGCTATGCCCCCAGCGAACACGGGGCCCCAGCTCCCGGGCCGTCGTTACTCTCGATGTACGGCGCGGGGCTGTGCGCCTGCCACCCCCACAACGCCTGTCAGCCCACACCGGAAAGGGACTGAGGATGTTCGAGAGATTCACCGACCGTGCTCGTCGCGTGGTTGTGCTCGCCCAAGAAGAGGCGAAGATGCTCAACCACAACTACATCGGCACCGAGCACATCCTGCTCGGTCTCATCCATGAGGGTGAGGGAGTCGCCGCCAAGGCCCTCGAATCGCTCGGCATCTCGCTCGACGCGGTGCGCGAGCAGGTACAGGACATCATCGGCCAGGGTCAGCAGCAGCCGACCGGCCACATCCCCTTCACGCCGCGCGCGAAGAAGGTGCTCGAGCTGTCGCTGCGCGAAGCGCTGCAGCTGGGCCACAACTACATCGGCACCGAGCACATCCTGCTCGGGCTCATCCGCGAGGGCGAGGGCGTCGCCGCTCAGGTGCTCGTCAAGCTCGGCGCCGACCTGAACAAGGTGCGCCAGCAGGTCATCCAGCTGCTCTCCGGCTACCAGGGCAAGGAGCCCGCCGCCGTCAGCGGCGCGGCGAACGAGTCGGGTCAGGCCGCACAGGGCGGCTCCGCCGTGCTCGACCAGTTCGGCCGCAACCTCACCCAGAGCGCCCGCGACAACAAGCTCGACCCCGTGATCGGGCGCGAGAAGGAGATCGAGCGGGTCATGCAGATCCTCTCGCGTCGCTCGAAGAACAACCCCGTCCTCATCGGTGAGCCGGGCGTCGGCAAGACCGCCGTCGTCGAGGGACTCGCGATCGCGATCGTCAAGGGCGACGTGCCTGAGACGCTCAAGGACAAGCAGGTCTACTCGCTCGACCTCGGTTCGCTCATCGCCGGATCCCGCTACCGCGGTGACTTCGAGGAGCGACTGAAGAAGGTCACCAAGGAGATCCGCACCCGCGGCGACATCATCGTGTTCATCGACGAGATCCACACCCTCGTCGGAGCCGGTGCTGCCGAAGGCGCCATCGACGCCGCATCCATCCTTAAGCCGCTCCTCGCCCGCGGAGAGCTGCAGACGATCGGTGCCACCACGCTCGACGAGTACCGCAAGCACTTCGAGAAGGATGCTGCGCTCGAGCGCCGCTTCCAGCCGATCCAGGTCGCCGAGCCGAGCCTGCCCCACGCGATCAACATCCTGAAGGGGCTGCGCGACCGCTACGAGGCGCACCACAAGGTGCAGATCACCGACGGCGCGATCGTCGCCGCGGCGAACCTCGCCGACCGGTACATCTCCGACCGCTTCCTCCCCGACAAGGCCATCGACCTGATCGATGAGGCCGGCGCGCGCCTGCGCCTGTCGATCCTCTCGAGCCCCCCGGAGCTCCGCGAGTTCGACGAGAAGATCGCCAAGGTCCGCCAGGACAAGGAGGTCGCCTCCGAGGAGCAGGACTTCGAGAAGGCCGCGTCGCTGCGCGACGAGGAGAAGTCGCTCCTCGCCGAGCGCCTGCGCCTCGAGAAGCAGTGGCGCACGGGCGACGTCGCGTCGCACGCGATCGTCGACGAGGGTCTGATCGCCGAGGTGCTCGCGCAGGCCACCGGCATCCCGGTGTTCAAGCTCACCGAGGAGGAGTCGAGCCGGCTCGTCTTCATGGAGAAGGCGCTGCACCAGCGCGTCGTCGGCCAGGAAGAGGCGATCTCGGCCCTCGCGAAGACGATCCGTCGTCAGCGCGCCGGCCTCAAGGACCCCAAGCGCCCCTCGGGCTCGTTCATCTTCGCCGGCCCCACCGGTGTCGGTAAGACCGAGCTGGCCAAGGCGCTCGCCGAGTTCCTCTTCGACGACGAGGGCGCGCTGATCTCGCTCGACATGTCGGAGTACGGCGAGAAGCACACCGTCTCGCGTCTGTTCGGCGCCCCTCCCGGGTTCGTCGGATTCGAAGAGGGCGGCCAGCTCACCGAGAAGGTGCGGCGCAAGCCGTTCTCGGTCGTGCTCTTCGACGAGATCGAGAAGGCGCACCCCGACATCTTCAACTCGCTGCTGCAGATCCTCGAAGAGGGTCGTCTGACCGATGGTCAGGGCCGCGTCGTCGACTTCAAGAACACGGTCATCATCATGACCACCAACCTCGGTTCGTCGGCCATCGCCGGCGGCCCGGTCGGGTTCCAGGTCGAGGGCAACGCGCAGACGAGCTACGAGCGCATGAAGGGCAAGGTCGACGAAGAGCTGAAGCGGCACTTCAAGCCCGAGTTCCTCAACCGCGTCGATGACGTCATCGTCTTCCCGCAGCTGTCGAAGGACGAACTGGTGCAGATCGTCGATCTGTTCACCAAGCGTCTCGCCGACCGTCTGCTCGACCGCGACATGACGATCGAGCTGTCGCAGGCCGCCAAGGAGAAGCTCATCGAGATCGGGTTCGACCCGACGCTCGGTGCACGCCCCCTCCGCCGGGCGATGCAGCGCGAGGTGGAGGACCGCCTCAGCGAGCAGATCCTGCACGGCGAGCTGAACTCCGGCGACCACGTCAAGGTCGAGCTCGAGAACGGCAAGTTCACGTTCGAGACGACGCCTCGCGGCGACAAGGTGGCCGTCGGTGTGGCCACCGGCGGCGAGATCACCGCGACGCCCGACATCACGGCGACGAGCTGACACGATCGCAACGAACGAAGGGGCGGATGCTGCGAAGCATCCGCCCCTTCGTCGTTCCAGGCGACGCCGGGCGTAGGGTTGCAGGATGAGTTCGTACACCGTGCGTCCGGCTCGCACGGGCGACGTGCGAGCGATCCGCGACCTGCTCGAGCCGTTCGTGCAGCGGCGGATCCTCCTGGGCAAAGACCTCGTCGTGCTCTACGAGGCGGTGCAGGAGTTCGTCGTCGCCGAAGACACCGACGGACGGCTCATCGGATGCGGCGCGCTCCACGTGATGTGGGAAGACCTCGCCGAGGTGCGCACTCTCATCGTGGCCGATGGATGGCTGCACCGCGGCGTCGGCCGGCTGATCGTCGATGCGCTGGAGGACCGTGCGACCACTCTCGGCGTGCGACGTCTGTTCTGCCTCACGTTCGAGGTCGACTTCTTCGAACGACGAGGGTTCGCCCCCATCGGCGAGCAGGTCGTCGACCCCGACGTGTACTCGCAGCTCATCCGCAGTCCCGACGAGGGCGTCGCCGAGTTCCTCGACCTGGCGCATGTGAAGCCGAACACGCTCGGCAACACGCGAATGCTGAAGACGCTCGGAGCCTAGGCGCGCCGAACGGGTGCTGGGCGCTCCCGCGCCTACCCTGAGAGCATGAGCGGTTCCACCTCTCGGCGCAGAAAGCACTCGCCGGCCGTCTACCGGCGTCGACGTCTCGTCGTGCTGCTCACAGCGCTGATCGTGGTCGCCGGGCTCGTGTGGCTGTTCATCGCGCAGCCGTGGCAGAGCTCCGCATCGACTCAGACCCTGCCGGTGTCGTCGTCGTCGCCGTCGTCGCCGTCGTCATCGCCGTCGGCGAGCGAGTCCGCCGCACCGGAGACCGACGCCGAGACCCCGGTACCGGAGGCCGAGGCCGAAGAACCGGCGCCCGAGCTCACGCCCAGCGCGGAGCCTTGCATCGCCGCCGATCTCCTCATCGAGGCGGTGACCGATCAGACCGTCTACGCCGCCGGGCAGAATCCGCAGTTGTCGATCCGACTGACGAACCAGAGCACGACCGACTGCACGCTGAACGTCGGCACGAGCGCTCAGGCGTTCACGATCTCGAGCGGGCCCGACATCTGGTGGCGCTCGACCGACTGCCAGACCGAGCCGAGCGACATGACGGTACTGCTGTCGGCGGGCCAGCAGGTCACCAGCGCCACCCCGCTGACCTGGGACCGCACCCGTTCATCTGTGGACACCTGCCAGGGAGATCGGCCGCAGGCTGCCGGTGGCGGCGCGACCTATCGCCTCAGCGTGGCGATCGGCGGGCTGTCGTCGTCGAATACGGCGGCATTCCAGCTCGAGTAGCGAATTTGTCCCCCAAACGGTGGACAGACGGACCGGATCGCCCTGGATATCCTGAGGGTGTTCCCCGCAAACGGGCGTCTCGTCACTGTCCCCAGCAGGTAGCACTCGACCGTCCCCAACGGACCGAGTTCGAGCGTTCGCGGGAAGCAGTGGGCCCTCTCGAATCTTTCAGCCCCCAACTGGGCGATTCGAGAGGGCCTTTCGCATCGCCAGTGACGACACGACCGGGTCGACGGTACACGCCGCCTCCGACCGTGTCGAGGGGGCCCGTCGTCGTCGGAGAAGCCCCGGGCGTGCCCGGGTAGGTTGGTGTGATGCCCGGTAAGAAGCGCGGAAGAAAAGCCTCCGACCTGGAGTTCCGCAACACCGCCTTGACGGACGCACTGCAGACGCAGGACATGGCCGCCGTCGCGTTCGCGCTGCGGCACGGTCCGACCGTGGCGCCGCTCATCCGCGTGGGTGCGCTCGACGATCCTCTCGACGCGGGTGACGTGTGGACCTATCGCGACCCGAACACCGGCGACGTCGCGCTGCTGCTGTTCAGCGATGCGGCGCACAAGCCCGAGACGCTGCCGCCCGATGTCGCGCTGCAGTCGCCCGCGTGGCTGCGGGCGTTCCTCACCGCTCACGAGGACGCGATCACGACCGTGTTCCTCGACATCGCCGGGCCGCACCCGCTGCAGTCGTCGCCGACCGATCTGCTGGCAGCGCTCGAGGCCTGATCGGCGCCCGGGTCGACCCCGCAGCCGGTTCGTGGCAGACTCGGCCGAATGGAGTTCCTGATCGTGGGCGCCGTGTGCGCCGCAGGCCTCGTTTTTCCGGTCGCGCTGAGTCTTGCCGACCCGCGACGGCGTCGTCCCGGTCGGAACTAGCCTCGACCCCATTCCCGATCAGAAATCGGGCTTGTCGTCGCGTCGAGGGGCGTGACGCAACTGCAGGTCGTTCAGGGCGCCGCTGAGGCTCTTCGACCGGTCGTCTACGAGATGGCGGTAGCCCAGTCGCGCGGCTTCCGATCTCCGCTGCGCCGACTGCGTGACCGGGCGGATCTCGCCCGCGAGGCTGAGTTCGCCTACCGCCGCCGACTGCGGGGGAGTGGCCCGATCGCTCATCGCGCCCGAGACGGCGATCGCGATCGCGAGGTCGGCGGCCGGCTCGACGAGGCGGACGCCGCCGACGGTCGAGACGTAGACGTCGTTCTTCGAGACATCGAGGCCGGTGCGCTTCTCGAGCACCGCGAGCACCATCGCCACGCGGGCCGAGTCGACGCCGCTGACGATACGCCGTGGATTCGGTGCCTGGGTGGGTATCGTCAGCGCCTGCACTTCGACGGGCAGTGCACGGCGCCCCTCCAAGGCGATCGTCACGCACGTGCCGGGAACGGGGTCGCCGTGGCCGAGGAAGAGGCTGCTGGGGTCGGGTACCTCGGTGATCCCGTCGCCGGTCATGTCGAAGCATCCGACCTCGTCGGTCGGGCCGAACCGGTTCTTGAGGGCCCGCACGAAGCGCAATGACGTCTGGCGGTCGCCCTCGAACTGGCAGACCACGTCGACGAGGTGCTCGAGAATGCGCGGGCCCGCGATGGATCCGTCTTTGGTGACGTGTCCGACGATGATGACGGGCAGTCCACGCTCTTTCGCGGTGCGGATGAGGGTCGAGGCGACCTCTCGCACCTGGCTCGGCTGACCGGCCGCGCCATCGGACATCGATGACGACACTGTCTGCACCGAGTCGACGATCAGGAGCTCGGGGGCGACCTCGTCGACGTGGCCGAGGATCGTCGCGAGGTCGGTCTCGGCCGCGAGATAGAGCTCGTCGTGCAGGGCCCCGGTGCGCTCGGCGCGCAGGCGCACCTGGGCCGTGGACTCCTCTGCGCTGGCGTAGAGGACGCGTCGGCCGGCCCGGGCGCTCTGCGCAGCCACCTCGAGCAGCAGCGTCGATTTGCCGACTCCCGGCTCACCGCTGAGCAGGATCGCGGCGCCCGGAACGATGCCGCCCCCGAGCACCCGGTCGAACTCGCCCACGCCGCTCGTGCGGCGGGGGGCGTCGGTGGTGTCGATCTGTGTGATGGGTCTGGCGGCTCGTGACGCCGTGGGAGCGACGGCGCTGATGGAGCGCACGATGCCGGTCTGCTCGGCGACCTCGACGACGGTGCCCCATTGCTGGCACTCGGCGCAGCGCCCGGCCCACTTCGACGTGGTCCACCCGCACTCGGTGCACCGGTACGGCGCGGGGGGAGCGGAGCGTCGGGTGGCCATGGAATCAGGCTAGCCCGCGCCTCGGACATCACGGCCGGTGCGCCTCACCGGGGCGCTGGTGCAGAGGCGTCGCGCTCCCGACGTGACGATGGCTCGCCCCGAC
>Ga0247732_10000666_pt1 | contig 15332 bp, 14 predicted proteins | sample UWRJL163409C2_FD_180940 | JGI IMG/M metagenome (GOLD analysis project Ga0247732, IMG submission 180940) | Plant litter microbial communities from Arlington Agricultural Research Station in Wisconsin, United States - UWRJ-L163-409C-2 | ecosystem: Environmental > Terrestrial > Plant litter >...
GGTGCTCGGTGTCACCTCGACCGGGTTCATCATCGGCGGCCTGCTGATCGCGAAATTCGGCCTCGGCGCAAACCCCATCCGCACCCTGCTGATGCTGGTGGTACTGATGGGGGTCCTCGGCGCGCTGTTCACCATCCGCGAGTGGTGGTGGCTGTACGCCGCGGGCATCTGGCTTTACATGACCCTGATCCCCGCGGTCGAGGCCGCCGAGCAGACGGTCATCCAGAAGGTTGTCCCGTTCCGCACGCAGGGCCGCGTCTTCGGCTTCGCGGCGGCGTTCGAGTCGGCCGCGGCGCCGGTGACCGCGTTTCTGATCGCGCCGATCGCCGAGTTCCTCATCATCCCGTACATGAACTCCGACGCCGGCCGCTCGAGCTTCGGCTGGCTGCTCGGCGACGGCCAGGCCCGCGGAATCGCCCTGGTCTTCCTCGTCGCGGGCATCATCATGGTGCTCGCCGCCATCGGCGCATTCTTCACCCGCTCCTACCGCATCATCTCGGCGGAATACCAGAGGCCGGCGGCATCGACCGACCCGGACGACCCGGGCGATCCGGTGCCGGTCGATGACCCTGCGCTGGTCGACGATTCCGTGCCCCACCACACCACACCGGATGCTCCGCGCTGAGGCTCGACACCGGGACCAGCCCACCCACGGGCCCGCTATGCCTGCAGCAGTAGCGCCGTCGCCTTCCAGAGGCGTTCGGCGAGTACCGGGTCGGCCGCCCAGTACGCGGCGCCCGTCCCACCGACGGTCGGGGTATCGGTGACCGGGGACTCGGCGACGTCCTCGAAGTAGCGCCCCGTCACACCCGCGACCAGGGGCGACGCGGCCAGCAGCACGGAGGTGGCCGCGCCCTGCTCCGGGGTCTTCCAGCCCGGCGGCACCGCCAGCGTTGAGCCCTCGGCATCCTTCGCACCCACAAAGGCGAGCGCCGCGTCGTCGAGGTGCCGCTGCAGGTTGGTCATGATGCCGCCGGGGTGCAGCGAGTTGACGGTGATGCCGTCGGCCGCCCACTTCTCCGACGCCGCGAGGGCGAACAGCATGGTGGCGGTCTTCGACTGGGCGTAGGCGCTCCAGGCATCGTACGGGCGCTGCGTGAAGTGGATGTCGTCGAAGTCGACGGGCGCCATCAGGTGGGCGGAAGAGCTGACCACAACAACCCGGGCGGCACCGGCGGCGGCGAGGGCGGGATGCAACCCGAGCATCAGGGCGGCGTGGCCGAGGTGATTGGTGGCGAACTGCGCTTCCCAGCCTTCGGCGGTGCGGGTCAACCCGGGCAGCGCCATGATGCCGGCATTGTTCACCAGGATGTCCAGCGGCCCGCTCCAGCCGGCGACGAACGCAGCAATACTGGACCGGTCGGCGAGGTCGAGCGGCGCGACCAGCACACGACCGACGCCTGGCCGATCTGACCCGAGGTTCCGGATCCGGCCGGCCGCCTCCTCCCCCGTGACCGGGTTTCGCACCGCGAGGGTCACCTCCGCTCCGGCACCGGCCAGGGCGAGGGCGGTTTCGTATCCGATTCCGGATGCTCCACCGGTGACGATGGCGCGCTTCCCGGTGAGGTCGATCCCGGCAATGACCTCGGCCGCCGTGGTGGTCGCGTCGAAGGGTGTGGTGGTGAACATAAACACGTCTACTTTCTAATCCAACTGGATGGTTTAGATGACGATACGCCCACCATTCCTCCATGTCAACTACCTGGTTGGATTAGGCTGGGTTTATGCCCTACGACTCCGCCGCCACCCGCTCCCGGCTGATCGACGCCGCCTACGCCGAGTTTGTGGAACGCGGCCTCGCCGGGGCGCGGGTAGACCGTATCGCCGCGGCCGCGACGGCGAACAAGCAGGCCATCTATGCCTACTTCGGCTCGAAGGACGCCCTGTTCGACGCGGTACTGGATGCTCGCCTGCAGGTGCTCGCCGACCTCGTGCCCTTCACCCCCGAGAACCTGCCCGGCTATGCGGGCGCCCTCTTCGACCAGTTGAACGCCGATCCCGGCCTGGTGAGGCTGACGCAGTGGAAGGCCCTCGAAAGCCCGGAGGCATCGGACGCCGAGCTGGCCGCGCACCTCGACAAGGCACGCGCACTCAGCGACGCCCACGGCACCTCCCTCGAGTCGGGGATGGATGCCATGATGTTCGCCCTCGCCGCCGCGCAGGCGTGGAACTCGACGCCGCCGGCCATCCGCAATCCCTCCGGTGGAGGCGAAGACGACCGCCGGGCACGACACCGCGCCGCGATGGTTGCCGCGGTAACCGCAGCGACCGACCCGCTTCTCAGCCCAAAACCCACCGGGGCCGAGTAGCCCGGCCCAACTGCAGAAGGCCCGCCCATGTCGCAATCACCCGTCGAAATCGATTTCCTGCCATCAACCGCGGCCGACGACGTCGACCTCGTCTCCGCCCTGGCGGACCTGATCAACCTCGTGTACACCGCCAGCGAGGAGGGCCTCTGGAACGATGGGGCCGCACGCACCACACCGAGCGAGGTCGCCGGCCTGATCCGACTCGGCCACATCATCGGCGCCTACACCAACGGAAAACTGGTCGGCTCGGTCAGGGTGCAGCAACTGGATGCCGCAACCGGCGAATTCGGGATGCTCGTTGCCGACCCGGGGGCGCGGGGAATCGGGGTGGGGCGGGAACTGGTGCGCTTCGCCGAGCACTGGGCACAACTGCAGGGGATGAGCGTGATGCAGCTTGAGGTACTTGTCCCCCGCGACTGGACGCACCCCTCGAAGGACTTCCTCCAGAAGTGGTACACCCGGCTCGGTTACATCCACACACGAACCGGATACCTGGAGGAGGCGTACCCACACCTCGCCCCGCGCCTGGCAACGCCCAGCGACTTTGTGATCTACCACAAGGACCTCCGCCGAGGGAGCGGATCTCCCGAGAGCGAATAGTCCGGGGCAGCCGCAGCCACTCCCCCTCCGTCACCCGCACCGACGGCACGACCGAATCCGGAAGCCTGACTTCGCGCGGGTCGTGGCCCAACAAAAGTACGCCGGGCGAGGGACCCGGGTTTGTCGCACTGAAGCAGCTGCGGCATGGGGCGGGCCCCTCGCGCTAGTGGGCGCCGGCGGCCAGCGTTACTTCTTTACGAAGGGCAGCAGGATTGCGTTGACCTCGACGGCGTGGGTCCAGAGCATTCCGTGGGGAGCGCCCTCGATCTCCACGTACTCGGCCTCGGGGAACGCGGCGTGGAACGGGCGGGCGGTGGCGTCGATCGGAAGGATCCGGTCGGCGGTGCCGTGGGCGATCAGGGTGGGCTTTCCGCTGGCCCGTACCGCTGCGACATCGGCGGTGAAGTCTTCAATCCAGGTGGGCACCACGGCGGAGGCGGCAATCGGGGCACTGCCGGCGGCGACGTTCCAGCTGGCGTTCACAACCTCCTGCGAGATGCGGGTACCGAGGTTTTCGTCGAGGTTGTAAAAGTCGCTGTAGAACTGTCCGAACCATGCGAAGCGGTCCGCCTTTGCAGTCGCCTGGATGCCGTCGAAGAGGGACTGCGGCACACCCTGGCCGAGCATGCCGGGCTCGAGCGAGGCGAGGAAGGCAAACTTGGCGATGCGGTCGGTACCGAACAACGTGGCGTACCGGGCGAGCTCACCGGTTCCCATCGAGAAGCCGACGAGGATGACGTCGCTGAGGTCGAGTGCGGTGATGACCGTGTTCAGGTCGCCGGCGAACGTGTCGTAGTTGTAGCCGGTCTCCACCTTGGAGGACTTGCCGAATCCGCGGCGGTCATAGGTGATGACCCGGTAGCCGGCGGCGAGCAGTTCGCTGCTTTGGCGCTCCCACGAGGTTCCATCGAGCGGGTAGCCATGCACCAGGACGACGGCCTGGCCGGTTCCGTGGTCTTCGTAGTACAGCTCGATGGGGGTGGAGTTTTCCTGGCCGGCGGTGATGTAACCCATGATGCTCTCCTTGCGGGATTCGGCTGAGAACGATCGTTCTCTGCTCATGTTTGATACTGTAGAGAACCAACGTTCTCAGCGCAAGCTTTCCAGAAAGAATTATTTCCATGACCGAAATCGGCAGCGACCACGACCGCATTGTTGAGGCGGCCGAGCGCCTCTTCTACGTCCGCGGCATCCAGGCTGTTGGTATGGACGCGGTGCGTACGGAGTCCGGCGTTCCCCTCAAGCGCCTCTACGCGCAGTTCCCCTCCAAGGAGGCGCTGATCACCGAGGTCATGCGCTACCAGGTAGGCATTTGGGACCGCGGCATCGCCGACGCCGCCGCGAACGCCGCGACCCCGAGCGACAAGCTCCTCGCGATCTACGACTTCCTCGACAAATGGTTCCGTGCCGACAATTTCCGCGGCTGCGGCTTTATCAACGCGTTCGGTGAACTCGGCGCCGCGTCCCCCGCCGTCGCCGAGGTCGCCCGCGGACAGAAGGCAAAGTTCCAGAAGTATGTGGAGGACCTCGTCGACGAACTCGGAGCCCCGCCCGCGCTTGCCGCCCAACTGGCCCTGCTCGCCGAGGGCGCCCAGACGACCGCCGCCATCAGCGGGGTGCCGGATGCTGCTCTCCATGCGCGTTCCGCCGCCACGACGCTCATTGAAGTCGCGCTGGCGAAACGACCCTGATCGCACCACACTGTAAGTCGCCGGACCGACTGGGCAAAGGCATCACCCGGGCGCACGTGCCGAGACATTCCAACAGGGCGCGGAGCGGACCGCCGCCCTCTGCCGCCCGCGGACGGCCGTCAGCGCGGGACGGGCGGCAATCGACGGCGCAGTCGCGGGTCAGCCGGCTGCTTTTGCGACGAGCGCCGAAAGCATATCCTCGTCGCCGGCCGTCATCTCGTTGTGCACCGCGAACGCCGTGGCCCACACCGCTCCGTCGTCGAGCGAGGCGGCGGTGTCGAACTCGAAGGTGGAGTACCGCACCTTGAATTTCGACTTGGGTTTGAAGAAGCACACAACTTTGCCGTCGCGCGCCCACGCAGGGAACCCGTAGTAGGTCTTGGGGTCGAGCTGCGGCGCCGCGGCCACAACCATCGCCCGGATCCGCTCGGCAAGCTCACGCTCGTCAGGGACCAGTGCGGCGATGGCAGCCTCCTGCGCTGCCGCGTCTTCGGCCTTTCCTGCAGCCGCCTTCAGTTCCTTCGCACGGTTGCGCATCGCTGCTTTTTCCTCTGCGCTGAACCCGTCGGTTTTCTTCGCTGTCTCTGCCATGACGCAATAGTAGGACGGACGGGCCAGACCCGCTTCTCCAGAACTGCTCACCTTGACAGCTCGGGATTGTTGATGACGCGATGGCCACACCGAAAGCCCCGAGACGGGCTAACGATTTGCTCCGCCCGAAGGAACCCAGGCTCCGCCCCTGTTGATCCGCAATCGATCACACCACTGGACCGAAGCATCCACTCACCGCTGCACCGCGGTCACAAGAGGGTCCGAGCGGTCTCGCTGATCTGTAAATTGGTTTTACATATTGATAGGGAACCGGGCCACGCGTTCCAGCCAGTAAACAATGAAAGCCCCACCGAAGTGAGGCTTTCGAACTATGTGCGCCCGGAGGTGTCGTGGTTCAGGACATAGGAAACGGATGTCTCACGTCATAGGAAACATCCCGCCGCAAGGAGTTTGATGTCTCACGACACCAGCAACATCCGGGTGGGCACGATGAGGAATGTCTATCGCCCGCCTGGTCATCACCGCCGTCATCGTCGAAGGCCGCTCCCAAGCCGACGTCGCCCGCAGCTACGGAGTATCACCGGGCTGGGTGAGCAAGCTCCTGGCCCGTTACCGCCGCGAGGGCGAAGCAGCATTCACCCCGCGCTCCCGCCGCCCCCACACCACCCCCAACCAGCTGCCCGACACGACCGTCGAGGTGATCCTCACCCTGCGCCGGCACCTCACAGCCCAGGGCATGGACGCCGGCGCCCACACCATCGCCTGGCATCTTCGGCACCACCACCAGCTGACCGTGTCGCATTCGACGATCTGGCGCACCCTGGACCGCGCCGGATTGATCATCCCGGAGCCGAAGAAACGCCCCAAATCGTCCTACATCCGATTCCAGGCCGACCAGCCCAACGAGTGCTGGCAATCGGACTTCACCCACTGGCCACTGGCCGATGGCACCGATATTGAGATCCTGTCCTGGATCGACGACCACTCCCGCTTCGCCCTCGGCTGCACCGCCCACCGCCCCGTCACCGGACCGGCCGTCGTGGCCACGTTCCGCACCCTGACCAGTACCTACGGCACCCCCGCGTCGACACTGACCGACAACGGACTGGTTTACACCGCCCGGTTCCGGGGCGGGCGGAACATGTTCGAACACGAATTGCGCGCCCGGGGCATCGAGCAAAAGAACGGACACCCCAACCACCCCCAAACCCAGGGCAAAGTCGAACGGTTCCAGCAAACGATGAAAAAGGCGCTCTCCGCCAACACCCCAGCCACCACCATCGCGGAGCTGCAACAACAGCTGGATACGTTCCGCGACTACTACAACACCCAACGCCCCCACCGGTCCCTGGAACACGTCGTCACCCCGGCAGTGGCCTACGCCGCCCGGCCCAAAGCAGTCCCGGGCACGGCCATCGAGGGGGGCGAACACAACCGCATCCGCACCGACGTCGTCGACAGCAACGGCAAACTCACGCTGCGCCACAACGGAAAACTGCACCACATCGGCATCGGGCGAACCCACGCCCGAACCCCCGTGCTGATGCTCATCCAGGACCTGAACATCCACATCATCGATGCCCGCACCGGAGAACTCATCCGCGCCCTGGACCTAGATCCAACGAAGGACTACCAACCCCAAAACAAGAAAAGCTCCGAACCCTAGGGGTTCGGAGCTTTCCTATGTCCTGAGACAGGACATATGTGCGCCCGGAGGGATTTGAACCCCCGACCTATTGATCCGTAGTCAATTGCTCTATCCGCTGAGCTACGGGCGCATCTTGTAGGGCCAAAACCCAACCTGACGACTATACCAGCGCGAAGGAGGTGTTCGCGTCCACTTGCAGGGTTTTCACCTCAAAAAGGCCCCGCAACGGGGGCACTACGCCTGGGCGGGGCGCAATCTCCCTGCCCGCAAAAATGTCATGGGAAGCTAGGCGCACAAGTGCCCTCTTCCCAGTGATTCCGGGCCATGCGCCTCCGATGCAGGGCGCCGCCGCCCACCAGTTATCGCTACGGCTTTGCCCAATTTGAGGCACATCCTGGGCGATAAAAAAGACCAAAAGAACTTTTTGGCCGCCATCAGGGCGGACCGGGCGGCCACCGGTTCCGCTCAGTAGTAGAAGCCGTTTCCTGTGACTTCGGCGCGATGGTCCTCGGCATAACGCCGGGCCTTGCGGCAACGGGTGGCGAACACCGGGATTCCGATCGCCATCGCCAGGAAGAGGTACAGGACAACGATGGCGGGCCAGATCGTGACCGATGTTCCCAGCGTCGTGAACAGGAACACCGCGAAGGTGATACCGAGCCCGGCGTACAGTGCGAGGACATTCGCCGCCTGCAGTACGGACAAGCGTAGGTATGACGTCGCGAACAAGACGGCCGCCCGCCGTTCGGTGGAGCTCAAGGAGTCAGCCGGGCGAAGGACGATTTCCTCGCCAGGGACCGCGTCCCGGACTTCGGTGGCGATGGTGCCTTCTGTGGCGAACACGGTCCGCCGGATAGCACGGCGGCGGCTTCCGGGAAGGCCGAGCATCTCCACCCGGCGGCGGTCAGAACTGGCTGATAAGAAGTGCAGCGAAGTGCTCGCGGCGACCAGGCCAAGGGCTACACCCTGGGCAATGCTTCGCACGCTGAGCCCCATGATTTCAAACCCGACTGAGCGACGTGTGGTGTCGAATGCCTGCCCGTACAGCAGCGTGACGGTGACAGCGACCCCGGCAAAAACGACGAGGGTGATGAGGAAAACCTGCGTGGTTGGAATCGGACGTTCACCCTCGATTCGAGAGTCCGTCGCCTGTTCCATCCCTCAACCTTCGGTCACCCCCACGCGACTGTCGAGCCGAAAGGCATGATTCACAGGGGCTTTGCACCGCTCACGCGGCTGGCGCCCATACGACCGAAAGGACCCGGCAGCCTTCGCTGCCGAGCCCTTCTCGTGTGTTTTTTGTCGCTGGATTAGTTGCTGCTGGTGGCGTCTTCCACTTCGCCGACGAGCTCCTCGATGATGTCCTCGAGGAACAACACACCGGTAATTTCGCCATCCTCGGTGAATGAACGGGCGACGTGTGCCCCAACGCGACGCATCGAGGCAAGAGCATCCTCGATATCCGAATCCCGCAGTACCGAGCTGAGCTGGCGGATGCGCTTGGCAGGCACCGGCTCCAGGAACTTCGCGGGATCGGTGAGGTCCATCACGTCTTTCAAATGCAGGTAGCCCGTCGGGTCACCCTCATCGTTGGTCAGGATGTACCGCGAGAAGCCGTGGGTGGCCACCGCGCGCTGGATGTCTGCCGGCGACGAGTCGGACGGCAACATCACCATCTCGGAGATAGGCACTTCGACGTCCGAGACCTTTTTCTCGGTGAACTCGAACGCAGCGGTGAGCGTTCCGGACGAGTCGTCCAGGATGCCCTCCCGCGTCGATTGGGCGACGATGTTCGCAACCTCATCGAGTGTGTACGCGCTCGTCGCTTCGTCCTTCGGTTCGACCTTGAAGAGCTTGAGCACTCCGTTGGCGACCCAGTTGAGACTGGCGATGACGGGGTGAAAAATGCGGCTGACAATCACCAGGGGCGGTGCCAACAGCAGCGCAGCGCGCTCGGGGACCGAGAACGACAGGTTCTTCGGCACCATCTCGCCAAGCACGACGTGCAGGAAGGTCACCAGCAGCAGGGCAACGGCAAATGCGATCACGCTGATCGCCTCGGACGGCAGCGGGGTCAGCGCGAGCGGTATCTCCAACAGGTGGTGGATTGCCGGTTCGGACACATTGAGGATCAGCAGAGAACACACGGTGATGCCCAGCTGGCTGGTGGCCAGCATGAGGGTGGCGTGTTCCATCGCCCACAGGGTGGTTTTCGCCGCTTTACTACCCGCTTCCGCGCGTGGCTCAATCTGGGATCGACGTGCGGAGATCACGGCAAATTCCGCGCCGACGAAGAACGCGTTGACGGCCAGCAACACAACCAGCCACAGGATTCCGGGAAGGAACTCACTCATTTTCCAGGTCCTTTCGGATTGCGGCTACGACTCTGTCGTGCGGGTTTCCAGCCATACTCGGGTCGGTTTCGGGTGCTGTGGGAGTGAACCGGAGCCGCTCGACGCGAGCGCCGTCGACCCGTTCGACACGCAGTACTCCACCGTCAATGGCGACGGTGTCGCCCACCTCCGGGATTCGGTCCAGCTGGTCGGTGACGAAGCCGCCGATCGTGTCGTAGTCGTCGTCTTCCGGAACGGTGACGCCGCCGCGCTCCAGGAGCTCGTCCGGTCGCAATTCGGCCGCAAACGTCAGCGACTTGCCGAGACGGATGATGCCGGAATGGCTGCGGTCGTGCTCGTCTTCCAGTTCCCCAACAAGTTCCTCGACGAGGTCTTCGAGGGTCACGATCCCGGCGGTCCCGCCGTACTCGTCCGCGACGATGGCGATCTGGAATCCGCTTCGGCGCAGCAGTCCGAGCAGGGTGTCGACACCCATCGACTCAGGAACCTGCAGCGGTTCGAGCATCAGCGATTCGGCGGTGACTGTCGAACGTTCGTCGAGGGCGATTGCGAAGGCCTGCTTGACGTGGACAACACCAACAATGTCGTCGACGTCGTCGCCCATCACGGGGAATCGCGAGAAGCCGGTGGAGCTGGCAATGTCGACGATGTCCTTCGCGGTGTCCGTGGTGCTGACCGCGGTCATGTGCACCCGCGGGGTCATCACGTTCGAGGCGTCGTGGTCGGTGAACCGCAGGGTTCGACCGAGGAGCGCGGCGTGGTCCTTGTCGAGGATGCCCTCGAGGGCCGACCGGCGGACAAGGGACGACAGCTCTTCGGCCGAGCGTGCACCGGAGAGTTCTTCCTTCGGCTCAATGCCGAAGGAGCGGATGATGGCGTTCGCGGTGTTGTTGAAGCTGAGGATTACCGGTTTGAACACCGTGGTGAACAAAGTCTGGAACGGCACAACCAGCTTCGCGGTTGCCAACGGCAGTGCGAGCGCGAAGTTCTTTGGCACAAGCTCGCCGATAACCATCGAGAACAGCGTCGCGATGACAACACCGATGATGGAACCGACAACCGGTACAACAGCGGACGGGACGCCGAGGTTGCCCAGCGGTCCACTGAGAAGTGCACTGACGGCGGGCTCGAACGTGTAGCCGGTGAGCAGGGTCGTCAGCGTAATACCGAGCTGCGCTCCCGACAGGTGGGTCGAGGTGATCTTGAGTGCTTTGATCGTTGGGCCGAGACGCTTTTCACCCTTCTGGGCGCGCGTCTCCAGGTCGTTTCGATCAAGGTTCACCAGGGCAAACTCGGAGGCCACAAAGAGGCCGGTTCCGACGGTCAGGATGAGACCGATACCGATCATGATCCATTCATACATACAGGCCTCCTTCCATGATCGACGTCGAGGATCCGGTCGAACGGGTTAGAGGCAAGGGTCTATGTGAAGGGGGGTCATCCATAATTCGCCAAGCTTATCGACATCTGCGGGGCAGCGTTGGGTGAGCGATGGCTGATTTCAGCGGATTCCAAGCCGAGCGCCATCCCGCGGAAACAATGCCCGGATCCCGCCCGAGGCAGAAAGGATCAGTTACCGAATCCGACCGAGCAGGTTTGCTGGTCGGCAAGCTGGCCCTGGAGTCCGCCAACGGTCGCGCCACCGGCATTCGTTTCGGTGGGAACAGCGGTGTCGGTGGGAACCGCGATATCGACGGGCACGGGAGTCTCCGTGGCTGTGGGATCGAGCTGGGCGCCTTCGCCGATTGCGTCGGCATCGAGGACGAGCGGCTGGTCTGCGGCGATCGCGGCGAACAGCGCGTCAGCCTCGTCCTCCAGCGGCACCACCTTGCCGGGGTACCGGGAATCCTCGGTCGTCCCCGGGTACTGCACCAGCGCCATGGCCGACAGGTCAACGGTTCGCATGCTCTGGGCCATCGACACCATGGTGTCGAGTGAGGTAAGCGAAGTCGACAACCTGACGTTGGTCGCGGCGACTTCTGCGAGCCCGTACAACTTCGAGAAGTCGGTCAGGGTGTCGTCACTCTGGATCCGTCGGACGAGCGACGAGAGGTACACCTGCTGGGAAGAGATGCGGGACAGGTCGCTGCCGTCACCAACACCGTGGCGCGTACGGAGGAACTGCAGGGCAGTCGTGCCGGAAATGACACTGGTGCCCGCGGGAAGGTCGAGGCCCGAATAGTCGTCCTTGATGGGATCGGCCAGGCAGACCGGGACGCCGCCGACCGCGTCCGTCATCTGGACAACCGCGTTGAAGGACATCTGGGCAGCGTAGGGAATGTCCAGGTCTGTGAGCTGCTCGACCGTGTTCACCACGCAGGCGAGCCCGCCGCGCGCGAAAGCGGTGTTGAGCGCGACGCCGGTTTGTGCCGACGATGTTGCCCCGGTGGAGGCATCGGTGCAGGAGGGCTGCGCCGTAATGAGGTCACGGGGAATGCTGACTACGGTCGCACTGGTGTGGTCGGCCGAGACGTGCAGCAGGATATTGACGTCGTTGAGGGTGGTGTCGCGTTCGCCGTAGGCAGCATCCTGCTCGGTGTCATTGTCGACGCCCACCACCAGAAGGTTGAAGCTGCCGTTGATCGCCCCGATCTGCGGCGGGGTGTTGTCATCCGGGTTGGTGATGTCGACGGCGTTGTCGACAATGCGGTTGCTGAGGTCCCACACCGAGAGGCCGGCGATCGACAGGGTGCTGACGAGGCCCACCACCACGGCAAGGCCGATGACCTTCAGCGCACCACGCCAGACCGATCCCTGCGGCGATCGACCGTGCCGTGGCACGTCGAACGTCGCCCGACGATCTCGTCGTCGGGAGGCACTGGGAGGGGGTGGGGTGTTTACCGTCATCGGGCGCAAGTATAGGCAACCACGCATGGGGAACGGGTGAAAGGTGGATCAGCGCTCAACAAACAGCACAACGAGTGACACGATCACGGCCGCGATTCCGATGCCGAGCAGAATCAGCCCCAGGGCTCGCAGGACCTTTTCGCCATGCCCGGTGGCCTCAAATTTGATCCGGTCGGGAGCGTGCCGGTGATAGTGCACGTGCAACTCGTCCGGGTCGTCGATCTCGGACCGCTCACCGTCGTCGAGGATGCGGGTGTGCAGGGTTCCTTCTGTTGTCATCCAGCGCAACTGCGCTGTACCGGATTCCTCCACAATGACTGCATCCGTCTCGATCCAGCTGAGTCGGGTCAACCGGAGGATCATCACCACAAGGAGACACAGGACGCCCAAACTCAGGCCGACCCAGGTGAAAAGCTCGGCAAGGATGCCTACGAGGTCGAGGACGCTGTTCACCGCCCTATATTAACGGGCTTCGGTGGCTCACTGCACTCCACTGGTCGTCACAATCCGTGTCCACGGACCGTCGGGAACGTCTTCCTCGTTGATAAACCGCCAATCCACTGCTTGGGTCAGGTCGAGATCGTCGAACTCCAGACAGGAATTCAGAGCCGGCGACACGTCGAGTCCTGCATTGTTCCAGCGGGTACTTTTCGGTCGACGATCGTCGTCACCGAAGACGTAAAGGTAGTCGTTGTACTCCGCGGGACCGGCATCCTGGATCTGCCCGTAACAGGTCAGATCATCGCGACTGATCTCGACCCAACGGTTCTTCATGTAGCTGAAATCACGATCACCTGAGTTCTCCGCATACGGGGATTCAGCCGCCCAGGGGATGACGTCGTCACGCATCTCGAACGCCCGACCGTTGTTGATGTCGTCGAACGGCAGGTCCAGGTAGAACGGATTCTGCAGCGGCTCCATGCTGGTGGGAAAATAATCGTTCTCTGCGAAGCGCGCTTCCGTTTCGCAGGAGTCATCGATCCACACACCGTCGCATCCGCCGTAGCTGTCGAGCCACAGCGAATCGTATGTCGAAATGACCTGGCTGCCGTCGCTGGCATCCGGGTCGAGTATTTCGCCCACCCAGAACGTAGTGGCCTGGATATCGGTGTGCAGGGGGTAGTCGTCGGAATCGGATTGGTCGTCGTTTCCGACGCAGCCGGCGAGGATCAGGCAGCAGAGGACGCTCAGAAAAGCCGTTGCGAGTGCACGTGGATGACGTGCACTCGCAACGGCTTCGCGTCCTCGAGGAGGACGTTTCATTGGTTACGGCGTGGGCTGGTTCGGGTCACTGCTGACCGCGTGGATTTCGACCGGGCCGGTGACCACGGGAGCGGAAACCGGGCCGATGACGATGTTTCCATCGGTGGCCGGCGCGCCGACACTGTCATACAGTGCGTAGTCGTCGGTGGTGATCGTTCCGTTGTTGAACATGTTGAGCCCGAAGCTGATGCCGGTCATTCCCGCAGGGATCGTGGGAGTGGTCCAGGCGGCCTGGGTGAAGGCATCCGATTCCGCGAACCACGGGCTGGATGTCCAGTACTGCCACGTTCCGCCGGCTGTTCGCAGGTAGACGGCGAACTGGGTCACGGTGGTTGAGCTGTAGTACGCCCGCAGTGAATACGTGTGCCCTGCTGTCACCGTGGGTGAGCAGGTTCCGCTGTCGAACATCGGCAGCAGTTTCGCGTCCCCGTCGGTGTATCCGCTGACCGTCACCGTTGATCCGTTTCCGGAGCGACCGGGACTCGTGGTGAATGCAGCGGTGTTTGCGCCATATCCCCCCTGCATCCAGCATTCCGGCAGCCCATTGGCATTGATGGTTTCGAACGCGGCGTTGGTGATCGCGTTGACACCGGGTCCGGGGGCCGCGACGGCTTCCGCGGTGACAACAGGTTTGGCGTCGCCGCCGATAACATCACCGACGGTCTTCACCACGACGCCATCGCGGGTGGAAAGCCACTCGGCGAAGTCGGCGAAAAGGGCGAGGGTGGTGCTCGGTTCTTCACAACCGGCTGCGCCCGCGGCGCAGAAGCTGTGGAAGGTGTACTGCACCCACCCGCCACCGTTGTTCTCGGCAGCGGTAACTCCGGCCTTGTAGTCGTCCAGCGTCCACGTGGGTTCCACCTGGTCGAGCGCCTTGGTGTAGAAGGCGTTCTCCGGTGGAGTCGACTCGGCGGTGTCACAGCCTGCACAGCCGAACCGCGTTTCGATGTCACCGAGCATACGGGCGCTGCGGTAACCACAATCTGCGACAACCGCCTCGTTGGCGGGGGTGCTGCTGGCGAACGGGTACGCGAAACTGCGCACGTCGTACCCCCAACCGGTCAGGACAGCGCGGTCGTTGCAGACCTGGCGTTTGACTTCTGCTTCGGACGTGGCTGCGAGGTCGGGGTGGTTCACGGTGTGGCCCCCGATCTCGTGGCCGGCGGCGGCCAGGGTCTCGAGGTCGGCCCGGGTCACAAAGTTCGCCCCGTCCACAAAGCCGGAGTTGATGTAGAAGGTGCCGTCGAAGTCGTATTGGTTGAGGACGGCTTGGGCATCCATCTGGCTCGCACGCCCATCGTCGAAAGTCAGGCTGACAACGGTCTCTGCAGGGGCCGGAGCCGCAGCGGAGGCTGCCGATGCCGCGAGGGTCCCACCGCCGAGTGCCAGCGTGGCCGAAGTGACAACGGCGGCCAGCACCCTTCCCATCTTTCTTGGTGACCAGGAATGAGCGCTGTCCGACCGGGGTGATCGGTAACGCGTCGCCTCCTGCTCATCAGTCAGGTAGTTCTTCATAGGTGTTCCCTTTCTCTTTCTGGGTGTGTCTGTTCCTGCGCGTCTGCCGGCCGTCATTCGACGGTGACCGACTTTGCAAGATTTCGGGGCTTGTCGACGTCGCGCCCCAGCGACACCGCCAATTCGCGGGCAAGAATTTGCAGCGGTGCCACTGATTCCAGCGGACCCCACTGCTCCATCGCCCCGTGGAGGGGTGTGCCGAGGCTTAGGCCGAGGGCGGGAATTGTGCTGCCCGCTGCCCCGATCCGTATTACGCGCCCGCCACGAGCCGACACTTCGGCGATGTTGCTCGCGAGCCGTGGGTCGCCGTTATCGACGACCACGACGGGCGTACCTTGCTCTATCAGCGCCAGGGGGCCGTGTTTGAGCTCCCCGGCGGGATAGTGTTCTGCCCACCGATAGGTAAGTTCTTTCAGCTTCAGTGCGCCTTCGGCGGCGTACACCACTCCGCTGCCCCGCCCGAGGAAAACGAACCCGGTGCTGTCGAGGACCTGGGAGACAACTTCCGGAACGCTTTCCCGTGATGCGGCGATGGCGTGAGCGAGCAGGTCGG
>Ga0247732_10000667_pt1 | contig 15312 bp, 13 predicted proteins | sample UWRJL163409C2_FD_180940 | JGI IMG/M metagenome (GOLD analysis project Ga0247732, IMG submission 180940) | Plant litter microbial communities from Arlington Agricultural Research Station in Wisconsin, United States - UWRJ-L163-409C-2 | ecosystem: Environmental > Terrestrial > Plant litter >...
TCCCGAACCCGGAAGCTAAGCCTACCAGCGCCAATGATACTGCCCTTTCGGGTGGAAAAGTAGGACACCGCCGAACACCCTTTTAAGCCCTAAGGCCCCCAATAACATTGGGGGCCTTAGGCATTTCTATGGCAATTCGCCAGAACTTCAGTCGAATAGCGTCGCCACGGGAAACAGGCGATTGCGTTCCATTTCGAGTAATTGTTTCTTCTTATCCAATCCACCGCCGTACCCGGTCAGGCTTCCATTTGCACCGATCACGCGATGGCACGGCACGATGATGCCAATTGGATTGTGGCCATTGGCCAATCCGACCGCCCGTGATGCGCCCGGTGATCCGATCTGCATCGCAATTTGGCCATAGGACCGGGTTTCGCCGTACGGAATGCTGAGCAGTGCGGCCCACACCTTGCGCTGAAATTCTGTGCCGACCAGATCGAGGTCCAGGTCGAAGTTGAGAAGTTCTCCGGCGAAGTATGCCTCCAGCTGTGTGACGGCGTCGCCGAAGTGTGCGTCGTGGGCTTCCCAGCCGCCGCGGCTGGGCTCGTACGTCTGGTCCACCATTCGTAGGTGCCGCAGCCGGCCACCGCTGCCGGCCAATGTCAGCATCCCCACGGGGCTTTCCATCGTGCGGAAGTGCACTGTCTCCATCACTTGTCCTTCACGGTCGTCTTGGGCGGCCAGTAGTTGACGTCATGGTCGAGGGCCGTCCACAGATGTTGAGTCGCATAGGCCCTCCACGGTCGCCAGCGGCCGCTGCGTTGCGAGAGCACCTTCGGGTCGGCGGGCAGTCCCAGCGCCTTGGCTGCGGCGAGAACGCCGAGGTCGGTCACGGGGAAGGCATCGGGGTCGCCGAGGCCGCGCATCGCAATCACCTCCGCGGTCCAGGGACCGATGCCGGGCAGCGCCAGCAGCTGTTGTCGGGCTCGGTTCCAGTCACATCCCGGATCGAGCACCACGGTCTCGTCGGCGAGGGCACGGACGAGCGTCGTAAAGGTCCGCTGCCGCGTCTTTGGGAAGGCGAGATGCGTCGGGTCGATTGAGGCCAACTGTCCGACGCTCGGGAAGACGTGGGTGAGCCCGCCCTTGGCGTCGTCGATCGGGGTCCCGTAGGCCTGCGCCAGACGTCCCGCATGGGTGCGCGTGGCCTTCACCGAGATCTGCTGACCGATGACGACCCGCAATGCGAGCTCCGATTCGTCGACCGTACGGGGGATGCGCTGGCCCGGCGCCTTGGCGATCAACGCGGTCAGTTGCTCGTCCGCACTGAGCGCGTCGACGATGGCTTCGGGATCGGCGTCGAGGTCAAGGAGTCTGCGGCATCTGGCGATGGCGGTCGACAGATCCCGGAAGTCGTCGAGCGCCAGTTCGCACTGCACGTGATCGGGGTGCGGCGTCAGGCTGACGATGCCGTTGCCCGCGACGAGACGCAGCGTGCGGCGATAGGCGCCGTCGCGCACCTCCTCGACGCCGTGGGCGCCGCTCGCCGCGAGGTGTCCGAACAGGCCCTCGTAGGCGAAGGGCGTGCGCACCGGGAGCCGCAGAGTCACCACACCGGACCCGGTGGGCCGACCGGGACCGAACGCCGTCCTGGCCCGCTGGCGCAGCGCCGTGGGGGTGAGGGCCGTCACGGACAGCACGGTCTCGTTGAACTGCCGGATGGAGGAGAAACCGGACGCGAACGCGACGTCTCCGAACGGCAGATCCGTCGTCTCGATCAGGACCCGGGCGGTCTGGGTGCGCTGGGCTCGCGCCAGGGCGAGGGGATTGGCGCCGACCTCTGCTTGCATCAACCGTTCGACTTGGCGGGTGGTGTAGCCGAGGCGGGCGGCCAGCCCCGTGACGCCGTCGCGGTCGACGGTGCCGTCCGCGATCAGGCGCATCGCCCGGGCAACTACGTCACCCCGGACGTTCCATTCCGGTGAGCCCGGCGAGGCGTCCGGCCGGCACCGCTTGCAAGCCCGGAATCCGTCCCGCTGCGCGGCCGCCGCGGTCGGGTGGAATCGCACGTTGCGGGCCAGCGGCGGACGCACGGGGCAACTGGGTCGGCAGTAGATGCGTGTCGTGAGAACAGCCGTGACGAACCAACCGTCGAACCGGGCGTCCTTGGACTGAACCGCCCGGTAGCAGCGGTCGAAGTCGTCGTACATGCCTAGACCATTACACGTGGGTACCGACAGCACTGGCGGAAAAGCGACATGAGTGTCGGCGCGTGATGTCTACGCGCCGCTGTAGGTTCTCACCGCCGGTGTCATATGTCTCAAATGACATTTCATCTCAAGTGACGTGAGTTTGAGACGATTTTGACTCCGGGGCTGTCGATGTTCCAACCGTTGCGAGCGAGCGCGCGCATTGGGTTTGGCGATGATTCCGAAGTTGGTGCTCGAGAAGACAGGCAGCGCCCCATCGTGTCCCCATACAGTTCCATAGCGAGTAGGAATTCGTTCGATACCCGAACCGTAAGTCCGGCCCGGAGTAACCGCTGCAGCTCTTCGGACACGGTCGCCTCCATCTCGCGGAGAGAGTGAGCCGACAGGAGTCGGCCCTCGAGGAGGGCTCGCTGGAATGTGCCCATTCCTCAGCGGTGGCGATAACAGAACCTGCTGCCGCGTCCCAGCTCTGATCAATCGCCGTTACGTCGACCCAGCCGTCGGACACGGGCTCCCCGGCGATCGCGAATCCGCTAGGTGTTCCGTGGGGAAGCACAGGGGCGAGACCGCGCAGCGGTAAGGCTGTCGTCCGCTAGGCCGCGGGTGCTGCGGTGACGGTCGTCGCGTCGCGCAGCCGCGTCAGGACGCTGATGATGGTTCCGGCTAGGGCCACCGCGGCCACCGCGCTCAAGGCCAGCGGCATCGACACCGCCGACAGGCCGCCCGCCAGGGCGGGGCCGACTGAGCCCCCGCCGTAGAGCATGAAGTTGAACAGCCCCGCGGCGGTGGCCCGGTCGCCGGGTGCGACCAGGTCGCGGACGCGGCCTACCAGGATGACCTGCGCGGCCGCGAAACTGACGGTGGCCAGGGCCACCGCGACGGCCACGATTACCGGCAGCGGGTGCCATCCGGCCAACAGGGCGGCCGTCGTCGTGAGCAACCCCAGGAGCGCGGTGGTCTGCCAGAGCGGCTGTCGGCGGCGCCACAGCGCTGCGAGTAACGGTCCGGTCAGCACCCCGCACAGGGCCGCGGGCAGCAGGAGGAGACCTGTTCGCAGAGTGGAAACTTGGTCGCGGGCCAGCAGTTCGGGTGCGGTGCTCAGCACCCCGTAGTAGCCGGCGAACAGCGTCAGGCCGACGACGGCCCCGGTGAGCAGTCCCGGTGCGGTGACGACGTCGCGGGGGACGAAGCCCCGGGGACGGCGGCGGACGTGGAAGACGAGCGCCACCGCCGCACCGAGTGCGACGCCGCCCATGGCGAGCAGAAGTGGGGTCCCCAGGTCCGCGGACGCGCTGTGCAGCAGGGTGATGATCGCGGCGGCCAGTACCGACAGCAGCACCGCTCCGGTGACGTCCATGCGTTGGCGACGGTCGGCACCGCCGGGAGCGAGCCGCAGTGCTGGAACGAGCGCTAACAAAGCTAGCGCCGGCACCGCCATCGGCGCCCGCCAACCCAGGTAGTGGGTGAGCAGACCGCCGATGAGGCTGCCGCAGCCCGACGCGGTGGCCTGGCACACCGCCACTGCCGCCAGGGCGCTGACCCGGCCACGCCGATCCAGGGTCTGGTCAATGCAGGCGTAGATGCAGATGACCATGCCGCCGGCGCCGAACCCGCCGAGCAGCCGGCCAACCACCACGACGGCGAGCACCGGTGCGACGGCGGCCAGGACCGAACCCACCGCCATGGCCGCCACCGAGAACCCAAGCGTGGCCCGCAGCCCGAACCGCTGCGCAAGACGCCCTCCCAACGGCATCGCCACTGCCGCACCTAGCGACCACACCGAGATGATCCACTCGGTGGCGGCAAAGGACACCCCCAGCGCCGAGGACACCGATGGCAGGGCCACCGACGGAGCGCCGACGGCTACGGAGACCGGGGCGGCCAACGCGCCCAACACGATTCCGACCCGTCGCGCCGAGATCGTGGGCGGGCGATCCGGCGGACCGGCCGTCGGATCAGAGATTCTTGTCCCGGAGCCAGGAGCGGATCGCCTCCACGTGCTCTGCCTTGAGTTCCAAAGGCAGCCAATGTCCGGCGGGCAGGCTCACCACGGTGAGGTCCGTGCAGGCCGCCCGCATCGGGTCGCCCTGGCGATTGCCGGTAATGCTGCAGATCTGATCGAAGTCGCCGTTGACGAACAGCACCGGCTGCGACAGGCGGCCCCCGTTGGGTGCCTCTCGCGCGTAGGCGAGAGCGGCGTCGTCGTTGAGGTACCACGCGCAGCCTGGGCCGAAGCCGTGAGCTTCGAATGCCCGTACCAGCGCCTCGAAGTCTGCCGTCGGCCAGAGGGCCGGGTCGGGGTCGGTCGGCGGGGCGTGGTGCGCGGCGCCGAAGCGACCGCCGTTGCGCTGAACCACCGCGTTGGGAGAGATCGCACCGACGCTGGCGGGGTTGCCCGGCCGGAAGATCGACGCCAGCGATGCTGCCAGGTCGGCATCGAGGTCGGCCACAGCCGACTCGAAATGCGTTGTGTAGTAACGGTAGTAGTCCCATTGACCGTCGGGGTACTCGTCGGTCGGATAGATCGTCCGGTCCACCAGCGGGATGACCGTTGCCATGGCGTGCCCTTCGGGGTAGTACGCCAGCGAGGTCAGGACGACGCCACGGCTGCGATGGGGCTCGTGTGCGGCGAGATCGCCGACCACGACACTGCCCCAGTCGTGGCCGACCCAGATCGCCGGCTCGCCGCCGAGGTGGTCGTGAAGTTCCGCCATGTCTGCCACGACTTCTCCGATGGCGTAGGCGTCGTCGGCTGCCGGGACGGTGGATCCACCGTATCCGCGGAGATCTGGTGCGACGCAACGCCACCCGTCAGCGGCAAACGCGTTCATCTGGGCGCGCCACATCAAGCCGATGCTCGGCCAACCGTGAACGAACATCATCAGCGGTCCGTCGGCCGGCCCGCACTCGAGGTAGTGCGTCGTGTGCCGAGGCGTGGTGTGGGTGTGCGAAACCAAGCGGTCGGACATCAGACTCCCGTCAAAAAGCAATGATCTTTGCTTTCACTCTAGACAGGACGGCGCGGAAAAAGCAAAGTTCTTTGCGTATCATTGAGATATGCCTGATCAAGAAGCCGCGATACGCCCAGCAGGACGGACCAGTCGAGTGATGGGGGCGATCTACTCCTCCGTCGGCGAGCTCGTCGGCGAGGGGGTCGCCAAGATCAGCTTTCCCGTCATCGCCGAACGGGCCGGGGTCAACCCGACCACGTTGTACCGACGCTGGGCCGACGTCAATGCCCTCCTCGAGGAAGTCGCGGTCGCCGCCCTGACGCGCGACGGTGAATCGGCCCCCGACACCGGATCGCTCGCGGACGACCTCACCGAGTGGGCCATCGTCATCGCCCGAGACATCACGCGGCCCAAGCGAACTCGCTATCTGCGGGCGATGGTGTCGGCGCGTGTCGAGATCGTGTCGAGCTGCCCGGTCATGGAGACGCGGCGCGAGCAGGCGACGGAGATGGTCCGCCGGGCAAACGAACGCGGCGAGGCGACCCCGACCGTCGCGCAGATCCTCGACCACGTCATCGCGCCGCTGTATCACCGCGTCGCCTTCGCCCTCGAGGTCGACGACGAGTACCCGCGTCGGCTGGTCGGTGACGTGCTTGCCATGGTCCGCTGAGCGGGTCAGTGCGCCGACACTGCAGAAGGTGACGAAAAGCGCGTTGAAACCGCCAATAAGTGAAGTTCGCAACGCTTCTCGGTTGGTCACAGCGGAGAGTGCTTCAGCGGACGAGGCCGAAGAAGCCGCGAATCTGTTCGGTCAGTGACTGCGGTTGTTCCAGCGCGGCGAAGTGTCCGCCGCGGGGCATTTCCTCGAACCAGCGCAGGTCGGTGAACCGCAGCTCGGCCTCGCGGCGCGACGGGCAGGTGAGGTCACGTGGGTACACCGAGAGCCCCGACGGCGCGGTGACGGGGTCGCGGAACTGCCCGAAACTCTCCCAGTACAGCCGTGCCGAGGACGTGGCCGACGCGGTGAACCAGTACACCGATATCTCGTCGAGGACCTGCTGGCGCGACACCGCGTCGTCGGGGTCGACGTCGTGGTCGGTCCATGCCCAGAACTTCTCGGCGATCCAGGCGGCCTGTCCGGCCGGCGAGTCGGTCAAGCCGTACCCCAGGGTCTGGGGCCGGGTGGACTGCTGCCCCGAGTAGCCGCGGCCGGTGCGTTGAAATTCGTTGGCGGCCGCCAGGTTCGCCTGCTCGGCGGGGCTGGGGTCGTCGAACGTGCCCAGTGCCACCGACCCCATGTTCAGGTGCACCCCGGCGACCCGCTCGGGTGCCACCTCGCCCAACGCGCCCGACACCGCCGAACCCCAGTCACCGCCCTGGGCGCCGTAGCGCGGGTACCCCAGCGAGACCATCAGCGCATCCCATGCGCGGGCGATGCGGGTGATGCCCCACCCCGTCGTCGACGGTTTGTCGCTCCAGCCGTAGCCGGGCAGCGACGGCGCGACCACGTGGAACGCGTCCGCGGGGTCCCCGCCGTGCGCGCGGGGGTCGGTCAGGGGGCCCAGGACGTCGAGGAACTCCAGTACCGAACCGGGCCAGCCGTGGGTGAGCACCAACGGGAACGCGTCTGGTTCGGGTGAGCGGACGTGTACGAAGTGGATGCCCAGCCCGTCGACGGTGTCGCGGTACTGCGGGAACGCGTTGAGCCGCGCGGCGAATCCGAAGTCGTAGTCCTCGGCCCAGCTGCGGCACAGCTCCTGGGCGTAGGACAGCGGCACGCCCTGCGACCAGTCGTCCACCGGCTCGGGCTCGGGCCACCGCGTCCGCCGCAGCCGGTCCCGCAGGTCCTCGATCTCGGCCTCGGTGACACTGACCTCGAACGGCTCGGCGACCATTGTGGGCCTTCCCTGAATCGGTTGACGTTGAAGCGAATTGGGCTGTCGCGGCGGTAGAGAGCATGGCGTGCGGACCGCCGGGGGCCCTAGAAGTAGCCGTTCTGTGGCGGCGGGGTGCCGTTGACCAAGGAGGACCCGATCGCGGTCGCCTTGAGAAAGGTCGGGTTGTGCGTCGAGACCGTCCGGATGTTGCGCCAGTGCCGATCGTGGCCGTAGCGGACCTGGGTGGCCGACGCGCCGCCGACGTCGAGCAGGCGTGCGGCGGTCGCGCTGGCGAACCGGTCGACGGCGACCTTCACCTGTGCCGCCGCGATCTGCGCACGATACGCCGCATCGGGGTCGAACACGCCGTCCACCTTGTCGTCGGCGGCGTCCTGCAATACCTGTGCGGCCGTCAGCACCAGCGCCCTGGCCGTGAAGGCGTCGGCGGCGATCTCGCCCACCACCTGAAGTACCTGAGGATCGTCGGCGGGCAGCGGGTCGCGAGCATGGCTGAAGTTGCGTTCGCGCCGGCGGGTCAGGGCCACTGCGTCGGACTGGATCGCCGCCAGGATTCCGGCGGTCAGGGCCTGCAGGTAGAGCTGATAGAACGCCCCGACGTACGTCGGCTGCGTCTCGACCCCCCTGTCCCCGATGCGTTGCACCTCAGCGGCATTCACCTCAACGCCGACGAAGCGCGTCGTCCCCGTGGCGGTCAGACGCTGGCCGAAGCCGTCCCAGTCGTCGGCGACGGTGACGCCGTCGCGGTCGACGGGGACGGTGACGCGGTAGGACTCGCCGTCGGGGTCGAGTGCTTGGACGTTGACCCAGTCGGAGAACAGCGTGCCGGTGGTGTAGAACTTCACGCCGTCGAGGCGGTAGCCACCCGCGCCATTGGGAACCAGCAGGGTGTCGAGGTGGGGGGTGCCGGCCCGGCGCCCGACCGGGAGCCGGTTCTGCTCGCTGACGGCGTTGCCGAAGAGCACGCCCTGCCCGACGAGGTCGAGCCACCGCGCCCCGACGAGAGGCTCCGGGTTGTGCAGTTGCTGTTCGACGAAGCCGAGGTGCGCCCGCAGGATGTGTGCCACGTTGGAGTCCGCCGCGGCCAGATCGATGATGATGCCGAACAATTCGGGCAGAGTTGCGTCGGCGCCGCCGTGCTCGGCGGGCAGTCGGAGGCGTCCGATCCCGGCCTCCTTGAGCATGAGAATCTGCTCATGGGGCAGGATCCGGTGCTGCTCGCGGTGCTGGGTGCCGTCGGCGATACGGGCGAAGAGATCGCTGAACATGTTCGGGCTCCGCCTATTCCGCTGAGATTTGGTTGGGATGCGGGGTTTGACGTGGCTCAGATGAGCGTCTCCCTGTTGTCCCCTCGCCGCACCCGGCGGATGGTGCCGGAGAACTGACGCCACGACATCCTGAAGCCGGCCTTGCGGATCGCCGACCACGGTCGGTACCCCGACACGGCCGGCCGCTGCGCGCCGGTGACGCGTAGCGCCAGCATCTGCGCTGGTGTCCCGACCTTGCGGTCGAGGTGATTGACGTGCATCTGCTCGAGTTCGTCGACGGACAGCGGTGCCAGTGTCAGCGCTCCGGCGGCCACGGCCCGGGAAACCAGCTGCTGGCCACGCGCGGTGCGCACCACCAGGGCGTTGGTGCCGGGTGCCTCGTCGTGAATTGGCTTGCCGTCCTTCAGGATCCAGCCGTCGGGCGCGGACAGGTCGGCGGACTCGCCCACGGCGTCGGGGCAGATCTTGCAGCGGAACTGCAGGTCGTACCGCCAGGGGTGCTCACCGCTCAGCCACGCCTCCTGATAGGTCAGGTCGTGTGTCGCGCCCCCCTTCGTCTCGACGCGCAGCGGACCCGGCCAGCCGTTTCCGCGATACCGGAACGTTTCGACGTCGTCTTCGTCGACCTGGTGGTGACCGATGATTTTTCGTGGAACTCCGGCGTGGTGAATGCCGCCGCAGAAGATCGTCAAGAGGTAGGGGACTTGCGCGTCGACCCGGGGGTCGACGCGTCCCAACGCCCTAATGGCCGAGACGTCACAGGGTTTGGCGATCACCGCGAACCGCGTGCCCGCGTCGAGAAGCTGCTTCACGTGGACCAGCGGTGCGGCCGGACCGTATCGGGACTGAGACCCCTGGAGCACCTCCGCCGGGGTCGTGGACACGTGCGCCTCGGTCAACCAGGGGGTCGTGGTGGAGGCCTTCACGTGCAGGATGGCGTCCACTTCGTCGGCCTCGAGGAGGTACCGGGCGAGACTCGTCAGCGTGCCGCCGGCGGCAGCGAGATACCGGACCGCGTCGTCGGATGCCCACGACCGGTGCAGGCCCACCATCGGCCCCCACGCCGCGCTCACGGGGACGCCCGCTGGGCGGCCGGGTCCGATCAGCGTGGCCCCAGGGCAGGCGGCCAACGCCTGGGACTCCGTGGGTTCGTCGAGGGGCGAGAGGAACTGAGGCCGCGAGTTCCCGTCGGCGTTGATCCCCATCTGAATCTTCTGGGGCCCAGCCAAACTGGCGCACAGTCCGCACCCGGTGCACAGCCCCGACGTCACGACCTCGGCCAAACTCGTGGGGATACCGCGCGCAGTCATTGTCGAACCCTTCGAATCGATCGGATTGGTAGACACCGTCCACGACACTATGGGCTTCGCACCGCGGCCTGTGGTCGTCGTTCCGATGCACGGAACTGCGGATCGACGTAGTCGCCGCCGGCCGTTTTGATGGCAGTAATCGCTTGCGACAGAGAGGAGACACCCGACGTGTCCCAAAGGCCTTACACCAGTGTCTGGTCCGACCTGACCGGAACGGAATTCTCGCAGGGCTTCATCGACGCCGGCGGCTATCGCACCCGTTATCTCCATGCGGGCGACGACACGCAGCCGACGCTGATCCTGCTGCACGGGATCACCGGTCACGCCGAGGCCTACGTGCGGAACTTGCGCAGCCATGGCGAGCACTTCTCGGTCTGGTCCATCGATCTCATCGGCCACGGCTACAGCGCCAAGCCCGACCATCCGCTGGAGATCGTTCACTACGTCGACCACGTGCTGAAGTTCATGGACGCGATCGGGGTGCAGAGCGCGCACTTCTCCGGTGAGTCGGTGGGCGGCTGGACGGCCGCACGGCTCGCCGTCGACCGCCCCGAGAAGGTCGATCGCGTAGCGCTCAACACGATGGGCGGCACGATGGCCAATCCGCAGGTGATGGAGCGAATCTTCGCCCTGTCGATGGAAGCGGCCAAGGATCCCAGCTGGGAGAGGGTCAAGGCCCGGCTGGAGTGGTTGATGGCGGATCCCGCCATGGTGAACGACGACCTCATCAGGACTCGTCAGGCGATCTTCGAGCAGCCGGACTGGCTGAAGGCCTGCGAGAACAACATGGCCTTGCAGGACATGGAGATTCGACAGCGGAACATGATCACCGACGACGACCTCCGCTCGATGACGGTTCCCACCCTGGTGCTGTGGACCACCAAGGATCCCTCCGGTCCCGTCGACGAGGGGCGTCGGATCGCCGACCTGGTTCCCAATGCGCAGCTGGCGATCATGGACGAATGCGGCCACTGGCCCCAGTACGAGGACCCCGCGACGTTCAATCGCATTCATCTCGACTTCCTCCTGAATCGATGACGGCGTGAGGTCGACGGTCGAGGCGAGCAGACGGGGTGTCCCATGAAACGGAACGAGCCGACCCATGAAGCCGAAGACTGGGCAAGATGAGAGTCCTCAGAGAGGAAACCCCATGAAGGACAAAGCAGTAATCGTTACCGGCGCAGCAGCAGGCCTCGGACGCGCCATCGCCTTGCGACTGGCCAAGGACCAGTACACCGTGGCGGTGACCGACATCGACGGCGAGGGCGCCGAGCGTGTCGCCAGGACCATCGCCGACGCCGGCGGAACGGCGATCGCCCGGTCGATGGACGTGGCAGATGCGGATGCCGTCGAGAGGACGGTCGGCGAGCTCGTCGAAGAACTCGGGGGACTCTGGGGGCTGGTCAACAACGCAGGCGTGGGCCGAGCCACCGAATTCCTCAAGATGACCGTCCAAGAATGGGATTGGGTCCAGACCGTCAACGCGCGCGGGGTCTTCCTGGTCTCGCGCCACGTAGCACCGCACCTGGTGAACGGTGGGGGAGGATCCATCGTCAACATCTCCTCGATTGCCGGCCGCGACGGGTTCCCGCTGTGGTCGCACTACGCCGCGTCCAAGCACGCGGTGATCGGCCTGACCCGTGCGATGGCCCGTGAACTCGGCCCGGATCAGGTCAGGGTGAACGCGGTGTGTCCGGGAGCGATCAAGACCGACATCTGGAGCGCGGAGGCCCAGGCCACCGACGATCCCGACGCCATCCTCGCCGACTTCGTCTCGCGAATGCCGCTGCGGCGTGCCCAGACCGCCGAAGACGTCGCCGCCGCGACGGCGTTCCTGCTGTCCCTGGAGTCCAACAGCATCACCGGACAGTCGCTGGGCGTCGACGGCGGCCTCCTGGTCTGAGAGGACCGCGCCTCGCCACACCACCGTTCGCCGCCACCCAGGCGGCGCCCACGCCCCGCCGGGATGCGGGTGCGCCACGACATGATCAACGATTTCAACGAAGGGAACTGACATGGGAACCGGTCCGTCGATCGAGGTGCTCTGCGCGTCCCACAGCCCGCAGATGGCCCAGGACGTGGAGCATCGTGAAGGTCTGGAGTTTCGTGCTGGTTTCGACAAGGTCAGTCACGGGGTGAAGCGCTTCGATCCCACGCTGGTCGTCTACTTCGGGCCCGATCACATGCGGTCGCTGGTCGGCATCGCGCCGTGCTTCACGTTGGCCGAAACCGCGACCGGGTACGGGGATTGGGGCACGCCCAAGGAGGACTACGCGATTCCGCTCGACCGCCTGCAGGCCCTCGGGGACCACTTGATCGACACCGGCGTGGACATCGCCATCGCCGAGCACCTCACGCTGGACCACGGTTTCGGCCAGACCACCTTCGACCTGTTCGACTCGTTGGCGGCGGTTCCGATGATCCCAATCGTGGTGAATTGCGTGGGCACCCCACTGGCCACCCTCACGCGGACCGCAGTCCTCGGTCGGGCGGTGCGCGCATTCTTGGAGCGGTTGTCGGACTCCGAACGGGTGCTGGTCATCGCCTCGGGGGGCATCTCCCACTCCCCACCGTCGTTGATCCCTGGTGCCAAGAAGCTCTCGGAACCGGAACGTCAGGCACTGATCACGGACAACCTGGCCCACGCCGCAGAGGCCATCAATCCTCAATGGGACGAACGTTTTCTGGCTCAGATGGCGGACGCCGGTTGGTCGTCGTTGGCCGACTGGGATGCCGCCGCCCTGGCACCGGCAGGCACCGGCGGCTCCGAGGTCCGTACCTGGGTCGCCGCGCAATTCACGGGCAACCAGCCGCTGCAGACCGTCGTCTACGAACCCGTCGAGGAGTGGATCACCGGCATGGGTATTGCAGCGTCCAACGGATTGCTCGCGGCCTGAGCAACTGTCCCGTGGACCGCAGCGGATGTTGATCAAATCGGCTGTGGCGGAACTTGTCTGGCTTCGGGGCATCAAACCCGTCGTGCCATCCGTCCTAGGCCTTGGGTGCGCGTCGTCGTGCCGATGTAGCCCAGTTCGCGACGTGCGGCGGTGTGTCGCGATCGTGTATCCGCCAGCGCCGCCGAATCAGCGGGAAGTTATTGGCGGCGAATACGGCTACCGGACCAAGGGGGCGAGCCATCCTGCGGAGGTCCGGCAGCGGTGCCACCGGTGCATTCGGGTCGGCGGCGACGACGGTGCTCGACAGGTAGGAACCGTCGCGGATCAGGCGGGCGAACATGCGCAGCTGGAACGTCGTTCGGATCAGTTCGCCTGCAGTCGCTCCTGGCCGAGAAACGTCTCGGCATCGGCGATCTCGACGATGTCGTTCGAGTGCGCGTCCAGCCCATCGGCAACGAGCGTCAGCGCGACGGCCCGGGCCGGCCGCTCCGTCGCCGCCCGGAGGGGGCAGCCAGCGCCGCCGCGGTGCAGGCCGCGTCGACGTCGCGCGTGCAAGTGTTCAACGTCGGAGTCATGCGACCCGTCCCAGGAAATTGCGAATGAGGGCGGCGAAGTCGTCGGTGCGTTCGAGCTGGAACCAATGACCGGTGCCGCCGAGGATGTGTAGGTCGGCCTGAGGTAGCAGAGCGGCCAGCTCCACTGCGTTGGTGAACGGAACCACCTTGTCCTCACGCCCGGACACCACGAGGGACGGAATGTGTAGACCGCGAAGCTGCTCGGGGGAAGGCCCGGGGCCTGCGGCCGGCAATCCTGCAAACATGCTTTGGAGTGCTTCGTGCGCGCCCGGTGCGGCGCTGTCCCGGTGGCGGTCCTGGATCATCTGTTCGGTCACGGTGGCAGGGTCGGTGGCAAAACAGGTCTTCAGAAGGTGCGCCATCGCATCTACGTCGGGCCGATACGCCGTGATCAGGTCCTGCGCCGGGGAACGGGAGGGGTGCAGACGGGCGCTCATCAGCACCATGCCTGCGATGCGTTCGGGCTGCCGCGTCGCCATGGTCAACGCCACGCGCGCGCCCATCGAGTTGCCGATGACGATCAGGCGATCCAGGTCGAAGGCGTCCGCCAGCGAGAACGCCTGCTCGACCCACAGCTCCGGTCCGTACTTCAGCCCGCGCGGTTTGTCGCTGGCGCCGAAGCCACGGAGATCCGGGCCGATCGCACGGTAGCCGCGCAGCGCGGGTAGGACCGAGGCGAAGTTTGCCGCAGCCGTCGTGCCGGGTGCTGTTCCGTGCAGCAACAGCACGGCCGTCCCATGTCCGACGTCGATGAGACCGGCCTCGGAGTGGGGTCCGGTGGTCACCGTGCGCCACCACGCCGATCGAGGACCTGTTCCTCGGCCTGGGTGCGGCTCCAACGTCGGCGGGCGGGTTCGTCGGTGAGGGCCTCCAGCGCCTTGTCGATCATCTGGTGAAGATCCAGAAACGGTGCCAGCAGGCCCGCGCCGCGGGCGGCGTTCAGATCTGCCACGGTGTTCTCGTTGGTGAACGGGAAAACGCAATTGCGCGTGTCGAATTGGGGGAGGTCGAGCCCCGTGGGTCCGCCGCCGACGGTGCGGGTGACGGCCGGCGTGGCTGCCACTTCGGCGCAGATCTGGACGAAGCCCTCCAACGAGGTGTTGCACCTCGGTGACGCGACGTTGAACGCAGTGAAGCCGGGTTTGGTCAGCGCGAGGCTGCGCGCCAGCGCGTCGGCAGCGTGGCTGAAGTAGACGTACTGGTGGACGGCTTGGCCGTCTCCGGGAAGCAGAATCTCCTGGCCGTCGAGGATCCTGTTGAGCACGAATTCCTCACGCGGAATGAAGTTTCGGGGACCCAGTACGAGCGGAAATCGCAGCGCAACGGTGCTCAACGGCGCGGCGCGGCGCTCGCGCAACGTCAGCTCGCACCCGATCTTGTCCACGGCGTACTGCCCCCACAGCGGGTGGGGGCCGTACGGCGTGTCCTCGGGCCATGGCAGCAGGGGCGACGGCGCGTAGACGTTCACCGTCGAGACGTGGACGAAGTGCGCGACGTCGGGCAGCGCGTCGAGAAGCAGACTGGTGTGGTCACGTGCGTAGGCGGAGAGGTCGACGATCGCCTCGACGTCGAGTCGACGGAGTCGGGCCAGATCGTTGGGTACCGTCCGATCTCCTACGACGTGCGTCACCGGGGCACTCCACACCGGAGTGCGACTGCCGCGATGGAAGAGTGTCACGTCGTGACCGTCGCGCAGCAACGCTTCGACAGTCGCCACGCCAACGAAGCGTGTGCCTCCCATGACGAGGATGCGCATCTGCGGCCTTTCCGACGAGGAATGGTGCCTTTCGTCTCAAGTAACCTCCTGCTGACGGCTGTAGTCCAATAAGCCCCGTCGGCCGGCGATAACGGAAACTGATCGACGCGCCTCGGCGTCGGTCAGTCCGGGTCGACGACGTCGGAAGTGCATTCCGCCGCTTCGCGGCACACGTCGACGAACTTCGCGACCGCGGTACCTTCAGCGTGTGCCGTCCACGCCACGCCGTACTCGCCAGTCGGAGCGGTCCGGAACCGTCGCACGCTGACCCCGGGAGGTCGAAGCTTACGGGCGCGGTCGCGGTCGAGCACGGTGACACCGACGCCGGCGGCTACGGCTGCCAGGATGTGTTCGGGGTCTGGCTCCCATAGCGCCACCTCGGGTGGCTCGTCGCCCCACACTTGAGCGAGCAGACTCTCGAAGTACCCCGGGGCCTGTTGGCGCGGCCACAGCACCACCGGCAATCCGTGCAGGTCGCCGACGTCGAGTGCGCGGCGGCGGGCCAGTGGA
>Ga0247732_10000668_pt1 | contig 15271 bp, 15 predicted proteins | sample UWRJL163409C2_FD_180940 | JGI IMG/M metagenome (GOLD analysis project Ga0247732, IMG submission 180940) | Plant litter microbial communities from Arlington Agricultural Research Station in Wisconsin, United States - UWRJ-L163-409C-2 | ecosystem: Environmental > Terrestrial > Plant litter >...
AAGTCGCTCTGGTCGGTGTACATCGAGCGGAACTTGAACACGCGGATCTCGTTGTCGTTGTAGCCGAAGCGGTTCTGACGAAACAGGATCGGGCCCTTGGAATCGAGCTTGATCGCAATCGCCGTGACCAGCATCACCGGTGACAGGCACACCAGCGCCAGGCTGGCGAGCAGGAAGTCTTCGCAGCGCTTGATCACCGGCGACCAGCCGCGCAGTGGCAGTTGCGAGGTGTTGAACATCAGGATGCCGCCCACGTCGGTGATCTTGCTGTGGCCGTAGCGCAGGGCAGCCATGTCGGGCACCAGCATCACGTTCACCGACATCTGCCGCAGGCGGTTGACCAGGCCGTGGATGCGCTGCTCGGCGGCCCAGGGCAGGCAGATCATCACTTGGTTGACCTGCTCGGCGCGGATCAGTTTCTCCAGGTCGTGGGTGTTGCCGAGCAAGGGCAGGTTACTCAGTTCCTTGGGAATACGCTCGGTGCGGTCGTCGATAAAACCGATCAGGCCGGAGCGGATGTCGCCATTGCGTTGCAAGTGGTCGGCGACGTGCATGGCGGTGTCGGTAAAGCCCAGGATCACCGTGCGTTGCAGGTATTTGCCGGCGCGCATCAGCTTGCGGTACAGGCGCAGCATCATCAGGCGCTCAAGGCAGAACAGCAGCAGGCTGGCGAAGTACCAGGTCACCAGGTTGCGTGGGGTCAATTGCGGGAAAAACTGCAGGATCTGGTACATGAACAGCAGGATGCAAAACGCCGCCGACCAGGCCTTGATCTTGGTTTTCAGGCGCAGGCGATTGCTGAACAGCTCCTCGGAATAGATACCCAGGGCCTGGAACAGAATGATGGTAAGGACCGCAAAAAACACCAGCAGCCCTAGAAAATGGGCACGCAGCTCAGGGTCCATCGGGTCGATGAAAATCACCAGGACCAGCGGCGGCAGAATGGCGCTCAGGCCATGGATAAATTTGACGAAAACAACAAAGAACTCAACAAAACCGGCGCGCGTTAAAAACAGGCTGTCGACGGACGACTTTTCTCGCATAAAACATCCCTCATTGCACTCCAGACGCTGTTGTTCGAAGGGCTGTTCAATAAAGCAGCAGGCCGCTTTAGAACAGGTGTCGAACCACGACTACTCTGGGTAATACGCAACTATCAATCCAACTGCAGACTTCAAACCCGGCTATACAGTTGAAGGGAATTTGCGGGGTAGTGACTAAAGGAGTGTTTCCTTTATGTGTTAGTCAATGAATTGACGATGGTGCGGAAGTGGCATGCTAGACAGGTTAAGCGGACTATTTTTTGACATTTTATTGACTTTCCTTGTCCAGACACTGGGTAAATGGGTGTGTTTTTTGAGTGTAGGAACAAATACCAAATTTTTCCTGCTTAAAGGAAAAACCTTTTTCGAAAGGGCGCGGGAAAGGGGGACAAAGAGGGTGTGGCAGGGCGTACTAAGTGCCCTGCCAGCAAGGGTTTCGCCGGATCAGAAGTTGCCATTCAAACGCACCGTAAAATTTCCCGGCGCGGCCTGAAAGTTGCCTCTTGAGGCTGTTTCGACGGTGCTGTAGTAAGTTTTATCGAACAAATTGTTGCGGTTGACTGCCACGCTCCACTTCGACAGCGCGGCGTCCGCATCAGCCCAAGCGTGCAGCCGCGCGCGCGACGATTTCACCGCGGGTTTTGCGCGACTCGACGGTGCGCTTGCGGGCTTCCTCCAGTACTGCGTTGGGCGCGGTGTCCGGGCGGCCCGAGTCGAACGGCGGGGCCGGCGCGTATTCGATCTGCAACTGCACCAACTGCGCCGCCGCTTCGCTGTACAACTCGGCTGCCAGGGTCAGTGCGAAGTCGATGCCCGCCGTGATCCCGCCACCGGTCAGCAGGTTGCCGTCGCGCACCACGCGTTCCTGCACCGGGATGGCGCCGAGCGGGGCGAGCATGTCGTGGTAGGCCCAGTGGGTGGTGGCCTTGCGGCCGCGCAGCAAGCCCGCCGCACCGAGTACCAGCGAGCCGGTGCACACCGAGGTCACGTAGCGCGCGGTCTGCGCCTGGGTCTTGAGGAAGTCGAGGGTGTGCACGTCTTCCATCAACGCCCCGACGCCACCGCCGCCGGGCACGCAGACCACATCCAGGGGCGGGCAGTCGGCGTAGGTCATGGTCGGGGTGAACACCAGGCCCGTGCTGGAGGTGACCGGCGCGAGGTCTTTCCACACCAGGTGCAGCTTCACATCCGGCAGCGAGCCCAGCACGTCATAGGGGCCGGTGAGGTCCAGTTGCTGAATGCCGGGGAACAACAGAAAGCCGATCTGCAAGGTCATGAATGAAGCTCCGATAAAGGGGTGGACGACTTCACTCTAGAGGCCTAGGCTTTGGCGAATACGCCATTGAACCCACGAATCACGCCAATCATGCCGAGAATCATCCACGTACTCGCTTTCGACAATGCCCAGGTGCTCGACGTGACCGGCCCGTTGCAGGTCTTTGCCTCGGCCAATGACCTGGCGCGCCAACGCGGTGAGCCGCTGCCCTACGCTGTCAATGTGATCGCCGACCAGACGGCGCCGGTGATGACCTCCGCCGGGCTGGCGCTGTTGGCGCAACCGTTGCCGGCTGCCGACACGCCGTGCGACACCCTGGTGATCGCCGGTGGCTGGGGCGTGTACGGCGCTGCCGACGACCTGGGGTTGGTGGACTGGGTGCGCGAAAAGGCCCGGCACACCCGGCGCATGACCTCGGTGTGCACCGGCGCCTTTTTATTGGCGGCCAGCGGCCTGCTCGATGGTTGCCGCGTGGCTACTCACTGGACCCGCTGCGACGAACTGGCGCGCAAATTTCCGGCGCTGACCGTGGAGTCCAACCCGATCTTTATCCAGCAAGGCGCGGTGTGGACGTCCGCCGGTGTCACCGCCGGTATCGACCTGTGCCTGGCCCTGGTCGAAGAAGACCTGGGTCGCGCCGTGGCCCTGGAAGTGGCGCGGCACCTGGTGGTGTTCCTCAAGCGCCCCGGCGGCCAATCGCAATTCAGCGTGACCCTGGCCCTGCAAAAGGGCGGCAGCCGCTTTGCCGAACTGCACGCCTGGGTCGCAGAGCACCTCACCCTGGACCTCAACATTGCAACCCTGGCCGCCCAGGCCGGTATGAGCGAACGCAGTTTCGTGCGCCACTACCGCGCCGAAACCGGCCAGACCCCGGCACGCGCGGTCGAACTGATCCGTGTTGAAACCGCGCGCCGGCAACTGGCCGACAGCAGTGCCTCGATCAAGCGCATCGCCGTGCAATGCGGCTTTGGCTCTGAAGAGACACTGCGCCGCAGTTTTCTGCGTGCCTTGGAAGTCACCCCCCAGGCCTACCGCGAGCGGTTCTGCCAACCGGCCTGAACGGGGCGGGTGGCCGTCGTCTGCCACGACCTGCGCAGCCGGTTGACGATCCTGCTGATGGCACCTGATGCGACCGAGGTGACTGGCGTCAGGGCCGCTCGAGCAGTTCGATGATCGCTGTCGTCGTCACCTGCGGCGCTTCCTGGGGAATATTGTGGCCCACGCCGGGCAACACCTGGCGCCGGTAAACGCCGCTGAAGTGTTCCACATCGTCATCCTCTTGCGGTGGCGGGCCCACGCCATCATCGGCGCCACATAGCGAAATGCTCGGCACCGAAATCGGCGGTTGCTGCGCCAAGGCCTGCTCGATGGCTTCCAGCGCCGGTTCGCCGGGGGCGTACATGAAGCGGTGACGATAGGAGTGAATCACCACTTCGACAAAGTCCGGGTTATCGAACGACGGCGCGGTCTGCCCATACAGGCTCGGTCCCTCGGCCCAGCTTGGTGACCACAGTGACCAGAGCAATTCGCACAGCTCACGGCGGTTGGCTGTGAGCCCGTCCACGCCACGCTGGGTGTGGAAGTAGAACTGGTACCACAGCCGATGCTCGGTTTCCGGCGCGCGCGGCTTGAGGGATTTGGCGATGTCCTGGATGTTGTAGCCATCCCCGGTCACCAGCCCGCGCACCCGCTGCGGCCACAGCGCCGCGACGATGCACGCGGCGCGTCCGCCCCAGTCGTACCCCGCCAGCGTGGCCTGCGGGATCGACAGGGCATCCATGAAGTCCAGCAAATCCTTGGCCAGCGCCGCCTGTTGGCCCGAGCGCATGACCTGCGCATTGATAAACCGCGTAGGGCCGTACCCGCGCAAGTACGGCACCAGTACCCGGCAACCGCGCGCGGCCAGCACCGGGGCGATGTCGTCGTAACCGCGCGGGTCATAGGGAAAGCCATGCAGCAGGATCACCGGCGTACCGTCGGTGGGGCCGTGGGCCTCATAGGCCACGTCGAGCATGGAGGTGCGTACGTAGAGCAGTGCGGTCATGGTGGGCGCCTGTCGGATGGCCAGTGGTGGTGCAACTCTAGCCGAACGGTGTGACGCAGCGCCCTGTCTTTGACGACAACGCGCTGACTTGTCTAGCTCAAGGTCACGGCTGCCAGGTAGTCTTCTCCCCGCTGAGCTTGCGGTCCAGGAATGTCGCTGCGCTGATCAGCGCCAAATGGCTCAGGGCCTGAGGCGTGTTGCCCAGGTGGCGGGCCTGGCTGTCGAACTCTTCGGCGTACAGGCCCAAGGGGTTGGCGTAGCGCAGCAGTTGTTCGAATTCCAGGTGGGCTTTCTCCACTTGGCCGGCACGGGCCAGGCATTCGACGTACCAAAAGGAGCACGCAGCGAACGCGCCTTCGGTGCCTTGCAGGCCGTCGATCTGGCTGTCGTCGTTGCGGTAGCGGTAGACCATGCCGTCGCGCACCAGGCTTTTCTGGATGGCTTGCAGGGTCGAAAGCCAGCGCGGGTCGGTCGCCGCGACGAAGCGCACCAACGGCATCAGCAGCATGGAACCGTCGAGGGCGGTGCTGCCGATGTGCTGCACAAAATGCCCGCGTTCTTCGTTCCAGAAGTTGCTCCAGATGTCGGCGTAGATCGCCTGGCGCGTCTGGTCCCAGCGCGCAAAGGGCGCCGGCAACGAACGCTTGGAGGCGAGGCGGATCGCGCGGTCCAGGGCCACCCAGCACATCAGCCGCGAATGCAGGAAGTGATGCTGCTCGCCGCGCATTTCCCAGATGCCGACGTCTTTCTGGTTCCAGATCTCGCAGACCTGGTCGGCCACTTCCACCGTGTGTTTCCAGCCTTCGTGGGAGATGGCTTCGCCGTATTTATTCACCAGGTAGACCGCATCCATCAGCTCGCCATAGATGTCCAGCTGGATCTGGTCGAAGGCCTCATTGCCCACGCGCACAGGCTTGGCACCGCCATGGCCGCTGAGGTGGTCCAGCTCGGTTTCCGGCAGTTCCTGACGCCCATCGACGCCGTACAGGATGTTGATTTTGGTCGCCTGGCCGCAGCAGTCGCTGACCCGGCCTTTGAGCCAGCGCATATAGGCGTTGGCTTCTTCGATAAAGCCCAGACGCATGAACGCGTAGACGGTAAACGAGGCGTCGCGGATCCAGGTGTAGCGGTAGTCCCAGTTGCGTTCGCCTCCCGGGGTTTCCGGCAGGCCGAAGGTCGCCGCGGCGATGATTGCGCCGTGTTTGCGCGAGGTCAGCAGTTTGAGCGCCAGGGCCGAGCGGTTGACCATCTCGCGCCAGCGCCCGCGGTAGTTCGACTGCGCGATCCAGCCGCGCCAGAACTTCAGGGTATGGGCCAGCGCGAGGTCGGTGCAGCTGCTGTCTACCCGCTCATCCTCCTGGCCGCCGAGCACGAACTCGGCGCCTTCTTCCTGGGTCAGGGTGAAACTGGCGGTCGCGGCATGCTCGTGGATCTGCAACGGGTGGCTGCCGGACAAACGTATGCCGGGCTGACCCTCGGCGGTGAAGCACACCGTGCCATTGTCGAGGGCCGCGACGGTGGGTGTGCGTGCATAGTCATGGCGCACGGCGCAGCGCAGCTGAATGTTGGCCGTGCCGCTGACTACGCGGACCCGGCGAATCAACAGCGGCAGGTCATCGGGCTCTTCGCTGATCACCAGCAGGTCGGTGATCTCCACCACGGCTTCGTCGCTCAGCCAGCGGGTTTGCAGCACATTGGTGTCGGGCAGGTAGATCTGCTCGCGGCGCGCGTTGGGTAGGTCCGGGGTGAGTTGGAAAATACCGGCGCCCGGGGTGTCGAGCAGCGAGCAGAAGATTGAAGGGCTGTCGAACTCGGGCCAGCAGAAAAAATCGATGCTGCCTTTATCGTTTACCAGTGCCGCACTGCGCATATCGCCGATGATGCCGTGGGCGTCGATGGCGCTTTGTTGTTCGTTATTCAAATCAACCATTGTCACGAAACTCCGGGTAAAGGCTCATGCCGCCGTCAATAAACAAGGTGCTGCCCACTACGTAATCGGAGGCATCACTGGCCAGCCAAACCACGGCGTTGGCCACGTCTTCCACATCGCCGATGCGGCCGTAGGGGATCAACTTCAGCAGTTCCTCTTGCGCTGCCCCTTGGGTGGCGGCGCGATTGATCGCGGTACGAATCGCCCCCGGCGCAATGCCGTTGATACGAATGCGCTGCTCGCTGACCTCCTGGGCGAGGCTACGCATCAGCATCTCCACGCCGCCCTTGGACGCCGCGTAGTTCACGTGCCCGGCCCAGGGGATCAACTGATGCACGGAACTCATGTGGATGATTTTGCCGGCAGCCCGGGACACGCCGTCTCGGATGCCCTGGCGCGTAAAAATGCGCACCGCCTCGCGAGCGCACAGGAACTGACCAGTGAGGTTGACGCCGATCACGGCGTTCCAGTCGTCGAGGGTCATGTCGACCAGCGCGGCGTCCTTCTGCAGGCCGGAGTTGGCCACCAGAATGTCGAGGTGGCCGAAGGCGTCGAGGGTCTGCGCAAACAGACGTTCGACGTCTGCCTCTTTCGACACGTCGGCGCCGATGGCAATCGCACGGCCGCCACTGGCGTTGATCTGCTCCGCCAACGCCTGGGCCGGTGCGCCCTGGCGGTTGTAATTGAGCACCACAGCCGCACCGGCCTGCGCCAGGGCTTTGGCTGCACCCGCTCCGATTCCGGAACTGGCGCCCGTCACCAGGGCCACTTGTTGTTCCAACGAAATTCGCATTGCTCACCCGGCCTTAAATTCGTGAGTTCAGTCAGCTGACTGACGCCGTGCGGCGGAAGTTCACCGGTGTGATTTTAGCGACTACAACCATGGTGATAAATGGAATAAAAGAATAATAAGAAATAACCATAAGATACTAAAAAACCGCTCAAAAGCGTTTGACAGGTTATTTTGTCGCGTGTCTTATAGGCACACCTCAACCCGCTCCGTTGGTAGTTCGGAAGTCATCGCGGGGCCTCGATAAGAGATGTCTATGTGCTTTTCGGCGGTTATAAGGGAACTACCGGATCAGGCAAAAGCGGTGGCCTATCGTGGCCCACCCAAGTTAGTGATCTTCGATTGCGATGGCGTACTTGTCCAAAGTGAAGAGATCACCCTGTCGGTACTTATTGATTTACTCAATGCCCGCGCGCACAGCCAGGGCGGTTTTAAACTTGATCAGGCACAGTACATCGAACACTTTCGTGGACGAAAGATCGCGGAGTGTTTAGCCGAAGCGCAACAGCTGTTAAACATTGAACTGGACAGCCAGTTCGAGGTGCACTTTCGTCAACACGCGCTCGCCGCGCTGACGCGAGAATTGAAAGCTACCGACGGAATACTTGAAGTTCTGCAATCGCTGAACATTCCTTATTGCGTGGCCTCCAGCGCGCCGCGCAATAAGATAGAACATTGTTTACGTCTGGCAGGGTTGTTTTCCTACTTTGAAGGGCGACTGTTCAGTTGTTACGAACTTGGCCGTTGGAAACCCGACCCGTTGGTGTTTTTAACCGCCTGCGATACTTACGGCATTGACGTTCGTGATGCCGTGGTTATTGAAGACAGTGTCACGGGTGTGCAGGCGGCGGTGGCCGCCAATATCAGGGTATTGGGTTTTGGTCCGCCGCAGCGGCATCGCTTGTTGGCCGACGCTGGCGCGTTGCCTTTTAGCGATATGCGTCAGTTATTGAACCTTATTAATTAGCGAACTTACTCAGGGAGGAGGCGCCGTGAACACACTCGGTTATAGAGAAAGGCTCAAACTTAACGACCCTTGTTCAGAAGTGTGGTGGGACTCATCGACCGCGGTCTATGCGCCTTTCAAAAACCACTTGCTGGAGAAATACCCGGCGGCGGCGGCCTCTATAGAACACCTGATGCCGGATAGCTTCTCGCAGGCCCGGGGTTTTTGCAGCGTGACCACCAACCCGCGGCTGGTGACGGCGGTGATCCTCGAAAAGCGTGAGTACTGGGCGTCGCGTTTCAACCTGGCGAGCCTGTCGCCCGCCGAGTTGCGCAAGCAGTTGTACAACGAGGTCATCGCTCAAGGGGCGGCTGCGCTGAGGCCGCTGTGGGTGCAATCGGCCCAGGCCCAAGGGTGGATCTGCGCCCAGGTCGACCCGGGTGATGTGCGCTGCACCGAACGCATGACCGCACGGGGGGTGGAGCTGCGACAGCTGGCGCCCAACGTCATGGTCAAGGTGCCGGGCAGCCTGGAGGGCATGGAAACGGTTGAAGGCCTGGTGGCCCAGGGCGCATCGGTGAATATCACGTTCTGCTTTACCGTCTCGCAATTCCAGGCCGGTATCCAGGCGATAGAGCGGGGCATGGCCACCGCGCGTGGCAACGGTATCGACACCCGCCATTGCAAATACGTGATCACCTTCATGATCGGGCGTTTCGCCTGCCAGCCCGAGTTTGCTTTGCAGGCGGCGGAGCGCGGCCTGGCGCTTGACCCCGAGGAACTGCGCTGGGCCGAGCTGCTGATTTACGAACAGATACAAGCACTGGTTGCGGCCTCGAACGTGCCGGTCAAGTGCCTGCTGTCCAGTATCAAAATCGACGTCGACGCGCGTGGCAGCAAGCACTGCTGGCACCTCGAAAAGACGGGCCTGAGCACCACTTGCTACACGCTGACGCCGGAGGTGGTGGAGTTTCTGATCGAGCGCGAAAGCCACGGCAAGCCGGTGTTGCCGGCCAGCGAGCCACTGCAGCCGCCGCCCTCGACCTTCGCCAAACTGATCCGCATCCCGTACTTCTGCGACGCCTACTTTATCGACAGCATCGAAGCGTACGACTTTGGCAATCACGAGGCTTTCATCAACGCCTGCAACGAAGCCAACAGCGCGCACCGGCGCCTGGCGGACTACTGCGTGCGACTCTGCCCGGCGCCCAAGGCCTTCAAGCGCTCACTCAACGCGATCCTGGCGGCTGAATTCGGGGTGGTCGCATGAACCGGATGGTTGGGTTGTGGGCGCACCCACGTTCGCGTTCCACCGTGTTGGAGCGTGTGTTTATCGAGCGCGGGGATTTCGAGGTCTTCCACGAACCCTTTGCCCATATGGCGTTTTCTGCAGATTCGGCGATCCCTTCGGATGAGTGGGATCACAGTTTTCCAACCACCTATACGGATATAAAAGCCCACCTGCTCGCGGCCAAAGAACGCGCGAATGTTTTTCATAAAGACATGTGTTACCACTGCCTGGATGAGTTGAAAGTGGATCTGGCGTTTCTGGCGCAGCAGGACAATATCTTTCTTATTCGCGAACCCGCCAGCAGTATTATTTCCCATCACCGAGTGCACCCGGATATGCCGATGCAGGCCATCGGGCATAAAGCCTTATATGAGATCTTTTGTGTGGTGACCAAGCTCACCGGGACCGTGCCCTATGTCATTAACGCCGATGACCTGGCCGCCGAACCGGAACGTGTCATTCGTAAACTCTGTGATTACTTGGGTATCGAGTTTCTACCCCACGCGCTGACCTGGAAGCGCGAGTGTCCGCCGCAGTGGAAAACCTGGCGAAGTTGGCATGTTGATGCCGAGAACAGTGAACGTATTGTTGGGCCGCAGAAACAACCGGTGGATATGCACGTACTCGATCAGCACCCCAAGTTAAGGGAGTTGTACGAATACCATCGTACGTTTTATGCGCGCATGAACGAATTTTGCCAATAAGGATGCTGGGATGAAAAAGTTGATAGTGACCGGCGCGGCCAATGGCATTGGTCGGGCGACGGTGGAAAACGCAATTGCGCAAGGTTACTTCGTTATTGCGGCCGATAAAGACGCCGATGGTTTAAATACGCTGCAACGTCGTTACAGCGCCGATGTGTTGGAAACCCACCTTGCTGACTTTTCTGATACGGCGGTGATCAAACGTTTTATTCCCACGTTGTATGAGCGCCATTCAACTATTTATGGTTTGGTTAACAATGCGGGTATTTACCACGGCAAAAGCGTTTATGCCTATTCCGATGAACAGATAGACGAAATCCTCAACGTCAACCTCAAGGCATTGGTGTACCTCTCCAAGGATTTCGCCGAGCGCGAGATGCGCCATGAAGCGCCGCGCAGCATCGTCAATATTGCGTCGGTGGCGGGGGAGGTGGGCAGCTGCGACGCCCTCTACGGCGCCACCAAGGCCGCCGTCATCGGCCTGACCAAGGCCAACGCGTGGAACTTCGCGCCGTTTGTGCGGGTAAACGCCGTGTCGCCGGCGCTGATTCACGACACCGCGATCTACGACACCATCCCCGAATACCGGCGCGCCGAGTACGCGCGCCAGGAAATCCTCAAGGACCCGATCCTGCCCAGCGGCGTCGCCGATGTGATTCTGCTGCTGGTCGGCGAGAGCATGCGGCACATGACCGGCAAGGTGATCCCGGTCGATAACGGAGCCTACCCACGATGAGCCATTCAACGCGCAAGAAAAAACTGCTGCTGGTGGGGGCCGGCAACTTGTGCCTGCAGATTCTCAAGATTCTCGGGCCAAAAAATGCCTTCGAGTTCGTGGTGCTCGGCCGCAATCAGGAAGCAACGATTCGACTGTGCAACCTCGTAGAGCTGTCGTGTGCGCAGTTGGGGCAATGCATTGCAATCAAGCCGGTGTTCGCCGACCTGATGGATATCGAGCGGGTGACGCAGGTGCTTCGCGAGGAGACGCCGGACCTGCTGGTGAACTGCGCGTCACTGCAGTCATGGCGGGTCATTACCGGGTTGCCCAAGCTGACCTTCGAACGACTCGACCAGGCGCAGTTCGGCCCTTGGTTGCCGATGCACCTGACGCTGATGCACTGCTTGATGCAGGCGGTAAAAGCGTCCGGTATCACGCTCAAAACCGTCAATGCGGCCTTCCCGGATGCGGTCAACCCGATCCTGGCCCGGGTCGGCCTGGCGCCGGATATCGGTGTCGGCAATGTCGCCAACCTGGTCCCGGCCACGCGGCTGTCCATTGCGCGGCTGCTGGAGTGCTCGCCCGCCGATGTGCAGGTGCAGCTGTATGCCCAGCATTATTTCAGCCACTACGTGCCACGCGGCGGCTTGCCGCCGCGCGCGAGTTACCGTTTGTTGTATGAGGTGCGCGACCGGCCGCGGGCAAACCGCCTGCCCGCCGAGGTGATTTTTTCTACCGTGCAGTCCGAGTTCCGTCGCCTGGGTGGGGTCGATGGGCAGTTTCTCACGGCCTGTTCGGCGGTCACCGTCATCGAAGGGCTGTTTTCTCCAACACCCGTGCTGGTGCATGCCCCCGGCCCCCTTGGGCTGCCGGGCGGGTATCCGGTGCTGTTGCAGGATGGGCGGATCGAGGTGCAGTTCAGCGAGGCCTGCCCACAGGACGAGGCCGTGCGCATCAACACTATTTGCCAAAGCCAGGACGGCATCGACGAAATCCATTGCGATGGGTCGGTCACCTACAACCCGCAATGCATGGCGGTGATGCAGGCGATGTTGGGGTATTCGAAAAACACCATGTCCCTTGAGCAGTCCGCCGATTTTGCCCGCGAATTGGCGAGCAGGTACTTGGCCTTGAAAAATTCAACCTGGTAGGTGTGTGATGAATCAGATGTCAGGGCGCAAGCGCGACGAAGTCGCCAGTTATGCCGCGCAATACTCGGCGGATTTTGTCGAGCGTTGGGACGAGTTGATCGATTGGGAAAAAAGAAAGGCGGGGGAGCGCGGCTTTTTTGAACAGCTGCTGCACCAGCACGGCGTGCGCTCGGTGATCGACGTGTCGACGGGCAGTGGCTTCCATGCGGTGCAGCTCAAGCAAGCGGGTTTTGACGTGGTGGCCACCGACGGCAGCAGCACGATGCTGACCAAGGCGCGGGCGAACTTCCGCCAGCGTGGCCTGCAGATCGAATCGCATTACATGGACTGGCTGGCGCTCGACCCAAGCGTGCTGGGGCAGTTCGACGCCGTGGTGTGCCTGGGCAGTTCGCTGTGCCATGTGTTTGCCGCCCACGACCGTTTGAGGGTGCTGGAGAAGTTCAGGGCGTTGCTCAAGCCGGGCGGCCTGCTGGTGGTGGATCAACGTAACTTCTTTGCGATCCGCGCGGGCAACTTCAAGGCCAGCGGCAATTACTACTACTGCGGCAAGAACGCCGCCGTGAGCCTGGGGCAGGTCGACCAGCACCTGTGCGAATTCATCTACACCTTCGATGACGCGCAGCAGTACCGGCTCAAGGTGTACCCGTTGTTGCCCGGGGAGCTGGCCACCGAGGTGCTCGCGTCGGGGTTTGGCACCCATGAGAGCTACGGCGACTTCCAGCGCGACTACGACATGATGAATTGCGATTTCATCATCCACACCGCACGCGCCCTATAAAGGAGCAATGATGAGCACACTCGTACAGAGCAGCGCGCGTCCGTTGGACAGTGTGGTGCTGGCCGTGGTGTTGACCGGGTTCGTCGCCAGTACCTATGGGTTCGGCGTTTACCTGTTCGCCAACCTGGTGGTGGACATGCGCCGCGACATCGGCTTTGACTACACCACGGTGGGCGTTATCACCGGCGGCGCGCAAATCGGCTTCCTGCTGTTTTCATCGGTCACCAGCTATATCAGCCGCTTTTTCGAGGGCTGGAAAATCAGCCTGGTGTCCACCGTGATGACCTCCCTGGCGCTGCTGGGGCTGAGTGTCAGCGAGAGCATCTGGGTATCCGGGGCGCTGTTGATTCTGCTCGGCGGCTGCTCCGCATCGGTGTATATCCCGCTGGCGGAGATCGTCACCAAGGGCTTCAGCCCGGGTAACCGCTCGCGGGTCATGGGGCTGATTTCCAGTGGTACCAGCTATGGCGTGTTCATCAACGGTTTGTTGGTGTCGTTTCTCACCCTGCACGGTGGCTGGCGTTCGATCTGGCTCACCGCTGGCCTGATTTCACTGGCCCTGTGCGCGGTGGCCTGGTTTCTGTTGCGCGCGATGGCGTCGGACCCAGACGCCGAGGTGTACGCGCAGCGCTCGGCGGTGGTGGGCGGCGACCAGCCGTGGTTGAGCCGTTCACTTTACCTGACCTGGGCCATCGCCTTTCTCAATGGGATGGCACTGTTGCCGTTCCAGACGTACCTGGCACCGTTCCTCAGGGATGAGTTGGGCGTGTCGGTGCAAGACACCGGGTTTATCTGGACCACCCTCGGCGCCGTGGGCATGGCCTCGGGCTTTCTGGTGGGGTGGATTGCCGACAAGGTCGGCGTCAGGGCGTCACTGGCGATGTGCTTTTTGAGCGCGGGCCTGGCTGCAATCCTGGTGTTCAGTTTCAACAGCATTGCGCTGTTCTACCTTGCAGCGTTTTTGTTTGCACTGGCGTTTTACCCGATTTTCGGGCTCGTCCCCAGTTACATCGGGCAAATTGTGCCGGTCAACCGCCTGACCCAGGCGTTTGGCATCGCCAATGTGTTGATCGGCCTGGGAGGCGTGTGCGGAAACTTCCTCGGCGGTTTTTCCAAGGACCTGACCGGGTCGTTCTCGACCGTCTATGGGGTGGTTGCGCTGTTGCTGTTTGTGCAGTGCGTGATGGTCTTCCTGTTGGGCAAACAGCCTATGTCGGCGATTGAAGGTGAACAGCCATGAGTCACGTTGCGCACAGCCCGAACCCGAATCTGCACGCCTTCGCGTTCAGCCATTCACGCGCCCAACACTTGCCTGTGCAGCAAAAACCCCTGGTCATCTGGCTGACTGGCATTTCCGCTTCCGGCAAGTCGACCATCGCCGATGCGCTGGACCGTGCGCTGCAGGCACAGGGGCGCTTTACCTGCATCATCGATGGTGACTCGGTGCGTGGCGGGCTCTGCCGGGACCTGGGTTTTACCGACAGCGACCGCGATGAGAATATCCGGCGGGTGGCGGAGGTGGCGCGGTTGATGCTGGAGGCCGGGCTGATCGTGATCGTGGCGCTGATCTCACCGTCATCGGCCAGCCGGCATTACGCGCGCTCTATTGTCGGCAATGAGTTCTTTGTCGAAGTGCATGTCGATGCGCCGCTGGAAACGGCGGAACAGCGTGACCCCAAAGGCTTGTATAAAAAAGCCCGCGCGGGGCTGATCAAAAACTTCACCGGAATTGACTCCGACTACGACTTGCCGGTGTTTCCGGAGGTGCACGTGGACACGCGGGCGCTGTCAGTGGAACAGTCTGTGGCGACCATTCTTGAATGGGTGGCCCGCAACCCGACTCACGCTTAGCCGTTGGTCTTTGCGCCGATATGCGCATGTCTGCACGTTCAGAAAACAAGGTACTCTGCGGCCATCGCCGCACGACCGGGTTTTTAAAGGAGCAGTCATGACGCATTTTACGGGCACCGCAAAATCGATCCGTCTGATTGGCGGCGCCCGGGTGCTGGACTTTATCAATACCACCAATGGCCGGCGTCCTGGCACGGCACTCAAGGTGATAGAAGAACGGCTCACCAGTTTTCAGTTCTTCTTCGAATGGGCGTTACATGCGTCATTGATCACCGCCCAGGAATTTGATGACTACAAGCCGATGGTGTTTGAGTCACCTATTTCATACCAACCGAACCTGGACGCCATTGTTGCGTTCAGGGAGTGCCTGTACGCGGTGTTTTATCCGCTTTCCCTGCATCAGGTCGCGCCCGATGCGGCCTTGCAGCAGATCAACCAGATGTTCCAGCAGGGCGTCACCTGGCGGGTGTTGCGCTCGGTGGGCGGGCGGCCTGCCTGGGAGTGGAAACCCTGCCACTCTGCGCAAGCGTTGACTGACATGTTGCTCGGGCGCCTGGCCATCGAGGCCACACAACTGCTGGTGTCGGGTGGCCTGCACGCGTTGCGCAGTTGCAGCGCCACCGACTGTGATTGGGTGTTCCTGGATATCTCCAAGAACAAACAGCGCAAGTGGTGCCAGATGAGCGTGTGCGGCAGTCGGGAGAAACTCAGCCGCCTTAGGCAGGTGGCCGGCCAGCCCTGATTGCAGC
>Ga0247732_10000669_pt1 | contig 15262 bp, 13 predicted proteins | sample UWRJL163409C2_FD_180940 | JGI IMG/M metagenome (GOLD analysis project Ga0247732, IMG submission 180940) | Plant litter microbial communities from Arlington Agricultural Research Station in Wisconsin, United States - UWRJ-L163-409C-2 | ecosystem: Environmental > Terrestrial > Plant litter >...
CGCCGAACAGCTCCTGGGCAACACCGCGTACGACGGGTACTTCCTCGAGTACGACTCCGAGCGCGCCGGCGGGTTCGAGCCGCTGCGCTTCCTCCCCGCCGGCGACAAGGTCGTCGAGCTCGGGCTGATCACGACCAAGACGGGCGAGCTCGAAGACGCCGACGCCATCCGCCGGCGCATCGACGAAGCATCCGCCTTCGCCCCTCTCGAGCAGCTCGCCCTCAGCCCCCAGTGCGGCTTCGCCTCCACCGAGGAGGGCAACGCGCTCACCGAGGACCAGCAGTGGGCGAAGATCCGCTCGGTGGTCGAGATCGCCGACTCCGTCTGGGGCTGAGCGGCAGCCGCCCCCTCTCTTCTCGCTGAAAGCCCAAGACACCCGGAGTGCGTGACGTGCGCGTCCGGGTGTCTTGGACTTTCGGAGGCTGGCGGGGCGGATGCTGCGCGCGACCCCCCCGCGTCAGACCAGCGGCGTGCCGTGGGTGTGGAACGACTCGATCGTCTTCATGCCCCAGGCCTGGCCCTTCTTGCGCTCCTCCTGGCTCCACTCCACGACCGGCTGGTCGGGGTCGAGCAGTAGGCGCGCACCCGCGTTGGCGAACTCGATGCGGTTGCCGCCCGGCTCCCACACGTAGAGGAAGAACGTCTGGTTGATGGCGTGCTTGTGCGGGCCCGACTCGATGTGGATGCCGTTCTCGAGGAAGATGTCGGCGGCCTTGAGGATGTCCTCGCGCGTGTCGGGGGCGAACGCGATGTGGTGCAGGCGGTTGCCGTGCTTGGTCCAGTCGTCGGAGTAGACCACGTCGTAGGACTTCAGCGAGAAGTGGAACCACCAGGCGGCGAACTTGCCGTCGTCGTTGCGGATGCGCTCGCTCTCGCGCATCGCGAGCGCGTCGGCCAGGAACTCGCCGTTGGCCTCGACGTCCTTCGCGAGGTAGTTGATGTGGTCGAGGCGTCGTGCGTTGACCCCCCGGCCGGGGAAGGCCGAAGCCTGGTTCTTGAGCGCGGGCTTGTCGTCGGTCGCGACGTAGCGCTCGGTCTCGTAGTAGATGCCCATCGAGTGGCCGTCGGGATCGCGGAACATGAACGTGGGGCCCGTCCCCACCTCGCCGTCGACCCAGCCCTCGCCGAGGCCGGTGGCCTCGATCGCGGCGACCCGGCGCTCGAGGGCCTCGGGCGAGGAGGCGCGAAAGGTCGTGCGCCCGACGCCCGCGGCATCCGAGGGGGTGAGCTTGATCGTGTACAGCTCGTACTCGTCCCAGGTGCGCAGGAACGTCGAGCCTCCCTGCTCGGCGACGACGCGCATGGCGAGCAGATCGCGGAAGAACCAGAGGCTCTTGTCGAACTCGGGGGTGAACAGCTCGACGCTGCCGATGTGGGCGACGTCGAATGCGGTGGAGTCGGTCATGGTGCGGGTCCTCTCTGACGGGCGAATGGGGTTCAGCGGCGCGGTCGGGCGAAGACCGTGCCGTCGAAGATCTTGCGGGCGGTGCGCACCGACGCCGACGACGCGTGCCAGGTGTCGTCGGTGCGGGTGACGGTCACTGCGGCGGGGAACACGCCGGTGGGGTGCTCGATGCCGGTGACCGCGTCGTCGGCGATGCGGGCGACGTCGCTGCCGACCGCGCCGGGGATGCGAATGCCCGCCGCGACGGATGCCGCCATCAGCACGCCGATCGACGTGTGCACGCGCGAAGGGATGAACGCGCGCGTCGAGATCGCGCCCTCGCCGCGCGGGGCCGAGAGCAGGAACATCTTGGGGACGGTCTGCCGCGAGACGTCGCCGAGACCCATGAGGGGGCCCGCTGCCAGTCGCACGCGCTCGACCTCCTCGCGCAGATCCGCGTGCTCCTCGAGGTCTGTCGGCGACTCGTCGCCGTGGATGCCGAACTCGTCGGCCCGGAGAAGCACCACGGGCATGCCGTTGTCGATGAGCGTCGCGCGGTGCCCGGCGATCTCGTCCGAGACCGAACCCGTGGGCAGCAGCGGTTTCTCGCCGCCGGTGAGGTCGATGTCGATGCCGGCGGCTGTGCCCGGCACGCCATCGATCGCGACGTCGCCGTCGTAGTCGACTCGGCCGTCGGGGGTCGGGAACGAGACGGTGGCGACGTCCCCGGTGTTGAGCAGCCGGATGCGGAGGATGGTGCGATCGCCGGCCGCTCGGGTCAGGCCCCGTTCCACGGCGAAAGGTCCGACGGCGGCGAGCAGGTTGCCGCAGGTCTGTGCGGTGCCGACGACCGGTTCATCGACGGAGACCTGCAAGAAGGAGTAGTCGAGGTCGATCCCCGGGGCGTCCGAGAGGGAGACGACGGCGACCTTCGAGGTGAGCGGGTGCGCGCCGCCGAGCCCGTCGATCTGGGTCGGGTCGGGGCTGCCCATGATGCGCAGCAGCAGGTCGTCGCGTTCCGCCGGGTCGGCGGGCAGGTCGTCGGCGAGGAAGAACGCGCCCTTCGACGTGCCGCCGCGCAGCACCATGCAGCGGATGCCGTCGTGCACGGGATCAGCGACCACCGTCGTGGTCCTCCTGTGTCACGTACCGCACGCCGAGGTCGTCGAGCACGGGCCGCAGGCCGTTGAGGTCCATGGAGATCTCGCCCGAGAGATAGCGCGCGCGGTTGGCGGTCTCCTTCGCCGCGCGGGCGCGCGATGCGCTGAGCGCTTCCTCGGCCCGTCGTCTCGGCACGATCGTGACGCCGTCGTCGTCGGCGACCACGATGTCGCCCGGGCGCACCTCGACGTCGTCGAGGATGACGGGCACGTTCACCGAACCGGCAGTGTCTTTGACCGTGCCCTGCGCGCTGACGTGCCGAGTCCAGACCGGGAAGCCCATCTCGCGCAGCTCCTGGGTGTCACGCACACCGCCGGTGGTCACGTAACCGCGCACACCGCGCGCCTTCATCTGGGTGGCCATGAGGTCGCCGATGAATCCGAACGCCGAGTCGCTGATGGGCACGACGACGATCACGTCTCCCTCTCGGGCCTGCTCGATCGCCGCGTGCACCATGAGGTTGTCGCCTGGCGCGACGCTGACCGTGATCGCCGTTCCCGCGATGCGGGCGCCCTGCTGGATCGGACGAAGACGGGGTCCGGCGTAGCCGATCCGTCCCATGGCCTCGTGGACGGTGGCGGAGCCGAACTCCGCCAGCGCTGCGGCCACCGCAGCATCCGCTCTCTGGATGTCGGTGACGACGACGCCGGTCATTCGAGCGATCCGCTCATTCGAGGAGCCCGGTGACCTGCGGGAAGTAGCGCATGTACGCCTCTCCCATCGTGTCGTGCGCGAGTCCGAGGTTCGGGCCGGCGTTGCGCTTGACCTGCACGCCCCGACGGATCGCGAGGTCGGTGTAGTACGACCACATGTGCTTCTGGGCGGGGAGGCATTCCATGGCCGCGCGCTTCAGTGGGAACGCGTCGGTGATGTCGAGCAGCACGTTCGGCTTGAAGTCGCTCTGCTCCGGCTGGTGAGGCTCGAAGAAGAAGACGGGGGGTGCGCCGATGATCTCGTCCTTCGTCGGGAAGGTGCCGTCGGAGTTCGCCACGCCGATCGCCTGCGCCAGCACCCGGGCTTCGAGGGCCATGCGGGCGGCGGCCGGGTGGTCGCCGTTGTAGGGGTCGGCGAGCGGGTGGGTGAGCACGACCGTCGGCTGCACGCGACGGTATACGTCGACGAGCGCCGCCACGGCCTCGGGCGATTCGCGCAACGGGTAGTCGCCGAGGTCGAGGAAGACGACGTCGGCGCCGAGCGCGGATGCTGCGGCTTCGGCCTCGCCGCGACGGGTGGCCTTGATCTCGTCGAGGTCTTTGCCGGCCAGCCACTGGCTCGCCGATTCGCCGCGCTCGCCGTAGCTGAGGCAGACGACGGTGGCGCGCTCGCCGCGCATCGTGGCGGCGGCGATGGCTCCGCCGGCGCGCCACACGAAGTCTCCGGCGTGTGCGCTGACCACGAGAAGTGCGGGTGCGGTCTCTGCCATGTCGACTCCTGTCCGTCGTGGGTCGGTCCGTCCACCGATCGGTGGGCACGCGGCTGCCGCGGACGGGGCGACGCTGGCCGACTCGGACTCAGCGAACCACACCGCCGGACGAATGGTCAAGATTTTGTTTACAATCTGGCCAACCTGAACCACTATGGACAGAGGCAAATCGTCGCCGTACGGTGGCGGCTGACACACAGGACTGAACGTGCTGCTCAACGAAGAGAAAGTCGAGGGAGCCCCCATGGCGCGCAATCTGCAGGAGTTGCTGGACGAGAAGGGCGGCATCGTCCAGATGCTCCGCGACTCGCAGCTCGGTACGTACATCTACCCGGTGGTGCCGGCCGAGTTCACGAACTGGCGTCGTGAGCAGAAGGCCTGGCGCGAGACCGCCGTGCTCTACGACCAGACGCACCACATGGTCAACTTCTTCGTCTCGGGTCCCGATGCGCTGAAGCTGCTGAGCGACACCGGCATCAACTCGTTCGCGAACTTCCCCGTGAACACGGCGAAGCAGTTCGTGCCGACCGCCTCCAACGGCGGCGTCATCGGCGACGGCATCCTCTTCCACGAGGCCGAGGGCGAGTACGTCTACGTCGGCCGCGCGCCGGGTGCGAACTGGCTGCAGTTCCACGCCGAGACCGGCGGGTACGACGTGCAGTTCCGCTACGACGATCGTTCGCCCTCGCGCCCCTACGGTCAGGCCGTCACCCGCGAGTACTACCGCTTCCAGATCCAGGGCCCCAACGCCTGGTCGATCATCGAGAAGCTCAACGGCGGCACGCTCGAGAAGGTCAAGTTCTTCCACATGGGCGAGATGACCATCGCCGGTGAGAAGGTTCGCACACTCCGCCACGGCATGGCCGGTGCGCCGGGCCTGGAGATCTGGGGCCCCTACGAGCAGCACGGCAAGATCCGCGAGGCCGTGCTCGACGCCGGACGCGAGTTCGGACTCGAGCCCTGCGGCTCGCGCGCCTACTCCTCGAACACGCTCGAATCGGGCTGGATCCCGTCGCCGCTTCCCGCCATCTACACCGGCGAGGCCGAGCGCGCCTACCGTGAGTGGCTGCCCGCGAACAGCTACGAGGCGATCAACGCGCTCGCCGGCTCGTTCGTGTCGGACAACATCGAGGACTACTACCTGAACCCGTGGGAGCTCGGCTACGGCTCCTTCGTGAAGTTCGACCACGACTTCATCGGCCGCGAAGCGCTGGAGAAGATCGACCCGGCCAACCAGCGCAAGAAGGTCACGCTCGCGTGGAACGACGAGGATCTCGCCAAGATCCTCACGAGCGTCATCGATCGCGAGGGCGTCGGCTACCAGTTCTTCGACCTGCCGAACGCGAACTACGGCTCGTCGAACTACGACGCGGTCATCGACGCCGACGGCAACACCGTCGGACTGTCGCTGTTCACCGGCATCACGGCGAACGAGAAGCGCGGGCTGTCGCTCGCCACGGTCGACCACGACGTGCCGATCGGTGCCGAGGTGCGCGTCGTCTGGGGCGAGCCCGACGGAGGCTCGGGCAAGACGACGGTCGAGCCGCACGATCAGATCTCGGTGCGCGCGATCGTGAGCCCGGTGCCCTACGCCGAGACGGCTCGCCAGGAGTACCAGGGCGGCTGGCGCACCAGCGGCGGCCAGTAGCATCCGATCTCCGCCCCCTGTCCCGTCGTCGCGGGACAGGGGGCGGTGTCGTTTCACGGCGGGGCGTCTCTGATCAGCCGCGCGCTCCGGCGACTGCGCCAGATTCCTGCGATTGACGCTAGAAACCTGTGCAGTCAATCGCAGGATTGCGCCACATTCCGGACGATAGGGAGGGGTGGGGGCTCAGAGTGCGTCGCCGTGGATGACCTGGAAGCGGCCCGATGAGCCGCGGATCGCATGGGCGACCGTCGCGAAGAGCCAGTCGAGGGCTGCGGTGTGCTGAGTCGTCGACCGCCGGTAGAGGCTGACGTCGATCGCGGGCATGTCGAAGGGGAGGGCGCGAACGACGAGCGGCCACGTCTGCGCCCATCCCTCGGCGATCGTGTCGGGCATCGTGGCGACGAGGTCGGCGCTCGCGGCGATCAGCGGCGGCAGCGCCGCGAAGTGGTTCGAGGCGATCCGCGGCTCGATGACGATCCCCGCGCGGTGCAGCGCCTGGTCGATCGCCGAGGCCCCCGAGTCGCTCGCGACGACGACGTGGCTCGCCTTCGCGTAGGCCTCGAGGTCGAGCTCTCCGGTGGCGAGCGGATGCGTCGTCGACATGACGACCCCGTACCCCTGCGACTTGAGCACCACCTTCTCGAACCGCCCGGGGACAGGAGACGGTGTCACGGCGAGGTCGACGGTTCCACGACCGAGCCACTCGGGGAGCTCCCGGACGTTCATGGGGACGACGTCGATCCGCATCATCGGGGCCTTCGCGCGGACCGCACGCACGATGGCGGGCAGCCAGCCGATCTCGCCGAGTTCGGAGAGGGCGATGCGGAAAGTGCGATCGGATGCTGCGGGGTCGAACCCGTGCACTCCGTCGAGCGTGCGATCGATCGCGGCGATCGCGTCGTGGAATCCCGGAGCGATGCTCTCGGCGAGCGGCGTCGGCACCATCAGGCGGCCCTCGCGGACGAACAGCGGGTCGTCGAGCTCGCGGCGGAGTCGAGCGAGGGCCTGGCTCACCGCCGGCTGCGTGACGTAGAGGCGGGCGGCGGCGGCGGTGAGGCTTCGCGTCTCGCTCACCGCGAGGAACACCCGCACCAGGTTCAGGTCCACGAGGCGCTCCGGGTGCGGCTAACGGCTGCTTGCGGTCCCATAAGCACTCATTATGCGCCCGGCCACCCATCATGCGCGGGACTGCCTAGCATTGCTCTCGCATGACCCGCCGAACGAAGGAGTTCCCATGATCGAATCCGCCGCCGAGGCGATCGCCCGGGCCGGAAGCCCCGTCGAGCTGCTGCGCAACGCGCAGTCCCGACCGACGATCTTCCCCGTCACCCCCGAGTTCAGCAACTGGCGCTCCGAGCAGCTGGCGTGGCGCACGAGCGTCGCCCTGCTCGACCAGTCGCACCACATGACCGACCTCTTCATCTCCGGCCCCGACGCACTGCGCCTCCTGAGCGAGACGGGCGTGAACAGCTTCGCGAACTTCCCCGTCGACGCGGCGAAGCAGTTCATCGCGGTGAACCACGAGGGCTACCTCATCGGCGACGCCATCCTGTTCCACCTCGAGGAGGAGGTCTACGACCTCGTCGGGTGGCACATGGTGCTCGACTGGGTGCAGTTCATCGGGGAGACCGGCGACTACGACGTCACGTTCGAGCGCGACGCGAACTCCCTCATGCGCGCACCGGGCGCCGACCCGAAGCTGTACCGCTACGAGCTGCAGGGCCCGCACGCCCTGGCTCTCATGGAGAAGCTCACCGGAGCGCCGGTTCCTCCGACGAAGTTCTTCGGCATGGCGACCTTCGAGATCGCGGGCGTCACGGTGCGTTCCCTGCGCCACGGCATGGCCGGGCAGCCCGGGTTCGAACTGTTCGGGCCGTGGGCCGATGGCGCGACCGTGCGCGAGGCGATCGTCGCGGCCGGTGAGGAGTTCGACCTCGTCCTCGTCGGGTCGCGGGCGTACTCGTCGGCGAACCTGGAGTCGGCGTGGGTGCCGTCGCCGCTTCCGGCGATCTTCACGGGGGAGCGCAGCGCCGAGTACCTGGAATGGCTGCCCGCCGCCCGCACCGGGTCGCTGGCGGGCAGCGTCGTCTCGGACGACATCGAGGACTACTACCTCACGCCCTACGAGCTCGGCTACGGCCGCAGCGTCGCGTTCGACCACGACTTCATCGGCCGGGCCGCGCTCGAGCGGTTCGCCGCCGCCGACAAGCGGGTCAAGGTCACCCTCGTCTGGGACCCCGAGGACGTCGCGGCGACGCAGCGCTCGCTCTACGAGGAGGGCGTGCCGGCGAAGTACCTCGAGTTCCCGAAGGCGCGCTACGGGGTCTACCAGGTCGACCGGGTGAGCATCGACGGCACCGATGTCGGCATCTCGCACGACTGCGGGTACATCACCAACGAGCAGGCGTTCGTCTCGCTCGCGAGCGTCGACGCGGCGTCGGCCGAGCCCGGAACGCGGGTCGTCGTGACGTGGGGCGAGGAGCCGAACTCCCGCAAGCCGGCTGTCGAGCCGCACCGGCAGGTCGAGATCCGCGCCACCGTGGCTCCCGCGCCGTTCTCGCGCTTCGCGCGCGAGAACTACCGCAAGAGCTGAGGCGCAGCATCCGGATGCCTTCCCCGTCACCGTGACGAGGTCTATCGTCGCGGTGACGGGAGGCATCGTGGACGAGACCGCGGGGGACGCACCGGTACGCACGACGTGCGCGATCATCGGGGGCGGACCCGCAGGCCTCGTCCTCGGGCTGCTGCTCGCCCGAGCCGGTGTGCTGGTCACCGTGCTCGAGAAGCACGCGGACTTCCTGCGGGATTTCCGAGGCGACACCGTCCACCCGACCACGCTGGGCCTGCTCGACGACCTGGGACTTTTCGAGCGCTTCGACGCGATCCGGCAGTCGCACATCCTGCGGGTCGACCTGCCGGTGGCGGGCGGGGAAGACGCGCGGATGGCGGACTTCTCCCGGCTCCCCGTCCGCCACCCCTACATCGCCATGGTGCCGCAGTGGGATCTGCTCGACCTCCTCGCCGAGGCCGCGGCGGCGGAGCCGTCGTTCACGCTGCTGAGGGAGCACTCCGTGACGGGCGTCGTCCGCGCGGGCGGTCGCGTGACCGGAGTGGAGTACACCGGTCCGTCGGGCCCGGGCAGGCTGCTGGCCGATCTGACCGTCGGATGCGACGGTCGGTGGTCGGTCGTGCGGCGCTCGATCGGGTTGGTCGCACGGTCGTATCCCGTCGGATTCGACGTCTGGTGGTATCGGATACCGACGCGGCGGCACCTCGGCGAGTCGCTGCTCCCTCGCATGACCGGAGGCCACGTCGCGATCGGCATCCCCCGCGACGGGTACGTGCAGGTCGCGCGGCTCGGGAGGAAGGGCACGGACCCGGCCGTCCGCGCCCGGGGGATCGAGGGGTTCCGGGCGGACGCCGCCGCGACCTTCCCCGCGCTCGCCGACGACGTCGCCGGGGTGGCGTCGATGGATGACGTGAAGCTGCTCGACGTTCGGGTCGACCGGTTGCGGCGGTGGTACGCGCCCGGGGCCCTGTGCATCGGGGATGCCGCCCATGCCATGTCGCCGGTCGGGGGCGTGGGCATCAACCTCGCGGTACAGGACGCCGTGGCCGCCGCGCGCATCCTCGCCGCACCCCTGCGTCGCGGGCTGATGGTCGGGCCCGGGGCGCGCCGCCACCTCGCCCGCGTGCAGCGGCGCCGCGCGTTCCCGGCCGCCGTGATCCAGGCCGTGCAGCGCGTGCTGCACGCGCGCGTGATCATGCCGGCCCTCGACGGCCGGGCCATCTCTCCACCGCGCCCTCTTGCGTGGCTGCTGCGGCGCGTGCCGGGTGTGGCGGTCGTTCCCGCGCTCCTGCTCGGCATCGGGCCTCGCCCCGAGCGGGCCCCGGCGTTCGCGCGGCGTCCCTGACGCGTCGAGACTCCACCCCGGCTACGAGACTTCCACCTACGCGCGCAGTCTCGTCGCCCGGGTGAAGTCTCGCCGGCCTGGATGCGGCGCGCCGGCCGTCACGACGGAGGCGCGGCGTGGCGGGCGTTCGGGGCGCGATCTGCTCTTCGGGGCGGGGAAGTTCGCGCCCCGAGGTGAGAATGGCGCCCCAAACCTTGGGGGAGTCGGCAACCCGAGCGAGGTCAGGCCGGAGGCTCGGCCAGGATGCGCTGGAACCAGGCCAGGGTTCCACGGGTCATGTCGGAGGGCTGCTCGGTCGCCTCGAGCGCGGCCAGCACGTCGCGCACCTCGTGCTCGCGGCGTTCGGCGTGCTGGTAGGTGCCCGCGACGAAGCGGTCGAGCAGTGCGGGCCCCTGATCGCCCAGCTCCGAGGCGATCTGCCCGCGCACCCAGTCCTCCGCCCCGGCGGCGCGCGCCGCCCCGAGGGTCTCGATCATGAGCGTCGCGAGCCCCTTCGTGAAGACGCTCCGCAGCAGCTTCATGCGGGCCGCCGCACCCGCCGGCTGGTCGAGCACGACGACGGGCGCTCCGAGAGGACGCAGAAGCTCGGCCAGCCGCTCGGCCCCGCGACCGCTGGCGAGGAGGGGCGTGCGCTCGGCCTCGCGGGGCACGGGCGCGAGCACGGCGACATCGACCACGTCGACGCCGCGCGACGCTCCGATCGCGGCGATGCGATCCTTCAGATCGGGCGAAGACGTGTTGAAGTCGGCGAAGATCGCCGACGGCTCGAGCAGCGGCAGGGCCTCGCCGGCGACTTCCAGCGACGCGGCGGCACCGACCAGGCTCACGACGATCTCGGCGCCCTCGATCGCATCGGCGAGGCGGTCGACCTGCCCGCCGTCGGCGAGGCGGGGGCGGAGGTCGTATCCCCGCACCCGCGCACCCGCCTCACGGAACCCCGCGGCGTAGAGGCTGCCGGCCTCGCCGAGCCCGATCACCGCGATCCGCGTCATCGCGCACCTCCCGCCGCCGTCGCCCCGCCGGATCCCGTCCGCGGTGCGCGGGCGTCGAGCGCGGCGATGTACTCCCACGAACGGGCCGACACCCCCGCATCCGGTCGTGGTCCGTGCAGGGCGGCGTTCTCGTCGACGTCGGCGGCATAGACGTCGCGCAGCGACCGGGTGACCCCCGCGGCGGCCACGCGCAGCACCTCGACGACCGGTGCGGCCGACGAATCGTCGTTGCGCACGACGGCGCCCATCGCCGCGTAGACCGAGCCGTCGGGTCCGCGCACGGGCACGGCGATTCCGCGCGACTCGAGATGGATGTGTCCGGGAGCGATCGCGACGTCGTCGGCGCGGATGCGGCGGAGGGTGGAGCGGAGCCCGGCTCCCGTCGCGATCGTGCGGGAGGTGTAGGCGCGCAGCCCCTGCGCGATGGTGTCTTCGATCACGGCATCGGGGGCATGGGCGAGGAGCACCAGGCCGATCGACGAGGCGTGCAGCGGGATGCGTCCGCCGATGAGCGTCGCGTTGACCACGGCGTCCTTCGTCGACATGCGCTCGATGAAGAGCACATCGGTGCCCGATCTCACCCCCAGCTGCAGGTGCTGACGGATCCTCGCGTGCGCCGCGGCCAGCCACGGGCGCGCCACCTCGCGCAGTCCGAGCGCCCCCGGCGTGCGCGAGGCGTACTCCCACAGGCGCACGCCGAGGCGGTAGGTGCGATCGGGCATGCGCTCCAGCATCCCTTCCTGCAGCAGTTCGCCGACGAGCCGGTGCGTCGTCGACAGGGGGAGGCCCGCGGCGCGGGCGAGTTCGCCGAGCGTCAGGAACGGGCGGAGGGCGTCGAAGGCGTCGAGCACGCGCAAGTGCCGGTGCAGCGCCGACTCGCCGGCAGATCTCCGCGCCATCGCGACCTCCTGCACGAGACCCTACACACCGTTCGCCCTCCCCCCGATCCGGGTCTCAGGCCCGATAGACCGTGCGCGCCCACTCGTGGTACGGCGCGGGGGCGACGGTCGCGCGGATCGTGACCTGGCGGTGGTCCTGGTCGACCGAGTCCTTCGACGAGATCGGATCCTCGCCCCACACCACCTCGACCTCGGTGCCGTCCGCCACGTCGACGTCGATCGTCGCGAGCGACATGTAGAGCTGGTCGAAGGCGATGTACCCCGCGTCGGTGGAGATGCCGACGCTCTCGCCGTCGTGCCGAACGTCGTCCATCTGGTAGAGCCCGTAGCGCGCCTTGGGGAAGTCGAGGAACTTCGCGGGGGTGCCGGGTTCGAGTTGGGAACGGACGACGGATGCGACGTCCTCGGCGTTCCAGAGCAGCGTGGCCTTGCGCCGACGGGGAGCTTCGGCGTGGCGCTCCAGAGCGGCGCGCCCGTGGAAGTCGTGGTCGAAGCGCACCGAGCGCCCGAGCCCCAGGTCGTACGGGGTCATGTAGAAATCGCGGATGTCGGTCGAGTAGTGCGAGCCGGCCACCGATCCGATGCGCGCGGCGGGGAGCCACTCGCGGTACTCGGCCAGGTCGTCGTCAAAGACCGCGGGGAACGGGGTGGGCACCCAGCCCGACTCGAGCGGCGTCGCCGAGTAGGCCTTCGCGCCTACGCGCCGGATGTCGAACTCGGCGCCGGCGTCGAGGATCGCCTCGAGCACGGCCTCGTTGTCGGCCCAGGGCCCGAAGAACTCGAAGCCCGGCTGTCCGGCCATGCCGTGGCGGAGCCCCTTGACCGCGCGGCCGGCGATCTCGAAGTCGCCGATGTGGAAGAACTTGACCTCGGGAGGCGGGCCGCCGAAGAGCTTCTCCATGACCTCATCGGCGCGAGGCCCCTGCAGCTCGTAGCGGTAGAAGGTCGGGGGCCCCTGACGCATGTGCGAGTTGGGCTCGAGGCGGTGGTGCACGTCCTTGCCCGCAGCCGCACCCTTCTCGACGTTGTAGCGGATCCAGTCGATGAGGATGTGGTGGCCGATCAGCACCAGGCCCTCGGGGGCGTCCTCGTTGTAGAAGAGGATGCCGTCGCCGATGAGATAGCCGCCCTCGTTCACCGAGATGAGCTGCTTGGCCACGCCGGGCCGGAAGGTGGCGAACGTGTTCGGCGAGACCGATTCGAGGAGAGGGAGCAGGTCGCTGCCGCCGAGGAACAGCTGCGTCATGTGGTGGGACTGGTCCATGAGCGCCACGGTCGTGCTCCACGAGCGCTGCTCGTCGCGCCAGTTCGTGAACTCGGGCGCGACCGGGAATGTGAACGCCGGCCAGTTCTGGTTGCGGAGCAGCTCCACGGCGGAGCCGGCACGGGTGATCGCCTGAGCGAGGGATTCGGATGTCATCGTCGACTTACCTTTCGTCAGGTCCGATCGTGCGCCCGCTCTGCCGCTTCGGCACCGTGGCTTCCGATGAAAGGAAATTCCGCGGCGATCAGGCGGTCTCGATGTCACGGTGAACCGGGTCGACGGGCCCGACGACGCGCGCCGGCGACGGGGTTCCGAGATCACGTCCGCATAACTGCACACCAAAATCGTTGACAATCGGGGAGCGGATCCGTAGCTTCCCAGACAGGGCGGGATTCGTCCTTTATGTCGTGGGCGAGGATGCTGCGACACGGAGAGGTGAGCAATGGCAGCTCGACTGACCCTGCAGGAGGTGAACCTGCGATTCGGTGGCATCACGGTGCTCGAGAACGTGGGATTCACGGTCGAACCGGGCCAGATCTTCGGCCTTGTCGGGCCGAACGGCGCGGGGAAGACCTCGTTGTTCAACTGCATCAGCGGGCACTACCGCCCGAGTTCCGGCTCGATCCGCATCGACGACGACGAGATGCTCGGCTCGACGCCGGCGCGCCTCGCCCGCCGCGGACTCGCGCGGACGTTCCAGCACCCCGCGCTGCAGCTGCACTCGTCCGTGCTCGAGAACGTGCTCCTCGGCGCCCACACCCGCCTGCCCGGCGGGCCGGCGGAGTGGTCGATCCGGTCGCCGCGCACCTTGCGTTCCGAGCGCGAGCTGCGCACGGAGGCGCGTGCGCTGCTGGAGCGGACGGGCCTCGGATGGGCGGCCGACCTTCCCGCCGACGAGCTCTCGCACGGTCTTCACAAGGGCATCGAGCTGTGCCGTGCCCTCCTCTCGCGACCCCGCCTCCTCCTCCTCGACGAGCCCGCGGCGGGCCTGCCGCACTCCGAGGTCGAGCAGCTCATCGCGACGGTGCGCAGCATCCGCGACGACGACATCACCGTCATCGTCGTCGAGCACCACATGGGCCTGATCGCCGCATTGACCGACCGGGTCGTCGTGCTCGACCACGGGCGCACGCTCATGGAGGGCACGGCCGCTCAGGCTCAGAACGACCCTCGCGTGATCGAGGCCTACATCGGAAAGGATGCGGTCGATGGCGCTGCTTGAACTCGAGAACGTCACCGCGTTCTACGGTCCCGTACAAGTGCTCGACGGCGTCTCGCTGTCGGTGCCCGAGGGCGGCGCCGTCGGCATCCTCGGAGCCAACGGCGCCGGGAAGACCACGACGCTCCGCGCGATCACCGGCGTCGTGCGGGCGGGCGGCAGCATCCGCTTCGACGGCGAGGACATCCGGGGCATGCGCACCGACCGCGTCGCGCGGATCGGCATCGCCCACGTACCCGAGGGGCGGGGGACGCTCGGCTCCCTCACCGTGCGCGAGAACCTCCGCGTCGGGGCCTACCTCCGCAAGGACCGCAAGGCGATCCAGACCGACATCGACTACCTCCTGGAGCTGTTTCCCAACCTGAAGGAGCGGTATCGCTCCAGCGCCTCCGCGCTCTCCGGCGGAGAGCAGCAGATGCTGGCCGTCGCCCGCGCCTTCATGGCCCGGCCCCGGCTGCTGCTCCTCGACGAGGCGTCCCTCGGGCTCGCGCCCAGCACGGCGAAGAACGTGTACGACGCGATCGCCCGACTGCGCGTCGAGTCGGGCATCGCCATGCTCGTCGTCGAGCAGAACGCCAACCTCGCTTTCCGCCTCGTCGACACCGCGACGGTCCTCGAGACCGGCCGCAACGTCCTCACCGGCACCTCGGCCGAGCTCAAGGGCATGGACGAGATCCGACGCGCCTACCTGGGAGGCTGACCGATGGGTACCTTCGTCCAACTCGTCGTCGACGGGCTCTCGATCGGGTCGGTGTACGCCGCCCTCGCTCTCGCGATCGTGCTCGTGAACCAGACGACCGGGCTGATCAACTTCGCGCAGGGCGGCATGGCCGTGCTGTCGGCGTACATCGCGTGGTGGTTCACGGGCTTCGGCGTGCCGCTGATCGTCGCGATCCTCCTGTCGGTGCTGGTCTCGTTCTTCATGGGCGCCGGCATCGAACGCTGGGTGATGCGCCGCTTCGAACGGGGAGACCCCGACACCGCGGTCGTGGTGACCATCGGCGTGCTCACCCTCATCACGGGCATCTGCGGGTGGCTGTTCACCTACAACAACCAGCAGTTCGCCTCGCTCTTCTCGCTCGACACCATCTCGATCCTCGGAGCCTCGGTGAGCGTCCGTTCGCTCGGCACGACGCTCGTGATCGTGGCGATCATGATCGCGCTGCAGGGGCTGTTCCTCGGCACGAAGCTCGGACTCGCTCTCAGGGCCGTCGCGGTGAACCCTCAGTCGGCGTCGTTCTCGGGCCTCCCCGTCGGCCAGCTGCTCATGGTCGGTTGGGGCCTCGCGGCGGTGCTCGGCGCGGTCGCCGGCGCCCTCATCGCTCCGCAACTGACGCTGATGCCGGGAATGATGGACA
>Ga0247732_10000670_pt1 | contig 15251 bp, 14 predicted proteins | sample UWRJL163409C2_FD_180940 | JGI IMG/M metagenome (GOLD analysis project Ga0247732, IMG submission 180940) | Plant litter microbial communities from Arlington Agricultural Research Station in Wisconsin, United States - UWRJ-L163-409C-2 | ecosystem: Environmental > Terrestrial > Plant litter >...
CGCTATCAGGATTCACCCGAGCGGTTCCCCGACCTGCTCGACGGCATCGACCTCGTGATCGAGCCGGGCGAGACCATGGCGCTCGTGGGCCTCACGGGCTCGGGCAAGACGACGCTGACCGCACTCCCGACGCGCCTCTACGACGTCACCGGCGGCTCCGTCTCGCTCGACGGCGTCGATGTGCGCGACCTCGCCCTCGACGAGCTGCGCACGCACATCGCCATGGCCTTCGAAGACGCCACCCTGTTCTCGGCGACGGTCCGCGAGAACGTGCTGCTGGGTCGACCGGATGCGACCGAGGCCGAGCTCGCCGAGGCACTCGACGTGGCGCAGGCGCAGTTCGTCTACGACCTCCCGAACGGACTCGACACCCGCGTGGGCGAAGAGGGCCTGAGCCTGTCGGGCGGGCAGCGACAGCGCCTGGCGCTCGCTCGCGCGGTCGCGGCCCGCCCGTCGGTGCTGGTGCTCGACGACCCCCTGTCGGCCCTCGACGTGACGACGGAGCAGCTGGTCGAGGCGGCGCTTCGCCGGGTGCTCGCGTCCACCACGGCGCTCATCGTCGCGCACCGTCCCTCGACCGTGTCGCTCGCCGATCGCGTGGCCTTGATGCAAGACGGCAGGATCACGGCTGTCGGCACGCACAGCGAACTGATCGCGAACAACGACCACTACCGGTTCGTGATCTCCAGCCTCGACGACCAGGCGCAGAGCCCGTCCCCAGAACCCGCCGCAACGGAGAGTCCCTCATGACCAGCCAGTCCAGCGTCACCGGTACGAGCGGTGAGGAGCGCGACGACTTCTCGCGCGCCGAGAGCCGGCAGATCCGTGCACGCAGCATCCGCCTTCTGGGGTCGCTGCTCGCGCCGCTGAAGGCGCGCCTGGTGCTCGGCATCGTCGTGATCGTCGTGTCGACGGCCGCCCAGGTGGCGGGCCCGGCCCTGATCGCCTTCGGCATCGACAGAGGCCTGCCGGCGTTGATGCAGAACGACTGGATGCCGCTGGCTCTCGCGGGTGGCGCGTATCTGGCGACGGGCATCGTGGGTGCGGCCCTGGTCGCCTGGTTCACGGTTCTCTCGGCACGCATCAGCCAGGCCGTGCTTCTCGACCTGCGTCGGCGGGTGTTCCTCCAGACGCAGCGGCTCAGCCTGGAATTCCACGAGAGCTACACCTCGGGGCGCATCATCTCGCGCCAGACGAGCGACCTCGATTCGATCCGTGAACTGCTCGACTCGGGCATCAACAACCTGGTGCAGGGCGTGCTGTACATGGTCTTCGTCGGAGTGGCGCTGCTGCTCCTCGACCCGCTGAGCGCGGCCGTGCTGGTCGGCTCGCTGATTCCGCTCGCCATTCTCACGAGATGGTTCCAGCTGCGCTCGCAGCGCGTGTTCCGGCAGACGCGCACGGCCTCGGCGAACGTGATCGTCAAGTTCGTCGAGACCATGACGGGCATCCGTGCCGTCAAGGCGTTCCGCACCGAGAAGCGCAACGAGCGCGACTTCGGCGAGCTCGTCGAGGACTACCGTCACGTGAACGCCCGGGTGATCAGCCTCTTCGGCATCTACAACCCCGGACTCGTTCTCATCGGCAACGTGACCGTCGCGGTCGTGCTGCTGGTGGGCGGTCTGCGCGTGTTCGATGGCCAGCTCGCCGTTGGCGCCCTGCTGGCGGTCGTGCTCTACACGCGTCGATTCTTCGACCCGATGGAGGACATGGCGATGTTCTACAACTCCTACCAGTCGGCCGCCGCCGCGCTCGAGAAGATCTCCGGTGTGCTCGAGGAGCGTCCGAGCGTTCCCGACCCGACGCGCCCGATCGACCTGTGGACCTCGAAGGGGCACGTGCGATTCTCCGACGTCGAATTCGCCTACTCCGGCGATCGCGTCATCCTTCCGACGTTCGACCTCGACATTCCCGCCGGCCAGACCATCGCGCTCGTGGGCTCGACGGGCGCGGGCAAGTCCACGCTCGCGAAGTTGGTGTCGCGCTTCTACGACCCCACCACAGGCGAGGTGTCGCTCGACGGCGTCGACCTGCGGGCCCTGCACCCGAAAGACCTGCGCAGGGCCATCGTGATGGTCACGCAGGAGGCCTACCTGTTCTCAGGCACCGTCGCCGACAACATCGCGATCGGCAAGCCCGAGGCGACATTCGACGAGATCAGGGCGGCCGCGCGGGCCGTCGGCGCCGACGCGTTCATCCAGGGCCTGCCGAATGGCTATGAAACCGATGTGAACAAGCGGGGAGGGCGAGTCTCGGCGGGCCAGCGGCAGCTGATCTCGTTCGCGCGGGCCTTCCTGGCCGATCCGGCGGTGCTCATTCTCGATGAGGCCACGGCGTCGCTCGACATTCCGAGCGAGCGACTCGTGCAGGACGCGCTGCAGACCCTGCTCGCCGACCGCACCGCCATCATCATCGCGCACAGGCTGTCGACGGTCGCGATCGCCGACAGGGTGCTCGTGATGGAGCACGGCCGTATCGTCGAGGACGGCACGCCCATGGAGCTCATCGCGGGAACGGGTCGTTTCGCGACCCTGCACGCGTCGTGGCGGGAGTCGCTCGCCTGATCGGGTGAGGCCTACGGAGTCCAGGCGTAGATGGTCTGGCCCGCGACGTAGATGTGCCACGAGCCCGAGCAGGTGATCGCGGCATCCGTGGGGATGGATTCGACCCACCACGTGTCGTCGAGGGCCGGGCTGCTCGCGCTGGCGCACGCCTCGCCGATCGGCGCGGCGAGTGGAGCAGGGATACTGTAGCCGAGGATCTTGGTGTCGTCGGCGGTATCGGTCTTGATGCGGATCGTGGTGGCATCGCCCTGAACGAAGTCGGGCAGGGCGACGGTGCTCTTCGCTCCCGCCGCCTCGGGCTGCGTGGCGTAGATCGCGCTCTCGATGGGCGGGTTGATCGCGTTCGCCAGGGTGCATCCGGAGAGGAGGGCGGTCATGGCGAGGATGGGGGCGGCAACAAGCAGGCGACGCTTCACTGCTGCTCCTTTTCGTTGGCTTGCTGGGCTGTGTTCGGGGGTTCCGTCGGAATCCACCGTGCTACAGCGTAGTCGACGCGGTACCCCGAGCCTGTCGACGTGCGCACGAGTGGTGTGCCCTCGGCGACATAGTGTTCATGAGCCCGGGCCTCGTTTCCCGTCGGCGGATGTCCGCCGGCCCGCAGCACGCGCCACCAGGGGTGGCCGGAACCCGACTGCCGCATGACCGTGCCCACGGCCCGGGATGCCCGAGACCCGAGCATGGCGGCGACATCGCCGTAGCTGAGAACCCTGCCCGGAGGGATCGAGTCGACGAGGTCGAGCACGTCGAGGGCGAACTCGCTGCCCGTGGAGGGCGATCCTGCCATCGAGAGAGGCTCAGAGAGAAAGGGCGGCGATGGTCTCGCCGTACTGCGTCTCTCCGATGCTCGTGAAGCCCAGGCGGTAGAAGAACGCCTCCGGTCCGTCTTCACCCGGTTCGAACATCACGGTGATTCGGTCGTAGCCGCGCGAGCGTGCCTCATCGGCCAGGGACAGCACGGCGAAGCGGCCCACACCCCTGCCCTGCGCGGTGGCGGCGACGTTGATGCTCCAGATGCAGCCCTTGAACTCCTCGTGATCGCTCTCGGGATCGAAGTTGCCCTGGATGAACCCGACCACCTCGTCGTCGTCGAGCACCACGCGGGGCCACGCGGTGATGGGGTTGACGTAGGCCTCGGCGATGGAGTGGGAGACGGGCGCCACGTACTGCTCCTGACCCGGTTTGAGCGTGAGCGAGTTCGCCGCCACGATGTTGCTCGCCGACAGCTCAACCAGTCTCAGTTCACCCATGGGGCAAGGTTAACCCGATGCGGTGCACCTCGCCACCTTCATCTCCACGACGAGATATATATCTCGACGTCGAGATATATCGGTGAGCGGCTAAGCTGATGAACAGTCCGTCAAACACGCGAAGGAGTGGCCGTTGTCCAAGATCAAGGTTGAAGGAACCGTCGTCGAACTCGACGGAGACGAGATGACACGAATCATCTGGCAGGCGATCAAGGACACCCTGATCCACCCCTACCTCGACATCGATCTCGAGTACTACGACCTCGGTATCGAGAACCGTGACGCGACCGACGACCAGGTCACGATCGACGCGGCCCACGCCATCCAGAAGCACGGCGTCGGCGTGAAGTGCGCGACGATCACGCCCGATGAGGCGCGCGTCGAGGAATTCGGCCTCAAGAAGATGTGGAAGTCGCCGAACGGCACCATCCGCAACATCCTCGGCGGCGTCATCTTCCGCGAGCCCATCATCATCTCCAACATCCCCCGCCTGGTGCCCGGATGGAACAAGCCGATCATCATCGGCCGTCACGCGTTCGGCGACCAGTACCGCGCCACCGACTTCGTCTTCAAGGGCAAGGGCAAGCTCACGGTCGAGTTCACGCCGGAAGACGGCTCCGAGCCGATGAAGTTCGAGGTCTACGACGCGCCCGACGACGGCATCGCGCAGGTTCAGTACAACCAGGACGCGTCGATCCGCGACTTCGCACGGTCGAGCCTCAACTACGGCCTCAGCCGCAACTACCCCGTCTACCTGTCGACGAAGAACACCATCCTCAAGGCCTACGACGGTCGCTTCAAGGACATCTTCGAGGAGATCTTCCAGGCAGAGTTCAAAGAGAAGTTCGACGCCGCCGGCCTCACCTACGAGCACCGCCTCATCGACGACATGGTCGCATCGGCCATGAAGTGGGAGGGCGGCTATGTCTGGGCCTGCAAGAACTACGACGGCGACGTGCAGAGCGACACCGTGGCCCAGGGCTTCGGTTCGCTGGGCCTGATGACGAGCGTGCTGAGCGTTCCGGACGGCTCGGTCGTCGAGGCGGAGGCCGCGCACGGCACGGTCACCCGGCACTACCGCATGCACCAGCAGGGCAAGCCCACGTCGACGAACCCCATCGCCTCGATCTACGCGTGGACGCGTGGACTGTCGCACCGCGCCAAGCTCGACGACAACCCCGCGCTGGCGCAGTTCGCCGAGACTCTCGAAGACGTCGTCATCAAGAGCGTCGAGGCGGGGCACATGACGAAGGACCTCGCGCTGCTCGTGGGCCCTGAGCAGAAGTGGGAGACCACGGAGGAGTTCCTCGACACGCTCGACAAGAACCTGGCCGCGCGTCTGGCATAGTCCCGAGCTCGCGTCTCGACGGCGCCCCGCCTCCGAACCTCGGAGGCGGGGCGCCGTTGTCATTGTTACGACCTCGTAAACATCGACGCCCGTGAGAAGAAACGTCTTGTTCTTTGTTTGTTCGTAAGCTTTACTAACAAACATGACTGCATCGGAAGTGCAGCGAGGCTCTTCCCGTTCCGCGTCGGCGTACCCGCCGCGTATCGCACAGGGCCTCGCTCAGGGCAGGGCCCTGCGGCCCAACGGCAAGATCGTTCCGGGCGACGCCCGGGGCCACAACCTCTCGCTCGTGCTCCAGACGCTCTACCGCTCGGGCACCCAGAGTCGCGCGGACATCGCCCGGGTGACCGGGCTCACCCGGGTGACCGTCTCGGCCCTGGTCGCCGAGCTCATGGCCGACGGTCTCGTGCTCGAGCTGGGCCAGCGGGAGGACGCACGGCCGGGGAAGCCGGCCACCCTCATCGATCTGAACCGCGCCGGTTTCCAGATCATCGGGCTCGACCTGTCCGAGCACGCCGTCTTCCGCGGAGCCGTTCTCGACCTCGACGGAAACATCCTTGCGCGCTCCGAGGTGGCCCTCGAGCACAGGGTCGGCGAGGCAGCCCTGGCCCTCGTCGTCGACCTCACCCGTCGACTCGTCTCGGCGTCGACCGCGCCCCTGCTCGGCATCGGCGTCGGCTCGCCCGGCGTCGTCGACCTGGGCGGCGTCGTGCTGACCGCGCCGAACCTGGGCTGGGCCGACGTCGCCCTCCAGCAGACTCTCGCCGACGAGTTCGGGGTCGGTGTGATCGTGGCGAACGACGCGAACGCGGCCGTCCTGGCCGAGCACAGCTTCGGCGACGCCGACAGCGACGCGATGCTCGTGAAGGTCGGCCACGGTGTCGGCGCCGGGCTCCTGCTCGGCGGCACGCCCCTCTTCGGATCGCGCTTCGCGGCCGGCGAGATCGGCCACGTCGTCGTCGGCACCGACGGGGGAGCAACCTGCGTGTGCGGCAAGGTGGGGTGCCTCGAGACGTGGCTGAGCATCCCGAACCTCACGGCGAAACTGGCCGACAGCGAGCCGGCCGATCGGAATGCCGTCCTGGTCGAGGCCGGGCAGCGCCTGGGCATCGCCCTGGCCCCGGTGGTCGGCGCACTCAACCTGAGCGAGATCATCCTCAGTGGCCCCACAGAACTTCTCGACGGTGTGCTCGCCCAGGCGACCGTCGAGACGCTCCGCAGCAGGACGATGGCCGAGTTCCACGGCTTTCTCACGCTGCGGATGACCGCGCTCGGGCAGGACATCGTTCTGCGCGGCGCGGCCGTCATGGTTCTCTCCGACTCCCTCGGGGTGTCGTAGAGCGGCCCTGCACCACCCACGGCCGTCGGTGCCCACCGCAGGCCGCGCATTCACATCAGCCCTAGGAAAAGGACAAGACAATGAGGAAGAAGATACTCGCCGCCGTCGGCATCGGCATGGCGGCGGCTCTGGCGCTCTCCGGATGCTCCGGCTCGTCGAGCGGATCGGACGACGGCGCCGACATCCGCGTCTGGCTCGTCGGTACGGACACGCCCGACGAGGCCCGCGACTACCTGAAGACGACCTTCGAGGCGGAGAACCCGGGCTCGACGCTCACGATCGAGGAGCAGGCCTGGACCGGCCTGGTCGACAAGCTCACGACCAATCTCTCGGGCAGCGACAGCCCCGACGTGGTCGAGGTGGGCAACACGCAGGCGGCCGCATTCACGTCGGCGGGCGCCTTCCTCGACCTCACCGACAAGTACGAGGAGCTCGGCGGCGACGACCTGCTCCCCGGGTTCGTCGAGGCGGGATCGTACGACGGCAGCTTCTATGCCGCCCCGTACTACTCGGGCGCCCGTCTGGTCTTCTACAAGAAAGACCTGTACGCAGCGGCCGGCCTGAGCGTGCCGACCACCCTCGACGAGTACGTGGCCAACGGCAAGGCGCTCGCGGCGGCGAATCCCGGCGTCTCGGGCATCTACTTCCCCGGCCAGGACTGGTACAACGCCCTTCCCTACATCTGGGAGGCCGGCGGAGACATCGCGGTGAAGGACGGCGACTCGTGGAAGGCCTCGTTGTCGAGCCCCGAATCGATCGCGGGCCTCGAGATGATCCAGGACGTGATGACGACCGCCTCGAACGCTCCCAAGGACGGCAATGAGACGAGCCCCGAGGTGCCGTTCTGCGCCGGCGAGGTCGCCCAGCTCTCGGCTCCGAGCTGGGTCAAGGGATCGATCCTCGCCCCGCTCGACGCCGAGGCGCCGGGCTGCCCCGACCAGGAGAGCAACCTGGGCGTGTTCGCCCTGCCGGGTGCCGACGGCGGCGCGGCGAAGGTCTTCGCCGGAGGATCGAACATCGCGGTGGCCGCCAAGAGCGCTCACCCGGAGCTCGCCACCGCCGCCCTGGAGATCATGCTGAGCGACGACTACCAGACGATCCTCGGCAAGGCCGGCCTCGTGCCGGCGCGAGTGTCGCTCGCCGACACCGTCGGGACCGACGAGGTCGCCCAGGCCATCGCATCCGCCGCGACCAACGCGAAGCTGACGCCCGCCAGCCCGAAGTGGGCCGACGTCGAGGCGGCCGGTGTTCTGCAGGACTTCTTCGTGAAGATCGGGCAGGGCGGAGACGTGACCGAGCTGGCGACCGAGGTCGACAAGAAGATCGACGACATCCTGGCCGGCTAGACGCCGACGACGACAGTGGTGGTGGTCGACGCGGCAACGTCGGCCACCACCAGCCCAATGCAGGTGATCGCCCTAGGAAAAGGGAAGCATCACAGCACCCTCCGATCGTAGTAGGAGCAGCACATATGTCGACCCACAGCCCGGCCCTCGAGGTCGCGCCCGGCGGGGCCGACGGATCGCGCCAGGTGGCGCCCGTCCCGCCAGAACCCCCGCGCCCTGTGCGCAGACGACGACAGTCCGCGCGGATGGCCCCGATGGTCCTCCTGATTCCCGCGTCGCTCGTTCTGATCGTGGTGATCGGGTACCCGCTGCTGCAGCTGGTGATCATGTCATTCCAGGAGTTCGGCCGCGAGCAGGTCTTCGGCAAGCCGGCGCCGTTCGTCGGCCTCGACAACTACGTGCGGGTGCTCACCGACTCGCAGTTCTGGGCCGTGCTGGGGCGCAGCGTCGCCTTCGCCGCGGTGAACGTGGTGGTCACGATGCTGATCGGAACACTCATCGCGCTTCTGCTCACCCGGCTGAACAAGGGGTTCAAGCTGCTGGTCTCGGTCGGGCTGCTGCTCGCGTGGGCCATGCCGGCGCTCACCGCCGTGATCGTGTGGGGGTGGATGTTCGACACGCAGTACGGCGTCGTGAACTACGTCCTCGGCATGGTCACCGGGCAGGACCTGCACGGCAATTCGTGGCTCAGCAATCCGCTCAGCTTCTTCCTGGTGGCGACGATCATCATCACGTGGCAGTCGGTGCCCTTCGTGGCCTTCACGATCTACGCGGGCCTCACCCAGGTGCCCGACGAGGTGCTCGAGGCTGCCCAGCTCGACGGCGCGAACGGGCCGAAACGGTTCTTTCTGGTGACCTTCCCCTATCTCAGGTCGATCTTCCTCGTCGTCACCGTGCTGCAGGTGATCTGGGACCTGAGGGTGTTCACCCAGATCTACGCACTGCAGGGCATCGGGGGAATCCGCGAGCAGACGTCGACCCTGGGCGTGTACATCTACCAGACGTCGCTCGGCACGGGCGACTACGGCGCCGGCGGGGCCATCGCCGTGATCATGGTGGTCATCATGATGGCCATCTCCCTCTACTACGTGCGCCAGAGCATCAAGGACGAAGAACTGTGACCCGCAAGCGCCTCGACAGCCTCCTCCTCGGAGCGGCCGCCGTCATCGTCTTCGTCTTCTCGGTCTTCCCCGTCTACTGGATGATCAACACCTCCCTGCAGCCCAACAATCAGATCCGCACGGTCGTGCCCAACTTCGTTCCGACGAAACTCACGCTGCGCAACTACGAGACGGTGCTCTTCGACACCACGAGATCCGACTTCATGCCGGCACTCGGCAACTCGCTGATGGTGACCATCTCCACCGTGGTGATCGCCCTGGTCTTCGCGTTCCTCGCGTCGCTCGCGGTCACCCGGTTCCGGTTCCGCAGCCGCAAGGGATTCATCCTGGCGATCCTCATCATCCAGATGATCCCGGCCGAGGCCATGATCGTGTCGACCTATCGGGTGCTCGACAGCTGGAGCCTGCTCAACACGATCGCGGGCCTGACCCTCGTCTACGTCGCGACCGTGCTGCCATTCACCATCTGGACCCTGCGCGGCTTCGTCAACGGCATACCGATCGACCTCGAGGAGGCGGCGATGATCGACGGATGCTCGCGCACGGGTGCGTTCTGGAAGATCACCTTCCCCCTTCTCGCGCCGGGCCTCGTCGCCACCGGCGTCTTCGGCTTCATCCAGGCGTGGAACGAGTTCCTGCTCGCCCTCGTCGTGAACTCCCGGCCGGAGATGATGACGCTGCCCGTGTGGCTGCGCACCTTCCAGGTCGCGACCGGTACCACCAACTGGGCGGCCATCATGGCGGGCTCGACGCTGATGGCGATCCCCGTGGTGATCTTCTTCCTGGCCGTGCAGGGCCGTATGACGGGCGGGCTCGTCAGCGGGGCGGTGAAGGGATGATGCGCCACGAGGTCCTGGGCACGCTGCTTCCCGGATTCGCCGGCACCGAGCTGCCCAACTGGCTGCGTTCCCTGCTGGCCGACGGCCTCGCGGGCGTGTGTCTGTTCGGCGAGAACGTCTCGTCGCGCGACCAGCTTCGTCGGCTGACCGACGACATCCGATCGGCGAACCCGAGGGCGCTCATCGCCATCGACGAAGAGGGCGGAGACGTGACGCGCCTCTACGCCGACACTGGCTCGCCCTTCGCCGGCAACGCGCTGCTGGGCCGCATCGACGACGTCGAGCTCACCCGATCGGTGGGTGAGAGGGTCGGCGCAGAGCTCCGCGCTGCAGGCGTCAACCTCGATTTCGCACCGGATGTCGACATCAACTCGAACCCGGACAATCCGGTCATCGGGGTGCGCAGCTTCGGCGCCTCCGCCGACCTCGTGTCGAGGCACGGCGCCGCATGGACGCGGGGACTGCAGTCCCAGGGCATCGCCGCCAGCATCAAGCACTTCCCCGGTCACGGCGACACGAGCCAGGATTCGCACCTCGCCCTTCCCGTCATCGACGTGTCGCTCGACGAGCTGCGCACGCGGGAGCTGGAGCCGTTCCGCGCGGCGGTCGCAGCAGGCGCGGCGACCGTGATGACGAGCCACATCCTGCTTCCCCGAATCGACGCGCAGAACCCGGCGACCTTCTCGGCGGCGATCCTCGGCGGCATCCTGCGCCGGGAGCTGGGCTTCTCGGGCGTCGTCGTCTCGGACGCGCTCGACATGGCGGGGGCGAGCGGCGAGACGGGCATCCCCGTCGCGGCGTCACGCGCCATCCAGGCCGGCTGCGACCTGCTCTGCATCGGCACGCGCAACACCGCCGCGCAGCTCGAGCAGATCGTGGCCGGCATGATCGAGGCGGTCGATCGGGGCGAGCTCGACGAGCGTCGGCTCTCGGATGCCGCGGGCCGGGTGAGCGATCTCGCCGGCTCGGTCGTCGTGGAGCCGGATGCGCAGGGCCCCGTCCCCGACGCGGCGCTCGCACATCCTCCACTCGCGGACGCGTTCGACGTCTCGTCGTCGGCGGAACGCTTCCTGGCCTCATCGACGCATGCCCTCGTGCTTCGGATCGATACGGAGGCGAACATCGCCGTCGGCGACTCTCCCTGGGGCCCGTTCGGCCCCGGCGAGGTCGTCGACGCGGTGAGCATCGACGCCGATGGGATTGAGGCTGCCCGCGGGCTCGACCCGGATCGACCGGTCATCGTGATCGGCCGCGACAACCACCGCCGCCCCTGGGTCGTCGATCTGGTCGACGGGCTGCGTCGGCGACACTCATCCGTGCTCGTCGTCGACATGGGGTGGCCCGGCGACGATCGGGGGTACGCCGACATCGCGACCTTCGGAGGATCGCGCCTCGTGAGCGCAGCCCTCGCCGATATGCTCGAGCGCGCCACCGCAGCACCACTGAACGGAGAGACCCGATGAGGCTCGGACTAGACATCGGCGGCACCAAGACCGACGCCGTGGCCATCGACGAGCGAGGCGACATCGTGGCCCGCCTGCGCATACCGACCGGGTTCGGGGCCGACGCCGTCGTCGACACGGCCGTCTCGGCGCTCGAGCAGCTGGCGCAGCTCACCGCCACCCCGCTGTCGGCGTTCTCGAGCGTCGGCATCGGCATCCCGGGCACCGTCGACACGGAAGGGGGCATCGTGTCGCACGCGGTCAACCTGGGCGTCGACGAGCTCGAACTCGCGCGAGACCTGCGGCTGCGACTGGGCGTCGATGTGCAGGTCGAGAACGATGTGAAGGCCGCGGCGCTCGGGGCCTTTCGGCTGCTGTTCCCGCCGCAGGGCGACGGCGGCGATCGACACTCCATGGCCTATCTGAACCTGGGCACCGGCCTGGCGGCCGGTCTCGTGCTGGGAGGCGAGCTGTGGCGGGGGTCGCGGGGCACCGCGGGCGAGATCGGACACATCCCGGTCGACCCGTCGGGGGCCCTGTGCCCGTGCGGTCAGCGAGGGTGTCTCGAGACCGTCGCATCCGGATCGGCGATCGCCCGACAGTGGCCGAGCGACGACGCCCTGCCCGTGCTCTCCCTGCTCGCCGCCGCCCGGGCCGGCGACCCGGGCGCCACGGCCATCCATCGCTCGCTCGTCGAGAATGTCGCCGCGGCCGTGCGCATCCTGGTTCTCACCGTCGACGTCGAGGCCGTCGTGATCGGGGGAGGGCTCAGCCACCTCGGCGAGCCCCTGCTCGACGACATCCGCGCCGTGCTCGGGGGCTGGGCCCTCGACTCCCCGTTCCTCGCCTCGCTCGAGCTGCCCGGCCGCGTGCAGTTCGTGCCCGACGACTTTCCCGTGGCCGCCGTGGGGGCGGCCCTGGTCGGACGTCCGCTCGCGCTCGCCGAGGAGGTGTGACATGGCCGAGGTCGTGATCGTCGACTCGGTCGGGTCGGCCGGTGAGGTCGCGGCCGACGTGGTGCAGCGACTCGTCGCCGAGCGGCCGGATGCGGTGCTGGGACTCGCTACGGGATCGACGCCCGTGCCCCTCTACCGAGCGCTCGAACGGCGCGTGGCGGCCGGCGGACTCGACCTCTCGCGGCTTCGGGGCTTCGCGCTCGACGAGTACGTCGGGCTGCCGGAAGGCCATGAGCAGAGCTATGCCTCCGTTCTCCGGCGCGAGGTCGTCGAGCCGCTGCGGCTCGATGCGAGCGCGGTACATGTTCCCGACGGGCGCCCGCAGGATATCGAGACGGCCGGCGCCCGCTACGAGGCGCAGCTCGAGGAGGCCGGGGGGATCGACCTCCAGATCCTCGGCCTCGGAACCGACGGTCACATCGGCTTCAACGAGCCGGGGTCGTCGTTCGCGTCGCTCACCCGCGTGAAGACCCTCACCGAGCAGACCCGCCGCGACAACGCGCGCTTCTTCACGTCGCCTCGCGAGGTGCCGATGCACTGCATCACGCAGGGGGTCGGCACCATCCTGCGGGCCAGGCACCTGCTGCTGCTGGCCTTCGGGGAGGGCAAGGCCGAGGCGCTCGCGGCCGCGGTCGAAGGCCCGCTCACGGCGAGCGTTCCGGGCTCCGCGATCCAACTGCACGCGAGGGTGACGGTCGTCGTCGACGAGGCCGCGGCATCCGGCCTCGCCCGCGCCGACTACTACCGGTACGCCTGGGCCAACAAGCCGTCCTGGCAGGCCGTCTGAGCTGGGGCTCCCGACGCGCCATGCGCCCTAGGCGAGTCGCTCGCCGTCGGCGAAGACGTCGGTCGCGTGCCAGTCGGCGTCGAGCAGCACCGCGTCGGCCGCATAGCCCGTGCGCAGGTATCCGAGTCGCTCGTCGAGGCCGAGCGCGCGCGCGGGACTGGCCGTGAGGGCGCGCACGGCCAGCACAGGATCGATGTTCGCGCGTTCGATCGCGATACGCAGTGCGGTATCGAGCGTGAGGGTCGACCCGGCGAGCGTCTGCGTGCCGCTCAGCACGGCCTCACCCTCCACGACCGTCACATCGAGCGAGCCCAGCCGGTACTCCCCGTCGTGGGATGCGGCCGCGGCCATGGCGTCGGAGACGAGGAGCACGCGCTGCGACGCGGCAACGAAGCAGAGGCGCGCGACGTCGGGATGCACGTGCACACCGTCGAGGATGAGCTCGAGCGCCACGCGTGGGTCGTCGAAGGCCGCCACGACGGGGCCGGGTGCGCGGTGGTGGATTCCGGGCATGGCGTTGAACGCGTGCGTCAGCACCGTCGCGCCGCGGTCGAACGCCTGCCTCGTGAGCTCGAGCCCGGCATCCGTGTGCCCGACGGCCACGACGACCCCCGCGGCCACGAAGCGGTCGATCGCGTCGAGGGCGCCGGGCAGTTCGGGCGCGATCGTGATCTGCCTGAGGGTGCCGCCGGATGCCTCCAGAAGCATCTCGACGGCGGCCGGGTCGGGATGCGCCAGATGATCGGGATCGTGGGCGCCACGGTGCCGGGGCGACAGGAACGGTCCCTCCAGGTGGGACCCGAGCACGAGCGGGTCGCGCCCGGTGAGCTCGGCCACATGCCGGAGGCTCGCGACCAGGTCGGGGAGGGGATTCGACACCAGGCTCAGCACCGACCGGGTGGTGCCGTGCGCGCGATGCGCGTCGAGGGCGATGCGCATGGCGTCGGGGCCGTCGTCGAAGGACGCGCCGCCGCCGCCGTGGCCGTGCACGTCGACGAATCCCGGAGTCACCCACCTGCCGCGGGCGTCGACGCGCTCCTCGGCGGGAATCGACGGGGCCAGCGCCTGCCAGGCCGAGCCGGTGCCGGTCGCTGCGATGGTGTCGCCGGCGAACACCATCCAGAAGTCGTCGAGGATGCCGTCGGCGTCGAGCTTGCGCGCGCCGTGCAGCAGCATCAGCGGAGCTCTTTGCGCCCGGAGACCACGCCGCTGACCGCGGCCGCGATGCCGAAGACCACCGCGACGATGGGCTGCCCGAGCATGAGCCAGGCCAGCGCAGCAGACCCCATGATGAGGATCTCGATGAGCGCCTTGCCGAATGCATCGAGCCGCACGACGGCGCGCGGAGAACGGAAGAGGGCCCACAGCAGGATGGCGAACAGGGGCGTCGCGACGCAGAGCACCACGTTGAGCCATGGACCCGGCCACGCCAGGAATCCCCAGATGCCGAGGCTGACGAAGGCGAACAGTTCGAGGATGAACCGAATCACCTCGGCGATGCCGATCCGGTCGGGAGCTGTCTCTGTCTGCTGAGTCACGGTTCCAGCGTACCGACCGCGTCAGCGGAAGATGATCGTGCGGGCGCCGTCTTGAAGCACGCGATGCTCCGAGAACCACTTGACCGCCTGGGTGAGGGTGCGGCTCTCCTCGTCCTGGCCGATGGAGACGAGCTCGGAAGCGGTGCGGGAGTGGTCGACGCGCACGACGTTCTGCTCGATGATGGGCCCCTCGTCGAGGTCGCTCGTCACGAAGTGGGCGGTGGCGCCGATGAGCTTCACCCCGCGGGCGTGCGCCTGCTTGTAGGGGTTCGCGCCCTTGAAGCCGGGCAGGAACGAGTGGTGGATGTTGATGGCCCGGCCGGCGAGTGCGGCGCATAGCTCGGGCGACAGGATCTGCATGTATCGCGCGAGCACCACGAGTTCGATGTCGTTCTGCTCGACCACATCGAGCACGCGACGCTCGAACGCGGCCTTGCTCTCGGCATCCGTCACCGGAAGGGATTCGAAGGCCACCCCGTAGAACCCGGCGAGTTCGGCGAGGACCGTGTGGTTGCTCAGCACGAGCGGGATGTCGACGGCGAGCTGGCCGGCGCGCTGGCGGAACAGCAGGTCGTTGAGGCAGTGCGCAGCCGTGGAGCCGAGGACCAGGGTGCGCAGCGGGCGGCCGACGACGTCGAGCTGCCAGTCCATGTCGTAGCGCTCGATGACCGGGGCCAGGGCCTGCTCGAAGACGGAGCGCTCGGACTCGGACTCGACCTGGAGG
>Ga0247732_10000671_pt1 | contig 15247 bp, 16 predicted proteins | sample UWRJL163409C2_FD_180940 | JGI IMG/M metagenome (GOLD analysis project Ga0247732, IMG submission 180940) | Plant litter microbial communities from Arlington Agricultural Research Station in Wisconsin, United States - UWRJ-L163-409C-2 | ecosystem: Environmental > Terrestrial > Plant litter >...
AGTCTCCATTACTAAAACCAAGCAAAGTCCATTTAAATCCGTTCGATCTTATTAATAACAATCCTGATGGTGATTCAATCTGCATTTGTAAACCTCTCGTCAAACTACCCATACTGTCCTCGGGCAACACAACACAATCAATTATAAATATTTTTTCATCCGTACTTAATGCAGTTGTTGAACTTATCGCCTCACGTCTTGCGGTTTCAATAGTAAAAGGATCTCTTATGTGTCCAATATCAACTTTTAACGGATCATCAACCTTTGTATTAGGCATTAAAAATTGAGCCTGAGTATGAAATGCATCAACTGTATTTTGCTCTTCCCTGTCTTGCTCATATGTTTTATAACCATAATCTAAGCTGATAATCTTGAACCTGTCGTTAAATTTTCTTTCAAATTTCACATTAGGAACTTGCAAAAAAGTACCCATATCAATGTTTCGGTAAAAATCAGGATATTGAAATAAAACAACCTTATCGCCATTTATCTGATAATCCATATTGACCTCTTTCAAGTCGTTCATTTCATCTTTGAAAACAAAATTTAAAGGAACATTATTTTTTTGTCTGATAAGGTTTCCGTTAAATATATATTGGTTCTTAAATTCACCAATACTTATATCCTCTGATTCCAATTCCAAACCCGATGTTGATTTAACACCCTGATATAGAAAATCAAAATAAGGTATTCCATCAATAACGCTGTCTATTTCTGTAGATGTAAGATCAATTGTAATTTTGCTTTGTGAAACAGTACCATTAACATCACAATCAGCAATCCCCAAAACTCCCCAATATATCCAAACCGATTCCCCTGCCAATAATTCAGGTATCAAATAAGTATAAGTATCGTTTACGTTTACTGTCTTTTCTGTTCCCGATGCCCACGTGTCATTGTACAATGTTATTCTTTTGGGGTTTCCTGCATCAGCATCGTAATTCTCGCCATAAATCAAATATAGGAATACAACCCCGCTACCTTCTAAAGCTCCTTGAGTAACCTGATAAATCATTTGTTGCGTGATGGTAACGCTTATAACGCTTAGTTGGTTCTTGGCGGTCAATACCTTGAAATTAGTATCAAATATTTCGTCGTTAAAATCAAATCCTGTTGCCGTTGGCTGAAATACCGTATATGTGTCCTGAACTTGTGATTTAGTTATGAATGATGCAAAATTAAATCCAGTAACTTGCTTCAATGGGTCTTGAGAATCCTCAAAAATTCCATCTCCCTGATTTGTCCACTCGCTTATCTGTTTAACTGGTTTCGCTTTTAGCAATACTTTCGTTTTAGTTAGTGGAATTTGAGGATTTCCGAAAGTGTCAGTAGTAGAAAAAACATCTGCTTTGATATCTCTTTTCCTCTCTATAAGTGCCTTGTTAGTGTTTTGGACAATTGAGCATTTGAAATTAGAATAACCATCAGTTGTGCTTTCAGGCACATCAAATTCACCCATAACGAAATCAACATTATTTCTACTTAGGATATAATTTATTTTAGTTTCAGATCCTTTTTCCCTTACAGCCTCAAATATCAAATCCAATCTATGGGATAGATAATCTATTATTGTACCATCAATCAGCGTTTGTGGAAAATCTGTTTTTTCTCCATATACATTGCCAAACTCCAAATCAATTTCCTCTGCACCAATTTCCTTATCTCTGCCAAATCCATTGGTACGTTGTTTTATCTTGAATGAAAAGCTATCAAAGTTTAATGGTTCGGTAATTTCAACACGTCCATAATTTGGCTCTACAAAATCCAACCAATGTCTTAAAGAATCGTCGTAAAGTGGGTTATTTGCCATTATCTTATATCAAATCTTCTGTTTAGTCTTTCGGTTCTTTTTGCTCCTTCAATTTCAAATAATCTTATTCCTTTTTTATCTATGGTAAGCAATGGCTTGGTAGCATTTTTAATGTTTTTAGATAATGTTGAAATACCGTTATCAAAATCACTTTTGCTTAACCCTGTAGGACCTCCAAAAGCAAAATTACGCATTACATTTGGATTAAATGAAATACCCCTTTCTGATAAAATGTTACCCCAGGCATTTTCTTTGGCTTTCCATTGTTCGGGTGTAAATATTTCTGTTCCTGCTGGTGCATTCATAAGCACATTCCTCCCATGTGGTTTAATAACTTTTCCATCAGGAGTAACAATGGTTTCTTTATAACTGTTGCCTTTGGCGTCATTTACCATCATAATACCGCCTTTGTGAGTTCCTCCCTCAAAGAATTGAGGTATAGGTTGAGCTTGAACTATTCCCGCTTGTAATGCTCCTATTAACCCAATTGCAATGGACAATGGGACGTTTGGAGGTGTAGACGTCAAAGCGGATACAACACCTTGTGCCGTGTTTATCAATATATTAAAAACAGCAATCCTTTTTTGAGCTTCAGCCTCTCTCCTTTGAATTTCTCTTTTTCTCCTGTCATATTCCGTTGTGATTCTCTCTTGGGCCGTTGTGCTGTCTCCTGCAAACTTTACAGCAACTTCTTTTTGCATTTCCAACCTCCTGTATTCAGCATCAAAATTTTGTTGTGATGCTTGGTTGATAAAATTAAAAGCTTCCTTCGCAACTTCAGAAATAGCCAAAAATGTTACTGCAAATTTTTCTTTCAATGTATCCGCACCCATTAATAATTTATCAAAAGTGCCGTCAAAGAACTTTTGTAAACTACCTAATCCTGCATCTGCTAAAAAAGAATCTGAAAATGATTTTATATAATCATCCGTAGCTTTTTGCAATTCAATCAATGCTAACCTTTGTGCTTCTGTTGCTTCTGTTTCATTTTCCAAAGCCTCAGTTGCTTTTTTGGCGGATTCCTCTAATTGTTTTTGAGCATCAGGAGCAGTACTTACAATTCCCCTAGAAGTTGGTCTTAAAGTTTCTAATTCTGTTTTACGATTATTATATTTTTCAATGTCTTTTAGTGTAGATGCGTGGTAATCTAATAAAGCCTCTTTTTCTTTTAGTTGATTACCCTTGGATAATCTTAAATCTTCCTTGTATTGATTAGCTAACATTTGCATCCTCACAACTCTATGCAATTCTAAAGCCGTTAACCGCTCCTGATAAAACATATCTTCATTTTCCAATGTCTTATCAATAGTAATCAATCTTAATTCTAGCTCCTTTTGAGAATTTGTAAATAACAACCTTTGACGTTCTTCCTCTTTTTTTGCTAAAGCATCTTTTTCTTTTTGAGTTAATTCAATTACTTTTTTATTTTTCTTTTCAACATTTCCTGAAATCAATTTGTTTGCCTCGTCAATTATAGCAACCTGTTCAGCTAATTGTTTGTATAAATCTTCTTTTTTAATTAAATCTAATCTTTTTGTACCGTCTCCGCCTATTAATAATTGAGATAATCTATCTCTTCCTTCGAATTTTTTTATGTCTTCATCTATTTTTTGACTTATTGCGCCAAACTCCCACATAAGAGCATTATAATTTCTTTCTGCTACAGTTTTTATACTTTTTGCAATTTCTTTATCATCACCAGTTCCTATAAGGTTTTCTAATTGAGTTTTAAAAAGTCCTTTTCCTGTGTCCAATCCCTGTGTTTTAGCCTTTTCAAACAAATCATTCCAAGAAGTATTTAATCTTCCTAATCCTTTTAAGGCAGAATTTGTACCGTCAACAAAGAAAGCGAAAAACTCAGTCACAGCTCCATCACCTTCATTTATACTTCTTATAAAATTTGTCCATGAATTTGATAGCCTTGTAGTTGATGCATTTAGACTTTCAACACGATTAAGGTTTTCAATACCATAGGCTTTCTCAAGCTCTTTTGCGAATGCTGGTAAAACTTCGGCCGCCAACACTTTCCCGTCTTTCAAAAGTTTATTCAATTCAACCTCTGTAACCCCCATTGATTTAGCTAAAATACCAAAAGCACCCGGCAACCTCTCTGATAATTGGCCCCTTAATTCCTCAGCCTGTATAGTTCCTTTTGACAACATCTGAGTTAAAGCTAAAAACGCCCCCTCCTGTTGTTCAACAGATAATCCCATTGCCCCTGATGCCTTGGCTATACTTTCAAATATGCCCTCAATTTCCTGCCCTGAAAGCTTATCTTTTGCGGAAACATAAAACTGAGTATAAGATTTGGTAAGTTCTTTTATGCCTACTCCATATTGTTCTGAAACCCTTGAAATAAACGACTGCGCACGTGCGAAATCTTCCTGAGTTCCTATGACTTGTTTTAATGCCAAGTCTAAAGACTGTAATTCCCTTGTTTGGTTGAAAATATCCTTTGTAATTGAGGCTATTAGTCCAATTCCTGCACCAATACCAAAAGCACCCAGCAATTCGCTAAATCCCCTTGCAATTTGAGGATAGTTACCAACATTTCTGTTGAATCTACCAACGGCTCTATCGGCTAATGTAACACGGTTGTTTAGATTATTAAATTCACGTTGTGCATTTCGTAACTCCGCATTATATTGTCTTTGGGTTTGGGTTGCGATTCGGCCCCTTGCTACCAAATCCTGCACGCGTCTTGATGCTTCTGCGTGCTGAGCATTCAAACGACCATAAGCACCAGCCAATTGTGAATTAATACGAGCCTGTTCTAATGCGTTTCTATTTAGAATTCGTTGGTTTACAATTTCTTCGGCCGTTGCCTGATTACCTCTTTGTCTTTCAGTATTTAACTGTCTTAAATTGGCAGTTTCATTCGTTATATTGGTTGCGTTGTTCCTGTTGTTAGTGGAATTATTATTAAACCCAGCAGGACTATTTATTTGGCTTATATTCCTGCTAGCCGTCAATGCATCCTGAGCAAGTTTTAAAACGGCTTCCTGTGCTTTCCTTGTCTCAATGGCAAGGTCTTTCATTTGCTTTAACGCTTCAGGCGTTATGGTTACGTCAATTGGATTTGCCATTTTTAATTATGTTTTGCTTTTTCTTCCATTAATTTGCCTATTTCAATCCATTCTGCTACGGTTATTTCTTTTGGATTTAACCTATATGGATAACTCAATGCAATTGTAGCTATTTGTAGTTGCCTTTGGAGTGTTATTTTTTCCTGTTTTGAATCCTCTTTTAACCCGTTTTGCAGGATTGCTATTTGGGTTTTTATTCCTTGAAGTTCATTTAATATCCTCTCACATTCCAACATATCACCGTGAGGACTATTCATTAAAGGCATTTTAAATCTATAAGCTTCAAGCATTTTTATAAATTTAAATCTCATTTCTTGTCCCTCTACAGATAAATCAAAACCCATTGAGATAACATTTATAAGCTCTGAAACAATAGTACATTTGGTTACTAGATTGTCAATTTTGGCCCAAGTCTGAATTTTATTTTTAAAACCACGATCATCAATAGCTGTGAAATATTCTTCTAATATCGTTTCTTCAATTAGTTTTAGACTTTCTGATTCTATTTTAGTCTCTCGTCCTGAATATCCAATTATAAACCAATTATTATCCTTAGTTGCCATATAACGGTCAAAATTATAAAGTATCAAATCTTCGATACCCTCATAACATTTTAATTCTGATTCTATTTTTTTCATTATATGTACTTGTTTATAAAGGTTAATAATTCAGGTTTAATAATTTCGTAGTTCAATACCCTTTGATTTTCGTCTGTCAATCCAAAAATACTGCTACCGTATTTATCCTGTAACTCAGATGTTTTTGAATCCCTTGAAAATATGGTTATTTTTCCGTTCTGATTCCTTAAATCAAAAGCATTATAAAAAGCTCCTGTTTGAAATAATGTAACCCTATTATAAGGTAATTGGAATAATCTCTTTGTCGATACTGTATAGGCTGTATAAGAAGGGAATATCTTTGATCCATTGCTTTCTATTCCTTTGTCAAATAATTGCTTTTCCCTGTTCAAATCAAGTATCCTTTCTTTATTCTTGGAAATAATAGAATTGGATTCTTTTTCTACATTGGCAATAGCAAAGTCAAGGTTTTTTAAATATGTATCAATATCAACCATAAACCAAAGTTAATAAAAAAAGGAACAGGAATTTAATCCCATTCCTTTTAGGTTTATAATTATATTAATAAAATTAAGAGATAACTATAGTAGCCTCTCCGCCATAAAGAACATCCGAAACCTTGATGATTTCACTCTGCAATGTTGCGTCGTAAAGCTTAATTTCATAAACATCACCTGATGCCGTTACAGGCGTTGGTAATGTCAATGTATAAAGATTACTTGTCGAATTGTAAGCCAATAATGTAGGTGTTATTACCGCAGTAGAACCAACGGCAGTTTTAGTAACTCTCAAATTAGCTATAGCTAATCCTAAAAGATTATGAGAATTGTCTACCAATTTGGCTGAGAACTGCAATGTAGAGCCTCCTGCAACAGCGGGAACAAAAACAATGTTAATAGGGTTCCAATCGTTAAGGTCTGACGGATCAAAATCTAAGTTTTCAGAAGTGATGTAAGTCATTCTTTCCATTTCCTTGATTTGTGAAAACTGTAACATTTGAGTTTGTGAACTTGGATTGTTTCCCTCTTTTCCTTTGTACATTCCTGTAAAAAGCATTTTCAAACCAAATCCTTTGCTTGCTCCTGCTTTTGTTTTAGTGTAAATGATATTACCGGCAACATCAACCAAGATAGCATTAAATTTGTCTTTACCATTCAATGTTCGTAAAGCTTTCCATCTTTCAACACCAACATTTAAAACGCCCGTATAAGATGTAGGCATTTCTCCCATTACTTGCTGATATCCTGAACCCTCTACCGTGTTGATATTTGGATCAGGTGTAGTGCTTGTAAAGCTATCGTAACCGTTTACGATGTGGAAATTTCCTTGCTGTACATTTTCGTTAATGTAATCCAAGGTTACCGCCTCGTCAATGATAAAACTAGGCTTGGTATAAATTACCGCCGTAATCCTATCCCAATCGAACGGACAAGCCTCGATTCCCATTCCTCCTACATTGTTTCCTTCGCAGTTAACAACGTTTTCCTGTAATAATAATTCCTCCATTATTTGATGAATTTATTTGTTAGTAAATATTTTGTTTGGTCAGAATCAGCATCAAGCGTTACCGTATGACTTGGATAGTGTACCTTTTCGCCTGTGAATTTCTTTTGTACAAGATATTCCCTTGTGGCTGTTTTTTTCTGCTTATCACCTTTTGGCTGTTCAGCAGGTTTATTTTCTGTATTCATTTGAATATTTTATTATTTATACATTTTGGATCTCCGTTTGACTTCTCTTCAAATCTAACAGTAATATCAAGTATTATTGCATTCCAATAATCAATGGTGAATGTTTTGTCCTCTTTGCTTTCTTCCGTATAATTGGCCCTTCTATCAACTTCGATTTGTCCGTTATTGATAATTGAGGTAACTCTACTAGAAGTAAAACATTTCAATACATTTTCCAATAATGGATTTAAACAGTCCTTGAAATCAGATTTAAAAACTGTCGGATTACGATTAGTCTTTTGCTCAGAGTTTTTCGCTAATATAAGCCTCAAATTACGTTCTGCACTATGCTTGAAAACATCGTCCGTCTGCTTCCCCTGAACCAACCAAATCAAAGGATATTTATTGCCTGAAATTGTTTTTAAAAACAAGGTTAAATCTTTTTCAGATCCCCACTCGTATTTTATTTCAAATTCCTTATTCTTGCTATCCTTATACTTGGGTAGTTGTGTAAAAATCTCTGCAAGTATTTCTTCAACTACTATCATAACCCTAATTGATTTTTAATATCAAAATAAGGCAAAGATAGGCTTGGGAAATCATCAGAGTTATCAGTAAGGTATTGAACCAAAGAAACACTTTTATTGATCGGTCTTTCGTATCTAGGATAGAAAAACTGATAATCTAAAAAGTAGTTCCTAAAATCAAATACATTCCCGCATAAATCAGATTGATACTTCTTTACAAAACGATTCCAAACTGTAACATAACGCTGTGTTGAGTTAACCATCATTGCGCCTCTTGCCTCTCCTTTTATTTCACCAACTCCACTTAAAAAAGTGTTGCTTTCGGTAAGGAAAAAAGTATAAACGTAATCAGCTAATAATGAGCTTTTAGAAGTGCCTAACTCGCAACATATACCATCCCATTTAACTTGCTTTTCATCTAACTCATAGCTGTCGCCATAAATCAGTTTGGTCCACTTGCTTACTGGAGTTGTAGGTAGTATTCCGTTAACCAGCAAATCATCAAACTCAGCGCTCAAAACATCTCCTAAAACATCATACATAAACAAACGACACTTCTCGTCAATAATCCGCTCTAGTTCCGTAGCTGACTTGCTATCAGCTTCATCAACATTTGGAATTAAAAGTTCTCCTTGAAAATATGTGTCGTTTATTATGTACATTTTGTTTTATTTTACGTATTCCGCCAAACCTTGTTTTACCAATGCTTCTGCCTTAATTCTATGAGGACTGTAAACCTTTCCAGCTTTTTGGTAAATTGTATCTTTCAACAACTTAACAGTAACACGGTCTTTGTATTTTATAACAGTCTTTTTCTCAGAGTTTTCCATAAGCATTGCTTTTGCGTCGAAATTAACCCCGTCAGGGTTTTGGCCCTCTTCTACTTTTTTTGTGGTTTCTTTTGCCATTTTTTTATAAATTAAGGTACTTCAATTACTAAATCATCTTGAATATCTGAAATGTCACCAACAAGGATTGATCCAGCATCAGAAGCTTTTATGTATGTTCCCAAGAAAGCTTCTAATTTTCTTGATACTAAGTTTTTAGAGAAATCATCATTCTCATAACCTTCATCATACATAATATTTTCAGCGAAAACAACATTGAATTTTTTCAAGTCTCCAATAACAATTGCATCGTCACCAATCTTGTTTGAAAATTTAATATTTACACTTCCAACCCTTGTTCCGTCAGGGGACACGAAAGGCGCTACAATATATCTGTTTTCAGCATCTTTGATTCCCGCCATTTTAGCCATCCAAACTGTATTTAAAATAGCTGTGATTGGTCCTTTGAAATTAGAAAGTCTAATTCTAGTAGCCATAGCCATAATAACATCATAGATGTTTGGAGCTTGGTAGTATCCTGCCAAACCTGTTGGAACAATAAAAGCAGAAGCCTCTTCTTCAATTCCTGATAGGTTATTACCTGTTCCGTCACCATCCAAAATCTGATCGTCAATTTTTTGCTCTACCAATTCCCTTGCGTGTTCTTGGAAATCCTGAACAATTGCAGGAGCGTGCATCATCAAACGTTTTGTAAATTTCCATCTAACAGCAACCTCTTTGATAGGGTGTTTTGTAGAAGTCCACTCTGCATCAGCTAAAGGCTTCAAAGCCCCCTCTGCGATAAATTCAGCATCCCCTTCCTCGTTAATTCGGTCAGAGGTCCAAATGTTTTCTGTTCCTGGCTGTGTCTTAACAGTAACCAAAGGTAACATAATGTTTTCAGGTTTTGGAACGTGTCCAATTTCCGTATCGATATAATTACCAAATAACGGAGAAAACCCTCCTGCTACGTTAGGCGTTACGTTTGCAGTAGTCATAAGTGCCGCCACTTTTATAACCATTGACGCACCATAATGCTTATCTGAATCACTGAATTTTTCAATGTTCTTTTCAACAAATGCAACAAAAGTACCTTTTTCTACTTCTGATTTACCATCAGCTTTCTCAAGTAATTTGTTGTAATTGTCTTTAAGTTCAAGCAATTCTTTTGCAATTTTCTCGAATTCGTCCTTTTGCTCTGTTTTCAAAGCCTCAACTGCTTTTGCTATTTCTGCTTTATTAGCCGTTTCTTCAAACGCTCTTTTAGCAACGGCATAAGCTTCCGCTTCTTCTGCTGTCATTTTGTCAATTTCAGCCTGACTTTTGTACTTGAAATCCATTTCTTTTAGATTTTAAATTAAATAATTCTTCTTCTTGTCGGTTCTTGAGTGACCGTAGTCGGCTCTTCTTTTTGTGAAAGTGAATCATCGGCTTTCATATTATTGTCTAATGTTGGTGTTATTGTATTGCTACCCATAACCACCGCACTACCCTCTACTAGTTTCGCTTCTGTAACAGCCCAAAAATAACCTGTTTCATCGGCTCTTTCGTTGTTAGCTATTTCTTTGTAATACTTCTGCCAATTCTCGTAATATTGACCCGACCCGCTATCATTTATGCATAGATACATCTTTACATAGCGCATCCCAACAGAATGGTTTAAGACATATCCATCGCGATACTGTTTAAACATAAATTCGTTTCTGTTTTTGCCAATGGTTGCATAAAAAATTAAGGCTTCTGTTTTTCCATTCATTGACAAGCCTAATTGCTTCCAAGTATAGTTTTGCACAAATGCATCAACCTCGCTTGTAATAATCTTGTCAAACTTCATTTGATGCTCCTGAAGCAAATAAATGGTTTTTGTCTCTGATAATGTTTTGCCCCACAATCCCTGAATATGTACATCGCAATGGCTGTCCATCCAATTAGTTGTATTAATAACTAATTTAGTTTTCAAAGAATTCACGTCTTCTGTAACTGGTTTGTTATTGATAGCCTTGTATGCGTTTTCATCATCAACAGAAAACTCTTTAGTGTAACTAAAAGCATCCGCTTCTTTTACGCTATATTTTTTTTCCGCTATAAGCTCTTTCTCATTCTTAATCAAGAAATCAAACAACTGTGATTTGTCTGCAAATTGTGGTATTTTCATTTGTTGACTTTATTTCCGTTAACCAATGCTTCTTTTTTTCTTTCCAAATCTCTTTTTAATTCGGGAGAAATTGATTTATCAGCCAACATTTTATTTATTTCATCTATTGTCATAACTATGTATTTAATAGTTTCTTAACCGCCTCTTTCGCTTCCAGTTCAGTTACAGCTCCCATGTCTTTGGCTTTTTGGATATTATCCAACTGCAAACCTATTCTTTCGGCTCTCTCCTTTTCAAACACCTGATTAAACATCAAGTGACCCCAACTCATTCTAATATCCTGCAATCCAAATTGACTTTCAAACCAATCAGTTAACATCTGTCCTTTCGGTGACATACAATATTCCACCAAACGCGCCATTGCTTTCTCTTGGTTCTCGTATGTTGATCCTCTTAAATTTGCCTCTAAAATATCCCTTGGAATATTGAACATAGTGCCAAACATAAAATAATCATTATAAAAGCTTTCATCTAGTTTTAACTTGCCTATATCTTCAACAAATCTATTTATATTGATTCTTGATTTTACAGCGTGTACTTTTTTCCAAGACCTAACGCTAGCCTCAATGCTTTCTTTTTCTTCCTTGCTTAATGGTAATTGCTCAACCTTGTCAGGATCTGCCTGTCCATCTACCAAGAACTTTTGAGCAAACTCTAAATTAATAGCCTTTGCGTCTAAAGCTAATTCACTGTTTTGAATTACTTTGTATAGGGCATCGATTCGGCTATAACCGCTTATAGGATTTTGATTTCCAGCGTTTGTAAGATCATAAAACGGTACAATTTCATCAAGCCTTATTTGCTTGCTTTGTCCGTTGTCAAAATTATATCTGACGGTATTTTTAAGAACATCTTTATAACTTGAACCCGATAGGAATATAGTCTTTAGCTTTTCAATTGTTGTGGCTTCCCAAACTATATTGCAAGGGTTTAGCCATTGTAATGAATTTGTATCGCTTATTACTTTTGAATTGTTTGGATTATATAAATAAGCAACTCCGAATATGTCTAACCAAAACTTATAATCCCATAAAAACTGCGTCCAACTTTGGGTAATATTAGGTTTACTTGATAGCGAATAAAGAAAATCATATTCCTTTACTTTGCCATCATTATACTTATTAATCTTCCCTAAAGAGAAAATATCACAATCCAAAGAAATCACTTTCAACAATGCTGGATTGCTTGTTACTTTTCTTAGCTTGTCAGCATCAGGAATAATCTTTCCGACAGCTGTACTTGAGCTAAACATAGTATAAAATATGTTTCCTAAATTATCTTGCTCAATCTTTACGGGTTCTCTTTGATTTCCTCCAAACCCAAAGCTAAAGTGAAAACTCATAAGTACAAACGTAAAAAATCCCTGTCGGCATTTCTGCTGATAGGGATTAAGTTAATACTTTCTTTTACTTTTATCATTTAATTCCGATGTTATCACAACATTAGTTAAGCAAAAATAGTAAATAAATATTTAAGTAACAGAATTTATTTATAAATTATTTATATGAAATGTTTTTAATTATTCTATACACAGTGTTATATGGGTAATTATTATTTCTACAATATGTTGCAATACTTGTTTTTTCTTTGATATAATCTAACCTTATTTCATTTGCTTGCGCATCTGTAAATATTGCATTTATCGCTTTGCCTCCATTATTGTTTCCAAGATAAAATTTTTCTGTTTTTATTGAATGATGTATATTTTCTTTTGGAGTACACCATTCAAGATTATTCACATTGTTATCGTGTTTGATTTCATTTATGTGATTTACTTGTTTTTTATTATAAGGGTTTGGAATAAAAGCCATCGCTACTAGTCGGTGTATTCCAAATATGTATTTTTTACCATTTTTAGAAAGTATTACAGTTTTATATCCTTGGCATTCAATAGGTTTAAGGTTTTTTTGTTTATTAAACTTTAAGCTTTTAATTATCCCACTATTGCTTACTTCATATATTCCCTCAAAACCTACAACACTTTTCCAAATTTCTTTTTTCATAAAATAAAATTCCCCACAAGAAATAGGTAGTAGACTAAATCAAGTGGGGTGTTTTTATATTTTTAAATACAGCTACTACTCTGTAATTCAAATATAATCATTTTTTATCTATATTTGTATTCAAATAAATATTAATTAAATCTTTATTAAAATGAAAAAAATCTTTTTTATGTTGGCTTTGATGCTGACAATTGGCGCATCGGCTCAGGTTACTGGACCAAAATTAACGTTCAAGGCTGTTGGTAATTTACTTTCCACTCCAACGCATCCCGCAACCGATACTATTACAAATGCAACTCCTGAGTATCAGTACGCAATCGTTAATGGGGCAAACGTACATTTTACGGTTCAATCTAAACTTGATAAGATTTCGGGTACGGTTGCAGGAACGGTAAAAGTACAGGGTTCTGTTGATGGAGTAAGTTATACAGATATTGCAGGACAAACTGCATTTACTTTAACAGACGTTGCCAGTCAGGTTTGCTCTTTCGTTATCCTGCAATCACCTTATCAATTTTATCGTGTGGTTGTAACTCCAACAGGAACGCAAAGCACTAAGATTGCAAGTCTTGGATTAGTCAGGGCGTATTAAAATACAATTGATCTAAAATTAAAAGCCACTCGTTACTGAGTGGCTTTTTTTATTTGCTAGAATTCCTAAACAAGAAATAATGAATATTATAATACCTAATGTTAATTGTTTAAATGAACTCATAACATCAATCTTTACATTCTACAAAAGTACCACCGTTAACATAACCGTCTTGAATCGGTCTGCCTGTTTCGCAATCCATAGGAACGTTGTTCTTGTAGTAAGTTCCGTTTGTTTCCCAAGAAATGTACTGTGCTTTTGAGCAGATACATTCATCATCTTCTTTTGAGCATCCAAGTATTAAAATTAATGCTAATAGTAATAGTAGTTTTTTCATAATTATTTGATATTTGCAATAAACTATAATTTATTATGGGGTTAATAGTTTTATATTGTTTGAATTTTACAATTTATACGTTTTTAATTATACCCTCACGTCGTAAGAATTGGTAAATATTACAAATGCTTAATCACTCCTTCATCAAACATCTTCTTAACTCCGTAAACAATTGCATCAATGGTGTGGTTATCCTGATCGACTGGTTCTTCAAGTTGCTTTCCGAACTTATCTTTAGCATAGCAGTATGTTTCCTGCTCCATTTCAATATTTTTTGAACGGTCAGTGTAAAATATGTTTAACCCTGATAAAATGCCTATACGCTCTTCTAAACTGTATTTCTTGCCTACGCTAACAGCGTAATCATAACCTGACTTTCTTAGTGTAAGTATCTTGTATTGCTTGTTACTGTCGCACGATATAAGAGTGTTTTTACTGATGTTTAGTTTTTCTGAGAACATCCAATTTACAAGCCCGTCACTTTTTAATCCATCGCCTATATTTACTTCTGAGCCTCTTATGGCTGATAGTTTTTCAGGTGACATTTCCCTTTCAATATCATTTTCAGATTGGTAGTTTTTTTCGTCAACGTAAAGGTTTCCGTCGTGGTATTTTAACCCTACTATACCCCAAGGATCAACCTTGCCCCAGTCATTACCGATATATTCCTTTTTGGTTATCTCTAAGTATTCGTGGTATGGTATTGATTTCCAATTGTAAATACGTCCCTCAACCTGTCCTACTTCTCCCTCTCCGTAGACACGCCACATATTTGCCCAATACGCATTTATGACTATCCTTTCGCCTTTGTCGTTTAGTTCAAAATCTCCGTTTCCGTCAAGTTTATATCCTTTCTTTTTGTAAAGTATAATTTCATATCGCTCTTCTTCAGATAAAAACTCATTATCCTTAAAGGTTAACTTTATGAATTGGCAGTCTTCACGTGGTTGGACCTCTGTATGAAACCAAAATTTCTTATTGGGGTTAAAGTCAATAATAACACGCTTTGCCCTTGATGTAAGCTCTCGGTAAGTTTCAAAGTTAACTTTATTTGCCTCGTTTACGAACACCACATCCGAACGCATACCCTTTCCTACATCTTCCTTATCTAGTCCAATAAAACGGATAAATGATTTGTTTGAAAAAGAACACTTTGGAGAACCGCTTTCTATTCCAGTTAGAACGCAATTAACCCCAAGCAATGAGATTATCTTTACAAAGTCCTTTATTACGGTATCACGCATCTTTGAGAGTTCGGCTGATACTATATATATTTCTTTGTTAGGTCTATTTATTGCGTGATTAATAAGTATGATCAGAATAGAAAAAGTCTTTCCAGCTCCTTGGCCTCCTTGTATTCCCCATATCTTTTTTGTGAGTGCCGATATTTTACGAAGTGCTGTTGTCGGGTTCATCGTCGCTTAGTGGATCAATGTTCATTACTTTTGGAGTGCTAGTTATAACGTTCTCGGCTAGGTTTTGAATTCTTGCAGTTAACGATTGAGAATAAATCATAGTCATTCCTCCGTTTAAATGATCGTTCTTTATTTCAGCTTTTATACGTGATGAGATAGGGAGATAGTCCTTGTATGATTCTATTTTACCCTCAAAATAATCAGTCAAGTCAGGATAACTTATACAGGTGTGTTCGCAAACATAACA
>Ga0247732_10000673_pt1 | contig 15226 bp, 14 predicted proteins | sample UWRJL163409C2_FD_180940 | JGI IMG/M metagenome (GOLD analysis project Ga0247732, IMG submission 180940) | Plant litter microbial communities from Arlington Agricultural Research Station in Wisconsin, United States - UWRJ-L163-409C-2 | ecosystem: Environmental > Terrestrial > Plant litter >...
GCCGCCTCGTCCTGGATGCCCATGATGGCGCGCGCGGTGACCGTCTTACCCGAGCCTGACTCGCCCAGTAGGGCGACGAGCTCACCCCCGCGCACATCGAGATCGAGTCCTGTCACGGCGGGCACGTACTCACCGGCGCTGCGGAATCCGATGTCGAGTCCTCGCACCGACAGAACCGTGCGCCCCGTGATCGTCTCGTTCGTCATCGCACCATCATGCACCGTGCGAGACGCCGGATTGTTTCAAACATGAAAACTATGTGCCGGATTTAATCACTTTGGTTGACAGATGCGCCGGATGCGCGGCAAAGTCATGCCGACGGCGCCGATCCCTCGGACCGAAGCGCCCTGACCTGCCGAGTGAATGGAGACACACGTGCTCGAACCAGCTGAGCGGTACACGGGATACCGGGCCTACGACTATCTCGAAGCAGGGGTGGACTATCGCGAGTTCACCTATGCCGCCCAGATCGGCCGCGTGCCCGAGTACGCCGGCTTGCAGCTCACCGATGAGCAGTCGGCCCGCGCGAAGAAGCTCCTCGCCGAGGAGACGGTCATCTCCCTGCACGAGCACGTGCAGGTGTTCCCCGAGAACATGGAAGACCTGCGCGACCACATTCGGGCGGGAAGGGAACCCACGGGCTACGAGGGCCTCGCGCGCTCCGGCCTGACGGCGGTGTTCGACAACGGCATGGACGGCACCTGCTGCATCTCCAGCGACGCCGGCTGGAAATACCAGGACGTCCTCTTCGACCTCGGCGTGCGCATGGCCGACCTGGCCCACCAGGACTACGTGATCAAGGGCGAGTCGCTCAAAGACATCCAGTTGGCGAAGGACACGGGCCGTATCGCCCACATCTTCGCGCTCGAGGCGGCCACTCCGATCGAGAACGAGGTCGACCGTCTCGACGTTCTGTACGGCTTCGGCGTGCGGCAGATGGGGATCGCCTATTCCGAGGCGAACTACCTCGGCGGCGGCCTGAAGGAGCGAGGCGACGGCGGTCTGACCTACTTCGGCGAGAAGGCCGTGGCCCGCATGAACAAGCTGGGGATCGCGATCGACATCTCGCACTCCGGCGACCGCACCTGCGTCGACGTGATCAAAGCGTCCACCAAGCCGGTCTTCATCACCCACGCCGGTGCGCGAGGCCTCTGGCCCACCAACCGCATGAAGACCGACGAGACGATCATCGAGTGCGCGAAGCGCGGCGGGGTGATCGGCATCGAGGCCGCCCCCCACACCACCCTGTCGCCGTCGCATCCTCACCACTCACTGGAATCGGTGATGGATCACTTCCAATACTGCGTCGACCTCGTCGGCATCGAGCACGTGAGCTTCGGGCCCGACACCCTTTTCGGCGACCACGTCGGGCTCCACCACGCCTTCGCGGCGCAGCTCTCCCTCGGCCAGGCCCACGGACAGGTCGATTTCGAAGAGGTGCCCTACGTCGACGGCGTCGAGAACCCCGCCGAAGCGATGGGCAACATCATCGGCTGGCTGGTCAAGCACGGATACTCCGACGACGAAATCCGCGCCGTCGTCGGTGGCAACACGATGCGCGTACTCGAGGAGGTCTGGTTCTGATGCGACACAAAACACTGGCGGGGGCTGGCCTGCTCGCCATCGCCGCGCTCGCCCTGAGCGCCTGCGCACCGCAGGCCCCGGAAGCACCGTCGGGAGGGGCGAGCGAGGCGGGCAACGACACCCTCACCATCGCCACCACGACCGACGTCGTGAATTACAACCCGCTCATCGGCAACAGTCGCAGCGACTATTGGGTCACGAACCTCATGTACCCGCACCTGCTCTCCATCGGAGACGACGGCGCGAAGGAGGCGCAGCTCGCGACCGAGTGGGGCTACGTCGATGACACCACCGGGTACTACGAGATCCGCGACGACATGACGTGGAGCGACGGCGAGCCACTGACGGCCGAGGACGTCGCGTACACGATGAACGCGGTCAAACAGGATCAGCCCTCCGGCACCTTCTACGGGCAGATGACGAACTTCTCCTCGGCCACAGCGGTCTCCGACACGCGGGTCGAGATCGAGCTGACGCAGCCCGACTCGTCGATCGTCGAGGAGATCGGCTTCTGGGGCAACGTCGTACCGCAGCACGTCTTCGAGCCCGCGGGCTCGGTCGCCGAGTTCGCGAACGATGGCAGCGGCGGCTGGGTCAGCGCCGGCCCGTACCTCCTGACCAACGTGCAGGTCGGTCAGAGCTACACGATGGAGCGGGTCGAGAACTACCCGCTCGTCGAGGGCGGCACTCCCATCGCTGCGAAGGTGGTGTACCGGGTCTACCCTGACGTGAACACCGAGATCCTGGCGCTGCAGAGCGGCGAGGTCGACGTCATCGCCAACTCGCTGCCACCCGCACAGGTGCAGCAGCTGCAGAACACCGACGGCATCGAGGTCGCTGAGGTCACCGGTCTGGGCTACGCCCACATGACTTACAACATGCAGAACCCCGACCTCGCCAAGGTCGAGGTGCGCCAGGCGCTCGCGCACGCCGCCGACTACGAGGCGATCCGCAGCGTGGTGCTGCAGGGACAGGCCGACTCGACCGGGTCGAGCCCGTTGATGCCCGTGCTGTCGAAGTACTACGACGACTCGATCACCGAGTACGCCTTCGACCCCGACCAGTCGCGACAGCTGATGGAGGACGCCGGTTACACGGCTGACGCCGACGGGATGTACCCCGTCTCGTTCCGCCTCATCTATTCGCTGCAGGACCCGGTCACGAGCCAGTGGGCGCAGTTGGTGAAGGACGGCGCCGCGCAGGCCGGCATCCGCATCGAGCTGCAGGGCTCGGAGCGGAACACCTACCTGTCGCAGACGAACGACGGCGACTACGACATCTACGCCGGCAACTTCGCCATCATGGACGACCCGGTGACGAACTTCAGCCTGTCGTACCTTCCCGGCGGTGCCATCAACTACACCTACAACGATGACGCCGAACTGAACGCCCTGATCGCCGAAGCCTCCCAGACCTTCGACGAAGCGGAGAAGATCTCGCTCATGCAGGAGGCCGCGAAGATCGTCCACGAGCAGGTCTACGACAACGTCATGTACACGCAGAACCTCTACGTGGCGTACAGCTCCGAGTGGGATGGCTTCATCTCCAAGCCCAGCGAGCTGCTGTCGATCGTCAACCCCGTCTCGGTGGCCAGCGCCTTCCGGGTCGCCGAGTAAGCCGGAAGGGCCGCCCGCGTGTCCATCGCTCTGTTCGTCCTCCGCCGCCTCGGGCGGGGAGCCGTCACGATCCTGTTCGCCGTGACCGTGACCTTCCTGCTCCTTCGACTGCTGCCCGGTGACCCGGCGCTTGCAGTGGCGAGCACGAACATGACCGAGGACGCGCGGGCGGCCCTGCTCACCCAATACGGGCTCGATCAGCCCCTTCCCGTCCAATACGTCCTCTACCTGGGACAGCTGCTGCAGGGCAACCTCGGCACATCGTTCACGCAGTCGGTGCCCGTCGTCGACGTGCTGCTGCAACGACTGCCCTGGACCCTGCTGCTGACGATCTCCGCGCTCGTGCTCACCATCGTGATCGGCATCCCGCTCGGAGTGCTCGCGGCGTCACACAAGAACCGGTTCCTCGACCGGCTCGTTCAGGTGCTCGGCGTGACGGGCCAATCGCTCTTCGTTCCGAGCGTCGGAATCCTGCTCCTGTTGGTCTTCGGGCTTACGTTCCGCTGGTTCCCCATCGGCGGCGCCTACAGCGAGGGGGTCTACGGCATGGAGTGGTACGGGTCGGTGCTCCAGCATCTCGTGCTCCCCACTGTGTCGCTCGCGCTCATCCAACTCGGATCGTTCGCGCTGACGATGCGCGCCACCCTCATCGATGCGCTCGGCGACGACTACGTCACCCTCGCCAAAGCGAACGGCATCCCCCCGCGGCGCATCCTCTGGAAACACGCGCTGCGCAACGCGATGCTCCCGGCCATCACGTTGATCGGCCTGCAGCTCGGCTTCGTCGTCGGCGGCGCCGTGCTCACCGAGACGGTCTTCGCCTACCCCGGCATCGGCCGGGGAATCTACGAGGCCGTCACCCAGCTCGACTTCCCCGTGCTCCAGGGGGCGTTCCTCCTCCTGGCTCTCACCGTCGTGATCGCCAACATGCTCACCGACATCGCCTACGGATTCCTCGACCCGAGAGTGAAGACCGCATCATGACCGCCCCGCTGACCACCACAGAACTCACGACCCCGCTCGTCGAACCGGCCGGACAACGCGGCGACCGCGCGAGTAGGGCCACGTGGCGAGCGTTCCGACGACAGCCCCTCGGCATCGCCTCCCTCGCGATCCTGACGATCCTCGTTCTCGTCAGCGTCCTGGCTCCTATCCTCTCCGCCTATCCCGCCAGCTACGGCACCGACGTGCTGCGTCCGCCCAGCGCGACGCACTGGTTCGGCACCGACGCGCTCGGCCGCGACGTGTTCGCCGAGGTGATCTGGGGTACCCAGCAGTCGGTGCTCGTGGCCGTCGCCGCGTCGGCGATCGCCATCATGATCGGCACGCTCGTAGCCGTCGCCGGCGCCTATGTGCCCCGGCTCGACACCTTCGTCAGCGTCGTCGTCGACCTCACCCTGTCGCTGCCGGTCCTGCCGCTGATGATTCTGGTGGCGGCTCTGGCCGGGCCGAGCACGTGGACGATCATCCTCGTCGTGGCAGCCTTCTCATGGCCCGAGGTCACCCGCCTCGTCCGCTCGCAGGCTCTCGCCGTCGTCAAGCTCCCGTACATCGATGCGGCCCGCCTGATGACGCGGAATCACATCTGGATCGTCGGACGCCACATCATCCCCGCCGTCACCCCGGTCATCGTGGTGTCGGTCGTCGTCACAGCATCGCGAGCGGTGCTCTCCGCCGCGGGGCTGGCGTTCCTCGGCTTGGGAGACCCCACCACCTGGTCGTGGGGGCGCATTCTCTTCGAAGCCCAGCAGTCGGGCGCGATGGTGAGCGCGTGGTGGTTGACGCTGTTCCCCTCACTGGCGATCCTCGCGCTGGTGCTGTCGGCCACGCTGCTCTCCATCGGCTACAACGACGCGAGGAACCCCCGCAATCATGAGCGCTGATACGCCCTCCCCCTTCTCCCAGCGCCTCGGTTCGGAGGTGTACGACCGCATCCAGGCGCGGATGCTGCCGATGCTCGCCGCTGAGAAAGTCGACGCGCTCATCACCGACCACCCGGAGGACGTGTCGTATCTGACGGGGTTCTTCCACCACCCCGGCGAGCGCCCGGTCGCCGCCATGCTCGAGTCGAACGGTCGGATCGTGCTGCTCGTGCCCGAGCTCGAACGCCAGCACGCCGAGGAGCAGCGGACCCGCGCTGAGGTCGTGACCTTCGCGGAGTACCCCGGCGTCGAGAACCCCTTCGCACCGCTGTCCCGCGCAGCGGTGCCGGCACGGCGGATCGCGGTGACCACGCAGATCACCCACCACCGCCTCACCCTTCTGCGCTCTGTCTTCGACGATGTCGAATGGGTGCCGAGCGACATGGTGACGAGCGCGCGGTACGTGAAGTTCCCCGAGGAGGTCGCCCTCCACCGCGAAGCGGCCCGGATCACCGACCTCATGCTCCGGTCGGGGGTGGATCTCGTCCGCGACGCGATCGTGTCCGGCGGACCGCTCCCGTCCGAAGCCGACCTCGCCGCATACGTCGGACGTACGGGCGTGGGCGAGATGTACCGGCAGCACGCAGACGTCGTCGTCATCTCCTTCCTCGCCGGAGGCCTGGTCTATGCGGGGGCGAATTCCGCCATTCCCCATGGCCTGCCGTCCTCTTACCGGCTCCGCGACGGCGACACGTTCATGCTCTCGCTGGGCGCTGCCGTCGGCGGGCGGTTCGTCGAAGGCGAGCGCACGTTCGTCTTGGGCGACCCGACCGCCGACCAGCGCCGCTTTCACGACGCCGTTCGCGACGCGCAAGCGGAGGGCGGCCGGGCGATCGCCCCGGGCACACGATGCTGTGACAGCAACGCGCGGTGCCTCGACGTGATCCGCGACGCCGGACTCGGGTCGTACCTGCGGCACCGGCAGGGTCACGGCATCGGGCTCGGTATGCACGAGCCACCGTGGCTCGAGGACGGCGATCCGACCGTCCTTCGACCCGGCATGATCGTCTCGAATGAACCCGGGATCTACATCCCCGGACACGCGGGGTACCGGATCAGCGACAGCATGCTCGTCACCGAGACAGGATCCGAGCCCCTCACGTCGTTCCCGCGTTCCCTCGACGACTGCGTCATCGCCCTCTGATCCGCAGCCGGCTCGCAGCACAGCATCCACCCGTAGAAAGGACGACCATGACCGAGAACGACGTCTCCCCCGAGTTCGCGCGAGCGACGACAGGCGCACAACGGGTGCTGATCAACGGGAACGAGCTGGCCGTCGAGGTGCTCGGCCCCGAGGACGCACCCGTCATCCTGGCCCACCACGGAGCGCCCGGGCTGGGCTCGCGAGCCGAGCCCCGCGCCAGTTTCGGCCGGCTCGCCGACGAGTACCGCGTGGTCGTGTTCGATGCACGCGGCAGCGGTGAGAGCGAGGGGTCGGGCGTCTTCAGCCACGAGCAATGGGCCGCCGACCTCGACGGACTGCGAGAGTGGGCCGGCGCGGAGACGGTCGTCATGGCGGGCGGCTCGTACGGCGGCTTCATGGCGATGGAGTATGCCATCCGCTACCCCGATCGGGTGAGCGCCCTCGTGCTGCGCGACACCTCGGCCGATAACGGCAACGCCCACCTGGCGAGAGAGAATGCGATCGCCAGCGACCGCGTCGACATCGACATGGAGAAGTTCGACCGCATCGACGAAGGACGTGTTCGCGACAACGACGACCTCAAGGACTGCTGGCGCGAGATCCTTCCGCTCTACGATTTCGTGTACGACCCGGAGGCCACTGAGCGCAAGGTGCAGGCCACGCCGTACCGGTTCGAAGCGCACAACTACGCCTTCTCGATCAACCTCAAGGACTACGACCTCAAACCTCGACTGCCCGGCGTGACGGCACCGACGCTCATCACGGTGGGACGCACCGACTGGATCACGCCGGTATCGTGCAGTGAGACCATCGCAGAGCTCATCCCCGACTCGCATCTCGTCGTCTTCGAGAAGTCGGGCCACTCGCCCCAGATCGAGGAGGCAGAGGAATGGACCCGCACCGTCCGCTCGTTCCTGCATCAGGTCGTGCCGCCGAAGGCGGCAGCGAGCCGGTGATCTCGGGCGCTCTGGACCGACTGACCGACCTCGACAAGCGCATCATCGTTGCTCTGCAACGTGACGGGCGCGCCAGCTGGCGTGCCATTGCCGAAGCGGTCGGCGGTCCTGTCACGACGGTATCCCGACGGGGACAGCAGCTGATCGCAGACGGGGTCGTGCGCGTCGCGGCCGTCCCGGCTCTGGGAGCCGACGGACCGTTCGATTCGTTCTTCGTCCGCATCAACACCGCCCCGGGGATGCAGATGCTCGTCGCGGAGACTCTCGCGCAGAACAAAGAGGTCCGATTCTGCACGGTCGTCACGGGCAGCTACGACATCATGGCCGAGGTCATCGTGCGCGGGGGCGCCACCCGGTATCCGCAGCACGTCGCCGAACTGCAATTGATCGAGGGGGTCGAGCGCTGGCGGAGCGACCTCATCCTCCACGTCTACAAGGTCAGTTTCGACTGGGGTCGCCAACTGTACGGAGAGATGCTCGGGCCACCCGACGCACCGGACGACGAGGCTCCGCCGACGCACGCAGCGTGCGCACCGGAGCACTTCGACGCCTCCGACCGCGCGATCCTCGCGGCATTGCGCAACGACGGCCGGGAGACGTTCCAAAGCATCGCGGAACGGCTCGGCATGAACGAGTCGAGTGTGCGCCGGCGCTTCGAACGGATGCGTAGTACGCACTGCGTCGACATGCTCGCCCTTGTGCCTTCGGCAGCCCTCGGGATGGCGGCGGAGACCTTCATGACGGTCACGGTGCGCCCCGACCGCCTCGACGACGTGGCACGCGAGCTCAGCGCCTACCCCTTCGTCCGCTACCTGGCCGTGCTCCTCGACCAGAACGCGCTCGTATGCGAGGTGATCTCGCCGTCGACGGCAGAGCTGTACGCCTTCATCACCGATTCCCTCGCCCATCTCGATGGTGTGCAGGGGTGGACCTCGAGCATGGAGCTCGTCTTCCTCAAGCGAGGGTTCATCGAGACGCCATGGTGGCGCACGCAGGTCGCTTCGACACTGCCTACCAGCGGAGCCATCGCCCCCGCCTGACGCTGCGGCGCGGAGTGTACCGGCGGTCGATGCCGTTCTCTGCCACGCGTACGGTGAAAGGCATGCGCCGAATCCTTCCCCTCGCCTCCGCCTCCGTCGTGCTCGCCCTGGCCCTCGCCGGGTGCTCGCCCGCCACGATCGACACCGACACCCCCGCCGCCTCGAGCTCGTCCGCACCGTCGGAGTCCGTCGAAGCCACCACGGGCGACCGCATCAACGGAAGCGGCTACAGCTTCACCGCCCCCGAGGGCTGGGGCATCCCCGAGGGCCAGGCCGTACCCGACGGCGTCGACACGGCCGTCGCCGACGTGACCGACACCGACGGTTTCGCCGACAACATCAACGTCGTGCTCAGCCCGGCCGGCGAGGTCACCAACGAGCAGGTCGAGACCATCGGCGTGCAGGAGCTCGAAACCGGTGGAGCCACCGACGTGCAGGTGCTCGACCGCGTCACGGTCGCCGGGGTCGAGTCGTCGCACCTGACGGCGCTCCTCGCCTCGAGCGGCAGCGAGTTCCGCGTCGACCAGTACTACCCCACCAACGCCGGCCAGACCTTCGTCGTGACCTTCACCTTCAACGACGACGTGGCCGAGGCCGACCGCACCGCGCTCGCGCAGTCGGTCTTCTCCACCTGGGAGTGGACCGCCTGACACCTCGACGTACAGATGGCAGTTCGTGCCGCAGCGTCCATCCGGATGCGGCACGAACTGCCATTTCTGTTCCGGTCAGCGGACGAGCGCGTCGGCCTTGTCGGTCTTGCGGCGCTTGACGGTGTGGCGGGTGTGCTGCAGCACGCTCACGCCGACCACGACCGCGAGGAGCAGGTAGAGCACCACCGTGATGGGAGAGGAGACGAGGATCGTCGGATCGCCCTCCGACACGGCCAGCGCGCGGCGCAGCTGGGTCTCGGCGAGCGGGCCGAGGATCGCGGCGATCAGCACCGGCGCGAGCGGGAGCGCGAAGCGTCGCATGATCAATCCCACGACGCCGATCCCCAGCGCCATCCAGAGGTCGACGGTGCGCGACGCGATGGCGTAGATGCCGAGCATCGCGACGACCGAGATGCCCGCGTAGAGGTAATGGCGCGGGATCAGGAGCAGCTTCGCCCATACCGCGGCGAAGGGGAGGTTGATGATCAGCAGGATGATGAGCCCGAGGAAGAGGCTCGCCAGCAGCGGCCACACGAGGTCGCCGCTGCGCTCGAAGAGCAGCGGGCCGGGCTGCATGCCGTACTGCTGGAACGCAGCGATCATCATCGCGGCCGTCGCCGACGTCGGGATGCCGAGGCCGAGCAGCGCACCCATCGCGGAGCCCGCAGTCGCGTTTCCCGCGGCCTCCGGTCCGGCCACACCCTGGATCGCACCGCGCGTACCGAAATCGGGGTCGTTGCGCCGCTTGGCCAGTCGCTTCTCCGTGCCGTAGGCCAGGAAGGTCGGTACCTCGGAGCCGCCGACCGGGATCGCGCCGAACGGCACGCCGAACGCGGTGCCGCGCAGGAACGCCGGCAGCGCCTGACGCCACTCGCGGGCGTTCAGCATCGGCGAGCCCTTCGGCGCGACGACCGCGCCGGGGCCTCCCGATCGACGGATGTACGAGCCGACGTGCAGCACCTCGCCGAGCGCGAGGAGGCCGACGGTGATGACGATGATCGAGATGCCGTCGAAGAGCACCGGGCTGCCGGCGGTGAAGCGTTCGGTGCCGGTCATGCCGTCGATCCCGACGAGGGCGAGCGCGAAGCCGAGACCGAGCGAGACGAGCCCGCGCACGATCGAGTCGGCGACGACGGCCGAGATGGCGACGAAGGCGAACACGGCGAGCGCGAAGTACTCGGCCGGACCGAAGATCGTCGCGAGCTGCACGATCGCGGGGGCGAAGAAGACGACGAGGATGCAGGCGATGGTGCCGCCGATGAAGGCACCGATCGCCGACGTTCCGAGCGCCTTGGCCGCTCGACCGTCTTTGGCCATCCGATGGCCCTCGAAGGTCGTGGCTATCGCCGAGGAGTTGCCCGGGGTGTTCAGCAGGATGCCCGAGGTCGAGTCGCCGAACAGGCCCCCGAAGTAGATGCTCGCGAACATGATGAACGCGCCGGTGGGGTCGAGGCTGAACGTGACCGGCAGCAGCAGGGCGACGGCCATGGCCGAGCCGAGACCCGGCAGCACGCCGACGGCGGTGCCGAGCACGGCCCCGATGACGAGGAAGAGCAGGTTCTGCGGCGTGAAGGCGACCGCGAACCCCTCCATGAGGTGTCCGAGCTGATCCATCAGAGAATCCCTCCCAGGAAGCCGGCGGGCAGCGACAGACCGAGGCCGGCCCCGAACGCCAGTTGCACGACCGACGAGATGATGACGGCGATCGCGATGTCCATCAGCGGCCGCTTGCTGCCGAACGCCCAGGCGATGACCCAGAACAGCGCCGCGGCCGAGATGAGCCAGCCGACGAACGGCAGGACCACGATGAAGCCCGCGAAACCGGCGATCGTGATCAGCACCGTCTTGTGGTCGGATCCGGATGCAGCGCTCCCCGCGGCATCCGTCGGCGTCGCCGCGTAGTCCTCGGGCGAGACGACCCGGATCTCGCTCGTCGCGTCGATCGAGCCGAGGTCGCGGAGCATCTCGTCGGAGATCTCCACCGGGTCATCCCCCACGTGCTGACGCTGCGGCGTGCGCAGCACCTCGATCGCCAGGGCGATGCCCACGGCGTAGAGGAAGACGCAGACGAGGGTCGGGAAGAACTGCGGCCCGGGGAAGGCGGCGCCGTCGGGCACCTCCATCGTGACGGTGCCGATGAGCATCCACGTCGCGAGGATGAGGACGCCGGCCACGACGAAGAGCTCGCTGCGGCCGGTGAACCACCGGGGCATGCGCTGGACGCGGATGGTCCCCGTGGTCATCGGATGTGAATCGTTGGTCGTCATAGTCCCAGCTCCTCGACGATCTGCTCGGTGCGGCGGGTCTCTTCGGCGATGAACGCGCCGAACTCGTCTCCGGTCATGAAGCTGTCGACCCAGCCGTTGCGGTCGAGCACCTCGGCCCATGCCTCCGTGTCACGCAGTTCGGTGACCATGGCGATCAGCTCCTCGCGGGTCTCGTCGTCGATCCCGGGCGGGGCGATGTACCCGCGCCAGTTCGACATCGACACGTCGAGGCCGCCCTCGCGGAAGGTCGGCAGGTCGATGCCCTCGACGGGCTCGGGAGCGGAGGTGCCCAGAGCCCGCATGCTGCCCGATTCGATCTGGTCGCGGAACTCGTTGTACCCCGAGAGGCCGGCCGCGGCCGTGTGCGAGAGCACCGAGGTCACGACTTCGCCGCCGCCGGGGTAGGCGAGGTAGTTCACGGAGGCCGGGTTCGCTCCGACGGCCTGGGCGAGGAGCCCGGCGAGGAGGTGGTCGATGCCGCCGAGCGAACCGCCGGCGATGGCCGTGCCGCCCGGGTCGGCGGCGAGCGCCGCGGCGAAGTCGTCGAGGGTCTGGAACGGCGAGTCGGCCGGCACCACGAGCACGTTGAAGTCGTCGGCGAGCCGGGCGATCGGGGTGACGTCTTCGAGGGTGACCTGGGAGTTGTTGATGATCGTTCCGCCGACCATCACGCCGCCGGTGACGAGCATGATGTCGTGCCGGTCGCCCATCTCTGCGACCTGGCCGAGGCCGATCGTGCCGGACGCACCGGGGATGTTCACGACCTGCACTCCCCCGGCGATGCCCTCGGTGCGCATGACCTGCTGTCCTTCGCGGGCGAAGGCGTCCCATCCACCGCCGGGCGCGGCGGGCGCGACGAGGGTGATCTTCGTGCGCGGGCTGGCGGAGCCTCCTCCGGTGACGCTCGCGTGCACGGCGGCGCCGAGGAAGAGCGCTCCGGCGAGGACACCCACGATCGTTCCGATGATGCGTCGACGCATATCCACCTCCCGGGTCTGCTTCGTCGTTGCTGCAGACCGCCCGAGTAGACTGGCATCGCGTGGGTGTCGCGTCGCGTTCGGCTGGATTTGCGCTCATTGATGCTCACGCCGCGGAGGAGTCGACGATGACCTCGAACACGCAGGGTGCGAGCACGAAGACCCGCACGCTCGCGATCCTCGTCATGCAGTGCGTCGTCGTCCTCGCCTGTGTGGCCGTCACCACCCTGGTCGCCCTCGCGGTGCAGGACCGCAGCATCCGCGTCGCCACGACCGAGCGCGTGCTCGACGTGTCGCGGAGCCTCGCCGACCTCGACCAGGTGCGCACCGCCGTGCAGGACGACACCGCCTCGGCCATGGCCGAGCTGCAGCCGCTCGCCGACATCCTGCAGGAGGCCTCCGGCGTCGACTACGCCGTCATCACGGATGCCGCCGGCATCCGCCTCACCCATCCGACGCCCGACCAACGCGGGCTTCCGGTCTCGACCGATCCATCGGCCGTGCTCGACGGCGAGACCTTCGTGGGCACCGAGACGGGCACGATCGGCTCGACGCTGCGCGCGAAGGTGCCGGTCTACGACGGCGACGAGATCGTGGGCACCGCGTCGGTCGGCATCCTCGAGAGCCGCATCGCGAGCGACCTGAACGCGGCGGTCGGGGGGCTCCTCCCCTGGGTGCTCGGATCCGTGGTGATCGGATGCTTCGTCAGCGCGCTGCTGACCGGAGTGCTGCGCCGCAGCATCCGCCGTCTCGAAGACCGCGCCCGCGATGCGGAGACGCAGCGGCGGATCGCCGAGGCGCTGCGCGACCAGACGCACGAGTTCCGCACCCGTCTGCACGTGATCCGCGGCCTCGTCGCCGAGGGCGAGTCGGATGCCGCGCTGGACTACGTCGACCGTCTCGTGCCGCTGACGACCGGCACCGCGGCGGCGGCCGCCGTCGGCGACCCGGCCCTGCGCACGCTGCTGGATGCCCTCGCCGCCGAATTCGCCGGACGCGGCGGGCGTCTGGAGGTCGACCCGCTGACCACGGTCGAGCCGGGGCTGCTCGACGACGCCGACCTGCTCGTGATCGGCAACCTCTGTCGCAACGCGATCGAGGCGGGCGGGCGGAGCGTTCGCGTGCTCGTCGTCGCCGACCCGACCGGGGTGCACGTCGACGTGAGCGACGACGGCCCGGGCATCGCGCCCGACCTGATCGACCGCATCTTCGAGCGCGGGGTCTCGTCGAAGGGCGGACCCGACGCGCGCGGGGTCGGTCTCGACCTCGTGCGTCGTGCGGTCGCCGGGCGAGGCGGCACCATCACGGTCGGACGCTCGACGTGGGGCGGCGCGCGCTTCACCGTCGAGATGCCGATCACGGCCCGGGGGCTCGTGCGGTGAGCGGCACCCGTATCCGCACGCTGCTCGTCGACGACGACCCGGCCGTGCTGCGCCTGCACTCGGCCTATCTGCGCGACGTCGAGGGGTTCGACCTCGTCGCGGCCGTGCGCACCGGCACCGAGGGGGCGCGCCTCGCGGCGGACACGAGCATCGATCTCGTGCTGCTCGACATGAACCTGCCCGACTTCAGCGGTATCGAGGTGCTGCACCGGCTCCGGTTGGTGCGCGAGTGGGGTGTGGACGTCATGGTGATCAGTTCTGCACGCGACGGGTTCACCGTGCGCCAGGCACTGGCGGCCCACGTCGTCGGATATCTGGTGAAGCCGTTCACGAAGGAGGCGTTCGTCGCCCGGCTCACCGAGTACCGCGACGAGCGCGGTGCGCGCCCCGCTGAGACGCCGATCGGGCTCGCCCAGGGCGAGATCGACCGGTTGGTCGAGCCGCGCACCGCGACTGCCGCACCTCCGACCCCGGCCGCGCTGCCCAAAGGCCTCGCCGATTCCACGCTGCAGACGATCCTCGCGGCGCTGCATCCGACGACGCCCGCGACCGTGCAGGCGATCGCCGACGCGTCGGGCGCCTCGCGCGCCACGGTGCGCCGCTACCTCGGCTACCTCGCAGACACCGGGCAGGCCGCCGTCTCCCACCGTTTCGGCGCGCGCGGCCGCCCCGAGGTGCTCTACCGCCGCGTGGCGTGACCGCACCCGAAGAAATACGTCGAGGGCGGTCGCGGTTGCAGCCACCATGCAGACCGCGCCGATCGAGCTCACGCTGTTCTCGTCGTCGTTCTGCGGAGCATGCCGGCAGACGCGATCGGTGCTGGAGCGCGTTCAGCAGCTCGTTCCGGGCGTCGTCGTGACCGAGCACGACGTGGCGTTCGCGCCCGATCTCGCCGAGGCCGACCGCATCGTCGCCACCCCGACGGTGATCGTCCGCTCGGGTTCCGGCGGTGAGGTGCTCCGCGCGAGCGGCGTGCCGCAGCTCGACCACGTGCTCGTCGCGGTCGCGCGCGCCCTCGACGCCTGAGCTACTCGGATGCCTCGCGGCGCGAACGCATCTGGGCGAGAGGCCGGGCCAGACGGTGGTTGCCGGTCAGCTGGTCTTCGTGCTCGTCGAGGAAGCGCCAGTAGGCGTCGGTGAAGGCGGACTCCTTCGCCTCTCGGCCCGACGACCACCACGACCCCATGCGCTGAAGATAGGCGCCGCCGGAGATATAGGGCTTGGTCGCCACGAGCCCGCCGTCGGCGTACTGGCTCATGCCCATCACGTTCGGCACCATGACCCACTCGTACGCGTCGACGAAGAGCGCGGAGAACCAGCGCGTGACCTCGCGCGGCTCGTACCCCTGCAGCAGGAACCAGTTGCCCAGCACCATGAGTCGCTCGATGTGATGGGCATACCCCCACCGGTGGACCCGCGCCAGCACCGCGCGGACGGGCTCGGGCAGGTCGTCGGGGACGTCCTCGTTCGTGTACCACCAGCCTTCGAGCCGTCGCTCCTGGCCGAGGAAGTTCGTCCGCTCCAGCACCGGGTGAGCGCGATACATCCCGCGCATGTACTCCCGCCACCCGATCACCTGTCGCAAGAACCCCTCGATCGAGGCGAGCGGCACGTCGTCGACGGCGGCGAGCGCCGCATCCGCCACCTCCTGCACCGAGACGAGCCCGATGTTGAGCATCGGCGAGACC
>Ga0247732_10000674_pt1 | contig 15192 bp, 13 predicted proteins | sample UWRJL163409C2_FD_180940 | JGI IMG/M metagenome (GOLD analysis project Ga0247732, IMG submission 180940) | Plant litter microbial communities from Arlington Agricultural Research Station in Wisconsin, United States - UWRJ-L163-409C-2 | ecosystem: Environmental > Terrestrial > Plant litter >...
GAAATAGCCGAATTACTAAAGATTTCAGAAGGAACATCAAAATCAAATTTAAACAGGGCCAAGCGCATTTTGCAAAAGAGAATTTTGAGCATAAAAAATTTTAAGACAGCATGAAAAAGCAAAATATAGAAGATATTTTTTCATCAATGGAAAACTTTTCAAGTGTTCCGCCTCCTGAATTATGGAGTCAGATTGAAGAAAAACTAGACAAACCAAAAAAGAAAAAAAGAGCGATTCTTTGGTGGTCTGCTGTCGCATGCTTATTATTAGGTTTAATGCTCCCAACTGTTTTACATTTTAGTTCTGATGCAGGAATTAAAACTATTGATAATAGCTCTAAAAATAATAATATTGTTCTGGACGGAAAAAACACAGACTTAAATGATTCAAAAACAAGAAGCATTGAAGAAAACAGTATTCAGAAAGATACCATTACCAACGAAATAAAAAGTGCAGAAAATGCTGTTGCGCTTGGAAACTCATCTGAAAAAGAAACAAAAAGCATATCAGATCCTTCTAAAATCAATCAAAATCAAAAAACGACAGTCAGTTCTATAAACACCAAAAACAAAAGCAATAAAGAAGGTGTTTTAAATGGAAAATCAAATTTAGAAGTAAATAAACCAAATCAGGCAGTAGCCGAAAAATCATTTGCCCCAAATAATGAGAATGGCTTTAATACCGCTTCTAAAGCTGAAGCATTAAACTCTGAAAAAAGAAATTCAAACCAGGCTGTAGCCGGAAAATCTCTTGTTCCGAATAATGAAAATACATTTAATTCGCCTTCTAAATTTCAAATACCAAATACTAAAAAAGTAAAAACAAATCAGGCTGTAGCTGAAAAATCAGTCGTTCCTAATAAAATAAACACCTTTAATTCTGGTTCTAAAAATCAGTTTTCAAATATTGAAAATGCAAAAGAAAATCAGGCTGTAGCCGAAAAATCAGTTCTTTTGAATAAAACAAATTCGTTTAATTTTGGTTCTAAAAATCAGTTTTCAAACATTGAAAAAGAGAAAACAAATCAGACTGTAGCTGAAAACTCAGTTGTTCCGAATAAAACAAATTCGTTTAATTCTGATTCTAAAAATCAGTTTTCTAATATTGAAAATGCAAAAACAAATCAGGCAGTAGCCGAAAAATCAGTTGTTCCGAATAAAACAAATTCCATTAATTCTGGTTCTAAAAATCAAACGCCTTCTTCTATTTTTGAAAATAAACTGAATTTAAAAAACGAGAACAATCTGGCTTCAAATCCTTTTAATTCAGCATTAAATAAAGATCAAAAAACAAATACGGCTGCAAAAGGATTTAAAAACGAAATCATAACAAACGAAAGAGCTATTGCTGATAATCAAAAAAGCGCTTCAAAATTTGGTGATGCATTGAGTAAACAAGATTCTGTTCAATTGGCTGAACTTCAAAATTTAGAAAAAGGTATTGTTACCGTAACTCCCGAAACTAAAAAAGAAAAAGAAGACAAGGCTATTGCTAAAAATGAAAAATGGGCTGTGGAAGTTTTTGCCGGAGTTGCCAATTCTGAAAATTATAAAAATGAAAAAACTTTGGGCAACGTAAACGATTCTAAACAAAGTAACAGTTACGGTGTAAAAACAAAATATAAAATCAACAAAAAGTGGGCCGTAAGTTCTGGTGTGAAATTCAATGAATTGGGTCAGAGTATTGCCAATGTTTCTTATATGAGAACTACAAATGCGTTTTTGACTTCAAGCGATTATTTCAACCAAAATGCAACGGTAGCTACTTCTCATATTACAAATAATGCCAATTATATATTTGTGCCTACTAATACAATAATGGCTTTAAAAAGTGATAATTTAGAAACGGGAAAACTGGATCAGAACTTAAGATATCTTGAGGTGCCGTTAGAAGTTTCATATTCTATTTTTAATAAAAACAAAACCAATATTAGTTTAAATACAGGCGGATTTGTAGGTAAATTAATTTCAAACGATATGGCTTTAAATGGCAGTTCTATTGGCGAAAATGTAAACGCAAACGATTATGTATATGGCTCATTATTAAGCACTACTGTACAATATCGCATTTATAAAAAAACAAATGTTTTTGTTGAGCCTGCTATGAATTATTATATAAATCCTTTAAGCGAACAGTCTTTCAACCAATTTCAATGGGGGTTAAATTTTGGTTTGAATGTTTCATTTTAAGCTTGTTTTTGTTGTACTTTTCAAGAAAAATAACAACAAATCAGCAATCATAAAATGGCAATCAAAAATAACTGGATCAACACAAAACTATTCCCAAACGATTTAATTACTGCCAAAGAATTGGTTTATGATTATTGTAATTTTGAATGTTCAGAACCTCAACCGGAAGCTGAAAGTCAGGATTATAATGCATACGATTTTCAAATTGAAGACCGTAATATTAAATTTAGAACGGCAAAAATTACGCCTACAAAAACAGGGCAATTTGTAACTTTATGGAAACGAAATGTAAACGGAATTATTGAACCTTTTGATTTTTCTGATGCAATTGATTTTGTTATTGTAAGTGTTAGAAAAAATGATTTATCAGGTCAGTTTATTTTCCCGAAATCAGTTTTGTTACAAAAGGGGATTTTTTCGACTGCTGCAAAGGAAGGAATACGCGCTACGAGAGTTTATCCGCCCTGGGACGAAACTTCGAGCAAACAAGCTCAAAAAACGCAAAAATGGCAATTGGATTACTTCTGTGAAATATCACCGAAAACAGATTTTGATAAAATCAAAAAATTACTGCTTTTATAAAATACAAAAAGGCTGTCTGAGATTCAGACAGCCTTTTTAAATACCGGTTATTGTGATTATTTCTTTATAATCTTATCTTTAAAAACAACTTTATTGTTTTCACTTAAGGTATAAACATAAATTCCAGATCGTAAATTACTTACCTGAACTGCGGTAATATTACTATCCTGAGAACCTTTTATTTCAATCGGACCTCCAACTAAACGCCCTGAAATGTCATAAAGCTTTAATTTTAAGTTTTTCTCATCAGTTGTTTTTACTACAATATTTACAACATCAGTTGCCGGATTTGGATATGCTTGTGCAAAACCCTTTTTAGCATCAAAATCAATTGTAGATAAAACATCCTCTTTCAATTCAAAACGCGCAATTACAGGGCCGTGATCTGAAGTGGTATTGGTATAGTCCTGAATATCGCTTCGCGGATCATAGACAGCAATTGATTTATCTAAATATTCATCTGATAATTCATTAGAAATAACAATGTGATCCAAAAATCCTCCGGAACTTAAAAAACTAGAAGCACCTGTTTTGCTGATTTCTAATGTTAACGGATTAAAATTGGCCGTATCATTTACAAATGCTTCATAAGAAGAAGGATTTGGAGTAATAACTGATGCTTTTACGTCATCATTAAAATCGCCTAAAAGAATCAAATTAGCATCTGGATAATGCGTAACTAGGCTATCTCTTAATAATTCTGCATCATATTTACGCATGTTGTATCTCAAAATATCACTTCCGCTGTTGGCGCGGGCGTGAATATCGATAAGATTTATTTCTTTCTTGATTCCGCCAATATTTGTTTCTACAATTACCATATAAGGCAAACGACCTGATGAGAAGAAACTCGCACTTGGATTTGCAGGCGGATCTTTTACCGCTACAGGATAATTAGGTAAAGTTTTTGTTCCTGCTTGTATTTCATCATACAATTCCTGAAACATAACACGAGTCTTTTTTACGGTAGTGGTTTGTGTATTATAAAGAACTACTAATTTTTGAGGCGGAAAATATGGACTAGGTGTTGTTTCAAACGAATACGACCATGTTGGTGAAATTGTTTTGTCGAATGTTTTTCCGTTGATATTTATTTTTGCAATCAACTTATCAATAGAAGGATCATCAGAAACTTCCTGAACTACATAAACATCTGCATTTAATTTGTTCATTACTTTGGCAACATTCTCAATTTGTAAATCATCATTCGTTGGACCAAATTCAACATTTTTTTCATCTCTTACATCCGTACCAAAAAACTCAAGGTTATATGTTACAACATCAAAAGTATCTGCTTTTGGTATAGAAGAACCTGTAAACAAACCAATTTGTTTGTTTAATGAAGTTCCCGAAATTGTTACAGTTCCTGAAATTGCTAATGCTTTTGAAGAAGGCGTAAATCTCGCATAAATCGTTTTTGTATTTGAAGCATCTGTTGCATTCACTAAAACACTTGATTGAAATGTAACGTTATCCAAAGACAATTGAAAATCTGCAGGAGCTGTAAGTGCTATATCGCCATAACCATTTGATTTAAAACTAAATGACAAACTTGCAGAAATTGTATTTGGGTTTGCATCACCAAAATCTAAAACAGGGTTTGAATCTACATAAGCAGCTTCATTTGTAATTGCAACATCGTCTAATGACCATTCGGCAGCATTATTTGTTCCTCCGGCTGTAGTTTCATAAACCCAGGCAACATAAGTATTCGGAGTTTTATAATCGCTTAAATCTATAAATTGCGACTGTGTGTAAGTTCCGGTTATAGTTGGAAATTTACCATCAATTTCTGTCCATGTTGCCAATTCCGGATTGCTTATTCCGTCATAATTTGTAGAAACCAATAATTTTAAATTTGGTCCGGCATAAAATTTACGAGAGTAAAAAGACAGTAAAGCATATTGTGTAAAAGTATCTAAATGGAGTTTTGGTGAAATTAGCCAGTCTTTGCTTGGACCATTATCTGAAAAACCATTCATTAAAACAGCTCCTGATCCTGAGTTTACGTTTCTGGCACTATTTGTATACGACCATTTATTTGTTGTTCCAGAAGTATTATATTGTTTCCAGCCGCTATTTGCTAAAACATTTGCATCGTTAAAACCTTGTATATAAGGATTGATTCCCGTTCCGGATAAAGCAACAATTTTGTTCATTGCGCCCGTTGATTCATGTGTTATTTGTCCCGAAAACAGACCGGTTGCATCTGGTAAAAATTTTACATAAACAGTTTGAGATGCATTCAAAGCAAAATCAGCAGCAGCAAATGTTAGGGAAGATGAAAATGTACTGTTATCTTTAGAAATAGTAAAATTTGATACGGTCGATGTTACCACAACATCAGCCGTTAGATTTGAAGCCGAAATTTGATAACTAAAACTATCTGAAGTATAATTTGGTTCTAAAAATCCCAAATCCAGTACAGAAACTGTTGCAACTATAGTTGGTGTTGGAACATTTGAAGTTGTAGCATCTACTTTAGTTACTGTTGACTGAATATTTCCATAAGGATCTTCAGAAACAGAGAAAACAGAATATGCTGTGCTAAGATTTAAACCCGTAAAAGTTTTTACATATTCCTGAGATGCATTTGTTATATCTAAAACTCCCGATTGCAAAGCGGCTGTTCCTGTTACATCCTGACCTGCTTTTATTTGAGTAATTGTAGGTTCTGAACTTCCTGCCGGCAAGAGAACATAATAGGTTTTGCCAATTTCATCTATTTTATTGATAAAATCAAAACCCTCTCCCCGAATATTAGATGTTTTTGGATAACCTGCAATGTTTACAGGAGCAACAATATCACTTCTAATATCGATATTATCAATTGCAAAAGAAGGTCTTGAACCACTTCCTGAAACTTGTCTTGATATCCAACGTATTTGAACAATAGGCTGATTATCACATTCTGCAGGCAATGTTACATTTATTAGTAACGGGTTTTGTGGCGTAGTATTTCCTGAATCTGTTTGTACAGCATTTGTACTTAAATATGCTGTTGATGGTAAAGTTTTGAAATCACCTGATTCTCCAACTCTGTATTGCAAAGACATTTCATTAATACGAGTATTAGTTCCCTGATATGGATTACGAATTACCATAGCATCATACTTAACTTTAATACCAGTTTGATTTGTACTTTTGAAAGCAAAAACAATTGTTAAATCAAGATTTTGTCCTCCATTTAAAAATCCAATTTTACCATTATAATTATGAATATTTCCACTAGACGTGCTGGCTGAGCTACTAGCGAATAAATTCCTGTCAGGTGCAGCCGGCAATGTACCTGTTACTGTATATTCACTGGCACCTGCTGAACTTGCTAGCCAACCCTGAAATCCAGCTGGGTAAGCTGTATCAGTTGCTAACAATCCGCTAAAATTTTGCGAATAAGGCAAAGGTTGCGGCTCTGGCATAGTTTGAGCGAAAAGATTGACCGAAAAGCAACAAAAAAAACTTAAAAAAGTCATTAAATGACGTAATGAGTAAATGTTTTTCATATGATTAAAAATAGGGTTTTAGAGATCAAATTTAAGTTTTTAAAGTTAAGAGAATATTGCAATAACTTAAACAAATTGTAAGGTTATTTACAAACATAAAGCACCAAAGATCAAACTATTCATATATTCATTGGGTATTCTGTAAGTAAACACAACTTTTTTACTTTTGTATTATTCTCTAAAACCACTTATTTTTAATAAGAAAATTAGCTTTTAATTTAAAATTTAGCAAATAAAAAAAGCTGCCTGAATTTCAGACAGCTTCCTAAATAATATAAAAACTGATTTTTAAATCGCCGTATATCCACCATCGGCAATAATATAACTTCCGGTTGTGAAAGAAGATTTTTCAGAACTTAAAAAAGTAACAAGTTCTGCTATTTCTTCGGCAGTTCCTAAACGGTTTATTGGAGCTTTTGCAGCAATGGCAGTCATCGCCTCTTTATTAAGATTATCTTTCAATAAAGCTGTTTCTATATAACCCGGACCAACAGCGTTGCAACGAATATTTTTTTGTGCATATTCGGCAGCAATATTTTTAGTTAAACCAACAACTCCATGTTTTGATGCTGTATATGCCGGACTTAATGGCGCCGCAACCTGACCGTGAATAGAAGCAATATTTACTATACTTCCACCACCATTTTTCTCCATTTGTTCTAATTGATAACGACAGGCATAAAATACACCACTTAAATTTAAAGCGATTACTTTATCCCAAGCCTCCGGTTCGTATTCTCCGGTTGGTTTTGCAGGTCCGCCCATTCCTGCATTGTTACATGCAATATCAAGTCGGCCGTATTTTGAAACCGCTACTTCAACCATGTGTTTGTTGTCGATTGCGCTGGACGAATCGCCTTTTACAAAAAAGGCTTCTCCTCCTGCATCTTTTATAATTTTTACGGTTTCTTCTCCGTGTTCAACATTAATATCCGAAACTACTACTTTTGCTCCTTCTCGAGCGTAAGATTCTGCAACAGCGCGCCCAATTCCTGAACCACCACCTGATACAAAAGCTACTTTATTTTCTAAAAGTGACATATTTTTAAAATTTAAATTTATAGCAACAATTTACGAAGATCTTAACCGCTGACCATAACAAAACCAAGGTTTACAATAAGATTAAGACTTTATCACAATCAAATGTTATTTCACATTAAAATCATGTAAATCATCCTTTTTTTTCTTAGTATTACTCTTCATCCAATTTCATATTGCCTCGATCTTTATGGCTTTCCGGATCTGAATTAGGGTAACGATTTGGCGTAATATCAGAATTTCGATCTTTATTTTCGACTGTTTTTTTTGCTTCTTCTTCAGATGAAACACCACGGTTTGAATTGGCATTATTTGGATCTACATCGCCTTTGACTTTTTTGATGTCTTCATTTTCATTTCGCGCTCTTTCTACTACTTGTTTATTTCCGTCCTGATCTGCTACAACTTCTTTTTTCAAATTGGCATCGTCGGCTTTTCCATCGTGCGAAATATTTTTCCCTTTAGATTCGTCTATATTTTTTTGTACTCCATTTATTTTTTTAGAGCCTAAATCATTAGTTCCCATATCATTCTTTTTTTTAAGTTCTTATATAATATTACGAATTCTAAATTTTAAAACTAAATGGTTTAACATTGCTTTTAGTTTATTATCCTATTATTTTTTTAATGAAGATGAACAAAACTATCTTTGCAAAAAATAAAACATGCATCAACACTTCATTCTTTTTAAACCTTATGGTTATTTGAGTCAATTTATTTATGAATTGAAAAGAAAGAAAAAACTTCTCGGCGAATTGCATGATTTTCCAGAAGGAACTATGGCAATTGGGCGTTTAGACGAAGATTCTGAAGGATTACTTTTGCTAACTACCAACGGAAAAGTCAGCGAGCAAATAAGAAGCAAAAAAGTAGATAAGGAATACTATGTACAAGTTGATGGAATAATAACTACTGAAGCGATCGAACAATTGCAAAAAGGTGTTGAGATTGGTTTTGAAGGTGGAAAATACACAACAAAACCTTGCTCTGCATTTATAGTTACCGAAATTCCGGATTTTGGACCAAGAGCAAAAAAAATCAGAGATGAGAGACATGGACCAACTTCCTGGGCTTCAATTACTGTAAATGAAGGTAAATTTCGTCAAGTTCGAAAAATGACTGCAGCCGTTGGTTTTCCAACTCTTAGATTAGTTCGGGTTAGAATAGGAAATGTATATTTGCAAAACCTAAAAGCCGGAGAAGTTATCGAAGTTCCCGATTTTAAATTAGATAATGTGTCAATTTGAGAATTAGATAATTCCCAAATAAACGATTAAACAAATTAACAAATAAACGATAATGCTAAACGTTGTTCTTGTCGAACCGGAAATACCAAATAATACGGGAAATATTGGAAGATTATGCGTGGGAACCGAAAGCCGACTGCATTTAATTCATCCTTTTGGTTTTGTTATAAATGATAAAAATCTTAAACGTTCAGGTTTGGATTACTGGGTTCACCTTGATGTAACCGAATATCAAAATATAGAAGAATGGATTGCGCAGATTCCAGATCAATCACGTGTGTTTTTAATGAGTTCTCATGCTGAAAAATCGTATTTGGAAACTGAATTTCAAGACGGTGACTGGTTGGTTTTTGGAAAAGAAAGCGTTGGTTTAAGCAAAGAAGTTTTGGCTCGTTTTGAAAATCATTTAACGATTCCAATGTCGAAATTAATACGCAGTTTTAATATTGCTAATTCTGTGGCTTTTGTGGTTGGAGAAGCTAAAAGACAGATTAATTTGAAGGTTTAATATGAGACCACTTATTGATGAAAATAATCTTAGCTATTCCAAAGAAGTCTTAATTTATTACACAAGAACAAATATTCTATTGAGAATATTACTTTTAATTGGACTTGCGGTTGCTGCAATATATTTTCTAAATCAGGATCAATCTCTTATATCTCTTATATTATTGTGTATTTTTCTATTTCAAATTCCTTATTTAATTAAAGGAATAAAAAGAATTGATGAAATTCAATTTAAAATTAATTCTGAGGGAATTCAATATCAAAGCGAAAGTTTAGTTCCATGGAGCAACATTGAGAATGAAAGAGTAATTACTGAATATAAAAACTCAAAAGATATCCGTCACTATTTTATTTACTATATTATTGACTCAGGTCAGGTCATGAAATTTAATCTTGCAAATTTCAGCACAGATATTAGTGAATTAACGATTACTCTTACCATACAAAGAAATAGATATAAGAAAGAAAATAATATAATATAATTTATTATTTTGCTTTAAAGCTCCAGAGGAGCATAATATTTATAGCTATAAAATTGATCATTAACGAAAGCTCCAGCGGAGCGTTATATTTAAACAGATAAATATATTTCACCCCGATGGGGTTCTGCAAAAATGTGCTTAACTTTTCTATAAATATGATGTCCCGCTGGGACTTATAATTGAGATTATATTTTTTGGTTGCAATTGCTAATTATTAAAATAAACAATTTAAGTAATCATAAATTTCCCTTTCTCGGCATCAAAAACAATATGCTCATCTTTAAACAAAGTTGCAAAACTTCCATTCGAAATTAAATTACAAGGCTCATTCTGAACTACAGTTTCCGGTGTCATAATAATCATTTCATCACTTAACTGAATCGCCAGATCGATATCGTGCGTAGAAAATAAAATACTTTTTTGAGTTTCCTGTGTGAGCTTTTTCAGTAATTTAAAAAGCGAAACTTTATGCAGTAAATCAAGATGCGTTGTAGGCTCATCCAAAATAATGAGTGGGGTATCTTGTGCCAAAGCTCTCGCAATTAAAACCTTTTGTAATTGTCCGTCGCTAATTTCGTAATGCCTTTTTGCAGATAAATGTTCGATTTGAGTCAATTGCATGGCTTCTTGGACTTTCTCAATATCTGTTTGGGTCAAAGTTCCAATCCAATTCGTATAGGGCTGACGTCCTAAAGCAACTAACTCAAAAACAGAAAGATTACTTGGCGGCAACTTTTCGGTTAAAACAACACTTAAATTCTGAGCTAATTCTAAAGGATTATAAGTATTGATATTTTTCTCGTTCAAAAAAACATTTCCTGATAACGGTTGTTGAATTCCTGTGATGGTTCGCAATAAAGTTGATTTTCCAATTCCGTTTGCACCAATCAAAGAAATGAGTTTTCCTGAGGATAAATTCAAATTTAGATTTTCAGCAATAGCCACAATTGCTTTCTTGGTTTTATAACCAATATTTAGATTTGAAGTTGATAAGATAATACTGCTCATTTTTTAAGATGCTAAGATTCTGAAATACTAATTGCTAAGTTTTTTTCACATAGATTAAAATCATCTGCGTAAATCCGTTTAATCCGCTTAATCCGTGTTCCAAATAATTTACTGAAAATTTCTTTTTCGCATTAATAACCAAACTACAACCGGCGCGCCAATTATTGAGGTAATTGCATTAATTGGCAAAGTGGTTTCTAATCCGGGTAATTGCGAAGCGATATCGCAAAACAACATAATTATTCCGCCATAAAAAAGCGTGCTCCAATATAAAACGGCGTGATTACTAGTTTGAAAAGTAAGCTTTGCAATATGGGGCACTGCGAGACCTATAAAAGCAATCGGACCAGCAAAAGCTGTAATGCTTCCTGCCAGAATACTTGTTGCAAATATGATGATTAGCTGGGCTTTTTTGTAATTCAAACCCATACTTTTAGCATAATTTTCACCTAAAAGCAAAGCATTTAATGGTTTAATACTTCCGGCACTTAAAAGCAAACCAAAACCTACACAAACAGCTAAAACAGAAATTGATGTCCAGGAAAGATTTCCTAAACTTCCCAACGACCAAAATGTAAATTTCTGCAATTGTTCTGCCGAACTAAAATAGGTTAAAACACCCACAATTGCACTTGTAAAACTTCCAAACATGAGTCCGACAATTAAAATTGCCATTGTATTTCGCAATCGCTGTGCAATCAATAAAACCAGAAGCAAAACCGAAACGCTGCCTAATGTTGAGGCAATAACAAGTCCGTATGGTGACAATAAAATTGCATTTAGAAATGAAGGCAGTAAACCCGCACCCAAAATAACAATCGCAACAGCTAAAATGGCTCCGGAACTTAAACCCAAAACATCTGGTCCGGCTAATGGATTCCTGAATAATGTCTGCATCAGCAAACCGCTAATTGACAATCCTACACCAACCAAAAAGGCTGTTATAGCTTTTGGTAAACGGTAATTAATAATGATATATTCCCAAGTTGATTTACTGGCTTGTCCACCTGTTAAACTGGTATACACTTCTTTAAACGGAATTGTAATTGATCCTAAACTTATGTCGAGAAAAAACATAAATAACAGCACTAAACCAAGTACAAAAAACAGAATTATATTTCGCTTTGAATTTATCAATGATCTTAATTTAGTTTAGAGGCAAAGGTAAATTCGTAGCTTGGCAATAAATCAGGGTGAAAAATTTTGATATAATCTTTTAAAACTAAATCCGGTCGGCTTGGTGCCAATTCATAATAAACTGTTCCCCCAGTTGCTCCAAATTTACCTTCAAAAGTATATACGTTTTTAGACGTAAAAGCATCAAATTGTGTGTAATGCGGATTGCTTTTTCCGAATTCATCCAATGTTTTAAATGAGCCCGAAGCAATCCAGAAATTAGCAGTTTTGGCTTTGTCTAATACTTTTTCAAAAGATAAACCTTCACTCCCGCTTCCTTTTAAATCGGTCCATAAATAATTAGCATGGGCATCATTCATAAATTGTGCAACCCAGCTATTTCCTTTGGCTACATACCAAACATCTTCATACATAGAACCATACAAAACAGTTGAAGTTGCCGGCTGATCTGCTACTAATTTTTTTGCCTGATTGTAGCTTTCAACAATTTTATCAAACAATTCTTTGGCTTTATCTTCCTTGCCAAACAATGCACCGTAAAGTTTAATCCATTCTGCTTTTCCAAGCGGGGATTGTTCCATCCAATCGGCCTGAATAAAAACATTTAAACCGCTTTTTTTCAAATTATCCAACATTGGGTTGTTATTATCTACTCCAAAAGTTATAATCAAATCCGGCGACAATTCTATTAGTTGCTCGATATTCAACTTTTCATTTTGTCCCACATTTTTTACTGAACCTTTATCAATCAAAACTCTTGTTTTTTCTGAAGAAACATAATCAGTATGAGGAAAACCAACTAATTTGTCTTCAACATCAAGCATTTCCAAAAACGGAATATTTGTAGTAGATGTAACAACAACAGATTCTAAAGGCACTTTTATTGTGGCATATTTTTGCAGACTATCCGGTACTTTTGCTTCTTTTTCTTTTAAAATATAAGTGAATTTTGCATTCGCATTTGGCCATGGCTCTATAACTGTAACCACAGAATACCCTTCGTGTTTTACAATTGAAAGTCCGGAAGCAAACTCTATACTATTTTGGGGAATTTCAGTTTTTACAATCTCCGGAGCTTCATTTTTTTTACATCCAACCAGAAGAAAAAATGATAAAACAAAAATAGTTTTAGGAAATAAATGTTTCATATGCAGGTTATATATTTTGAAATATGGTATCGTTATTGCTTATTGTCATTCAAATTTGAATCACGGCGATTCACAATCGAAATTTTTCAATGAGGACAAAGGTAACGCAATTTATAAATTTTTTATTTACCTTTATTCTTACAAAAACCAAATTTATCTTTACCTACTATTATGAATACCACAAAAACCAAAATTTGCTCGAGTTGCGACTCTGCATTTAGTTGCGGAGATATTTCTGTTGAAAACAAATGTTGGTGTAACGACTACCCTCCTATTTTTAATCTTTCTGATGCAGAAGATTGCCTCTGCCCGGATTGCTTTAAAGAAGCATGTATTGACAAAATAGACGCTTATATCGAAACTATGACTCCCCAAAAAGCACTACAAAATAAAGCACTATCTTTACCAAAAACAGAAAAACTAATCGAGGATGTTGATTTTTATATTGAAAACGGCAATTATGTTTTTACAACATGGTTTCATTTAAAAAGAGGAAATTGCTGTGGTAACAACTGTCGGCATTGCCCCTATTAATTGTTAATTATAAATTGTTAGTTCGTATTCATTACTTAAAATCCAATTGATCTTTGCGTTAGGGATAGAAGCGGCATCCTTTTATTTTTTTTCTTTAAAAAAATAAAAGATAAAGCGTATAGCCCGACCCTTGGGGAACGCCACAATAATTCATAACTCAAAACTTACAACTCATAATTAAAAAAATGATTTACTTAATTACCGGCGGCGAACGATCAGGAAAAAGCACTTACGCGCAAAATCTGGCTTTGCAGCTTTCACAATCTCCAATTTATGTAGCAACAGCCAGAAAATGGGATGTTGATTTTCAAAATAGAATTGATCGCCATCAACAAGAACGTGACGAACGCTGGACTAATATTGAAAAAGAGAAATATATTAGTGAAATTGATTTTTCAGGAAAAGTGGCGCTGATTGATTGCGTTACGCTTTGGCTGACGAACTTTTTTGTCGACACTAATTATGATGTAAATTTAAGTCTTGAAGAGGCCAAAAAAGAATTCCTTTCGATTGCCAATCAGGAAAATACAATATTTATTATTGTCACCAATGAAATTGGAATGGGCGTTCATGCAGAAACTCACATTGGCAGAAAATTTACAGAACTGCAAGGCTGGATGAATCAGTTTTTGGCATCAAAAGCAGATGAAGTTATTTTGATGGTTTCTGGAATTCCGGTCAGGATTAAGGGGTTATAATTTCTAAAAATAAATTCCAAATTTTTAAAATTCCAAATTCCAAAGCTATAGTTTATCTTTACTTATGTACTAAATTTTCAAATTGTATTAATATTTCCTTTTTTTGGAATTTGGATTTTTTTTATTGGAATTTCCCACATATTTGGAATTTAAAAATTGTAATTTTATAAATTATGAGCCATTTAGATGATATATTAAAATCCCGCCGCGATACCCGACATTTCACAACCGATGAAGTTCCTGACGAAGTAATCGAAAAAGCTTTGCAGGCCGGACATTGGGCACCTTCGGTTGGATTGACGGATGCTACGAGGTATTTTATCATTAAATCGGCTAAAGTAAAAAGGGCTATTAAAGAACTTTTTTTAGATTATAATAAAAAAGCCGAGGAACTCACCGATAATCCGGAACAAAAGGAACATTACAGATCGCTAAAACTGGAAGCGATTGAAGAAGCTCCAATCGGACTTATTATTGCGTATGACAGATCTGTTTTAAATCAGTTTACCATTGGAACTGTTGGCAGTAATGAGGCAGTAAAATTTAGTTCGGTTTGTGCTGCACAAAATATTTGGCTTTCGCTTACAGAGCAAGGTTACGGAATGGGCTGGGTTTCGATCCTGAACTATTATCAGTTTAAAAAAATCCTTGATTTACCTGAAAACATTGAACCTTTGGGCTATTTCTGCATTGGAAAACCGGCAACGAATTACAATAACCAGCCGATGCTGCAGCAGTTGCACTGGAAGCAGAAATCGGAAGCTCCGGATTGCAAAGAAATCAAAAATGTGGTAGAAAGTCGTGTTTTAGATTTTCAATTAAAAACAAAAAAATCTGATACCAAAAATGACTTTGCTAAACTTCTACAGGAAAAAATAGATTCTAAAACCAAACCTGTTGGTTCTTTGGGAACTTTAGAAACTTTGGCTTTTCAGATGGCAACGGTTTTTGAAACCTTAAATCCTAAAATTACAAACCCAAACATTGTGGTTTTTGCCGCAGATCACGGAATCGCAAATCATGGTGTAAGTGCTTATCCGCAAGATGTCACCCGACAAATGGTTGGCAATTTTCTCGAAGGCGGTGCTGCAATCAATGTTTTTTGCAATCAAAATAATA
>Ga0247732_10000675_pt1 | contig 15189 bp, 11 predicted proteins | sample UWRJL163409C2_FD_180940 | JGI IMG/M metagenome (GOLD analysis project Ga0247732, IMG submission 180940) | Plant litter microbial communities from Arlington Agricultural Research Station in Wisconsin, United States - UWRJ-L163-409C-2 | ecosystem: Environmental > Terrestrial > Plant litter >...
TGTGAACGCGGGGTTCGCCGACGGCATGAGTTCCTCTTGTACGTAGGTGGACGGAGTTCAAATCTACCGGATCCGCCATCGTCGGGGCCCGCCGGTTGGGCGATTTCGCAGGCTTTCGCGCAGGGCAGAGCCGAGGGAGGCTACCGTGGTGGCGTGACCCCAGCCCGCCGCCCCCTCGTGATCGGACATCGAGGCGCCCCCGGATATCGGCCCGAGCACACGCGGTCGTCGTACGAACTGGCCATCGCCCTGGGTGCCGATGCGGTGGAGCCCGACATCGTGGCATCCCGCGACGGGGTGCTCGTGCTGCGGCACGAGAACGAGATCAGCGGTACCACCGATGTCGCGTCGCGCCCCGAATTCGCCGCCCGGCGCACGACGAAGACGATCGACGGCGCGGCCCTGACCGGCTGGTTCACCGAGGACTTCACCTGGGCGGAGCTGTCGACGCTGCGTGCCAGGGAGCGCCTGCCCTCGATCCGCACCTCCAGCTCGTCGTTCGACGGGCAGTCTCCGATCATGCGCCTGTCCGAGCTGCTGGAGCTGCTCGACACGGCCGGGGAGGAGACGGGTCGTGCGCTCGGTCTCGTGGCGGAGATCAAGCACGCTGCCTACTTCGATTCCATCGGGCTTCCTCTCGACGAGCTGGTCGCCGACGAACTGATCCGCAGCGGCTGGAACTCGGGAGACGGGCGGCTCACCGTCGAGTCGTTCGAGAAGACGGTGCTCGACCTGCTGCGGGGTCGAGGCATCCGCTCGAAGAACGTCTTCCTTCTCGAGGCAGCAGGGTCGCCGCCCGATCTGGTCGCCCGGCTCGGTTCGGATGCCGACAGCTACGCGTCGTTCCTCACCCCTGACGGCATGCGGATGCTCCGCCGCGACGTCGAGGGGATCAGCGTCGACAAGAAGATGATCCTGCCCCGACCCGACGCCGAGTCGACGCGGGTGTCCTCCGTGCTGGTCGACGCGGCGCACGAGGCAGGACTCGAGATCTACTGCTGGACACTGCGGCCCGAGAACCGGTTCCTCTCGGCCGAATTCAGAAGGGGAGGCGGGTCGGCGGCATTCGGCGATTGGGAGAGCGAGTTCGCGCTCATTCTGGCGACGGGGATCGACGGGGTGTTCGCCGATCAGGCGGATCTCGCGGTCGCTGCGCGCGAGGCGGTGTTCCCCTCGCGGGGAACTGTCGGAGGTTCGGCTTAAACTGGAGACGACATGACAAGCCTCTTCGACCTTCCCTCGACCGATCCGGGCCCACAGAGCCTGAAGCCCGTCATTCTCGACGGGCAGGGGCCGGGCGATGCGCGCAACGACCTCCTTGACGGGTTGAATCCCGAACAGCGCGAGGCCGTCGAATATCGCGGGCCGGCACTGCTCATCGTCGCCGGAGCCGGTTCGGGCAAGACCCGCGTGCTCACCCATCGCGTGGCCAGTCTGATCGAGAGTCGCGAGGCATGGCCGAGCCAGATCCTCGCCATCACGTTCACGAACAAGGCCGCGGCCGAGATGCGCGAACGAGTCGAGGCCCTCCTGGGTCAGGCGTCGCAGGGCATGTGGATCTCGACCTTCCATTCCGCGTGCGTGCGAATCCTGCGCCGTGAGGCCGAGAACTTCGGCTTCACCAAGAGCTTCACGATCTACGACTCGGCCGACAGCCGTGTTCTCATCAAACGCATCATCAAAGACCTGCAGGCCGATACCTTCGGCTTCACGGTCGGCTCGGTCTCGGCCAAGATCTCGAAGCTCAAGAACGAACTGGCCGACGTCGAGAGCTACGCCCGCACGGCGAACTTCGCCGATCCGCAAGAGGCGCTCTTCGTCGAGATCTTCCGGCAGTACACCCGCAGCCTGCAGGCGGCCAACGCGTTCGACTTCGACGACCTGATCAGCCAGACGGTGTTCCTGTTCCGCGCCTTTCCCCAGGTTGCGGAGCAGTACCGGCGCCGGTTCCGTCACATCCTCGTCGACGAGTATCAAGACACGAACCACGCGCAGTATTCGCTCATCCACGAGCTCACCCTCTCGCCGGGCTCCGTCGACCCCGGTCAGCCGCCCGTGCCCGGCGCCTCTCTCACGGTGGTCGGCGATTCCGACCAGTCGATCTACGCCTTCCGTGGGGCAGACATCCGCAACATCGTCGAGTTCGAGCGTGACTACCCCGGCGCCAAGGTCGTGCTCCTCGAACAGAACTACCGCTCGACCCAGAACATCCTGTCGGCGGCCAACGCGGTGATCTCGAACAACTTCGATCGCAAAGACAAGAAACTGTGGACGGCCATCGGCGACGGCGACAGGATCCTCGGCTACACGGGCTACTCCGGCCACGACGAGGCCCAGTTCATCGCCGATGAGATCGCCAAGCTGCACGACGCCGGAACCGCGTACAAAGACATCGCGGTGTTCTACCGCACCAACGCTCAGACACGAGCGCTCGAAGAGATCTTCATCAGGTCGGCTCTGCCCTACCGCGTTCTCGGGGGCACGAAGTTCTACGAGCGCGCCGAGATCAAAGACGTGATGGCCTACCTGATCTCGGTCGCCAACCCGCAAGACGCGCTCGCGCTGCGGCGCATCCTGAACAGCCCGAAGCGCGGAATCGGCCCCGCGACCGAGACCCAGCTCGCCAGCTTCGCCGAGGCGAACGAGATCACCTATCGAGAGGCGATGCGCCAGGCGGCCTCGCTCGGCCTGGGGCCCAAGGTCACGACGGCGATCCTGCAGTTGGCCGCCCTGCTCGACGAGGCGTCGGCGCTGATCGATCCCGATCGGGAGCAGGGTGCGGCGCCCGTGTTCGACGTGCTGGCGCTTCTGCTCGAGAAGAGCGGGTACCTCACGGCACTGCGCGCCAAACGCGATCCGCAAGACGAGGCCCGGGCGGAGAACGTCGAGGAGCTCCTGGCGGTGACCAAGGAGTTCGGCAAGAACAACCCCGACGGCGGACTCGTCGACTTCCTCACCGAAGTATCGCTGGTGGCCGCCGTCGACGACCTCGACGACTCCAGCGGCACGGTCTCGTTGATGACGCTGCACACGGCGAAGGGCCTCGAATTCGAGGCCGTCTTCCTCACCGGCATCGAGGAGGACCTGCTGCCGCACCGCATGTCGGCCAACGAACCCGGCGGCCCGGCCGAAGAGCGTCGACTGTTCTATGTAGGCATCACGCGTGCGCGCAAGCGTCTCTACCTGTCGCTCGCCATGACCCGTGCGCAGTACGGCGAGACCGCGGTGGCCATGCCCAGCCGCTATCTCCAGGAGATTCCCGCCGAGCTCATCGAGTGGGTGCAGTCACCTGGAATGGCCACATCGAGGGGTGGAACGCAGCCCCGCGCACTCAACGCCAACCGCTCGTCGCGCCAGGGCTGGGGCTCGTCCGACTCGAGCGGCTCGAGCGATTTCCCGGCTCTCCCTCCGCGCCCGAAGGCGGAGTGGGCCAACACGATCACGAACAAGGTGCGCGACAACGGCGACCTCGAACTCGTCGCGGGGGATCGCATCCGGCACAGCGATTTCGGCGAGGGTCGGGTGAACCAGGTCACGGGTGAGGGCACGAAGCGCGTGGCTCACGTGATGTTCGAGAAGGCGGGCGCCAAGAAGCTGCTCATCAAGATCGCACCGATCGAGAAGATCTAGGGCAGAGAAGATCTAGCCGGGCACACCTCGGAGGGCGCGATCGCGTGCGAGGTGGCGCAGCGCGCGCGGCAATCGGGGATACACGAGGCGGGTGATCGCCATCAGGCCGGCGAAGATGCGACGTCGCGCCGGCGTCCACGGCAGGTCGAAGGCCTCGCGAACAGCGGGCGGCAGGAGCCCTGCGGTCACCAGGCGTGCTGCGGGCATGGCCGCCCTCAACCAGACGGGCCCCGCGGTCGGATGGAGCAGTGCCCGAGCGACCCGGCGGGTCGTGGCGTCCGTGCTCAGCGTGTCGAGCTGGCGCGACCAGTACTCGCGGAACGCGGTGCGGTCGGCGGGCCAGAGCTCGTGGGGCACCTGGAGTGCGGTGCCGAGCACGGCGTAGTCCTGGTAGATCTGTTCGGCGGACCGATCGTCGAGCGGGCCGCGGATGCGCTCGTACATGTCGATCGCGGAGTCGTAGAGTGTGGCGGCGACCCAGAGCTGGAGCTGCGGGTCGAAGGCCGAGTAGGAGTGGCGGCCATCTGTCTGCGCCGAGCGCACGGGCGCGTGTGCACGAGATACCGATCGCACGACCGCCTGCACCTGCTCCGGGCTGCCGTAGACGACCGTGTAGACGTACTGCAGGGTGCGCACCAGGCGGTCGAGAGGCCGCGACGCGAAGTCGCTGTGCTCGGCGACCCCTCGTCCGACGCCCGGATTCGCCAGTTGGAGCAGGATGGCTCGGCCGCCGGCCGCGACGAGCACCGACTCCGCCGCGATGTCGCCGATGCGCAGCGGGGTCGGGCCCTCGAGGTCTTCGGTGCCGGCCACGGGGTTCCTCTCGCTCGTCGGGTGCGGCGCGGGATGTGAGAGGAACCCCGCCGGCTCAGTTCGGTGTCGGCACCGTGAGCTTCAGCGTGAGCCGACGACGCCACAGTACCCCGACTCCGAGCAACGCTCCGAGCACCAGGGCGGAGCCCGAGACCAGAAGAAGGCCGGGTGCCGTGGTGCTGCCCGTCTCGGCGAGGCTCTCCACTGCGACCGGCGCCGCGGGGGCGCTCAGCTCTGCCGGGGCCGGGGTCGGGGCTGGAGGGGCCGCGACGACGGTGATCTCGCTGGCGGTGCCGAAGGCCGACTGCCAGGGCAGGATGCGCGTGCCGCCCTGTTCCGCCGGAGTGCGGGAGCCCTCGATGCGTTCGACCCAGACGTAGTATCCGGGGCCGGGGAGCGTGCACTCGGGTGTGCGATAGGTTCCCGGTCCGGTGTCGACACGCACCTCGACCGTGCAGACCACGGGAGCATCGGACGGTGCGTGCTCTGCGGGCTGGATGGGGTCGGCGAAGGGACCGAGGAGCGAGCTCTCGACGACGACGGGAACGGGAAGCATGCCGTTGACGTCGACGGCGGGAACGGACCCTTCGGCCGGGGGAGTCGAGGGTCGGTAGAGGCCCCACCCCGAGAGCACCTCTGCGTCGGTGGCGGGGGTCAGAGCGGACACGACAAGTTCGTCGCTGATCGCATCTCCGGTTGCGGCAGCGCTCGCGCTCGTCTTCGTGGCGACCACGGGCTGGAAGCCCTTCGTCGACGGGACCGTCACGGTGGTCGTGGCGGTGCCCGAGGCCGACCCCTGCCGTGCGACGAGGACCTGCTGCACATCGTCGCCGGCCTGTCCGGCGGTGAACGCCGACCCGTAGGGCAGGTGCTCGTAGCTGACGGTGGCCACGACACGGGAGCTCGGCGTCTGACCTGTCGTCGTTATGGACTGACGGTCGCCGTTCGACACCGTGCGCTCCGACGTGCCGTCGTCGAAGACGGCTCCGGACAGTCTCATGGTTCCGGTGTGGCTGCCGGGGCTCAACACGGTCGGCCCCGTCGACAGGAAGTCCACGGTGAGGCTGCTCGTGACGGTCAGGCGTCCCTCGCCGTCGGCCTCGGTCAGAGCGACCGAGGAGGACACGGCTCTGGATGCTCCCAGCGGGCCGTCGGCGGTCGCGAGAAGTTGACGGCTGCGATCGAGCACGGCCTGGGCCGAGGCACCGGCCCGCTGCGCGTAGTACTCGGGAGCTCGACCGTTCAGCCCCGCGATGGTCCACGTGGCGAGCTGCCCCGCGGCGGCCTCGGAGGCATCGGCCGACGACGCCGAGGTGCGCGAGATGTAGGCGAGGCGGGCGAGGTCGTCGGTCGTGAACCTGCCGAGCTGTGCCGCGTCGACGAAGGCGTAGTCGTGGCCGGTCGGGGCCTTCTTGCCTGCCTCGAGGCAGAACACGAGCGAGCCGTCGTCGAGCCGGTAGGAGCCGATCCAGGCGGCGCCGTCGTCGGCGAGATGGCCGACCCCGTGACCCGTGGAGACGGCCGCGCCGGCCGGTGGGGCACCGGCCAGGAGGAGGCCGAGGGTGGCGGTGACGGTGGTGAGAGCGGTGAGAAGGGCGGATGTGCGCCGGCGGTTTTGTGTCATGCCCATCACCCTCCCGGGCTGCGGAAGGCGCCGGGAGCGTGGACACCGACGTCGTGGAGTTCCTCACCCGACCGAGAGCTGTGGAGGAACGGCCGCTCGGTCGCCCGCATGTGCGCGTCTTCTGCGGGCGGTAAGGTTTCAGGTGGCGAAAGTCTGCGGCGGAGCAGTCAAATCTGTCGGCCGCAGCTCGCAGGAGCACTCAGAAGCCGCGCACCAACCCCCGTGCCGGCTGAGACCTAAGCGGATTGGATGAGCGTGGATCTGTTCGAATACCAGGCACGAGACCTGTTTGAAAGCTACGGGGTTCCGGTTCTTCCGGGTATCGTCGCGGACACCCCCGATGAGGTGCGTGCCGCGGCCGAGAAGCTCGGTGGCGTGACCGTCGTCAAGGCGCAGGTCAAGGTCGGAGGCCGAGGAAAGGCCGGCGGCGTCAAGGTCGCGAAAGACCCCCAGGCGGCGTTCGAGGCGGCGGAGTCGATTCTCGGCCTCGACATCAAGGGCCACGTGGTGAAGCGCGTCATGGTCGCCGGCGGTGCGCGCATCGCCGAGGAGTTCTACTTCTCCGTGCTCCTCGACCGGGCGAACCGCTCGTACCTGTCGCTGACCAGCTACGAGGGCGGCATGGAGATCGAGCAGCTCGCCGTCGAGCGCCCGGAGGCGCTGGCGCGCATCGAGGTCGATCCCATCGCCGGCATCGACCTGGAGACGGCGAAGTCCATCGCCGTGGCGGCGAAGTTCCCCGCCGAGCTCGTCGACAAGGTCGCCCCGGTCTTCGTGAAGCTCTGGGAGGTCTACAAGGGCGAGGACGCGACGCTCGTCGAGGTCAACCCGCTCGTTCTCACCGAGGAGGGCGACATCATCGCCCTCGACGGCAAGGTGACGCTCGACGAGAACGCCGGATTCCGGCACCCGAACCACGAGGCCCTCGAAGACAAGGACGCGGCCGACCCGCTCGAGGCCAAGGCCAAGGCGGCCGACCTCAACTACGTGAAGCTCGACGGCGAGGTCGGGGTCATCGGCAACGGTGCCGGCCTCGTGATGTCGACCCTCGACGTGGTCTCCTACGCGGGCGAGAAGTACAACGGTGTGAAGCCGGCCAACTTCCTCGACATCGGCGGCGGAGCTTCGGCAGCGGTCATGGCCGCGGGCCTCGACGTGATCCTCGGCGACGAGCAGGTCAAGAGCGTCTTCGTCAACGTCTTCGGCGGCATCACGGCGTGCGACGCCGTGGCCAACGGAATCCTCGGCGCCCTCGAGGTGCTCGGCGACTCCGCGACCAAGCCGCTCGTGGTGCGCCTCGACGGCAACAAGGTCGAGGAGGGCCGCGCCATTCTGGCCGCCGCCAACCACCCGCTGGTCACCCTGGCGACCACCATGGACGAGGGCGCCGACAAGGCCGCCGAGCTCGCCTCACTCTGACGATTTCCTCGCGACGAAGTAAGGACCACAACAAGAATGTCGATTTTCCTCAACAAGGACTCCAAGGTCATCGTGCAGGGCATCACCGGAGGTGAGGGCACCAAGCACACCGCCCTCATGCTGGCAGCCGGCACGAAGATCGTGGGCGGCGTGAACGCGCGCAAGGCGGGAACGACCGTCACCCACGGCGAACTCGAACTGCCCGTCTTCGGCACGGTGGCCGAGGCCATCTCCACCACGGGCGCCGACGTGTCGATCGCCTTCGTTCCGCCGGCCTTCGCGAAAGACGCCATCATCGAGGCGATCGACGCGGAGATCCCGCTGCTGGTCGTCATCACCGAGGGCATTCCCGTCGGCGACGCGGCGGAGGCCTGGGCGTACGCGAAGCAGAAGGGCAACAAGACCCGCATCATCGGGCCGAACTGCCCCGGCATCATCACGCCCGGCGAGTCCCTCGTCGGCATCACGCCGGCGAACATCACGGGCAAGGGCCCCATCGGCCTCGTCTCCAAGTCGGGAACGCTGACCTACCAGATGATGTTCGAGCTGCGCGACCTGGGCTTCTCGACCGCCATCGGAATCGGCGGCGACCCCATCATCGGCACAACGCACATCGACGCGCTCGCGGCCTTCGAGGCAGACCCCGAGACGAAGGCGATCGTGATGATCGGCGAGATCGGCGGAGACGCCGAGGAGCGGGCGGCCGACTACATCAAGGCCCACGTCACGAAGCCCGTCGTCGGCTACGTCGCCGGGTTCACGGCTCCCGAGGGCAAGACGATGGGCCACGCGGGCGCGATCGTCTCCGGCAGCGCCGGCACGGCCCAGGCCAAGAAGGAGGCCCTCGAGGCGGCCGGCGTGCGCGTCGGCAAGACCCCGAGCGAGACCGCAGCCCTGCTGCGCGAGGTCTACGCGGCGCTCTGACCTGCACGACCTGCGGCGGGCATCCTCTTCTCTATGATGAGGATGCCCGCCGTTCGTCTGTGTGCCGACAGACGACGGGGTCACGTCAGAAGGGGGTTTCGATGTCCGAGTCTCTGGGGGCCGACCCCGTCGAGCAGCCGACGGAGTCGCCGAGCCGGTGGCAGCGCATCCGCCATGCACTGGTGACGCCCGAGCTGATCTACGGAACGATCATCAGCTCGGCGGTCATCGCCGTCGCCGAGGACGACGACACCGATCTCGACGTGTTCGTCGTGACCTTCGTGACGATGCTCGTGTTCTGGGCCGCCCACGTGTTCGCCGTGGCCGTGGCGAACCACGGCAAGCGCGACGGCCGCGTGATCGGAATCGGCGAGGCGTTCCGCGGCGGCGTGCATCACTCGGTGGGGCTGCTCTACGCCTCGATCATCCCGCTCCTGTTCCTCGTGCTGGGATCGATCGGCGTGCTCGACGAGGACACCGCGTATCTCGTCGCGCTCGTCGTCGGCATGGTCGTGCTGGGAATTCTGGGATGGATGGCGTTCGCCGACAGGGGGAGCCCGTGGCCCGTGAGGCTGCTCGGCGGTATCGGAACGGCTCTTTTCGGACTGGTGATCGTGGCCTTCAAGGCCTTGCTCCACTAGACCGGCGGGGTGACAGGTCGGGCCTCGCGTCAGGGGGTACGCTCGGCACGGCATGAATCGACCATTTACCGCATTCCTCGCGTTCCTCGACGCGCTCCTCGTCGGGGCCCTCGGCCTCGGGATCCTCCTGGTACCCCTCACGATCCTCTGGCTGACCCAGTTCGAGCTCGCCGTCGACTACGGCGCGTTCTGGAGGGTCGCCGCCAACGTATGGCTCCTCGGCAACGGGGTCGACCTGCTCGTCACGATCGATCCGACCCTCGCGCTGCAGCTCGCCCTCGAGGGCGCCGGTGTGCCGTTCGAGATCGGGTTCGCGCCCCTGGGGGTCGCGGTACTGACAGTGCTTCTCGGCTGGAGGTCCGGTCGACGGCTCGCCGATTCCGAGCATCGCGTGCTGGGGGCGGCCGTGGGCATCCTCACCGTTGCCGTGATCGGATGGCTGGTCGCCCTCGGGGCCGGCTCCGACAGTGCCCGCCCGTCGGTTCTCCAGGCCCTGGTCTTTCCCGCCGCCATCTACGCCATCGGCATGGCGACGAGCCTCTTCTCGCGCTCCGATGTCGAGGTCGGAGACGATCCCGCGGACCAGGCCGTCGACATCCTGGCCCGAAGCCTTCGCGCGATCGTCGCCGGCGTTCCCGTTCCGGTGAGAACGGTGGTGGCGCTGGCGGCCCGCGGGGGAGCCCTCGCGGTGGCGGGCGTGGTGGCCGTCGCGGCCGTCGTCGTGTTCGTGCTCGTGCTGGGGCATTACGGCGAGATCATCTCGTTGTACGAATCGCTCCAGTCCGGTCTCGTCGGCGGCATCGCCCTGACCGTCGGGCAGCTCTCTCTCATCCCCAACCTCGTCGTGTGGGCCGCGTCGTGGCTCGTCGGGCCGGGCTTCGCTCTCGGCTCGGGCAGCCTCGTCTCGCCCTTGGGAACGCAGGTCGGACTGCTTCCCGCCCTGCCGATTCTCGGTGCGCTGCCCCAGGGGGTGCCCGCTCTCGGATACGCGGTGGTGGTCGTTCCCGTGGTGATCGGCTTCGTCGTGGGCGTCCTGCTGAAACCGAGACTGACCGCCGAGGGTGCTGCCGCCTCTCCTGTGATCCTCGTGCTGTCGGGCCTGGGAGTCGGCGTCATCGGCGCGAGCATCCTCGCCCTCCTCGCGCTCTGGTCGGGCGGTGCCGCAGGTCCGGGTCGCCTCGTCGACATCGGGCCGGATCCCGCGGCCGTGTGGCTCTGGTCGGCCGTCGAGCTCGGACCGAGCGCCGTGCTGGGCCTCACCGTGGGCCTCACACGACGCCTCTTCTCGCGCACTCCGGATCTGGCGGACCTCGGCGACGTTGCCGGCCCCGCCTCGGGCACGGGCTCGACGCCCGATGCCAATAAACTGTGACGGTGCTGTCGCTCGTCGTACTCATCTCAGGCGGAGGATCCAACCTCCGCGCCCTCCTCGACGCGCAATCCGACGCCGAGTTCCCGGCCCGGATCGTGGCCGTCGGAGCAGACAACGACGCGGACGGCCTCGCCCACGCCGAGGAGTTCGGAGTCCCCACGTTCACGGTGCCTCCGACGTCGTTCGAGTCGCGGGCGGCCTGGGGCGACGAGCTGCTCGAGCAGATCCAGGTCTGGAACCCCGACCTCGTGGTCTGCGCCGGGTTCATGCGCATCCTGCCGCCGCGCGTCGTCGCCGCCCTGTCTCCCCAGCTGATCAACACGCATCCCGCTCTGCTTCCCGCCTTCCCGGGCGCCCACGCCGTGCGCGATGCTCTGGCCGCCGGGGTCTCGCAGACGGGCGTCACCGTGCACATCGTCGACGAGGGCGTCGACACCGGTCCTGTGATCGTGCAGGAGGCCGTGGCCATCGAGCCCGGCGACACCGAATCCGAACTTCACGAACGAATCAAGACGATCGAGCGGCGCCTGCTCACCCAGGCCGTGCTCGACATCGCGAACAGCAGAGTCAACCTCAGGGAGCTAGCCACAGCATGAGCGGTCCAATCCACGATCCGAACCTCTACACCCACCGCGATGTCGTGCGCATCGAGCGGGCACTGATCTCGGTGAGCGACAAGACCGGGCTCCTCGAGCTCGCCGCGGCCCTCTCCGATGCGGGCGTCGAGATCGTGTCGACCGGGTCGACCGCCCAGACCATCGCCGACGCGGGCTATGCCGTCACCGAGGTGAGCCAGGTCACCGGCTTCCCCGAGTCGCTCGACGGCCGCGTCAAGACGCTGCACCCCGCCGTGCACGCGGGAATCCTCGCCGATCTCCGGCTCGAGTCGCACAGGGCGCAGCTCGACGAGCTCGGCATCCGGCCCTTCCAGCTCGTCGTGGTCAACCTCTACCCGTTCCGCGAGACGGTCGCTTCGGGCGCCGAGGGCTCCGCCGTGATCGAGCAGATCGACATCGGCGGCCCCGCCCTGGTGCGCGCCTCGGCGAAGAACCACGCCAACGTCGCGATCGCCGTGTCGCCCTCGAGCTATGCCGAGATCATCGCGTCGCTGCCCGGGGGCACCTCGCTCGCCGCACGCCGGGCCCTGGCCGCGTCGGCGTTCGCCCACACGGCCGCCTACGACACGGCCGTGGCCGCCTGGTTCGCCGACACGGCGACGGATGGCGACGCCGCCGAGACGGCGGCGTTCGGCGACGCCCTCAGGATCGAGGGCACGCTGTCGGCGACCCTCCGCTACGGCGAGAACTCGCACCAGCCCGCGGCGCTCTACGTGCGCGAGAACGGCCGCGGCATCGCCCAGGCCGAACAGCTGCACGGCAAGGAGATGTCGTACAACAACTACGTCGACGCCGATGCCGCCGTGCGCGCCGCGTTCGACTTCGACGAGCCCGCCGTGGCCATCATCAAACACGCCAACCCGTGCGGCATCGCCGTCGCTCAGCCGTCCGACGCCGACGCGATCGCGGGAGCGCACGCCAGGGCCCACGCCTGCGACCCCGTCTCCGCGTTCGGCGGCGTGATCGCCTCCAACAGAACGGTCACGCGTGCGATGGCCGAGGGCGTCGCCGAGGTCTTCACCGAGGTGCTCGTGGCCCCGGACTTCGAGCCGGAGGCCCTCGAGATGCTGCAGATCAAGAAGAACCTGCGGCTGCTCAAGCTGCCCGCGGGATTCCAGCGCGACGAGACCGAGGTCCGTCAGGTGAGCGGTGGATTCCTCGCTCAGAAGCCCGACGGTTTCGTCGGCTTCAGCTCGGTGAAATGGCAGCGGGTCGCCGGCAAGCACGTCGACGACGCCACCCTGGCCGACCTCGAGTTCGCGTGGAAGGCGTGCAGGGCGGTCAAGTCCAACGCCATCCTGCTCGCGTCGGGCGGCGCCTCCGTCGGCGTCGGCATGGGCCAGGTCAACCGGGTCGACTCGTGCCACCTCGCCGTCACCCGTGCGGGTGATCGGGCCGCCGGTTCGGTCGCCGCCTCCGATGCGTTCTTCCCGTTCGCCGACGGGCTCCAGGTTCTGATCGACGCCGGCGTGACCGCCGTCGTGCAGCCGGGCGGCTCTGTCCGCGACGCCGAGGTGATCGAGGCCGCGCAGGCGGCGGGCGTCACCATGTACTTCACAGGCGAACGTCACTTCTTCCACTAGGAGTACCCGTCGTGCGCACAGAAACCGCAACTAAGGTCGCACCCATGCATTTCCTCCGCCCGAGACCCCTGATCGCCTCCGCGGTCGCGGCCCTGCTCGTGGCGGCGATCACCCACCTTGCGACGATGCTCTCGTTCTTCGTCGGCAACGATCCGCAGTCGATCGTGCTGCTTCAGATCAACAACTTCTTCGTGCCGTCGACACTCGTGCTGCTGGTGCTGGTCTTCGTCTTCTCCCTCGCCACCCGCCTCTCGCGCTGGTACACGGCGGCCATCGCGGGTCTCGTGTCCGGCGCGATCGCGGCCGTCGTCGGCACGGGCATCCAGACGCTCGTGCAGGGCAACGCCCTCGACGGCCCGGTGATCGCCTACGTTCTCAGCACGCTGGGGAACATCAACCTGATCTTCGTTCTCACGGCGACCGTCGCCACCGCGACGCTGGGCCGTCGGGTCTACGGAGCCCTGAGCCACTCGGAGGTGCCGCCGCGGAGTGTGGCCGGCACCGTGCTCGTGCGGCGTCCGTCCGACAACCTCGCCGAGGGCATCGTCACCCACCTCGAACGCGCCGAGGTCGACTCCGACCTCGCGGACACGCAGTGGGAGTCGTATGTCGCGGCCCTGATCGGGGCGGGCTGGAAGCCGGTCGAGGTCGCGCGCGCCACCGATCTGGCCGACTCCGTCTTCGTCGAGGATTCCGTCGTGATGTTCGGGCGCCTCGCCGTGCTCGCGAGCCCGGCGGCGCCGACCCGGGTAGCCGAGATCGACGAGGTCGAGAAGAGCATTCGATCGCTCGGCCTCGACGTCACGCGCATCGTGCAGCCCGGCACGCTCGACGGCGGCGACGTCCTGAAGATCGAGAAGCGCGTCTACGTCGGCCGCGGCGGGCGCACGAACGCCGAGGGCATCCGGCAGCTCCGGCACATTCTGAGCCCACTCGGCTACACCGTGATCGCCGTTCCCATCTCGAAGGTGCTGCACCTCAAGAGCGCGGTCACGGCCCTGCCCGACGGCACGGTCATCGGATATCCGCCGGTCGTCGACGATCCCAAGATCTTCGACCGCTTCCTCGCCGTGCCCGAGGAGGCCGGCGCACACGTCGTCATTCTCGCCGACGACACGGTGCTGATGTCGTCGGCCGCACCCGAGTCGGCGCAGCTCATCGAGAGCCTGGGCTACCGGGTGATCGCCGTCGACATCTCGGAATTCGAGAAACTCGAGGCCTGCGTCACCTGTCTGTCGGTCCGGGTGCGCTGAACGCCTGAGACGCGGCGCGTCGCCACGTGCGCGTTGCGTGTCGGTACGAGTCGGGAGTAGCCTAGAAGGCTGCCCGGTTCCGGGTGCAACTCCCACCGTCTGTTCTCGAGGTCTTTTTCGTGTCAACGCCCGCGCTCCCGTCCACCCTCGCCTCTCTGGGCAGGCTGTACCGCTATGCGAAGCCGGCCATGCCGCGCATCTACGTGGCGATCGTGGCCTCCCTGCTGGCGAGTCTTGTGGCGCTGGCCATCCCGCAGGTTCTGCAGTGGCTCATCGACGGGCCGCTCACCGGCACCGACGTGTCGCTCGTGTGGTTCTCGGTCGGCCTCGTCCTGGCGCTCGGAGTAGCGGAGGCCGGGCTCATCGCGCTGCGCCGCTGGCTCGTGCTGACCCCGGGAACGCACGTCGAGGCGCACATGCGCAACAGCCTGTACCGGCAGCTCCAGCGCCTGCCTGTCGCCTTCCACGACCGGTGGCCGAGTGGCCAGCTTCTGTCACGCGCCATCGGTGACCTCAACCTGATCCGACGGTGGATGGCGTTCGGCTTCGTGATCCTCATCGTGAACACGCTGACGCTCGTGATCGGATTCGTCATCCTGGTCTCGCTCAACTGGGTCCTCGGGTCGATCTTCGTCGTCGCCTCCATTCCCGTGCTCATCTACGGCTACGCGTTCGAGAAGCGCTATTCCACCGCCGCGCGCCGTGGACAGGACCAGCAGGGCGACCTGGCGACGGCCGTCGAGGAGAGCGTCCACGGCATCCGCGTTCTGAAGGCCTTCGGCCGCGGCTCGCACGCGCTCAAGCGTTTCGAGACCCAGGCGGAGCAGTTGCAGGGCACCGAGCTGGAGAAGGCGCGTGCCGTGGCCGGCATCTGGCTGTGGCTCCTCCTCGTGCCCGACGTCGCCTTCGCCGTGGCCCTCGTTGTCGGCGTCTGGCTGGCACAGTCCGGCCAGTCGAGCGTGGGCGAGCTGGTGGCGTTCTTCGCGACCGGCACGGTGCTGCTGTTCCCGATCCAGTCGATGGGCTACTTCCTCGCCATGACGATCGACGCCAAGACCGCGACCAACAGGTTCTTCGAGGTCATGGACGAGGTCAACACCATCGTCGACCCGGCGAGCCCGAAGACCATCGACCGGCCCCAGGGACGGCTCGTCTTCTCCGACGCGCACTTCCGCTACCAGGACTCGCCCGAGCGGTTCCCCGACCTGCTCGACGGCATCGACCTCGTGATCGAGCCGGGCGAGACCATGGCGCTCGTGGGCCTCACGGGCTCGGGCAAGACGACGCTGACCGCACTCCCGACGCGCCTCTAC
>Ga0247732_10000679_pt1 | contig 15162 bp, 18 predicted proteins | sample UWRJL163409C2_FD_180940 | JGI IMG/M metagenome (GOLD analysis project Ga0247732, IMG submission 180940) | Plant litter microbial communities from Arlington Agricultural Research Station in Wisconsin, United States - UWRJ-L163-409C-2 | ecosystem: Environmental > Terrestrial > Plant litter >...
CCAAGGTTTCTTGTCGGCGCACGCGATCCACCGCAGAAAATCATGGGGATCCGTGCACATGGCTGGCGAGATTCGCGCAGCAGCGTCCAATACTACGGGATGCCCGCGAACTCGGCAAACACGCCGTACCTGGCATCCCGTGCACTCCCCCGCCACCCGCACCCGCACCGCCACCGCCACCGCCACCGCCACCGCCACCGCCACCCGAGTCTTCACAAACGGCGCTTCGTTTCGCATCGAAGCGCCGTTCGTGAAGACTCGCCCGACCGACAGCGGGTGCGAGCTACTTGCAGACCCGGTCGATCGACTGGAAAGCGTCTTCTGTCGCGGTGAGTTGCGATGTCAGCTTCGCCATGTCGGCAGAGGCGGGGTCTGCCGCCATCGACTCGAGTGTGGCTGTGACCGTCTTGAGCGAGTCGTCTGCCGCCTGCATGCTGCCCTTGACCTGGGCGGCCGACATTTTCGCAGCCGCCGAATCCATCGAGACGGCGAGCGCGTCCAGCTTGTCGATGACCGCGGCAGGATCACCCGATTCGTCCGATTGCATCTGCCGCATCGCCACGGTTGCGGCAAGGAGCGAAGATTCGGCAGTCGTGCAGTCAGCGGAGTGCGCGGAAGTGAAAGGGTTGTTGTGCAGGAATGCCTGCGTACCGAGGAAGGCTCCGACCGCCACCACGATTACGACGGCGAACGTGATGACGATCCTGGTGCGACTCGGGCGCGTGCGCGGCTCCTCGGGCAGGGCAGTGTCTCCCTGCGGCTCCACCTGCGTCACTTGCAGACCTCGCCGAGCGCGGCGAACGTGGTCTGCACATCGGCTATTGAGGCTTGGAAGGCCGCAGCGTCGAGCGAGGCAGGGTCGACCTGGACCTTCTTGACCTGCTCGATCATCGCCTTGAGTGAGTTATCCGCCGTCGTGAAGACGGCTTTCACCTCCTCGTTGGTGACCTCGGCAAGCCCGGAATCGAGGGATGCCGCGAGTCCATCGAGTTTCGCCGTTGCCCCCTGCGGGTCGGTAGCGGCCGTGCTCATGCTCTCTTGCAGGTCGGCGAATGCGCCGTTTCCGGACTTCGCCATGACGGAGCACGCGGCGGCCGTGGACTGTGTTGCTGGCGCCTGCGTTTCGGCCGTGGTGTTCGCGGCCTTCGGGCTGGAGTCGCTGGCGGCGGAGCATCCGCTGAGGCCGAGGAGGGTTACCGCCGCGGCGGTGATCAGGAGCGTGCGGGCACGGAGCATGGTGAGAACTTCCCCCAGGAGTCAAAGATTCGTCAGATTCGAACCGACTCTAGTGGCTCTCTGAGGGTGCGATACACCAGCTAAGGCGCACAGACGTTCCCGATGGCGACGAAGTCGTCGCTGACCGCGGTGGCCGCGGCCCGCAGGGCCGCAGAATCGGCGGCGGCAGGGTTGGCGGCGGCGGTGCTGACCTTGTCCACCAGAGCCGTGAGTGAGGCATCCGCTGTCTCCGCCGCTTTCTTCACGTCGGCGTTCTTGAGCTTTGCCACTGCTCCGCGGAAGTCATCCGAGACGGTCTTCAGCTTCTCGGCCGCCGCGGCCGGGTCGGTGGTCAACGAGGCGACGCTGCCGGCGATGTCGGAGCTGGCCGCGCTCATCGTGGTGGCGATCGCCGCGCAGGACTCCACCTTCGTGGCGGCCGAACTCACGGTGCCGATAGCACTGCAGCCAGAGAGGGCACTCGCGGCGAGCACGGCCGAGATGAGCAGAACGAACGGGCGACGGGTCGACATGGTGAGCACCTCCGGGCATCCGATGCGCGCTGCACCGTGCCGACACTCTAACCGGGGCGCCTCAGCGGGCGCTCGCGCTGCAGTCGACGCACAGGCCGAACACGTCGACGACGTGGTTCGCCTGGGTGAAGCCGTGCTGCGCGGCGAGGGCTTGCGCCCAGCGCTCGACCTCGTCGGCCTCGATCTCCACGGTCAGCCCGCAGTTGCGGCAGATCAGGTGATGGTGGTGCTGGCCCGGGGTGCAGGCCCGGTACAGGCTCTCACCCTCCTGCTGCAACGAATCCGCCTCACCTTCGCTCGCGAGATCGGCAAGCGCCCGATAGACCGTCGCCAGCCCGATCGGTGAGCCTGCCTCGCGCAACCCGGCGTGCAGACTCTGCGCGCTGACGAAGTTGTCGCTGCTGCCGAGCGCCTCGCGCACGGCCTCTCGTTGCCAGGTATTGCGCTTCACGGGTGGCCCCCTCCCGCCATCGTCGTCACGGCGGGAGCGGCGAGCACCCTCCCGTTGTTGCCATTGCGCCGCTTGCGCGAACCGATGATCCGACACACGACGTAGATGAGAAAGGAGATCGTGGTGACATACGGGCTGATCGGCAGACCGCCGCCGAGGGCGAGCAGGATCCCGCCCACCACAGAGGTCACCGCGAAGATCACGCTCAGCAGCGGGGTGAGGAACGGTGAGGCGGTGACCCGCATCGCCGCCGCGGCCGGCGTCACCAGCAGCGAGAGCACCAGCAGGGCTCCGACGATCTGGATCGACACCGCGGTCGCGAGCCCCAGCAGAACCATGAACGCGATCGAGATGCCGCCGACGGGCAGTCCCTTCGCGCGCGCCACATCCGCATCGACACTGGCGAAGCTCAGCGGGCGCCAGACGAAGATGAGCCCGGCGATGACCACCAGGGAGATGATCACCAGCATCAGCAACTGCGGGTTGTCGACCGACACGATCTGCCCGGTCAGCAGCCCGAACTTGTTGGCGCTGCGCCCCTTGTACAGGGCGAGGAACAGGATGCCCAGGCCGAGCCCGAAGGGCATCAGCACCGCGATGATCGAGTTGCGTTCTCTCGCCCGCGACCCGAGAAGACCGATGAGCAACGCCGCGAACAGCGACCCGGCGATCGACCCCATTACGACATTGACCCCGAACAGCAGAGCAGCGGATGCCCCCGCAAAACTCAGCTCGCTGACCCCATGCACCGCGAACGCGAGGTCGCGGGTCATCACGAAGGGGCCGATGAGCCCGCCGACCACACCGAGGATCGCCCCGGCGATGATCGAGTTGTGCACGAGCACGAGCAGCTCGCCGTAGTTCTCGAAGCCGAAGATCTGCGACCAGAAGTCTCCACTCATTCGGGCACCTCCGCCGATGTGGTCGTCCTGTGGTTCTCGAGGTGATCGTGCGCACCGTAGCCCTCGGGTGCGCCGAGAACGACGATGCGCCCGCGGCTGCGGATCACCTCGACCGGGGTGTCGTACATGTAGGAGAGAACCTCGCTGCGCAAAACCTCATCCGGCGTCCCCACCCGAAACCGGCCGCCAGCCAGATACAGCACGCGGTCGACCATCGGCAGGATCGGATTCACATCGTGCGTGACGAAGACGACCGCGGTATTGAGCCGCTTGCGCTGCTCGTCGATCAGCTCGCTCACCTGCCGCTGATGGTTGAGGTCGAGAGAGATCAGCGGCTCGTCGCAGAGCAGCAGTCGCGGGTCGCCCGCGATCGACTGTCCCACCCGCACCCGCTGCTGCTCTCCACCCGAGAGCGTGGCGACAGGTACGTTCGCGTAGTCGCTCGCCCCGACGGACTCGAGGATGTCGGCCACCTTCGCCCGCACCGCCCGCGAGTTGATCGGCAGCCCCCACCGATTTCCGTTCACCCCGAAGGCGACCAGATCGCGAGCCCGTAGCGGAGTGCCCTGTTCGAGCAGCTTCTGCTGCGGGATGTAGCCGATGCGCTGGTCACCGCGGTGCACCGGGCCGCCAAGAAACTCGATCGACCCGGAGCTCAGCTTCTGCTGCCCGAGGATCGTCTTCAGCAGGCTGGTCTTTCCGGTGCCGTTCGGACCGAGCACGGCCAGAAACTCGCCCGCCCGCACCTCGAGGTTCAGGTTGCGCCAGAGTTCGCGGTCGCCGAAGGAGAGCGTGGCCTGGTGCAGGCTGAGCACGGGTTCGGTGGACATGGGCGCGGTGTCTCCTAGTCGAGCGCGGCCGAAACGGCGGCGAGGTTGGCGGTCATCCAGCTGATGTAGGTCTTGCCGGTGGGGAGTGTCTCGGTCACGGGCACGATGGCGACGCCCGCCTTCTTCGCCGCGGCGAGCACCTGTTCGGTCTGCGGTCCACTGGTCTGCTCGTTGTAGACGAGCACCTTCACGGTGTGGTCAGAGAAGAGTCTCAGGGTCTGCTGCAGAACGAGAGGCGAGACATCCGTGCCCTCTTCCACTGCCTCGCTGAACTTCTCGGGGGTCTTGTTCACCAGTCCGCTCGCGTCGAGCAGGTAGAGCGGTACCGGCTCGGTGATCGCCACGCCCTCCCCCGCATGCGCAGCCTTGATCGTCGCCTCGCCCGCCTCCAGGGTGTCGAGCTTCGCGACGAAGGCGGAGGTGTTCGCCTCGAAGGTGGACTTCTTGCTCGCGTCGAGGGAGCTGAGCGTCGCCTCGATCTTCTCGGCCACCCTCTGCATCACCGGGAAGTCGTACCAGAGGTGCTCGTTGAACTCACCCTTCGGGGGGTTCTGGTCGAGCCCGGAGATGTCGGCCGCGTTGAGCACGGTCGCATCCTTGTTGTTCGCGCCCTTCAACAGGGTGTCGACGAAGTCGTCGTAGCCCCCGCCGTTCTCGACCACGATTTGAGCCTTCGACAGGGCGAGCTGCACCTGCCCGTCGGCCTCGAACGAGTGCGGGTCTTGCGACGGGTCATCGATGAGCGAGGTGACCGCGACGGCGTCACCGCCGATCTGTCGGGCGATATCGCCGTAGACGTTGGTGGAGGCGACGATACGGATGCGTCCGTCGGTCGGCTCGGCGCTGGAGCCGGACCCCGCGCAGCCGGTCAGGGCCAGGGCGGCGGTGAGAAGGATCGCGGAGGTGGTGATCACGCGCATGGAGGGAGGACTCTCTAATTCGGGATGAACGACTAATGATTGTCGTTCTCATTAGAGTAGCGCAGGAATTCGATCGCCGGCTCGGTGCGGCCGACGTGAGGTGGCCGCACCGAGGCTGCGTCAGTCGAGCAGCAGCGCGGGCTCTTCGATCACACTGGCGACGTCGGCGAGGAAACGGCTGGCGACATCCCCGTCGACGATGCGGTGGTCGAAGCTCGCACCCAGGGTGGTGACGAAGCGCGAGCGCACCTCGCCGTCGACCACCCACGGCTTCTGCTTGATCGTGCCGAGGGCGACGATCGCCACTTCGCCCGGGTTGAGGATGGGGGTGCCGGTGTCCATGCCGAAGACACCGATGTTGGTCACGGTGATGGTGCCGCCGGCCATGTCCGCTGGCTGGGTCTTGCCGTCCCGCGCCGTGATGGTGAGCTGCTCGATCGCCGAGGCGAGCTCGCGCAGCGACAGCTCCTGGGCCTCCTTGATGTTCGGCACGATCAACCCGCGGGGGGTCGCCGCCGCGATGCCGAAGTTCACGTAGTGCTTCACGATGATCTCTTTGTCGGTCCACTGCGCGTTCACGGTGGGGTTGCGGCGCACCGCCCACATCATCGCCTTGGCCATGATCAGCAACGGTGAGACCTTCACCCCGGCGAAGTCGGGCGAGTTCTTGAGCCGCTTGACGAACTCCATGGTGCGAGTCGCATCGACGTCGACGAACAGGCTCACGTGCGGTGCAGTGAAGGCACTCGACACCATCGCCGTGGCGATCGCCTTGCGCACACCCTTGACCGGGATGCGTTCCTCGCGCTCGTCCGACCACGGCGGCGTCTCGATGTTGTGGAACAGGCTCGCCTGCGAGGCATGACGGATGACGTCGTCGCGGGTGATCTCGCCGGCGAGTCCGGTCGGGTTCACCTCGGCCAGATCCACGCCGAGGTCTTTCGCCAACTTGCGGATCGGCGGCTTCGCGATGATCGTCGACGCGGATGCCGCGGGCACCGACCGCGGGCGCGCCGCGGCGGGTGCGGTGCCGCCCTCGATCTCGACCGGCGCCTCTGCAGGCGCGCGGTGACGACGGGAGGTCACACCACCCTTGATGCCGTAGCCGACGAGAACGGCGCCGGGGCGGTCATCCGCCTGCTCCGCCGACAGAGCGATGGCGGCGGCAGGAGTCTCGTCGGGGTCGCCGCCGAGACTCGCCGCGATCGGAGCACCGTCGCCCGAGGCCACGGAGATGATCGGCGTGCCGACGTCGACGGTCTGCCCCTCCTGCACGAGCAGCGCGGTGACGGTGCCCTCGAACGGCGAGGGCAGCTCGACGAGCGACTTGGCCGTCTCGATCTCGACGAGGACTTGGTTGATCACGACCGTGTCGCCGGCCTTGACGCGCCAGGACACGATTTCGGCCTCGGTCAGACCTTCGCCGACATCTGGCAGGGGAAATTCTGAGGTGCTCACGATGCTCCTTGGTGCCCTGGTGGGGCGAGAGGTCTAGTAGGCGAGGGCGCGGTCGACCGCTTCGAGGACGCGATCGGCATCCGGGAGGTAGACGCCCTCGAGCTTGGCCGGGGGGAAGGGGGTGTCGAAGCTGGTGACGCGCAGCACCGGCGCCTCGAGCGAGTAGAAGGCCTTCTCGGTGATGGTCGCGGCGATCTCGGACGAGATGCTCGCGAAACCGGGTGCCTCGGACGCGACCACGACGCGGCCGGTCTTCTGTGCGGAGGCGATGATCGGCGCATAGTCGATCGGCGAGAGCGAGCGCAGGTCGATGACCTCGATGCTGGTGCCCTCAGATTCGGCCAACTCGGCCGCCTGCATCAGCACGTTCACCATGGCTCCGTGCCCGATGACGGTGACTTCGGTGCCGGTGCGCACGACGCGACTGCTGTGCAACGGCACAGCGGATGCGCCGAAATCGACCGGTCCCTTGTGCCAGTAGCGGCTCTTGGGCTCGAAGAACAGCACCGGGTCGTTGGACGCAATGGCCTCCTGGATCATCCAGTAGGCGTCGTTCGGCGTGCTGGGGCTCACCAGGCGCAGGCCGGGAGTGTGCGCGAAGTACGCCTCCGGGCTCTCCTGGTGGTGTTCGACGGCACCGATGTGGCCGCCGTAGGGAACGCGGATGACCACGGGCATCGACAGCAGACCCTCGTGCCGACTGGTCAGCTTGGCCAGCTGGGTGGTGATCTGATCGAATGCCGGGAAGATGAAGCCGTCGAACTGGATCTCGCAGACCGGCCGGTAGCCGCGCATCGCCAGGCCGATCGCGGTGCCGACGATGCCCGACTCGGCGAGCGGGGTGTCGAAGACCCGGTTCGTGCCGAACTCGGCCTGCAGGCCCTCCGTCACACGGAAGACACCGCCCAGCGGCCCGATGTCCTCGCCCATGAGCAGCACCTTCGGGTCGTCCTGCAGCGCCTTCTTCAGTCCGGCGTTGAGCGCCTTGACGAGTGGCAGTTCGGTGGTCGTCCCGGTGCCTGTAGTGGCGGCGGTATCGGTGTCGGTGATGGTCATGCCTCTCCTCCGAACGATGCTTCGTAGTCGGCCAGCCATTGCTTCTGCTCCGCAACGACGGGGTGCGGCTCCGAGTAGACGTTGTCGAAGATCTTGTCGGTGTGTGGGATCGGCAGGTCGACCGTGCGGTGGCGCAGATCTGCGGCGAAGTCATCCGCCTCGGTGTCGATCTGGGCGAAGAAGGCGTCGTCGGCGCCGCGGTTGCGCAGGAACTTCTCGAACCGGGTGATCGGGTCTTTGAGCACCCAGTCAGCCACCACACCGCTCTCGCGGTACTTGGTCGGGTCATCGCTGGTCGTGTGCGCACCGATGCGGTAGGTGAAGGCCTCGATCAGGCGGGGGCCGCCACCGCTGCGGGCGTCGTCGAGGTTCTTGCGAGTGACGGCGTAGCTGGCGAGCACGTCGTTACCGTCGATCTGGATGCCGGGGATTCCGAAACCGATCGAGCGCTGGAACAACGGGATGCGCGACTGCACGCTCACCGGCACGGAGATCGCCCACTGGTTGTTCTGCAAGAAGAAGACCTCGGGAGCCTGGAAGCTGGCGGCGAAGACGAAGGCCTCGCTGACATCCCCCTGGCTGGTGGAGCCGTCGCCGAAGTAGACGATGACCGCCTCATCGCGCTCGACGTCGCCGGTGCCGGTCGCGCCATCGAGGGTCACGCCCATCGCGTAGCCGGTCGCGTGGAGGGCCTGCGAGCCGAGCACCAGCGTGTACAGGTGGAAGTTGCCGTGCTCGGCCGGGTTCCACCCGCCATTCGTGGTGCCGCGCATGATCTTGACGATCTCGAACACGTCGAGGCCGCGGATCATCGCGACGGAGTGCTCGCGGTACGAGGGGAAGATGTGGTCCTGGCGGCGGGTGGCGCGGGCCGAGCCCACCTGCGCGGCCTCCTGGCCGTGGCTCGGCGGCCACAGGGCGAGCTGGCCCTGACGCTGCAGGTTGGTCGCCTCGAGGTCGAAGCGACGGGTGACCACCATGTCGTAGTGGAACTGACGCAGGTCGTCGTCGCTCAGCGCCTCGATGTAGGGCAGGTACTCGGCCGCGACGCCGCCGGTCTGGAGCACGCCGTCGGGTGAGAGGAGTTGCACCATGGATGCATCGTTCGTGAGAGTTTCGTCTGCCACGGAGACCTCGCAGTCCTGGATCGGCCTTCGCGAGAAGGGTGGGCGGTCGTGCCGCCGAGCTGGCACCGAGTTTCTAATCTAGCCCGGGGTTTTCGAGCGTACTTGGTAGAGAACGAACAACCTCTTCTGAAGCCTTTAGGAGAGAAGCCACAGACTCTTTCTCCCCGATAGAGATGCGGATGCCGTCCGCACCGAGCGCGCGCGCCACGATTCCGTGCTCGGTGAAGATCTCGGTGGCCCGTTCGGTGAAGTGCTTGGTCTCGAGCCAGATGAAGTTGCCGTGCGGCTTCGGGCTGTCCCAGCCCTGCTCGCGAAGCGCTGTCCAGATCTCGTCTCGCAGCAGGGCGAGGGCGCGGACGCGCTCGAGCAGTTCGTCTTCATGGTCGAGCGAGGCGATCGCGGCGAGTTGCGCCTGGTCGGTGACGGCGAGGGGGATGGCGGTGCTGCGGGCGGCATTGAGAATGTACTCCGGGCCCACGGCGTAGCCGATGCGCAGCCCGGCGAGGCCGTAGGCCTTCGAGAAGGTGCGCAGCACGACGAGGTTCGGGTACCGGCCGGTGAGGGTCTGCCCGTTGACGACGGTGCTGTCGGTGACGAACTCGATGTACGCCTCGTCGAGCAGCACCAGCACGTCATGGGGAACGAGTTCCATGAACTGCTCGAACTCTTGGGCGGTCACGATCGAGCCGGTCGGGTTGTTCGGCGAGCAGACGATGACGACACGGGTGCGCTCGGTGATGGCGGCGGCCATGGCGTCGAGGTCGTGCCGACCGTCGGCCTGGATCGGCACCTGCACGCTGGTCGCGCCCGAGACGGCGACCAGGCCGGGGTAGGCCTCGAAGGAGCGCCAGGCGTACAGCACCTCGTCGCCGGGCGCCGCAGCGGCCTGAATGAGCTGGGCGAGGATCGACACGGAACCGGCGCCGAGGTGCACCTCGGCCAGCCCGACACCGAAACGCTCGGCGATGCGGGTGCGGATGACGCTGGCGGAGGCATCCGGGTAGCGGTTGATCGCGGACGAGGCGATCGCCTCGCGCACGGCGTCGAGCGGTTCGAAGGGGTTCTCGTTCGACGAGAGCTTGAATGCGTCGTCGGCGGCGGGCTTGCCCTGCTTGTATGCGGCGAGCGCCACGATCTCCGGGCGGAGGCGCACGGGGGGCTGGCGGTCTGCAGTCATACCTTCCAGCTTATTGCGCTGTCGTTGCCGTGCCGCTGGGAGGCGGGCATAGTGGTCGCATGACCCGATTCCTCGTTCGCCTGATCATCAACGCCGTCGCCCTCTGGCTGACCACGCTCATCGTGGCGGGCGTGACGGTCGAGCCGTGGGATGAGGGCGCCGCGCCCACGATCTTCACCTACCTGCTCGTCGCGCTGATCTTCGGCATCGTGAACGGGGTCATCGGCGGCATCATCCGCGTCGTCGCCCTGCCGCTCTACATCATCACCCTCGGCCTCATCTCCTTCATCGTCAACGGGCTGCTCCTCCTTCTGGTCAGCGGAATCTCCACGATCATCGGCTTCGGCCTGCGGGTCGAGAGCTTCTGGTGGGGCGTGCTCGGCGCCCTCGTGCTCGGCATCTTCAGCTGGATCATCGGCCTCATCCTGCGGCCCTTCATGCGGGTCGGAAACTAGGCACTAGCGAGTCACCTTCCCACCGGCGTGGTGCGCACGGCCTGGTAGGTCATCGAGCTGACCGGCGTCGCCGTCTCGGTGAAGTCGGCAAACCGGCGATCGACCTCGGCGACCCTGCCCTCGGTCGCGCCGTCGAGCAGCACGGCGGTGTCGCGGTAGGCGGGCAGCATGTGGGCGGGAAAGGCGCTCTCTGAGCTCGCCGCCGGCAGGCCGCTGACGTCCCGCCGCACCAGCACGGGGTCGGAGGAGACCCACTCGCCGGCGGTCGCCGGCACGATGTCGCCGGTGTGCTCGACGGCGATCCACGGCACGTCGTGCGGCACCGAGACATCCGCTGCCGGGGCACCGAGCGTATACAGGCCGCGCACGTCGTAGTCGCCCGAGCCCGCGACGAGCGCCGCGACCAGTCCGCCCTGCGAGTGCCCGGTGAGCAACACGGGAGTCTCGGCCGTGATGCCCGCCTCGGCCATGGCCTGTTCGACGGCACGCACCGAACCTGAGTCACCGAAGGCGATTCCGTTCAGGTTGCTGGTCATGTCCCAGGGTTGGGAGTCCCCGCCGAGGGAGAAGTCCCGCGTACCGCTGATGAACACCTCGAACCGGTCGGGTTGTCCGCCGACGCTGTAGCGATCGATGCGTACCTGGGCATCACCGCGGGGGATGCGACCGGCTCGGTCATCCCACCCCGCCGGGAACGATGTGATCGGCGTGGTCGTCACCCGCTCCGTTCGCACCGGGGTCTCGCCCAGCAGCCCCAGGCCACGCCCTGCACCCACCACGGACCTCGACGAAGCGGCAACCCCGGTGATTCCGAGCATGCCGAGAACGCCGGCAAGCTCCAGGGGCGCATGCAGCACCCCCGCGCCCACATCGTCGACGCTCATCGCCGCGTGACGCACGAACGAGGCGAACAGCGGATCGCTGAGCACACCCTGGTTCTCTTGCAGCCAGCCCCGCAGCGCGGCGGTCAGCTGCTCGCGCTGTTCCGCCGGGAGCATGGCAAAGGCGATGACGCCCGGCAGAGCGATGCCGGCCAGCCCGAGCAGGCCGGGAAGAGCCCCGATCGCAATCGTAGGCAGAAAGAATCCCAGCCCGTAGCCGATCCGGGCAGCGGCCTCGGCGCTCAGCCGTTCGACCACCAGTTCGGCGAGGCCGTAGGCATCGGCCGACCTGTCGAGGGCGACATGCAGCCCCTCAGCGGTGTTTCGGGCTCGGGCTACGAGACCGAGCGCATCACTGATGCCCTGCTCGGCCAGCTGCACGGAGCCCTGCGCGAGCGGCGCCCGGCCGCCCGGCACCAGCGCGTCGATGGCCGCGAGCTCGCGCAGGCAGATGCCGAGTTCCACCGAGACCGACCGCAGCGCGCTGGAGGCCGCGAACAGCTCATCGGTGCCGACCGCTATCGAGCCGCCGCCGCTGACGATGAGCGGATGACCGCCACCGTCGCCCGTTGGCATGGCGACGTTCGTGACCATGGCCGTCAGCCCTGGTTCGCGGCGATGGAGTGCGCAGTGCGAGTGGCGGCGAGGGCCGCCTCCAGCCGCGTTCGGATCGTGCCGAACTCGCCCGCAAGGCCCTCGACAGACGCGGCGTACAGCCCATGTGCCGGTCCGCGCCAGATGCCGGCCTGCGGCGAGGGGACCGTCGCACGTACCGCGTCGACGCGCTCGAGCACGGCACGCAATCGGCGCTGCTGATTCTCCAGTGCGATGAGGAATGCCGGATCGACCATCCCTCCGCTCGCTATCGAGCCCGCCGTCGTGTGCATCACCGCTCCTGTCGTCATCCGCGTGACGACCATCCTGCGAGGGATGCGATCGGGGCTGCGCGAGGAGGTGCCGATCCGTGGATTCCGTACCCCGGCATCCGTCTGGGGAGGACTGGATGCGGCGCCGCCGCGATTCTGCGCGACAATGAAGCAATGAGCTTCGACCGCGCCCTCGACGGATCGGCTCTCTTTCGAATCTGCTTCGTCTGCACCGGCAACATCTGCCGCTCGCCGATGGCCGAGGTCGTCTTTCTCGACCTGGTGAAGAAGGCCGGCTACGAGGGTGCTGTGACCGTGATGTCGGCGGGCACCGGCGACTGGCACGTGGGCGAGCATTCCGACAGCCGCACCATCGCCGCCCTGAGCTCGCACGGCTACGACGGCTCGCGCCACCGGGCCCGCCAGTTCGACCCGGAGTGGTTCGACAACCTCGATCTCGTCGTGGTCTTCGATCGCAGCCAGGAGCGCACCATCCGCTCGTGGGCCTCCACCGAACAGGATCGCGGCAAGGTGCAGATGCTGCTCAGCTTCGACCACGAACAGGCCGGGCAGGTCGACGTGCCCGACCCCTATTACTCCGACGCCGCGATGTTCGACAGCGTGCTCGGCATGATCGAACGGTCCAGCGCCGCGCTGTTCCGACAAATCGAACCAGGAATCCGACAGGGAGTCTCATGAGCCCACTGCCCGAACAACCCCTCAGCCCCCTCGACGGCCGCTACCGTGCCGCCGTCGCGGGACTCGGTGAGTATCTTTCCGAAGCCGGTCTCAACCGTGCCCGCGTGCAGGTCGAGGTCGAGTGGCTGATCTATCTCACCGACCACGAGTTCTTCGGCTCGCACCGCCTGACCGCCGAGCAGACCAGCGCCCTCCGTGCCCTGGTCACGAACTTCGATCAGAACAGCATCGACCAGCTCGCCACTCTCGAGGCGACCACCCGTCACGACGTCAAGGCCGTCGAGTACTACGTGCGCAGCGAACTGGCGACCCTCGGGCTGGACGACGTCGCCGAGCTCACGCACTTCGCCTGCACCAGTGAAGACATCAACAATCTGTCCTACGCCCTCATCGTGCGCGCCGCGGTCGAGCAGGTCTGGCTGCCCAAGGCGCAGGCCGTCATCTCCGCCCTGCACGAGCGGGCGATCGCCCACCGCGACGACGCCATGCTGGCGCACACCCACGGCCAGCCCGCCACCCCGACCACGGTCGGCAAGGAGTTCGCGGTCTTCGTGGGTCGCCTGCAGCGCATCGTCACGCAGATCGAGGCGGTCGACTACCTCGGCAAGTTCAGCGGCGCGACCGGCACCTTCTCCGCGCACGTCGTTGCCGACCCCGACCTCGACTGGCCGGCCATCTCGCGCGAGTTCGTCACATCGCTCGGCCTCGACTGGAACCCACTCACCACCCAGATCGAGCCGCACGACTGGCAGGCCGAGCTCTACCAGCGCATCAGCCACTTCAACCGGGTGCTGCACAACCTGGCAACGGATGTCTGGGCCTACATCTCGATGGGCTACTTCACCCAGATCCCCCAGGCCGGCGCCACCGGCTCCTCGACCATGCCGCACAAGATCAACCCGATCCGGTTCGAGAACGCCGAGGCGAACCTCGAGCTCTCGAGCGCGCTGCTCGACTCGCTCGCCTCCACCCTGGTCACCTCGCGGCTGCAACGTGACCTCACCGACTCCACGACGCAGCGCAACATCGGCGTCGCCTTCGGCCACTCCCTGCTCGCGCTCGACAACATCCTGCGCGGCCTCGGCGAGATCGACGTGAACCGGGTTCGCCTCACCGAAGACCTGTCGAACAACTGGGAGGTGCTCGGCGAGGCCATCCAGACGGTGATCCGCGCCGAGGTCACCGCCGGGCGCAGCTCGATCGCCGACCCGTACGCCATGCTCAAGGAGCTCACCCGCGGCCGCCGTGTCGGTCCGGTCGAGCTGCGTGCCTTCGTCGAGGGTCTCGACATCGGCGCGGACGCGAAGGCACGCCTCATCGCCCTTAGCCCGGAGACCTACGTGGGGCTCGCCAGCCCCCTGGTCGACTACCTGAGCGACTGACCTACTGACGGATGTCCGGGTCCGCTTCGGCGGCCCCGGACGCTCCGAAGGTTAGGGCGACTAGTGCGTCGAGCCGCCGTGCTCGTGGTTCTGTTCGTCCAGATCCTGCTGTTCGGCGTCATCCGGCTTCACCGCGAGCGCCAGCATGGCGATCACGACGAGCGAGACGATGAACGCGACGCCGAAGAAGACGAGCGCGAGCTCGAGCTGACGGGTGCTACCGAACACGACCAGACCGACGAACACCGCGATGATCGCGGCCATGACGAGAAACTCGACGGGGCGCAGGCGCTCCCGTCGGGTCGGCGCGATCGGATGCTGCTCGGCGGAGGTCGGCTTCGGGTCGGTTCCGTCGGAACCCTGGGTGCTGCTCACGCGTGCTTCTCGTCTTCGATCGGGGTCGCCTCGGCGACGATGGTGGCGGCCGACTGCGTTCCCCATTTGGCGGAGAGCCCGGCGATAAGAAGGTAGACCGCGGTGACGGCCCCGTAGGCACCCAGCAGGCCGACCGCGACCACGGCGGAGTCGAGCACCCGCAGCACGTGATCGGGACCGCTGAAGGTCTGACTGTAGCCCGGGGGGATCGCCACGAAGACGATCGCGGCGATCGCGCTCAGCCCGCCGACGGCGAACCAGTCGGTCGAGGCCACATACCGACGTCGGCTGCGGTAGCCGCTGTACAGCTCCAGCGCACCGGTGATCGCGAAGTAGATCACCAGGAGCAGGAAGAAGAAGGAGACGGCCGTGCGCGGGGCACCCGAGGAGGCGAGCACGGCATCCATGATCAGGGCGACGATGCCGACGACGATGCCGACAGCGGCCTGCACCAGAAACAGCGTGCGCACACCGCTACCGCCGAGGCGCAGCCAGGCGGCCATCCCGAGCACGAGGCCTGCCACGATGCCGAAGACACCGAAGACGAGCAGTCCGAACAGCGCGGAGTGGTCGGCCGAGAAGGTGATCCAGAGGGCCAGACCGGCGGCGGGGATGGCGCGGGCCACAGCGACCGGCCAGTAGGCGGCCCGCTGTTCTGCGTTGTCCTGCGTCGGAGCCACTGATCCTCTTTCTGAGACGGCAACGCTGGTTAGTTTACGCTGCCGATTCTGAGCGCAGACCCGGGGACGACGGGCGTCGGCCGAGCAGGAGCTGTATGGACGATCGGGGCTAGGAACTACTGCGCACGGCCTCTACGGCTCGGTCGTAGAGCACG
>Ga0247732_10000680_pt1 | contig 15136 bp, 11 predicted proteins | sample UWRJL163409C2_FD_180940 | JGI IMG/M metagenome (GOLD analysis project Ga0247732, IMG submission 180940) | Plant litter microbial communities from Arlington Agricultural Research Station in Wisconsin, United States - UWRJ-L163-409C-2 | ecosystem: Environmental > Terrestrial > Plant litter >...
CTCACCGCCGCGGCGATCAGCAAAGCGGTCGCGGCACAACCAGAAAGCGATGCATCCTGATGGAGAACCTCTACTACCTCATTCCCATCGTCGCGATCGTCGGTGGTGTCACCTTCGTGATCCTCTCGTCGTATTGGAGGAGCAAGCGCGACGCGTCCAACCCCGAGCTTCAGGCCGCGCTCGAGGCGAACACCGCCGCGAGCAAGGCGATCGTGGAGAAGTTGGAGTCGATCGATTCGCGACTGTCGGCCGTGGAGAAGACGCTCACCGACATCCCCTGACCTGCTCCGGCACGGCCGGCGCCCAGAAGCACGCGTTTACACTGGAACCATGCGAGTGCTGGCAGCGATGAGTGGTGGGGTCGATTCGGCCGTTGCTGCCGCCCGCGCCGTCGAGGCCGGACACGACGTCGTCGGGGTGCACCTCGCGCTCAGTCGCATGCCCGGCACCCTGCGCACCGGCAGCCGCGGGTGCTGCACCATCGAAGACTCGATGGACGCGCAGCGAGCGGCGAACATCATCGGCATCCCGTACTACGTCTGGGACTTCTCCGAGCGTTTCAAGCTCGACGTGGTCGACGACTTCATCGCCGAGTACTCGGCCGGGCGCACTCCCAACCCGTGCATGCGGTGCAACGAGCGCATCAAGTTCGCCGCGCTGCTCGAGAAGGCGATCGACCTCGGCTTCGACGCCGTTGCCACAGGTCACTACGCCAGCATCGTCACCGACGAGCGCGGCAACCGCGAGTTGCACCGCGCCGCCGCCTGGGCGAAGGACCAGTCCTACGTGCTCGGCGTGCTCACCGCAGACCAGCTCGCGCACAGCATGTTCCCGCTCGGTGCTACGCCGTCGAAGGCGGAGGTGCGCGCCGAGGCCGCCGCCCGCGGCTTCAGCGTGGCCAATAAGCCCGACTCGCACGACATCTGCTTCATCCCCGACGGCGACACCCGCGGCTGGCTCGCCGAACGGGTGGGTGCAGAGCAGGGACGCATCCTCGAGCGCGACGGATCGGTCGTCGGCAGCCACGAGGGGGCGCACGCGTTCACCGTCGGCCAGCGCAAGGGGCTCAACCTCGGCGTGCCCTCGCCTGATGGCCGCCCGCGCTTCGTGCTCGAGGTGAAGCCGGCCACCAACGAGGTCGTCGTCGGCCCGAAGGAGGCCCTCGACATCGCCGAGATCTCCGGCTCGAAGTTCAGCTGGGCGGGGCTGGCACCGGATGACGCGACGCTCCCCTTCGACTGCGAGGTGCAGATCCGCGCCCACGCCGACCCGGTGCCGGCCACCGCGGTGCTGCGGGACGGCGTGATCGTCGCCACGCCCACGACCCCGTTGAACGGTGTCGCCCCGGGCCAGACCGCGGTGATCTACGTCGGCACCCGGGTGCTGGGCCAGTTCACGATCGATCGCACGGTCTCCGCGGATCACGCGCGCGCGGTGCCGGCCCCGGCATCCGTCTAGCCTCTCGCCCGACGCTCTGCAACCGGCTGTCCGCTGTCGGTGGTCCTCCCTAAGCTTGCACTGTGGCTGACGCAGAAGACCTCACCCTCGAGCAGGCCCGCGACGACGCTTCGGCGTTGACCTCGCGAATCCTCGAACTCCGCGACGCGTATTACGAACGCGACGAGGTGCTCGTCGCCGACGAGGAATACGACCGGATGCTGCGGCGGCTCGAAGAGCTCGAGCGTCTGTTCCCCGAGCTCCAGTCCCAAGATTCGCCCACGCAGACCGTGGGTGGCAGGGCCGAGACGACGCTGTTCGCCCCCGTGCGGCACGCGGAGCGCATGCTCAGCCTCGACAACGTGTTCTCCATCGAGGAGTTCGAGGAGTGGGCGGCGAAGGTCGAGCGCAACTCGGGCCGCAGCGTCGACTACCTCTGCGAGCTCAAGATCGATGGCCTGGCGATCAACCTGCGCTACGAGAACGGCCAGCTGGTGAGCGCGGCGACGCGCGGTGACGGCGTCGTCGGCGAAGACGTCACCGAGAACATCGCCTTTGTCCCGAGCATCCCGACCCGGCTCGTCGGTTCCGGTCATCCGCCGCTGGTGGAGGTGCGCGGTGAGGTCTTCTTCCAGACGGAGATCTTCGAGCAGCTGAACGCGGATCAGGTGGCAGCGGGGGAGCGGGTCTTCGCCAACGCCCGGAACGCGGCATCCGGCAGTCTGCGGCAGGTGGCGGAGAACAAGTCGCCCGTGCAGTTGGAGCGCATGCACAAGCGTCTCGGTCGATTGAGCATGCTGGTTCACGGCATCGGCGCCTGGCAGAATCCGCCGGTGGCTTCGCAGTCGGAGATCTACGGGCTGCTGAAGGAGTGGGGGCTGCCCACCAGCACGCACTACCGGGTCGTGCCCGCGGCGACGGACGCTGCCGAGTTCATCGAGCACTTCGGTGCCCATCGAGGCAGCGTGGAGCACGAGATCGATGGCATCGTCGTCAAGGTCGACGAGCTCGCCCTGCACGAAGAACTCGGCGCGACCAGCCGCGCGCCGCGCTGGGCGATCGCCTACAAGTACCCTCCGGAGCAGGTGAACACCAAGCTTCTCGACATCGTCGTGAGCGTCGGCCGCACCGGGCGGGTCACCCCCTTCGCGGTGATGGAGAAGGTGCGCGTCGCCGGCAGCGAGGTGCGCCAGGCGACCCTGCACAACCAGGAGGTAGTGAAGGCCAAGGGCGTGCTGATCGGCGACACCGTCGTGTTGCGCAAGGCCGGCGACGTCATCCCCGAGGTGCTCGGCCCGGTCATCGAACTGCGGGATGGCACCGAACGTGCGTTTGTGATGCCGACGGACTGCCCGTCGTGCGGCACCCCGCTCGCCCCCGCGAAAGAGGGCGATATCGACCTGCGCTGCCCGAACTCACGTTCCTGCCCGGCACAGGTTCGAGGGCGGGTCGAGCACGTCGGCAGCCGCGGTGCGCTCGACATCGAGGGTCTGGGCGAGGTGGGTGCCGCCGCTCTCACCCAGCCGAACTTTCCCGAGACACCTCCGCTGGTCAACGAGGCCGGGCTGTTCTCGCTCACCGTCGAGCAGCTGTTGCCGATCGAGGTGGTCGTTCGTGACGTCGAGACCGGGCTGGAGAAGCTCGAGGCAGACGGCACGGTCAAGCTCCGCACGCCGTTCCGCAAGGTCGTCTCGGAGTACCCGCCCGAGGCCGCGGGTCTCGATGCCGCCGAGCGCCGCAAGGCGGGATTCAGCCGCGTGCCGGTGGTCTATCCGTCGGAGCTGGCCAACAAACTGCTCAGGGAGATCGAGCTCGCCAAGACGAAAGAGCTCTGGCGCATCCTCGTCTCGCTCAGCATCCGTCACGTTGGTCCGGTGGCTGCACGTGCCCTGGCAGGCTATTTCGGCTCGCTCGACGCCATTCGTGCCGCGCGTCGTGACGAACTCGCTGCGGTCGACGGTGTGGGCGACATCATCGCCGATGCACTGATCGATTGGTTCGCTGTCGACTGGCATGACGAGATCGTGCGCAGGTGGGCGGATGCCGGGGTGCAGTTCGCGACGCCCGGTCACCCGGGCCCCGGGGCGGCCTCCGCACTGGACGGACCGCTCACCGGAGTCACCGTCGTGGCCACGGGCAGCCTGGAAGGCTTCAGCCGTGAGGGGGCGCTGGAGGCGATCATGGCCGCCGGCGGCAAAGCGGCCTCGAGTGTCTCGAAGAAGACCGACTTCGTGGCCGCTGGTCCGGGTGCCGGTTCCAAGCTCGGCAAAGCCGAGGAGCTCGGCATCCGGATCATCGATGCGGCCCAGTTCGCCCGACTGCTCGAGTTCGGTCCGGCCGGACTGGACGATTCGACTGACGATCCGACTTCCAAAGCCGACGGATAATCGGGCTCCGGAGACGACTCGAGAAGCCCCCGGTTCTCGCCTGGACGCCCTCTCCGTGAATTCTGAACGCGCGCCGCGAAAACAGAGTTCGCTTCACATCGGGCAATAATTGAGGTCATCGGGGTACCAGATTTCATGCCGAATCATGAAAATGGCCCGGTATATCACCTTTTTTGCTGCTCTCGGCTCTAGTCGGGGTACATGGTGCACCCCTACTATTGGGGGGTGCGTGCAACTCGCGTTACATCGGCTGAAGTTTTCGGGCCGACGTTCACGATTGGAACCGTCCCGTGCTGTTCGATTCGGCAGCTCTGACTACCTCTGGTGCCCTGGGTGGCGTGGCAGAGGCCTTCGTCGTACACGAAATTGCCTCGTCATCCGTTGTCACGGTGAGTTTCACCGACCCGGGACAGAAGGGCCTCGCGGGAGATGGAGACTCGCTGTTCCTCGGCCCGACCGTGTCGGCGAGCAGCGTGAACGTTGTCTCCAGCTCTACGACTGGTTCGGAGCCGACGTCAGATCGGATCGTATCCAGCGCCGACCGCGTCACCGCCGTCGACCGGGCCACCCTACGCACTCTCGGCGGCAGCGCCCTGCTGACCCAGCTCGGAATGCTGCCGGCCGACGAGCTGGCCGCCTTCGTGAAGTCGAGCCCGGCAACCATCCACCGCCTCGTGGTGAACCCCCCGCGAGCGGTAACCGTGTCGGCATGGTGGTCGACGCTGTCCCGCACTGCCAAGACCGAGTTCGCCGCATCCGCTCCCGAACTCGCCGGCAATCTCGAGGGCCTGCCGTTCTCGGTGCGTGACGCGGCCAATCGGACTGCCCTGCGCGCGGAGATCTCGGCGGCGAAGAAGTCGGTGTCCGCCGGGGCCGGGCGCGGCTCGCTGGTGACGTCGAAGCATCACCTCGAGATCCTCAGCCAGATCCAGCGCACCCTTCACACGACCAAGACCGAGCCGACCCGCCAGCTGATGACCTTCGACCCGAGCGGTGATAGCCGCGCTGCGGTCGTGGTCGGTGACATCGCCACGGCGGACTACGTGAGCTACCTCGTGCCGGGGATGTTCTTCACGGTGCAGGGTCAGATGTACGACTGGACCGTCATCGCCCAGGATCTGCAGAAAGAGCAGACCTCGTGGCTGAAGCGTCTCGCGGCGACCGATTCGAGCTACCAGGGCAAGACGGCGGCCACCGTTGCCTGGATCGGCTACTCGACCCCGGGAGTGCTCGACATCACCTCTCTCCAGCGAGCGGACACCGGCGCCGGCTTCCTCGGCAATGCGGTGCAGGGGGTCAAGGCAGCCCGCCATGGCGAAGAGCCCTACGTCACGGTCATCGGGCACTCCTACGGCTCGACCACCGCCATGGTGGAGCTGGCCAAGGGCGGCGTCACCGTCAATGCCCTCGCGCTGATCGGTTCGCCCGGTGCGGCGGCACAGACCGCCAGCCAGCTCTCGGTCGCGCACGACAACGTGTACGTCGGCGAGGCGGCGCTCGACCCGATCGTGAACACCGCGTTCTACGGCAGCGACCCGGGCTCGGCATCCTTCGGGGCGCACACGATGAGCGTCTCCGGGGGCACCGACGCGATCACCCACAAGACGCTCTCCGCCGCGGTCGGTCACCTCGGTTATTTCGAGCCGGGCTCCGAGGCGATGCGCAACCTCGCGCTGATCGGTCTCGGCCAGGGCTCGCTGGTCACCGACGGTTCGCAGGCAGACGCCACGCGCACACTCGCCTCTCGATAGGGCTTGTGTCCTCCCGTGCCGGTGGCACTATGGGGGCATGGTCCGCCGCGAACGTGACAAGCCTTCCGAGGGCGCTGCTCGTGAGGACAGACCGGCCGATCCCTCCCGTCGAGCATTCTTCACGGGCGCGGGCATCGCGGCGACCGGTCTCGTGGCCGGCGGCATCGCCGGGGCCAGCCTCGAGGCGGCGGTCTCGCAGCCGCAGACCGAGCACGGCTTCACGCCCCTTCCGGCGCGTTCGGAGCCGGGTTTCGACCACATCGTGGTGCTCATGTACGAGAACCGCTCCTTCGACAACATCCTGGGCTGGCTGTACGAGAGCAAAGAGCCTCCGCTCGGCCAGCGTTTCGAGGGCCTCACGGCGGGTAAGAACAGCAACACGGCGCTCGACGGCACCGTGGTCGAGGCGCATCCCTACCAAGGCTCGACCGACCACATCATGAGCTCACCCGATCCCGACCCCGGCGAGACCTATCCGCACGTGAACACCCAGCTGTTCGGCACCATCGATCCGCCGTCGAATGCCGACATCCTCCACAACGGCCTCCGCGAACCGTTCAATGCCCCGCAAGACACTTCGAACCCGACCATGTCGGGCTTCGTGAAGGACTACGAGATCAATTTCATGGTGGAGAGTCAGGGCAAGGTCGCCACCGAGGAGGAGTACCGCGTCGCGATGGGAGGCTTCACTCCCGACATGCTGCCGGTGATCTCCACCCTCGCCCAGAACTTCGGCGTTTACGACCACTGGTTCGCCGGGGTGCCATCGCAGACCTTCTGCAACCGGTCGTTCTTCAACGCGAGCACCTCGCACGGTTACGTCACCAACATGGGCGGCGGTGGCTATAACAAATGGCTCGATGCATTCGACGGGTCCACCATCTTCAACCGTCTGGAAAATGCGGGCAAGACCTGGCGCGTCTACTACGACGCCGATCAGCTGGTCTCGCTCACCGGGATGCTGCACGCCGCGCACATCGAGAAGTACTGGAAGACCAACTTCCGCAGCATGGAGCAGTTTCACGAGGATGCCCGTGACGGCAATCTGCCGGCCTACGCCTTCGTCGAGCCGCGCATGGTCTTCAATCACAACGACATGCACCCGCCGCACCACTTCGCCGCCACCGAGCGGGAGGAGGACGACCTCTACGAGAGTGCGCTGTCGGATGCTCGCGCGGCCGAGGCTCTGATCGCTTCGGTCTACACGTCGATCAAGAACGGAGCGTCGAAGACCGGGTCGAGCGCCATGAACACCGCATTCGTCATGACCTTCGACGAGCACGGCGGCACCTACGACCATGTGCCGCCCCCGGTGGCTGTTCCGCCATCGGGAAAGCCGGAGTCAGGCGAGATGGGCTTCACCTTCGACCGCCTGGGCTGCCGCGTGCCAACCATCGTCGTCTCGGCATATACCCGCAAGGGCACGGTGATCAACGACGAGATGCATCACGGGTCGATCATCCACACCCTCTGTCAGCTGCACGGACTGGAGCCGCTCAGTCACCGGGACGACCAGGCGCGCGGCATCTTCAACGCGGTCAACCTCTCCAAGCCCCGTCAGCCGGCCCTCTGGCCGGAGGTCTATCCCGCCTACGTGCCCGCAAATCCGGAGTCGGCGCCCGACCTCGCGGCGAAAGACCCGGCACGGCTGCTCACGGCTCCCGGCATCGGCCTGGTCGGGATGCTGCTGGCCAAGTACGACCCCACGGCAGAGGTGCCGATCAATTACGCGGACGCCTATGCGGTGTTGGTCAAGCACGGCAAGGGACTGTTCGGGGTGCGCGACGAACCGAAGAGCTCGAAACGGTAGCGGATCGGTGCAGGGCGCGGCCCGAATAGACTGGTGGCATCCCACGACAGCCACGCTCGGAGCACCATGTCTGAAATAACGACCGACGTCGTCGCGCATCTCGCGAACCTCGCTCGCATCGGCCTCACCCCTGACGAGATCGAGAAGCTCACGGGCGAACTCGCCGTGATCATCGACTCCATCGAGAAGGTCAGCGAGGTGGCGACCCCGGATGTCCCGGCCACGAGTCACCCCATTCCGCTGAGCAACGTCTACCGCCCCGACGTCATCGGCGACACCCTCACCCTCGAAGAGGCATTGAGTGGCGCCCCGGAGCACGACGGCAGCCGCTTCAAGGTGTCCGCGATCCTGGGGGAGGAGCAGTAATGGCCGCGCTCGATTCCGATCTCACTCGTCTCTCCGCCGCCGACCTCAGCGAGCTGCTGCAGAAGCGCGAGGTCTCCAGCGTCGAGGTGACTCAGGCTCACCTCGATCGCATCGCCGCCGTCGACGGCGACGTCCACGCCTTCCTGCACATTTCGAAGGACGCCATCGACACCGCCGCGGGGGTCGACGTACTGCGGCGCACGGGAAGCGAGCTCGGCGAACTGGCCGGCGTTCCGATCGCGATCAAAGACGTGCTGTGCACGCTCGACATGCCCTCGACCGCGGGTTCGCGCATTCTCGAGGGCTGGATCCCGCCCTATGACGCGACCGTGGTCACCCGTCTGCGTGACGCCAACCTGATCCCGCTCGGCAAGACCAACATGGACGAGTTCGCCATGGGCTCGTCCACCGAGTTCTCGGCCTACGGCCCGACCCGCAACCCGTGGGATCTCGACCGCATCCCCGGTGGCTCCGGTGGTGGTTCCGCGGCAGCGGTGGCAGCTTTTGAGGCGCCACTCGCACTCGGCAGTGACACCGGCGGAAGCATCCGTCAGCCCGCCGCCGTCACCGGATCGGTCGGCGTCAAGCCCACCTACGGCGGGGTCTCCCGCTACGGCGCCATCGCCCTGGCGAGCTCGCTCGACCAGGTCGGCCCGGTCACCCGCACGGTGCTCGACGCGGCGCTGCTGCACGACGTGATCGGCGGGCACGACCCGCGCGACTCCACCTCGCTGAAAGACGCGTGGCCGAGCTTCGCCGCGGCCGCTCGCAAGGGCAAGCTCACCCGCAGCCTCGACAACGTGCGCGTCGGCGTGGTCAAAGAGCTCGACGCCCCCGGCTTCCAGGCCGGTGTCAGCCAGCGCTTCCACGAGACCCTCGACCTGCTCTCGGCCAACGGCGCCGAGATCGTCGAGGTCTCCGCGCCGAACTTCGAGTACGCGGTCGCCGCGTACTACCTGATCCTCCCGGCCGAGGCCTCGAGCAACCTGGCCAAGTTCGACTCCGTGCGCTTCGGCCTGCGGGTCAACCCGGTCGGCGGCGGAACGGTCGAGGATGTCATGGCCGCGACCCGCGAGGCCGGCTTCGGTCCCGAGGTGAAGCGCCGCATCATCCTCGGAACCTACGCGCTGAGCGCGGGGTACTACGACGCGTACTACGGCAGTGCTCAGAAGGTGCGCACCCTCATTCAACGCGACTTCGACTCCGCTTTCGCTCAGGCCGACATCCTGATCAGCCCGGCCGCACCCACCACGGCGTTCAAGCTCGGCGAGAAGATCAACGACCCGCTGGCCATGTACCTCAACGACGTCACGACGATCCCGGCGAACCTCGCGGGCATCCCGGGTATGGGTCTTCCGATGGGCCTCGCCCCCGAGGACGGCCTGCCGACCGGGCTGCAGATCATGGCGCCGGCGCGAGCGGATGCCCGGCTCTACGAGCACGGAGCCGCCATCGAGGCGATCCTCGAAGACGCCTGGGGCCGCACCCTCATCTCGCAGGCGCCGTCGCTGGCCTAGTCCTTCCACGTTTGCCCGAATATGCAGAGAAAACGGTCTTCGTATCTGCATATTCGGGCAAACGTGCCTGCGGGTAGCCTGGGCGCATGACCGACACGGTGCGTTCCGCCGATGGCACGACGATCGCCTACGACCGATTCGGGAGTGGGCCGGCGCTGGTCGTGATCGGTGGCGCGTTCAATGACCGCGGGTCGCCGCATCCATTGGTCGACCATTTGGCGAGCGACTTCACGGTCTTCTCCTACGACCGACGGGGGCGGGGTGAGAGCGGCAACACGCAGCCGTATTCGACCGAGCGCGAGATCGAGGACCTCGCCGCGATCATCGAGGCAGCGGGCGGCCTGGCCATGGTCTACGGGCATTCTTCGGGGGCCGCGCTTGCGCTCGAGGGTGCCCTCGCCGGGCTGCCGATCACGAAGCTGGCCCTGTACGAACCGCCGTACACCGAGAACGAGTCGTCCGAGCAGCGCGAGCGGGAGATTCGCGAGGCCGTGTCGGCCGGCGACGACGATCGCGCCGCAGCGACCTTCATGCGATTGGTCGGAATGGATGACGCCACCATCGCCGGCATCCAGCACGCCCCATTCTGGCCGGGCATGGTCGCCCTCGCCCCGACCCTGCCGTATGACCTCGCCCTGACAGCGGGCGGATCGGTGCCGGAGCGCTTCGCCGCGATCACGGTTCCGGCGCTGGCCCTCGACGGCGGCACGAGTGACGCCTGGGCGGGGGAGACCGCCGCCGAGATCGTCGCACTGCTGCCCCACGCGACGCGGCGCACGGTCGATGGCCAGAACCACGGCGTCGACCAGCAGGTGCTGGCGCCGATCCTCGCGGAGTGGTTCGCCGCCTAACCCAGCGGCTACTCGGCGACCTTTACACCGAGGGCGGGCAGGATGACGCCGTCGATCAGCGAAATCAGAAACTCCCGATCGACGGGTTTGCGAAGGATCAGCACGCGATAGGCGGCCATCGACGGACTGACCATGGCGATGGTGTCGATGTCCGCGCCAGGGGAGACCTCTCCGCGCTGCTGCGCCCGGCGCATGATGAAGCGGTTGGCAGATGCCCGCGGCTCCACGATCGCGGCGGTGGCGGCATCCGCGAGCTCGGGGTTGCGCGACAGCATCGAGACCAGGCCGGCCATGACCTTGAGCTTCTGCTCCGCATCTTTCAGCGTCGGGGCCTTGATCATGGCGACGAGGTCGCCCCGCAGGGTTCCGGTGTCAGGGAGGCTGTCGTGGTCGATCGGACCGCCCTTCATACAGGCGACCGCGTCGAGTACCAGTTCGCTCTTCGAGGACCAGCGACGATAGAGCGTGGCCTTGCCGGCCTTGGCGCGGGCGGCGACCATGTCGATGGTCATGCCGTCGTAGCCCGCCTCGGCGAGAACCTCGATGGCAGCATCCATGATCTCGGGGTCGCGGGTGTGGTCGCGCTTGCGGCCCAGCTTCGGGGCGCCTGTGCTGCTGTGCTCGGAGCGGGGCTCGGTGAGGTCGGTCTGCGTCATTGCGGCGATCTCCCTTTCTCTGACTTCCCCAGTTTAGACCCTGATGAGTTCTGGAACTAGCTATATCCGAAACTGTCGGTTTCCGTATATAGTCGTCGTCATGTCTGAAACCCTCACCCCGATATCCTCCAGGCGCTGGTGGACGCTCGCCGTCGTCGCCCTCGCCCAGCTCATGGTGGTGCTCGACTCCACCGTCGTGAACATCGCCCTCCCCACCGCCCAGGCCGACCTCGGGTTCACCGACGGTCAGCGCCAGTGGATCATCACCGCCTACTCCCTCGCCTTCGGCAGCCTGCTGCTGCTCGGCGGGCGCCTCTCCGACCTCATCGGCCGCAAGCGCACATTCATCATCGGCCTGATCGGATTCGCCGCGGCCTCCGCGCTCGGCGGTGCCGCGGGCAGTTTCGGCCTACTCGTGGGTGCTCGCGCGCTGCAGGGAGCCTTCGGTGCGATGCTCGCCCCGACCGCCCTCGCGGTGCTCACCACGACCTTCACGGTGCCCAAGGAGCGGGCTCGCGCATTCGGTGTCTTCGGTGCGATCGCCGGCGCCGGTGGCGCGGTCGGTCTGCTGCTCGGCGGCTTCCTCACCGAAGACGTGAACTGGCGCTGGAACCTCTACATCAACGTGTTCATCGCGATCGTGGCGATCATCGGAGCGACGATCTTCGTCACCAACAGCCACCGCGTCGGCCCGCGGCCGAAGCTCGACGTGCCCGGCACCATCCTGGTCTCCGCCGCGCTGTTCGGCCTGGTCTACGGCTTCTCCAACGCGGAAACGGATGGCTGGAGCTCACCCCTCACCTGGGGCATGCTTGCCGCGGCCGCGGTGCTGCTCTCCGCCTTCGTGCTCTGGCAGCGTCGGGCCGCACACCCGCTGCTCCCGCTGGGCGTCATCCTCGACCGCAACCGTGGCGCGGCGTACAGCTCGGTGCTGATCGCCGGTGCCGGGATGTTCGGCATCTTCCTGTTCGTCACCTACTACCTGCAGATCTCCCTGCGTTTCTCGCCCATCCAGACCGGGCTGTCGTTCCTGCCGATGATCGGCATGCTCGTGCTCGCCGCCCAGCTGTCGACCAACATCTTCCTGCCACGGTTCGGGCCGAAGATCATGGTGCCGTTCGGCATGTCGCTCGGCGTGGTCGGCATGCTGCTGCTCACCCGGCTCGACCTGCACAGCACCTACGCGGCCGATGTGCTGCCCGGCCTGATGGTGCTCGGGTTCGCGATGGGTTCGATCATGCCCGCCTCGATCCAGACCGCCACCCTCGGCGTCGACCGGCAGTTCGCCGGCGTCGCCTCGGCCCTGGTGAACACCAGCCAGCAGGTGGGCGGGTCCATCGGCACTGCTCTGCTCAACACCCTGGCGGCGACCGCGGCGGCGAACTACGTCGCGGCGCACCTGCCCACCACTCCGACGATCGCAGCGGAAGCCGCCGTGTCGAGCTACGCGGTGGTGTACTGGGTCAGCGCCGGATTCTTCGCCTTCGGCGCCGTGCTCGCGGCGCTGCTGTTCCGTCGCCGGGTCGTGAGCCCGGTCGTCGAGACCGCGTCTCCGACTACCGAGAGTGTGCCGGTGCCGGTGCACTGACCGGCACGGTGTTTCTGGCCGGGCCCGTCGATTCGTCGGCGGCCCGGCCTTCGTCAGTTCGCGGCCCGCTCTCGGAACGCGATCATGTTCACCCGGTTGCCGCAGCGCACGCTGCAGAACCGCTTCGAGCCGTTGCGCGAGAGGTCGACGAGCAGTCCGGTGCAGTCCGGAGCTGCGCAGACTCGCAGCCGGTCGGTGGCGTCCATGCGGATGACGTCGGCGAGGGCCAGCGCGACCTCAACCCGAATGCGTTCCGCGAGCGGGGCATCCGCGGCCGTCGCGTGCCAGTGCCAGTCGCTGCCGTCGTGCCGGGTGAGCTGGGGGAGGGCCCTCGCCTCGCGCAGCATCGCGTTGACCTCGTCGACGGCGTCGTCGCGGTCGAGCGACCAGATCGCCCGCAACCGGTCGCGGGTGGCGATCACCTCACGGCGCTCTTGCTCATCGTGATCGATGCGCCCGGAGTACGAGGCGTCGCTCAGCAGGGCATCGAGCTGCTCGAGGGTGGCCAGTTCATCGGTACCGCTGCGCGAGGCCGAGGGGTCGGTGTTGGCGAGGGTGACGGTGAACTCGAGCACCTCATCCGTGTCAGGGGCTAATTGCAAGTTGACTCCTTACTCGCAGCCATCCTAGTGTCAGGGGTGTGAGCCACCATAGGCCATGACCTGGAGGTTACCGTGAAGCGCTCGTCGACATCCCTCGGACTGCTCATCGCGCTCGTCGCTGCAGCGACGTTCGGGCTGTCAGGCGCCTTCGTGAAACCGCTGCTCGAGTCGGGCTGGTCGCCGGCCGCCGCTGTCACCGTGCGAGCCGCGGTCGGCGGTATCGTGCTGGCACCCGTCGCCGCGGTCGCCCTGCGCGGAAAGTGGGACGCACTCTGGCGAGCCCGCTGGCGAGTTCTCGCGATGGGTCTGATCGGTGTCGCCGGCACCCAGCTCGTCTACTTCGCGGCCCTGCAGCGCATCCCTGTCGGCACCGCAATCCTGATCGAATACATGGCGCCGCTACTGCTCGTGGCCTTCGTCTGGGCGACCAGCCGACGGATGCCCAAGGTCGTCGTGCTGATCGGTTCCGTCGTGGCGGTGGCCGGCCTCGTGCTCGTCGTCGCCCCCGGCGGCGGTGGCAGCCTCGACGTGCTCGGGCTCGTCTTCGCCCTGATCGCGATGGTCGGCTGCGCCATCTACTACGTGGTCGCGGCCCGGCCGAGCGACGGGCTGCCGCCCGTGGCGCTCGCCGCCTCCGGACTCCTCCTCGGCGCGATCGTGCTCGGACTGGTCGGGCTCACCGGGCTGGTGCCGTTCACCACCAGCGCGCGCGACGTGGTGATGTTCGGCACACTAGCTCCCTGGTGGGTGCCGGTGCTCATCGTCGGCGTCTTCGCCACCGCGATCGCGTACGCCACCAGCATCACCGCGAGTGAGATGCTCGGCTCGCGTCTCGCCTCGTTCATGGGCCTGCTCGAGGTCGTCGCCGCCACGCTCTACGCCTGGCTGCTGCTCGGCGAGCGGCTCACGATTCCGCAGCTGATCGGTGGCGCGCTCATCCTCGCCGGCATCGCCTTCGTGCGCTCCGAGAAGACCGACGCGGTCGTGGAGGCAGGCTCGGAGCCGACGCAAGAACGAGTCGACTCGCGCCCGTAGAATTGCCTCATGGCGCAACCAGCAGAACTCATGGACTACGACAAAGCCATCGAGATGTTCGAGCCCGTGCTCGGCTTCGAGGTGCACGTCGAACTCAACACCAAGACCAAGATGTTCAGCGATGCGCCGAACTACTTCGGTGGCGAGCCGAACACCAACGTGACACCCGTCGACCTCGGCCTTCCGGGGTCGCTGCCGGTCGTGAACGAACAGGCGGTGAAGTACGCGATCAGCCTCGGGTTGGCCCTGGGGTGCAGCATCCGCCCCTCCAGCCGGTTCGCGCGCAAGAACTATTTCTACCCGGACCTCGCGAAGAACTACCAGATCAGCCAGTACGAAGACCCGATCGCGTACGACGGCACCGTGCAGGTGGAGCTCGAAGACGGTCGCACCTTCGAGATCGACATCGAGCGTGCCCACATGGAAGAGGATGCCGGCAAGCTCACGCACGTCGGAGGCTCGACCGGTCGCATCCAGGGTGCCGAGTACTCGCTCGTCGACTACAACCGGGCCGGCGTGCCGCTGGTGGAGATCGTCACCCGCATGATCACGGGAGCCGAGGCCGACGCGCCGGAACTGGCCAAGGCATACGTGTCCACCATCCGTGACATCGTGCGGTCGCTCGGCATCAGCGACGCGAAAATGGAGCGCGGCAACATCCGTTGTGACGCGAACATCTCGCTGTCGCCGCGCGGGTCGGGAAAGCTGGGCACGCGCACCGAGACGAAGAACGTCAACAGTCTGCGCTCGGTGGAGCGGGCCATCCGCTACGAGATCCAGCGGCAGGCTGCCATCCTCGCCAAGGGTGGAACGATCACGCAGGAGACCCGGCACTGGCACGAAGACACCGGCGTCACCTCTGCCGGGCGCCCCAAGAGCGACGCCGACGACTACCGTTACTTCCCCGAGCCCGACCTCGTTCCGATCGAGCCGTCGCTCGAGCTCATCGAGCAGCTGCGTGCCGCTCTCCCCGAGGCTCCGGCCGTTCGCCGTCGTCGCCTCAAAGACGCGTGGGGCTTCACCGACCTCGAGTTTCAGGATGTCTACAACTCCGGTCTCCTGGCCGAGATCGAGGAGACCACGGCAGCCGGTGCCTCCCCGGCGCAGGCCCGCAAGTGGTGGACGGGTGAGATCGC
>Ga0247732_10000681_pt1 | contig 15125 bp, 18 predicted proteins | sample UWRJL163409C2_FD_180940 | JGI IMG/M metagenome (GOLD analysis project Ga0247732, IMG submission 180940) | Plant litter microbial communities from Arlington Agricultural Research Station in Wisconsin, United States - UWRJ-L163-409C-2 | ecosystem: Environmental > Terrestrial > Plant litter >...
AGCGGGCGCACCGGGGGCTCCCGGCACCCAGATCTCGCTCGGCATCGGCGCCCCGCAGGACGAGACGTGCGAGACCGACGGTGACATCTACATCGACACCGAGATCGCCGCGTTCTACCAGTGCGCGGCCGGTACGTGGACGCTCTTCGGGCCGGCGGCGGGCGTCGCCCCGGCCCCCCTGCCGACCCCGACCACGGACTCCGGGACGAACGGCTGATCCCACGCGGCCGACGCGGCATCCGATGGCACTTCCCGACGCCATGAACCCGCACTCCTATACTGCGTCCATGAGCACGGGGGACACACGCGATCGAGTGCCGATCGAACCGCAGAGCATCGACGCACCGCTCTCACGCGCCGCCGTGTTCCTGACCGTGGTGCTCTCGGATGCGGCCGGCGCGGCCGACCAGGTCCGATCGGTGCTGGGGGACGTCGGCGGTCTCGTGCGCGCGGTGGGGTTCCGCGACCTCGGCGGCCGCCTCTCGTGCAACGTCGGCATCGGCCACGACGTCTGGTCGGCCGTGACGGGTTTGCCGATGCCCGCGCAGCTGCATCCCTTCGTGTCGGTAACGGGCGGCACGTACACGGCGCCGGCGACGCCCGGCGACCTCTTCTTCCACATCCGTGCCGACCGTGCCGACATGTGCTTCGAGTTCGAGAGGCTGCTGCTGCATGCGCTCAGCGGTGCGGTGACGGTCGCGGACGAAACCATCGGATTCCGTTACTTCGACTCGCGCGACCTGCTCGGTTTCGTCGACGGCACTGAGAATCCCACCGGCTCGAAGATGGCTCACTGGACGCTCGTGGGCGACGATGATCCTCCCCACGCCGGAGGCAGCTATCTCGTGGTCCAGAAGTACCTGCACACCCTCGACGCATGGCAGGCACTGTCCACCGAGGTCCAGGAGCAGATCATCGGTCGCACCAAGGCGGACAACGTCGAGCTCGATGACGCCACGCTGCCTCGCCCGTCGCACAAGGGGCTTACCACGATCGTCGACGCGAATGGTGAGGAGCACGACATCCTGCGCGACAACATGCCGTTCGGCCGTCCCGGTCAGGGCGAATTCGGCACGTACTTCATCGGGTACTCAAAGGATCTGTGGGTGATCGAGCAGATGCTCAGCAACATGTTCCTCGGCGACCCGGTCGGCTCCTACGATCGGATCCTCGACGTGTCGACAGCCGTGACGGGAGGCACCTTCTTCGCTCCCGCGAACGACGTGCTCGACTCGTTCGGCGATTAGCGGAATCAGCTCGCCCGGTCTGCGGCAGCGAGAAGGTCGCGCCAGTCGGCCGGTACCCGCTCCGCCGGGCCTGGAACGGTCTGGCTCGCGGGGTGGCTCTCGGGTGGTGCGAGCCGCGGACCGCGCGCGTAGTCGTTCGTGACGTAGTCCCAGAACCAGTCCTCGCCCGGTTCGTAACTGCGCATGATGCGGTGTCCCGTGGCGCGGAAGTGCGCCGATGCGTGCTTGTTCAGGGAGTCGTCACAGCAGCCGATGTGTCCGCACAGCGCGCAGCGCCGCAGATGAACCCACCACGAGCCGGTCTCGTCGCATTCCACGCAGCCGTCGCCGCTCGGCGGAACGCGCGGATCGATGAACTCGGAGAGCTCGGTCATGCGTGCTCCTCATCGGGTGAGTGGAGTGCCTGCCCGCGATGGTAGCGGAGAACCGCGGCGGCCGCCCGGCCGCGTGCCGGTCTGGGGATGCTGGGAATACCCTCGGCGGTAGGTCGTTTAACTTGATACGAGTCCGCTCAAGTACCTAAACTTGACATAGCAAGACTCAACTTTCATCAGGAGAGATTCCGAGAGAAAATGCCCCAAGACTTCACACCCCAGGACGGCGAGAACGGCTCGAGTGCGTTCGACGAGTTCCTCGCGCGCTACCTCGACGGAGAGCGCGCCCGCGCGTCACGGTCCATCGACCTGACGCGGTTCCTCAGTCTGCGCACGCAGCAGTTCCTGCAGCAGGCCGGCGCGTTCGCGCTCGAGCGCGGCCAGCGTGAGCTGGACGCCCTGCACGTCCTGCGCATCCTCGTGAGCGAGGCCCCCGCCAAGGACGCGGTGGAGCGCATCGGTGCCGACCCGGCCGCGATCGCGCGTGCCGCGGAGCAGCGTCTGCCGCAGACATCCGACCCGGCCGACGTCGAAGGCGCCGTGATCACCCCCTCCGTGCAGCGCGCGCTGTTCCACGCGTTCCAGGTGGCGCGTTCGTCGGGCTCGACCTACGTGGACCCCGAACACCTCTTCTTCGCGCTCGTGCTCGGCCAGGATGCACCGGCCGGACAGATTCTCGCTCAGGCGGGCGTCACGGCCGACGCGCTCCTCCAGGGCGCTCGCGAGACCGTGACTCCCACCGGTGAGCCGGTGGCAGAGCAGGGTCAGGATGCCGCGGCATCCGAAACGCCCATGCTCGACAAGTTCGGCACCGACCTGACCGCGCTCGCGCGCGCCGGGTCGCTGGACCCGGTCATCGGTCGCGAGGACGAGATCGAGCAGACCATCGAGATCCTGAGCCGCCGCACCAAGAACAACCCGGTGCTGGTGGGCGAGGCCGGCGTCGGCAAGACGGCGATCGTCGAGGGTCTGGCGCAGGCGATCATCGCGAATGCGGTGCCCGAGCAGCTGCGCGACAAGCGTGTCGTGTCACTGGACCTGCCCGCCATGCTCGCCGGTACCCGGTACCGCGGCGACTTCGAAGAGCGCCTCACCGCCCTGATGGACGAGGTCTCCGGCCTGGCCGGTGAGCTCATCCTGTTCATCGACGAGGTGCACACCGTCGTCGGTGCGGGCGGTGGCGGCGGTGATGGCTCAATGGATGCCGGAAACATCCTGAAGCCGCGCCTGGCGCGCGGGGATCTGCACCTGGTCGGTGCGACCACCCTCAAGGAGTACCGCGTCATCGAGAAGGACCCGGCACTCGAGCGGCGGTTCCAGCCGGTCCGTGTCTCGGAGCCGAGCCTGGAGGATGCCGTGCTGATCCTGCGCGGACTCCGGCCCGCCTACGAGGAGCACCACGCCGTCACGTTCACGGACGACGCCCTGCGCGCCGCCGTCGAACTGAGCGACCGCTACGTCTCGGACCGCGTCCTGCCCGACAAGGCCATCGATCTGATCGACCAGGCCGGCGCGCGACTGCGCCTCCGGCTCGGTGTCAAGGTCGATGTCTCGGCGCTGATGGCCCGGCTCGGTGAGCTGGAGGCCGACAAGAACGCTGCCGTGGGGGCGGAGAAGTACGAAGAGGCATCGCGCATCCGCGACCAGATCGCGGAGGTCCAGGGCCGCCTGGACGCGGCCACCTCACAGCCCGCACCGACCGCGGTCGTGGACGAGCCGGAGATCGCCGCCGTGATCAGCCGCGCCACCGGGATTCCGGTGCAGCGGCTGACCGAGACCGACCGCGAGCGTCTCGCCGCCCTCGAGGACGAGCTGCACGCGCGCGTGATCGGCCAGGACGATGCGGTGACCGCGGTGGCCAAGGCCGTGCGTCGCAACCGCACCGGGATGGGCGACTCGCGCCGGCCGGTCGGATCCTTCCTGTTCCTCGGACCCACCGGCGTGGGCAAGACGGAGCTCGCGAAGGCTCTCGCGGCGAGCCTGTACGACGACCCCTCGACGGGTACGGGTACGGGCGGAAACGTGATCCGGTTCGACATGAGCGAATTCGGCGAGCGGCACACCGTCTCGCGGCTCGTCGGTGCCCCTCCGGGATATGTCGGCTACGACGAGGCGGGCCAGCTCACCGAACGCGTGCGGCGCAACCCGTACTCGATCGTGCTGTTCGACGAGATCGAGAAGGCACACCCTGACGTGTTCAACCTGCTCCTGCAGGTGCTCGACGACGGCCGGCTGACCGACGGTCAGGGTCGCACCGTCGACTTCCGCAACACCGTCATCGTGATGACCTCGAACATCGGAAGCGAGTTCCTCGCATCCCGCTCGGGTGCGATCGGGTTCGTCGCGGACGGCGGCGGTGAGACCGGCTTCGGCAGCGAGAAGGACCTGCGCGATCGCGTCATGGGCAAGCTCCGTGAGGCGATGCGCCCCGAGTTCATCAACCGCATCGACGAGATCGTGCTCTTCCGCAAGCTCGCGCGCGAGCAGCTGCGCGAGATCGTGCGGCTCATGCTCGGGACGACCGAGCAGCGGCTCGCCGGCCGCGAGGTCACGCTCGAGATCACGGATGCCGCGATCGACTGGCTCGTGGAGAACGGGTACGAGCCCGAGTACGGGGCTCGTCCGCTCCGCCGCCTGATCCAGCGCGAGGTGGACGACCGGATCGCCGAGCTCTTCGTCAGCGGCCAGCTCGCCGACAGGGGAGCAGTGACGGTCGATGCGGCCGACGGTGGGGTCACCGTCTGGAGCGCGCAGGTGCTCCCGGCTGCGGCCTGAGAATCCGCAAACCCTACGACAGAGGGTGCGTCGCGATCGCGACGCACCCTCTGTCGTTTCCGCCGGGCGTGTGCGCGCGGCACCCCACCGCACCGGTTCAGCGCACGAGGGACCGCGGCTCCAGCAGCGAGCGGGCCAGAGCCGTCGAGCCTGCGACGGCGGCCGGCATCGTGGCGACCGCCCCGAGGGGCACCAGGAAGCACAGCTGCGTGGCGACGCCGAATCCCAGCACGCGTGCACGGTGCGCACGCAGCAGCTGCCGCCGCTGGCGGCGGTCCATGCCGCGTGCGGACAGCGCCCGCGACGAGAGCTCGTCGGCCAGCAGCCAGCCGGTCAGCAGCACGGCCAGGACGGTGCCGAGGACACCACCCACCACGGGGATCAACCCGGCCAGCGCCGCGCAGATGGCGACCAGGATCCCGCGCACCAGCAGTCCTGCACCATCGCGCACCGACTGCCAGAATCCGTAGCGGGCGTCGATCTCGGAGTCGCCCAGGTCGTGTTCGACCGATCGCCAGATCCGCTCGTAGAACGGTTCGCCGACGATGAGCGTGAGCGCGGTGAACGACACGGCCACCAGGACGAGGGCGGCACCGACCATGGCCGTTCCGACGGTGATGCGCATCACCGTCGCCCACAGACCCGGCCATCCGTCAGCCCACGGCGTGATCGCGACCGTGACCGTGGGCAGCGCGACGCCCAGCGCGATGAGCCCTGCCAGCAGCAGAAACCCGACGATCGCGGCGGGGATCAACCCCAGTGCCATGAGTCGGGGCTTGCGACGCCAGTAGGCGAACCCGCGCCCCAGCAGACCCATGCCTCGGATGAACTCGCGCATCGCCCACAGCTTACGGGCGTGAGGGTGCCCGCTCGCGCCCACGTAGGCTCGGAGGTTCCGCCTTCCGTCCCGCCATCCGTCTGGGAGACACGTGTTCCACGCACCCCGCAACCTGTTTCGCACACTCGCGGTCGCCGAGGCCGTCTCGTGGACGCTGCTGATCACCGGGCTGATCCTCCGGGCGACCCTCGACATCCCCGTGGCCGTCGCGATCGGCGGCGGCATCCACGGATTCGTCTTCCTGTCCTACGCCGCGACCGCCATCCTGGTCGCCAAGAATCAGCGATGGGGCGCAGCGCCCACCGCCATCGCGGTCGTCAGCGCGATCATCCCCTACGCGACCATCCCCACCGAGCTCTGGCTCGCCCGCAGCGGACGCCTCTCCGGAGCGTGGAGAATCGCGGAATCCGACGACCCACGCGACGCCGCATGGCACGACCGACTCCTGCGGGTGCTGCTGCGCCGTCCGTGGATCCTGGCGCTTCTGCTCGCGGCCGGCGTGATCGTGGTCTTCGCGGTGCTGCTGATTCTCGGCCCGCCGGGAGGACGCGAGTAGCACCCGCGCCGGGCGGCCCCGGTCAGTCGCGGGCCGGCAGTTCCTGCAGGGTCCAGGTGTTCCCGTCAAGGTCGTCGAAGGTCACGAAGCGGCCCCAGGCCTGATCGTCGACGCCGCTCGCATCGACGCCGAGGGAGCGAAGGTGCGCCAGCGCCTCGTCTGCGTCCGGCACGACAACCTGAATCGTGTTCTGCTGGCCCGGTTCCAGTTCGATGCCGAGGCCCTCCCCGAAGGCGATCGAGCATGCCGATCCTGGAGGCGTCATCTGCACGAACCGAAGTCCGTCGAACGGCACCTGGTCGTGATCGGCGACGAAGCCGACCCTGCTGTAGAACTCCTTCGCGCGGTCCACGTCGGTCACCGGCACGAAGATGAGTTCGATCTTCCAGTCCATGTTCCTGCCCTTCCTCGGGGGCGCGTGTCCGTGGCGCGCCACGATTTCCCAATGCCACGATAGGAAGCACCCCGGACACATCCGGTCCGCTTCCGGATTCAGAGGGAGCGGAAGCGCCTCAGCGTCTCCGCGGCGATCGCGTGGTCGATCACGTCCGGCTCACCCGACATCGTGATCGTGCCGACGACCTCTCCCGAGACGAAGATCGGCACCGCTCCGCCGTGGGCGCGGAAGACGGCGTGGTCGATGTCCGTCCGATCCTGGAACGGCGTGCCGGCCGCTTCATGCCGCCGCCGCACCAGCAACGACGGCTCGCCGAACCTCTCCGCCACCGCTGCCTTTCCCGCCAGCCAGACATCGTTGGCCGGGCCGGTGGTGCCCAGCTTGGCGAGGAACACCTCGTCTCCTCGCAGCACGATGCGCACGGCGAGATTCGCGCCCTGCTTGCGGATCATCTCGACGGCGAGGAGGCCGAGCGTGACGGCGTCGTCGTTGTCGAACACGGGACGATCGAACGGAGGGACCACCTCGAGATCCTCGACGGTGAACACCGGAAGCTCCGCCATGTCAGCGGCTCACCTCCAGGGCGCTGATCCCCGGCATCCCGAACCATGCGCGACCACCGTCGCCTTCGACGAAGGTCGCCAGAACGCCGTCGCAGGTGCTGCAGCGTGCCACCGTGCCCATCGCGGTCGCGTAGACGACCGCGACCGCGATCATCCCGTGCGTGCCGCACGTCGTGCAGCGCGCGTCAGCGCCGGTGGCATCCCAGCCGAGCATGTCGACGAGGCGCCCGGCCAGGACGTTTCCATCCAACTTGGTCATCACGAACCTCCGAATCTTTCCGTGCGCACATTGCCGGGCCGGTGCCCGGCCTCGATCAGCCACTCCGCCACCGCCTCGACGAACGGCGTGGGACCGCAGACGAACACCAGCGGGTCGGATGCCGCGGGCAGCGTCGCGGCATCGAGCATCTCGCGCGTGATCCGGCCGGGCGGGGTCGGCCATCCGTCGGGAGCCTTGCGCGTGTAGACGAAATCAAGCCACAGCGCGGGCGCGGCGGCGGCGAGCGCCTCGAGCTCGGAGCGGAAGAACACGTCCTGCGGCGTGCGCACCGAGTACAGGAGGCGGAACTCGGTCGCATCGCGCGCCTCCGCGTGCGCGGTCGCCATCGAGAAGAGTGGGACCACGCCCGAGCCGCCGGCGATGAGCTGCACGGGTCGGGACATCTCGCCCGCCGGGGGCGGTGCCCACACGAAATACGCGCCGAGCGGCCCGTGCAGCTCCAGCTGGTCGCCCGCGCGCAGATCGTGCACCAGGAACGGCGAGACTTCGCCGTCGGGCAGCTCGTCGACGGCGAGCAGGACGCGGGTGCCCTCGCCAGCGGAAGCGATCGAGTACGACCGGGTCGCCTGGTATCCGTCGGGTGCGGTCAAGCGCACGTCCAGGTGGGATCCGGCGTCGTTGCCCGGCCACGTCGGCACGTCCAACTCGATGCGCCGTGCCGTCGGGGTCTCGGGCAGCGAAGTGACCACGGTCGCCGCATGCCAGGCCGCCTGCCGGTGCACCTTCGCGGGCGGCGCGTCCGCCGGCGCCGGCCCGCTCACCAGTACCGCTCCTCCAGCCACGGGTCGCCGTGCAGGTGGTAGCCGTTCTGCTCCCAGAATCCCGGATCGTCGGTGGGCATCGTCACCAGCCCCCGCACCCACTTCGCGCTCTTCCAGAAGTACAGGTGGGGCACCAGCAGCCGTGCCGGTCCGCCGTGCTCGGGATCCAGCGGCTCTCCGTCGGCCTCGAACGCGATCCAGCTCTTTCCGTCGAGCAGATCCTCCAGGGGGACGTTCGTCGTATAGCCGCCGTAGGAGTGGGCCATGACGTACTCGTGCTCGGTCTGGACGCTCTCCCAGATCTTGTCGAGCGGGACACCGCGCCACGGCATCTCGAGTTTGGTCCAGTGCGTGACGCAGTGGATATCGGTGGTGATGTCCTCGATGCCCAGGGCGCGCAGCTCGTCCCAGCTCCATCGTTGCGCGCCGTTCTCGGTGCGGACGGAGAACTCCCAGTCGGCGGTGTCGACGTGGGGGGTCGGACCGGCCGAGAGCACCGGCCAGTCGCTGACGAGCGTCTGGCCCGGAGGCAACCGCGGATCGCGCTCGCCGCGGCGGCCGGAGAAGCCTCGAGTGATGAAAGACATAGGGGGAGCCCCTTCCCGTTGGGGATCACACTAGTGAGGCGACCGCGTCCCTGTCACTGGCCATCTGAGTCGGCCCGCGGCCGAGCGCGTGCGCATAGGCTGAAGTCATGTCGACCCTCCTGCTCGGGATGCCGCGGATCCACCGCGATCCCTCGAGCGCGCCCGATACGGCCGGGCGTCCGGACACGGCCGACCTGGTCGATCGCTTCGGTCGCGTCGCCCACGACCTGCGCATCTCGGTGACCGAGAAGTGCTCTCTGCGCTGCACGTACTGCATGCCCGCCGAAGGGCTGCCCAGCATCCCGAAGAGCGACCTGCTCACTGCCGAGGAGATCGCGCGCCTGGTGGGCATCGCGGGCCGCGATCTCGGCATCCGTGAAGTGCGATTCACGGGCGGCGAGCCTCTGACCCGCGCCGACCTGGTCGACATCGTCGCGCGATCCGCGGCGGCGGCGCCGGGGCTGGATCTGTCGATGACCACGAACGGCATCGGCCTCGACAAGGTCGCCGCGCGCCTCGTCGACGCCGGACTCGGCCGGGTCAACGTCTCGATCGACACCATCGACCGGGAGCACTTCGCGCGGCTGACGCGGCGGGACCGCCTTCCGGCGGTCCTGGCCGGCATCGACGGCGCTGTTCGCGCCGGGCTCGGCCCGATCAAGCTCAACGCGGTCCTCATGCGCGAAACGCTCGACGACGCTCCCGCGCTCCTGGCCTGGGCGGTCGAGCGCGGGCTGCGCCTGCGGTTCATCGAGCAGATGCCGTTGGATGCCGACGCCGCCTGGCGGCGCGCGAACATGGTGCCCGCGGCCGAGCTGCTCGAGGTGCTGTCCCGGCGCTTCACCCTGACCGAACCGGGGCGCGACGACCCCTCCGCGCCCGCCGAGGAGTGGCGTGTCGACGGTGGTCCCGCGACGGTCGGCATCATCGCGTCCGTCACGCGCTCGTTCTGCTCCGCGTGCGACCGGACGCGGGTCACCGCCGAGGGCACCGTGCGATCGTGCCTGTTCGGCGACGACGAGACCGACCTGCGCACCCTGCTGCGCGGTGGCGCGAGCGATCAGGACATCGCAGACCGGTGGCGCGCGGCGATGTGGGGCAAGCAGGCCGGCCACGGCATCTCCGACCCGGGATTCGTGCCGCCCGAGCGTTCGATGGGAGCTATCGGTGGCTGACGTGCGTGTGCGCTACTTCGCGGCGGCGGCGGATGCCGCGGGCCGAGTCGACGAGACGCTTTCCGTGCCCGGGGCCACCGTCGGTGACCTGCGGGAGCTGCTGGTGAACCGCTACGGCGAGTCGATGGCGCGCGTGCTGCGATCCGGGTCGATCCTCGTCGACGGCGTGGTCAGCCGCGATCCGGAGCGCACGCTCGGAACCGGCGCGGACGTGCTGCCGCGCTTCTCCGGCGGCTGACCCGCACCCCTCTCCTCCGCGAGACTGGATAGACGCCACGAGACAGAGGCGAACGCAGTCGGTCTCGCGGCGTCTATCCAGTCTCGCGGCCAAGCCGTGACGGCTAGAGGCCGACCCACTCGGTCGTGCCGGCGGTCAGGTGCTGTCGCTTCCAGATCGGCGTGCGCTCCTTGACGAGGTCCACCAGCTGCGCGCACACGGCGAACGCATCGGCGCGGTGGGGTGCCGCGACCGCCGTGACCAGGGCGACGTCGCCGATGGCGAGCGAGCCGACGCGGTGGACGGCCGCGACGCGCAGACCCGACGCTTCGGCGATCTCGCGGCAGACGTCGGCGAGGAAGGCCTGCGCGTCCGGGTGCGCTTCGTAGTCGAGGGCGTGCACCGCCTCGCCGTGGTCGTGATCGCGCACGACCCCTTCGAACACGACGAGGGCACCGTCGGCGACCGTCATCACGAACGCCTCGGCCGCCGCGCGGTCGATGGGCTGGTCGGTGATGAGCGCGAGATAGCGCGCGGAGTCACTCATGCCCGCCACCGTCCGCCTGATCGAGCACGTGCGCCAGGAGCGGCTCGAGCACGGCGAGTCCGTCGCGCACCCCGCCGGTAGAGCCGGGCAGGTTGACGATCAGCGTGCGTCCGGCCATGCCCGCCACCGCGCGACTCAGCACGGCCGTCGGCACGGCAGTCCGCCCTGCCGCGCGGATGGCCTCGGCGATGCCGGGCAGTTCGAGGTCCAGCAGAGCGCGGGTGGCCTCCGGGGTGCGATCCTGCGGGTGCAGGCCCGTGCCACCCGTGGTCAGGACGACGTCGGGCGCGTCGGCGACGATCCCGGCCAGGGCAGGGCCCACCGCGGCATCCGCGGTCACCGACGCGTCGCTGACGACGAACGCCCGCGCGCGCAGCCACTCGACCAGCAGCGGGCCGGTGGTGTCCTGGCGCGTACCCGCGGCTGCGGCGGTGGAGGACACCAGCACCTCCGCGGTGCGTCCCAGACCGATCGGCGCCGGCTGCGTGTCCGACTCGGGATGCCGCGTCCCGCCGTCGCGCGACCACTCGCCGTGCTTGCCGCCCGACTTCTCCAGCAGGCGGATCTCGCCGAGCTCCGCACGCGGATCGACCGCTTTGATCATGTCGTGCAGCGTGAGCCCGGCGACCGCCACCGCCGTGAGTGCTTCCATCTCGACCCCGGTGCGCGCCGTGACCGAGACCGTCGCCTCGATCTGGATGGTGTCCCCGTCGAAGTCGAAGTCGATGGTCACCGAATCCAGCGGAAGGATGTGAGCGAGGGGGATCAGTTCGCTCGTGCGCTTGGCCCCGGCGATGCCCGCGATGCGGGCGGTGGCCAGCACGTCGGCCTTGGGCAGGTCGTCCGCGCGCACGAGCCGCAGGACCTCCGCCGTCGTGGCGAGGCGACCGGCGGCCCGCGCGACGCGGCGCGTGATCGGCTTCGCGCCCACATCGATCATCCGGGCTCGGCCATTGTCATCGAGGTGACTCAGCGTGCTCATAGGTCAACGGTATCTACCGTGGCGCCCACCGGGAGCCCGATGACCTCGGGCGGCACGTCGATCAGCACATCCGCGGCCGCGAGCGCCGCCACCAGATGCGATCCCGGACCGGCGACCGTGGCTACGCCGCCATCCTCGGTCAGCCGCCCGCGCAGGAATTGCCGGCGGCCGCTGGTGGACTGCAGCGGCGCGGCGAGAGCGAGCGTCCTTCGCACGGCGGGCGGCATCCCGGCGAGCTCGCGCAGCGGCGGGGCGACGAACAGTGCGAAGCCGAGCTGGCTGCTCACCGGGTTGCCGGGGAAGCAGACGACCGCGACGTCGCGGTACCGGGCGTACGCCTGCGGACCGCCGGGCTGCATGTCGACGGTGCCGACCGTGGCGCCGAGGGGTTCGAGCAGCTGCCGGACCGGCTCGTGCGCCCCCATCGAGATTCCGCCGCTGGTGAGGATCAGCTCGGCACCCGCCGCGATCGATCGGTCCAGCAGCGCGCCCAGTCGCGCGGGGTCGTCGCCGGACAGCTGCACGTCGACCACCTCGGCGCCGGCCGCTGTGACCGCTGCGGTGATCGCGATCCCGTTCGCGTCGGGCAGCCGCCCGTTCGTGAGCGGCGTGCCCGGGGCGACGAGCTCGTTGCCGGTGCTGACCACCGCCACGCGGACGCGCGCGCGCACGGCGACGTCCATGAGGTTCGCCGCCGCCAGCGCGGCGAGGTGGCGCGACGCGAGGCGCAGGCCGGCAGGCAGCAGGACCTCCCCGGCCGCGATGTCCGATCCCTCCTCGCGGACGTAGTCACCGGCATCCCGCCCCCGGAGGATCTCCACGACACCGTCCGTGCGCCGGGTGTCCTCCACCGGCACCACCGCGTCGGCGCCGGCCGGAAGCGGCGCGCCGGTCATGATCGCGATCGCGGAGCCCTGCGGCAGCGCTGCCGGGTCGACGGCGCCCGCCGCGATCTCGCCGAGTATGGGCAGCCGCACGGGGATGCTGCGGAGGTCGGAGGCATGGACGGCGAACCCGTCCATCTGCGAGTTGCGGAAGGTCGGCAGCGCGATCGGGCTGCGCACCTCGACGGCCGTCACCCGGCCCGCGGCCAGTGCGAGAGGGACGAGTTCGACCGGTCTGGTCTGCAGCGCTGCCAGATGGCCCCGGATGATGGCGGCGTAGTCCTCGACGGCGATCCGGTGCATGCCTTCAGTATCGCGTCTGCCTACGGCCAGTACCGCGTCTGCAGAGTGCGGGTATATCGTCTGCCGGTGCCGGTCGTCTGCTCAGTAGCGGGCGAGCGTCGGATCGACGGTCCGCGACCAGGCGTCGATACCGCCGGCGAGGTGCCGCGCGCGGGCGAAGCCGGCCGCGTGCAACTGGTCCAGCGCACGCGCGGAGCGCACTCCGAGGTGGCAGTACACGACCGTCGGGGCGCCGGGGTCGAGCTCGGCGAGGCGCTCGTCCAGCTGGCCGAGCGGGATCGTCACGGCACCCGGCAGTACGCCCAGCGCCACCTCGTGAGGCTCCCGGACATCCAGCAGCACCGGTCGCGTGCCCGCGGCATCCTCCAGGATTCCGGCGAGTTCCCGAGCCGAGATCGACCGATCGGATGCCGCGGCCTCCGGCCCCGCGGCGCCCGGCGCGGCCGCGGCATCCCTGCCCGGATCCCGGGCGTAGGGAAGCTCTTGCGTGGTGCCGCTCAGGGCATCGAAGAGGAGAACGCGACCCAGCAGCGGCCGGCCGATGCCGGTGAGGAGCTTGAGGGCCTCGGTCGCCATCAGACCGCCGGTCACCGTGCAGACGGTGGGAAGGATCCCGGCGATCTCGCACGTGTCCGCCTCGGTGTCCGGCCCGCCGGGAAACAGGTCGCGATAGTCGGTGCCGGCCCACGCGATACCGACCTGGCCGCCCCAGCGCAGCGCCGAGCCCCACACGAGCGGGATGCCGGCCGCGACGGCGGCGTCGTTCGCCGTGAAGCGGGTCTCGTTGTTGTCCGTGCCGTCGATGAGGATGTCGGCTCCGGACAGGAGCTGCGGCGCCGTCGCCCGCGTGAACGATCCGCGTCGCGGGATGATCTTCGTCCCCGGGGACTGCGCCCGGATGGTGTCGGCGGCCGAGTCCACCTTCGCCCGACCGACATCGGCTGCGCCGTGCAGGATCTGGCGGTGCAGGTTCGTCTCGTCCACCAGGTCGTCGTCGATGAGGGTGATCGTGCCGACTCCGGCGGCTGCCAGGATCGGCAGCACGGCGCTGCCGAGTCCCCCCGCGCCGATGAGAACCGCGTGCGCAGCGGCAAGCTTCTGCTGACCCTCGTCGCCGAAGCCGGGCAGGATGCGCTGGCGTGCGTAACGAGGGGCCTTCGGATCGATTGTGGTCGCCACTCCGCGATTCTTTCACCGATTCCGGCGCCCCGGCCCGGCCGCGCACCCAGCAGGGCGACCGTTCGACGGGCGGGCGGCGTCGCGGTTTGCCGGACCGGACAGCGGCGACCTCGGGTAGCGTCGAATCCATGAGTTCGTCCCCGGCACGCGGCGATGCGGTTCGCGCTGCCGCGCGCTGGGCGCTGGCCGGGGTTCTGGCGGCAGCCGGTGCGTCCCACCTCAGCTGGGGTCGACGCGGGTACCGCATCGTGGTGCCCGACTGGGCGACACGGCTGACCAGGCTGGACAAGGACGCGATCGTGGTCGCCTCGGGGGCGGCGGAACTGATGCTCGCCGGGGCGCTGGTCGCGCTGCCGAGGGAGCAGAGGAGCATCGGGGGGCTGGTCGCGGCGTTCCTCGTCGCGGTGTTCCCCGGCAACATCCACCAGTGGCAGACCGGCAGGCCGGCGCCGATGCTTCGCACCGACCGGGCGCGATTCATGCGCCTCCTTCTTCAGCCGCTGCTGGTCGTATGGGCGTGGAGGAGCACACATGGCAAATGACACTCGCCTGAGTTATCGCGTCTTCGGAACACCCGGCGCCGAGCGCCTCGTGGTCCTCGTCGGCATGGGGATCGCGGTCACCCTCGACCCGCACCCCGCCGAGACGGCCGCCCGCGACATCTGCGTGCTGGCGGTCGCGCTGGCCGGCGGAGAGGTCCTGGATCCGGGCACCTTCGGCAGCGAGACACCCGCCGAGAGCACAGCGAAATCCCTCGCCGATCTGATCCACGAGTCGCTGTCCGCCATTCAGACGGCGCGCGGCGGCGACCAGACGCGGACAGCGGCCATCGTCGCGTATCGGGACGGGGTGGATGTCGCGCTGCGCGCGGCGATCGCCCTGGGCAACACGGTCGACAGCGTCGCCCTCGTCGCGGCCGGCGCGCCTCTGGCGCCGCTGGACAGGGACGATTTCGGCAGTCTGCTCGGAGCAGTCTCGGCGCAGACGCTCATCCTCAACGGAGTGGGTGAGGACTCGGCGGGCGAAGAGGCGGCGCTCTGGTACGAGGACCACCTCGCTGCTGCCCGTGCCGAGATGGTTCCGGTCGAGCACGCGCTCACCCTGCCGGCCGTCTGGGGCCGGGTGCTCGCGCACGTCGCACCCGGAACGGAACGCTGAGGCGCGCGGGGTCGACGTCGCGCAGCGCTCGGATGACGGCCCGTGTCCGGGCGGGATGCCGCGCCCGGGCGATGGACCGGCTGCTCGCGCGCTGACTCCGCCCCGCGGAGCGGCGCAGCGGGCAGACTGGTCGGATGACGGCATCCGGCATTCCGCGATCCACGCCCGCTCGCACGATCGCACGGTGGGGACTGGGTGGGGCGATGGTGTTCGCAGGTCTGTCGCACCTGTTCTGGGCCCGCGAGGAGTTCCAGGCGCAGGTGCCGGACTGGACGGCCGCGGTGATCGACAAGGACGGCGTG